>Ga0076929_100553_pt1 | contig 28179 bp, 27 predicted proteins | sample HotLakConUCCSL28_FD_87104 | JGI IMG/M metagenome (GOLD analysis project Ga0076929, IMG submission 87104) | Hypersaline microbial mat communities from Hot Lake, Washington, USA - Hot Lake Consortium UCC-SL28 (version 3) (version 3) | ecosystem: Environmental > Aquatic > Thermal springs > Hot...
GTGATCACCGACACCTACACCGCCCTCAGCGCATAAAGCGAAGGATCAGCCGTTACACCACTTCCAGGGACTTGACCTAGCGCTGTCGAGCCATCGATCTTTCGTGCACTGACCTGTGGCTGAGGGTCGACGTCACTCATTGGACCAGTTGCGGCAGACGAGACCTTTTCGACGAGGCCGCCGTACCCCCTTTCCAGCTCCCAGAGACTGCGACGATCTCCGTCGACCGATCGAAGCGCGCCACTATCGCGCAGTTTCTGTGCCGCCCAACGAAGGTCGTACTGCCACGTGAAGAACAGATTCCCACTGCGTCGCAGATCATCCTCGTGTTGTTCCCACACAAGTCGAGCGACTTCCGAAGGAGTCCCCGCTCCGCCTAGATCGCGAAGGGCCTCGACAACCCAGCTCTGAAGTATTGTCTTCCCCGACACATAGTCAGCATAGTTAGGCGCGAGAGATCCCATCACCAAGCCCGCACGGGCCTTTCCCTTTCGTCTCACCTGGATCTGCAATGGGCCGCAATCTCAAGTATGCGAAGCGCGTATCGGGCGTTCCCCATCTAGCCTGATCGCAGCACCGGCGCGAGGAGCGACTGCATGTACCTGACCACGAACGAGCACGGCGAGCGGCTGCTCGTCACTTCGGCGAGCGACCTGAGTCGCGCCGCCGAGTGCGAGTTCGCGGTCGCGCGCGACCTCGACGCGCGGCTCGGTCGGCTGCCCGCCGTCGAGCAACCCCACGACGCCATGCTCGAGCGCACCTCCACCATGGGAGACGCCCACGAGGCCGCCATCATCGCCGACTACCGCGCCCGCGCCGCCCACCCCGACGACGTGCTCGAGATTGACCGGGCCGACAGTGCCGGGCTCGACGCCATCGAGCCCTATGCCGAGCAGACCCTCGAGGCGCTGCAGCGCGGCGTGCCCGTCATCGTGCAGGCCACCTTCGTCGACCGACACCACAGCACAGGCGGGCCGGGGGAGGTGCCGATCGCCTTCGTCGGGTACGCCGACTTCCTCGTACGAACGCCCGACGGCGCGTACCGCGTGCAAGACAGCAAGCTCGCCCGCCGCGCGAAAGTCACCGCGCTGCTGCAGCTCGCCGCGTACGCCGAGCAGCTCGAGCGGCTCGGCATCCGCGTCGACCGGGACGTGGAACTGATCCTCGGCAACCGTGAGCTGAGCATCCACCGCCTCGACGACATCGCACCCGTGCTGCGCGCCCGACGCGCCCGCCTGCACCAGCTGCTGCGCGACCGCCACGCCGCCGACGCTCCCATCGCATGGCGCGACCCCAGCGTCACCTACTGCCGCAGCTGCGCCTGGTGCGAGCACGAGATCGCCGCCCACGACGACGTAAGCCAGGTCGCCGGGCTCACCGGACCGCAGTGGACCAAGCTCGGCGCGGGGGAGTCCGCCAACAAGGTCGCCGTCGAACTCGCGGAGGCGAAGCTCGCCGCCAAGCTCGCCGATGAGTCCGCGAAACTCGAAGCGGAAGTGGCGAAGAAGGTGTTAGAGATCGAGTTGCTGAAGGCGAGCATCCAGAACGGAGAACAGGCGAAGCAGCTTGCCGTCAAAGAAGCACTGAGCGCGGTGGAGCGCGAGCGCGACGAGCTGAAGAACGGGCTCGCCATGGCCACGATGGAAAGACAAGTCTCTGAGCAGGCGCTCGAAGAGAAGTACAAGCAGCAGATCAAAGATCGCGACGACGCGATCGAGCGGCTCACAGACATGAAGGCGCGGCTGTTGACCACGATGGTCGGCGAGACGCTCGAGCAGCACTGCGAGACCGAGTTCAACCGCATACGCGCCACGGCGTTTCCGAAGGCGTACTTCGAGAAAGACAACGACGCGCGGTCGGGCAGCAAGGGCGACTACATCTTTCGCGACTCGGATGACGCAGGCACCGAGATCGTGTCGATCATGTTCGAGATGAAGAACGAGAGCGACGGCACGGCCGCCAAGAAGAAGAACGAAGACTTCTTGAAGGAGCTCGACAAGGACCGCACCGAGAAGGGCTGCGAGTACGCGGTGCTCGTGTCGCTGCTCGAGCCCGAGAGCGAGCTCTACAACAGCGGAATCGTCGACGTCTCGCACCGGTTCCCGAAGATGTACGTGGTGCGTCCGCAGTTCTTCATCCCCATCATCACCGTGCTGCGGAACGCGGCGCTCGGGGCGCTGCACTACAAGCAGGAGCTCGCGCACGTGAAAGCGCAGAACGTCGACATCACGAGTTTCGAGAGCGACCTCGACGCCTTCAAGTCGGCCTTCGGCAAGAACTATGAGCTAGCGGCGCGCCGCTATGGCGAGGCGATCGACGAGATCGACAAGGCCATCGTGCGGTTGCAGAAGGTCAAGGAAGCACTGCAAGGGTCGGAACGCAACCTGCGCCTGACTAACGACAAGGCGCAAGACGTCACCATCAAGAAGCTGACGCGAGGCAACCCGACGATGGCACAAAAGTTCGCCGAACTGAGTGACGGTGCTGACTCGTAGAGTGGTGAGTGGACTTCACGCAGTGAGGTCGACACGAGACAACGGATCACCCCACGCGAGGAGCGAGTCATGACCACCCCTGAAGAGGTCGCAGTTCGACAATTCGTCGCCGACGGCTCCGAGATCGCAGTATTCGAGTTCCAGGGCAGACTGCGCGACCAGATGGTCGCCAGTCTGAAGAGTGGCTACCTCACCACGGGAAGCTACCTCGACGACGGCAAAGCCATCTCGTCTCACGGCGTGCTGTCGATGGTGGCTGCCGGAAGTGCTGCGGGCGGCACGGCGTTGTCGGCGTCCCTCTCAGGCTCGCTCTTCATGGCTACGGCGAATCCGGCGACTCTTATGGCGATGAAGGGCGGCGTCGGTAGTGCGGTGATGGGCGCCGGCGGGATCGTCTCACAGGCACCCTTCATCGCCGTCGCCAGCTCGTTGCCCGTGGTGGCCCCGATCATGGCCATGCAGGCGCTCAACGCCATCGTCATGCTGCAGCAGTTCAACAAGATGGACCGCAAGCTCGACGCCATCAAGGGCACACTCGACACCGTCATTGCGCGTGCGGAGGCGACCCACGCGGGTGAGCTGGCCGCTGCATCCGCCATCGTTGACGAGGTCTACCGTCAGTACAACGCGGCGGGCGAGTTCTCCACGGACATGCTTATGCGCATGGCGCTCGCCGAACGCGACGTGCGGAGGCTCGCGGAACGGTTCCGCTACCTCGTGGGCAGCTACCAGATCGAGAACATCGACGACATTGAGGACGTGCAGCGTGCGAACTACGACGCTCACAGCGCAATGCTGTCGTCGTTCCTCGACGTGCGCATCGCCTACCTTCGTGTCTGCGTCGACATGCAAGAGAACCCCAAGTCGCTGCCGTCGTCGGTCGAACAGCTGAAAGTCAAGATTCGCGACGGGGTCGAGTTCTGGAGGCAGCTCGTTCAGCGGTCGGAGGTCATTCGCGCCGCGATTGCCGACCGTGAGAAAAAGATGAGCGACATGAACTGGGCTGAGCGCAACATGCCCGGCTTCATCGGGGGCAAAGGTCAAGCGGCCGACCAGAACCTCAAGGCGCTTCGCGCGGCCTACGTCACGACGCTGGAAAGCGAAATGGTGATCATGAAGGGCTTCGACTCGCTGATCCAGTCGACAGAAGAGACGTTGGTCGTGCTCGAAAAGCCGAAAGCCAGACTCGAGACGGCGCCCACGATGGTCTACTGGCAAGACGAATCGGGTGAGCACTCTTTCGCAACGGAGCAGGTGAAGCTCGGCTAACCGGTAGCCCCCATGAGGTCTCCTTGACCCGGCACGCTATGGCGCGACACCGGAGGTGGGGGAACAAGGCGAAGGTGACTTACGAATGGCAAGATTGGGCATGTGAAAGCCGACGACGCCAACCTGCTCGACCTCCTGAAGGTCAACGCGCAGTTCGAAGTTCCCATTTACCAGCGAGCGTACGCGTGGGGCGACGCCGAGTGCGATCAGCTCTGGCGGGACATCTTGCGAGCAGGCGAAAACGATGCCTTGGGCGCCCACTTCACAGGCTCAGTGGTGTACGTCGAGAAGGCGGTAAGTACTCAAACAAATCAGTCGCCCAGCTTGATCATCGATGGGCAACAGCGTGTCACGACGGTCAGCTTGATTCTTGCTGCTCTCGCGGCGCGGCTTGATCAGGAGCCAGCACACTTGCAGGAGCCCATCGAGGGCTTCTCGCCAGTGGAAATCCGTGAGTCGTACCTCATCAATCGTCACAAGTCTGATGAACGCAGATTCAAGCTCCTGCTGTCTCAGGGTGACCGCGATGCATTGATGGCTGTCGTGGAGGGGAGAGAGCCCCCCGCGGGCACTGTGAGCCGAGTTCTCGACAATGCCGCACACTTTCGATCCAAACTGCAAGACAGTGCTCTCGATCTGGCGACCGTGTGTCGGGGCATATCCAAGCTTCAGGTCGTTGACGTGAGGCTGCAGCTGGGAGTGGATCACCCTCAACTCGTGTTCGAGGCGATGAACTCAACCGGCAAGAAGCTCTCACAAGCTGATCTGATTCGGAACTTCGTGCTGATGGACCTACCTGCGGACTCCCAGGCTTCCCTGTGGAAGTCCCATTGGCGGCCCATGGAACTGGAGCTCGGGCAGTCAGGAAACGAAGGCGTCTTTGATGACTTCGTTCGGCACTTTCTGACCGTGGTGACCGGCAGTATTCCGCGAGTAGGCGACATCCACGAGGCATTCAAGGACTACGCCGCAGAGCGACGCAAGCAGGGCGACACCATCAACGACATCGTGCAGGAGTTACGAGAATACTCGCGGCGTTATGCGGCGATCGCGCTGGGAAACGAGACGGACCCCAAGCTTCGCAGAGCGTTCGATGAGCTTGCGCAAATTCGCGCAGATGTTGTTTATCCGTTCCTGCTGACGGTGTATACCGACTTCGAGTTGAGCGTGGTGAGCCGCGACGACGTCCTTCGGATTGTGCGCCTCGTTACGGCCTATATCGTGCGCCGCGCAGTCACCGGGTATGCCACGAACTCGCTGAATACGACGTTTCAGACCTTCTCGCGTGCCCTTCGCAAAGATCGCTACATCGAAAGCATCGAAGCCCATTTTCTGCGCTTGCAGGGGTACCGAGTGTTCCCAACCGACACTGAATTCGAGGAGAAACTCAAGACGTTCGACGCGTATCACTTCAAGCGCAGGTCGTACTTCTTCCGATCGCTCGAGAACTACGGGCGCAAAGAACCCGTTCCCACCGATGAGTACTCCATTGAGCACATCATGCCGCAGAACGAGGAGTTGCGTGCCGAGTGGGTTGCTGATCTTGGATCAGAATGGCGTGAAGTTCAGGCGAAGTATCTCCACACCCTCGGCAACCTCACGCTCACCGGCTACAACTCGGAATATGGTGACCGGCCGTATCTCGAGAAGCGGGATATGGATGGAGGGTTTCGAACCAGCCCTCTGCGCCTGAATGCAGGTCTTGGAGAGCTCGAGAGGTGGGATGAGACCACCATCGAAGCACGCGCAAGCCGGCTTGCGAAGCAAGCGCTGAAGATATGGGCGCGGCCATCTCTGCCGAGCGATGTGCTGGAGGCATATCAGGAACCTCGAACGGATTCTGGGTACACCATTGAGGACCATCCGAACCTCATGCGGCCCGCACGACGAAAGCAGTTCGACTGGTTGTGCCGTGAGCTCTATGCCCTCGACCAGTCGATTGCGGTGGAGTTCTTGAAGGTGCGTGTGGCGTTCAAGGCCGAGACCGTCTTTCTCGACCTTGTTCCACAAGCCAGCCGAATGCTTCTTGTTCTGAATATCCCCCTGAGCTCGCTCAGGGATGAACGTGAGACCGCGCGGGACGTTAGCGCCGTAGGTCACTGGGGCAGGGGCGATGTGCAAGTGCCCTTCGACGACGATTCTGATGAGCACTACGTGTTCGGCTTGGTTCGGCAGGCGTACGAGTACCAGCTTGGGGAGCCGTAGCGAGGCAACCCGCCACGTCGGTGGCGCGCGCGACACTGAAGCCATGACCACTCGGCTTGAGCTACCCGCTCTTGAGTTGACGCGCGACCTGGCGACGCAGGTCGAGCCCGACGACTTTCCCTACGTCTACCGCATGAGCGGTTCGCCGACGCAGCCGCTCACGGGCTGGCCGGAGCTTGACGACCTGCTGCAGCTCATTGCGCTCGACGCGCAGTACTACTTCCTCACTGTCGACCGCATCGACGGCTGCGGCCGCTGGGCTCAGGTGCTCGGGCACCCGCACGAGCTCGTCATCGAGCACGGGCTGCCAGACGGGCCCATGCGGGTCAGTCGGCTCGACGACTCGCCCGAGCCGCAACGCGTCCGCTCCGCCGCCGGCACCGAAGTGGATGCCAGGCTCGCCGACCTCTTCACCGCCGCCGAAGCCGCCGTGCTGATCCGCGCCTGGCTCGAACACGCCGTACTCGGCATCGATGGAGTCGGCGTCCGCACACCAGACGACTGGCAGTAGCACCACGCCTGCGGCGGCAGGTGAAGGCGTCAATTAGTGGCGCGAGCACACCTCCGACATCATCCAGCTAGTGACGGGCCCTGCCCCACGAATAGCGCGATAACGCGCAAACCTGCTAGAGTAAGAGCAGTAGCGCGCAAATAAGAGTTGTCCCGCATTTGACTCCGCCACTCTGCGCCGCTTACCCAACAGCCAGGAGGCCGCCATGCACACCACCATCCCCGCACTGCACGTCGGCCAGGGCACGCACCGGGCAGGCCTCACGCTGTTCCCCGTGTGGGTCGACGCGCCCCGCATGGGCTCGCTCGAGTGGTCGCCGAGCTCCCTCAGCGTGACCGAGCGCGTGGACGGAGCTGCCGTCGACGTTCTTGAGGCGCGCAACCTCGCCGACCGACCCCTCGTCGTGCTCGAAGGCGACCTCGTCGAAGGCGGCTGGCAGAACCGCATGCTCGGCCGCAGCGTCGTACTCGGCGCGCGGGAGCGCCGACAACTCGACGCCGTGTGCATCGAGCAGGGGCGCTGGGGCGGGGTGTCGGCACAGAGCGCAGGGGGCCGCCGCGCCTCACTCGTCGTGCGTTTCGGCACCGAGCATGCACGCCACGGCCTCGACGGCGAGCGGCAGTCGGGCGTGTGGCGGCGCATCCAGACGTTCGAGCAGCGCCTCGGCGCCAGCCAGACGGGCTCGTTCACGCGGCATCTCGATCGGCAGAGCATCCGCGCACCGCGCCTTATCGACGGCCAACGCGGCGTCATCATCGGCATCGGCGGGCGCATCATGGGCCTCGAACTGTTCTGCTCCGGCAGCGGACTGCGGTCGCGCTGGGCGGGCATCGTGCAGGCCGCCGCGGTGGATGCCCGGCTCGCCGACCCCGTCGCCACCACCGCCGAGCGGGCCCGCGCCTTCGCCCGCGCCGTGCAAGGCCGCCGGCTGCACGAGGCCGACATCGCCGACCCGCAGGCGAACGGCGAGCGCTGGTTCGAGCTCGCACGTGGCGACGACCGGGTCGACATGGTCGGCCTCGGCGCGCGGGGCGCCGGGCCCGGGAGCGGGACTAGGAGCGAGAGCGGCATCCTGCACCTGACCGCCCTCAACCGCACCCACCCGGTGCTCGCCAGCGCCTGAGCCGACCGCGTCACCCACCCACTCCACCCATCGACAGGAGCCCCCATGACCCCTTCCTCTCACCGCACCCCCTCGATCGACCGCGCCGCCGGCGTGCTGCTCGGCCTCGCCAGCGGCGACGCTCTCGGCGCCGGCTACGAATTCGGGCCGCCGCTGCCCGACGAGACCGCCGTCGGCATGATCGGGGGCGGCGGCTTCGGCTGGGCGCCGGGGGAATGGACCGACGACACCGCCATGGCCGTGCCCATCGCGCAGGCCGCCGCGCGCGGAGCCGACCTGCGCGATGAGCGCGTGCTCGACGAGATCGTCGCCGCCTGGATCGACTGGGCCCGCACCGCCGCCGACGTCGGCGTGCAGACACGCTCCGTGCTCGCCGAGGCAGAGCGTGCCGGAGGCACCGCGGCCGCCGCCCGGGGCGCCGCCCGGTCGCTGCACGAGCGCACCGGCAAGTCAGCCGGCAACGGATCCCTCATGCGCACTGCCCCCGTCGGGCTCGCCCACCTCCACGACGCGGATACCGCGGCCGACGCCGCCCGCGCCCTCAGCGCGCTCACCCACTGGGACGACGACGCCGGCGACGCGTGCGTGCTCTGGACCCTCGCGATCCGTCACGCCGTCCTCACCGGCCAGCTGGATGCTCGAGTCGGGCTCGACGCCCTCCCCGCCGCGCGGCGCGACCGCTGGGCCGCGCTGCTCGACGAGGCTGAGCAGCGCGAGCCGCGCGACTTCACCCGCAACGGCTGGGTGGTCGAAGCGCTGCAGGGGGCGTGGTCGAGCATCCACCGTGCGACGAATGCCCACACCGACGACCACGCCGATACGGCCACCCCCGGCGCTGCCCTGGTCGACGGGCTCGAGCGCGCCGTGCGCGGCGGCCGCGACACCGACACCGTCGCAGCCATCGCCGGGGGGTTGCTCGGTGCGGTGCACGGGGCCTCCGCCGTGCCGAGTGCCTGGCGCCTGCTGGTGCACGGGCACCCCGGGCTGCGTGCGCCCGACCTCGTCGAGCTCGCCGCTCTCGCGGCCCGTGGTGGCCAGCCCGACAGCAGCGGTTGGCCGACGGTCGAGCGCATGGACTACTCGAGCTGGGGCAGCACTCGCGCACTCACGCCGCACCCGCATGACGAAGGAGTGCTGCTCGGCGCGATCGACGACCTCGACGATGCGCACATCGACGGCGCTGAGGTCGACGCGGTCGTGTCGCTGTGCCGCATCGGCACCGCCCAGCGCCGACCCGCCGACCACGTCGAGGTGTGGCTCATCGACCGCGACAAGCCCGAGGCGAACCCGAACCTTGACCTCGTGCTGCGCGACGCTGCCGACGCCGTGGCCGCCTTCCGCGCGCAGGGCAAGACCGTGCTGCTGCACTGCGTGCAAGCGCAGAGCCGCACGCCCTCTGTGGCCGCGCTCTTTGCGGCCCTGCATCGCGACGTGCCCGTCGAGCGGGCTCTGTCCGAGGTGGCCGCCGCGTTGCCCGCGGCCGACCCGCAGTGGTTCCTCATCGACGCTGTGCGGCGCATCGCGGTCGGGGCCTGAAGCAATGTCACACCTCGCCCCTACTCTGAAAGAACACCCGGCCGGAGGAGTGAACCCGTGTACCTGACCACGAACGAGAAGGGCGAGCGCGTGCTCGTGACCTCGGCGAGCGACCTGAGTCGCGCCGCAGAGTGCGAGTTCGCCATCGCGCGCGACCTCGACGCGAAGCTCGACCGCCTGCCGAAGGTGCAGCAGCCGACCGACCTCATGCTCGAGCGCACGGCAGTGCTCGGCAACGCTCACGAGGAGGCGATCATCGCCGAGCTGCGTGCCGACCACGGCGACGATGGCCTCGTGCACATTCCGCGCGGGGGCGGCGCCCTCCACGAGGTCGCACCCTACGCCGAGCAGACGCTCGATGCCCTGCAGCGCGGAGTGACCGTCATCGCGCAGGGCACCTTCCTCGACCTCGACCACGCTCCTGCGGCCGGCACCGGCGCGGTGGGCGACATTCCCATCGCCTTCGTCGGCTACGCCGACTTCCTGGTGCGGATGCCCGACGGCGCGTACCGCGTGCAAGACAGCAAGCTCGCCCGCCGCGCGAAAGTTCCCGCGCTCCTGCAGCTCGCCGCCTACGCCGAGCAGCTCGAGCGCCTCGGCATCTCCGTCGACCCCGAGGTGCAGCTCATCCTCGGCAATCGCGAGCTGAGCACCCACCGCCTCGACGACATCGCCCCCGTGCTGCGCGCGCGCCGCGCGCGCCTTCACGAGATTCTGCGCGCGCGCCTCACCGCCGACGAGCCGCTCGCCTGGCGCGACCCGAGCGTCACCTACTGCCGGAAGTGCGCCTGGTGCGCTCTCGAAGTGGAGGCGCACGACGACGTCGCGCAGGTCGCCGGCCTCACCGGCGCGCAGTGGACCAAGCTCGGCGCAGCCGGCATCGAGACCCTCGCTCAGCTCGCCGAGAGTCGCGGACCGATCGCGACTATCGCCGCGTCGACCCTCGACACCCTGCGCCTGCAGGCAGCCCTGCAGCTCGAGGCGTCGCAGTCGACCGACGGCGCCCTGCCGCCCGTGACCGTGCGCGATGCCGCGCCGCTCCACGCTCTGCCCCCCGAGAGCCCCGGCGACCTCTACTTCGACTTCGAAGGCGACCCGCTCTATACCGAGCACGACCCCACCCAGTGGGGCCTCGACTACCTCTTCGGCATGGTCGACGCCGAGAATGAGTTCACGCCCTACTGGGCGCACAGCTTCGCCGAAGAGCGGGATGCCCTGCTCGCCTTCCTCGACGACGTCGAAGCCCGCCGCGCCATCCACCCCGACCTGCACGTCTACCACTACGCCGCTTACGAGCGCACCCACCTGCGGTCGCTCAGTGCCCGGCACGGGGTGGGGGAGGACATCGTCGACGACTGGCTGCGCTCCGGCGTGCTCGTCGACCTCTTTCCCGTCGTCACGCGCGCTCTGCGCATCGGTGCCCCCAGCTACTCGATCAAGTCGGTCGAGAAGATCTACTGGCCCGACGCTCGCAAAGATGCTGACCTGGCTGCGGGAGACGACTCCGTCGCCATGTACGTCGACGCGCGCGAGCTGCGCGCGCAGGGAGACGCTGCCGCTGCACAGAGCCTGCTCGACACCATCGGCGAGTACAACCGCGTCGACTGCGAGAGCACCCTGCGCCTCGCAGCCTGGCTGCGAGGCCTCAGGGCCCAGCACCCTGCCCCGACGCTCGCCGCCGACGACGCGGAGGGCGACATAGACGGCGAAACAGGCGGCTCCGAACGCACCATCGATGACTCGCCGCTGCGCACCGAGCTGCTCCAGCTCTCTGCCCACCCCGACGGCACGCCGTCGCTGGAGCCCGACCGCACACCTGAGCAGCGGGCCCTCGCCTATGCGGCCGCCGCTATCGACTACCACCGCCGCGAGCACAAGACCTTCTGGGGGGAGCACTTCGACCGCCTCGTCGCCGACATCCGTGACTGGGCTGACGTGCGCGACGTTTTCGTCGTCGATCCGGATGCCCCGCACGAGTCGACCCCCTGGGGCAAGTCAGGCAGGCAGCGGTCGCTGCGTCGCACGCTCACCCTCCACGGAACGTGGGCGCCCGGCTCCCGCCCGTCGCCCGGCGGGCTCGGCGACCCTTTCGCGCTCTACGATCAACCGGCCCCGATCCCCTCGAAGGGCTCCAGTGCGCTCGCACGCGCGTTTCGCAGCGTGTCGCTCGACGAGGTCGGCGACGGCGTCGTCGTCATCACGGAGACGCTCGCGAAAGACGTCGAACCGTACTCCGACCTGCCTGTGGCCCTGACGCCGTCCTCGCCGCCGAAACCCTTCGAGCAGAAGCCCGCCATTGAGGAGTGGGGTGCATCGCTCGTCGCCGCGCATCCCGAATGGCCTGCAGAACCCGTCGGCGACCTGTTGCGACGTGTGACGCCTCGTACCCGAAGCGGTGCGTCGCTCGCGCAGGTCGTCGACGGCGCTGCCGGTGGAGGAAGCGCCGGTGAACCTGACCGCGTCGCCGCCGTCGTCGCGAGCCTGCTCGACCTCGACCGCTCGTACCTCGCCGTGCAGGGCCCACCCGGCACCGGCAAGACCTACCTCGGCTCTCGCGTCATCGCGACGCTCGTGCGCGACCACGGCTGGAAGATCGGCGTCGTCGCGCAGAGCCACACCACTGTCGAGCACGTGCTCACGGAGGTCGTGACGGCGGGGCTCGACAGTCGGCTCGTCGGCAAGGCGCCCAAGTCGAGCGCCGACCCCGCCGACTACGCGACCGCACCCTGGACGGTGCTCGGCAAGGCCGACCAGCTCGCCGACTTCACCGTGGGCAGGCCCGAGGGATATGTCATCGGCGGCACCGCGTGGGACTTCGCCAACCCCAAGCGCGTCGGTCGTCGCAGCCTCGACCTGCTCGTCATCGACGAGGCCGGGCAGTTCTCCCTCGCCGCCACCATCGCCGCGAGCATGAGCGCCAAGAACCTGCTGCTGCTCGGCGACCCGCAGCAGCTGCCCCAGGTCAGCCAGGGCACCCACCCTGAGCCGATCGACGGCAGCGCCCTCGGCTACCTCAGCGCCGGGCACGACGTGCTGCCCGCCGAGCTCGGCTACTTCCTCGCCGAGACTCGCCGCCTGCACCCCGCCCTCGCCGAGCCCGTCTCGCGACTCAGCTACGAAGGGAAGCTGCACGCGCACCCCAGCAGCTCACTGCGTGGGCTCGACGGCGTCGCGCCGGGACTGCACCCCGTAGCCGTGGAGCACCACGGAAACGCCACCGAGTCGGTCGAGGAGACGGACGCAGTGGTGGCGATCATCCGGAACCTGATCGGAACCGCCTGGAACCCGGGGCCTGACAAGAACGGAACCCCGCGCCCCGACCGCCCCCTCGGTGACGACGATGTCATCGTCGTCACCCCCTACAACGCGCAGCAGCAGTGCATCCGCGAGCGGCTCGACGCCGCCGGGCTGCGCGGCACGCGCGTCGGCACCGTCGACAAGTTCCAAGGGCAGGAGGCCGCCGTCGCGGTCGTCTCCCTCGCCGCCTCCAGCTCGCGGGATGCACCGCGCGGCATGGAATTCCTCCTCAATCGCAACCGCCTCAACGTCGCCATCTCGCGCGCGCAATGGGCCGCGTACCTCGTGCATTCTCCCGGGCTGCTCGACTCGCTGCCCCACACCCCGCACGGAGTCGCTGAACTGAGCGCCTTCATTCGCCTCACCGAACAGGAGCCCCACCATGCCTGACACCGACTACACCGCCCTGCTCCTCATCATCGACCGCAGCGGTTCGATGGCCGCCATCCGCGACGACATGGTCGGCGGGCTGCAGAGCCTCCTCGCCGCCCAAGCCGACCTGCCCGGCACACTCACCGTCGACATCGTCACCTTCGATGACGAGATCGAGCATCAGGCCGTGTTCGCCGACCCCGCGACCGTGCAGGTGCGCCTCGAACCGCGCGGCATGACCGCTCTGCTGGATGCTCTCGGCGAGTCCCTCGAAGGCTTCCGCTCGGCGCTCGAGGCCCTGCCGGCGCACGCGCGCCCGTCGACCGTGCAGGTCGTCGTCGTCACTGACGGGCACGAGAACGCCAGCACGCGCTACACGCGCGACCAGGTCAAGCGGCTCATCGCCGACCTCACCGCCGAGTGGAAGTGGGATTTCGTCTACCTCGGCGCCAACCAAGACGCCATCACCGTCGGCGTCGACCTCGGCTTCGACGCCGGCAGCTCCATGACGTACTCGACCGACCACCAGTCGGTCGGCGCGAGCAGTGACGTGCTGCACCGCTACATGAGCGACGTGCGGGTGGGTTCACGCCGAGAGTTCGCGGCAGAAGAACGCGACCGCGTCATGGGCGGCGACGACTGAGCTGTCGTCAGCGGAACTCCTGACGGGAGACCTCCGCACCGCCCGGCCCCAGCAGGCGGATCGCCCGCAGCAGCTCATCCGGGCCTACCCGGTTCTCCGCCCGCTCGAACGTCGTCACCAGCCCGCGAAACGCCCACAGCGCCGAACGCTCATCCGCAAACGCCCGCGCCACCACCCCGGCCGGGCCGCGATCCAACTCGATCGCGTGCTGCGTGCCCGACGCCAAGGCTTCGCGCGGAATCCACGCCTCCGGGTCGCGAACACGGCTCGACAGCGTCACCATCCGATCGGTCGGCACATCGTCGCTACGCGACCGCGACGTGCGGCGCGACCCGCTCCACACCAGTTGGATCTTCTCCGCACGACGCTCCTGCACCTCACCGTCAGACGGTAGGCGGAACAGCCGAGACGGCTTGCCGACCGTGCCCGACGTGACCTCGCCCGTCGCGACCAGTTGCGGCTCCATCATGCGGCGGAACGTATCCCGCTGCGGCGTCGATGGGTCGACCGCACTGTGCAGCAGCAGCAGGCTGCGCAACGTGAACGGTCCGCGCAGCAGACCCCACGGGTCGGGTCGGGTGGCGTAGTCGCCGCGAATGCGCTCCACCGCCACCGCGAGAATGCGGCCGTGATCGAAATCGAGAGGGTCGGCGCGGTCGATCGGCACGAGTCGATTCGACGGCACCGAGCCGGCAGGCAGGGCCAGGGCGTGCGCCACCGACAGCACCCAGCCGCGCTCATCGCGGTCGGGCTCGTCGAAGACTCGTAGCTGCTGCGGCGCACCGCCCACGATGCCTGCCTTCTCGTGCAGCGACCGGCGCACCGCATCGACGAGCGTCTCGCCTTCGTGCAGGAACGTGCCGGGGAGCCGTCGGCGGCCGTTCGGCCCCTCGACGAGCGCGACGCACAGCTCATCGCCCTCCACCGTGAAAACCGCCGTGTCGACGGCAACTGACGGGCGCGGGTAGTCGGCCAGCGACCCGGCGGGGGAGTCGAGCGGAGCATCCATGCCTCGATTCTCGCACGTTCGCGCTAATACCTGGCCGAGTGGACCCCGTCCGGCAGGACGAGCCGTTCCTCCACAACCGCGAAGGACGATGGGGCGCCGGGCTGCAGACACGCGCGTCGGCACCGTCGACAAGTTCCAAGGCCAAGAAGCCGTCAGCGCGATCGTGTCGCTCGCCGCGTCGACTTCGCGCGACGCACCGCGCGGCATGGAGTTCCTGCTCAACCGCAACCGGCTGAACGTCGCGATTTCGCGCGCCCAGTGGGCCGCCTACCTCGTGCACTCGCCCGGGCTGCTCGAATCGCTGCCCGCCACACCCGGGGGAGTGGCCGAGCTCAGCGCCTTCATCCGCCTCACCGAAGAGCGGCCGGATCGGCAGGCGCTGTGAGCACGACCAACCTCTCCTCCCCGTGACGCCGTCGACGTAGAGAGTCCTCGGTTGCCGCTTGAGTATGCGCGCGAAGAGACGTGGTGAGGCACTCTTCCTCGGATGATCTCCACTATTTCCCCTCGCAATTGATTCGGTCATTTCTGTGAACTACAGTTGGCAAGAGCTGGAGGTGAGAAAGACGGCCACCTTCGACAGGTGGCTGTCAAAGGTGAGGGACATGCGCGCCGTCGCGCGCATCCTCGTGCGCATCGATCGACTCGCACAGGGGAATGCAGGCGACGCTCGATGGATAGGTTCAGGACTCTCGGAACTGCGGATCGACTACGGACCCGGGTATCGGATCTACTACCTGCGACACGGAAGTGCTCTCGTGCTCCTGTTGTGCGGTGGTGACAAGTCGACGCAGTCACGTGACATCAAGCGGGCGCACGAATTGGCGACTGACTGGAGAGGGCGGCACCATGAAGACTGAGAACGTGAGTCGCTTTGATGCGGCCGACTACCTACCCGATGTGGAAGCGGCGGCGGCGTACCTGGAAGCCGCGATCGACGAAGGCGGAGACGACCCGGCCGTGATTGCTGCGGCCCTGGGTGCCATTGCGCGTTCCGGTAACCTCAGCGATTTGTCACGTCGAACAGGGATGAGCCGCGAAGGTCTGTACAAGGCGCTTTCCGCCGATGGCAATCCCAGCTTTGCGACGATCGTCAAGGTAGCTAGGGCGCTCGGGCTCACCATCGAGTTTCACGCCAGCGCACAGTAGGACGGTACGGACTGCCCTGTGCACCGGCCCCAGACACTCCACCATCGCCCTCGCGGCGCCGGTAATTTCGTCATACGATAATGCTTATGGCGAGTGGCGAGACGATCGGTGGCGAGCCGGTCACCGACGGGCAGATTTCCGCCTGGGCCGCCGAGGCTGAATCCGGGTACGACGTAGCGGCTCTCACGCGGCGTGGTCGTGGTCGACCGGGGCGCGGGGCCGTCGCCTCTCAAGTGGTCGCGCTGCGCTTGACGGAGGAAGAACTCGCCGATATCGATGCGCGCGCCGCGCGCGAAGGCAAGACGCGCTCTGAGGTGATTCGAGAGGCATTGCACAACGCTGTCGAGTGAGATCCCTGCTCTGTTCGACTCTCGCTAGCGTGGGAACCATGCGCGTACGACTCCGCCTCGTCGACTCCGAGCCCACAATCTGGCGCACGCTCGACATCGACCCGAGCACGCCGCTCGACATCATGCACCTCGTGCTGCAGCAACTCTTCGACTGGCAGAACGTTCACCTGCACCAGTGGCGCACCCTCGACCCGTACGCTCGCGTCCGCGACGGCGTCGACCTCGTGTGGCTGCCCGCCAACCTCCTCGACGAGATGGACGGCCTGCCCGACACCGAAGTGATGATCGGCGACGCGCTCGCCCTCGCCGATGGCACGCTCCACTACGAGTACGACTTCGGCGACAGCTGGCACGTCACGATCGAGCGGCTCGACGGCGAGAGCGGCAACAGTGAGCCCCACAGCGGCCGCAACGGCACGCCCGCGGTCGACGGCGCACGACGCGGCCCGCTCGACGATTCCGGTGGCATCCACGCCTGGAACGAGGTCGTCGCCGCCCCGCAACGGGCGCGCATGCCCGTCGACCCCGCGCAGTTCGACCCGGCAGCCGCGACCGCGTCGGTACGTCGACTGCTCGACGTCACGACCGAGCTGCCCGCGTTGCGGCCGCTGCTGACGCGCGTGAACTCCGAGGTGGGGCAGAAATGGGTCGCGCGCGCCGAAGCTGCGGTCGAGCATCCACCGACGGCCACCGACGCCGAGATCGAGGCGAGCATCGCGCCCGTTCGCTGGATGCTCCGCCGCATCGGCCCCAACGGCACAGCCCTCACCGCCGCTGGCTGGCTGCCGCCCGCCCTCGTGCGCGACGCCATGCGCGAGCTCGGCTGGGAGTACCGGGATGTCGGAAAGATGAACCGGGAAGACCTCACGCCCGACATCGCCGACCTGCGTGCCCGGATGCGCTGGCTCGGTCTGCTGCGCGTTGCGAAGGGTCGCATCGCGCCAACGGCGGTCGCGCGACTGCTCGTGGACGACCCGGCCGGGCTCTGGCGGTACGTCGCCGAGCACCTCGTCTCTCGGCAGACGAGCGACGTCAGCCGCGACCTCGTGCTGGTGCTCGCCCTGCACTTGGTCTCGGGCCGAGCGCTCGACGAGCAGCAGCTCGCGGCGCGGCTGGCGCTCGACCTCACCGCTCTGGGTTGGCGCGACCGCGGTGACGGCGGGCCCCGCGACTTTCTTGAGGGCACCGTGTCGACCGACTCGGCGCGGTACATGCTCTACGAGGTACTCCCCGCGCTGCGCGACCTCGGCGCGTTCGCAGAAGGCCGTAAACGCTGGGAGTGGAGTGGCGAGCTGACCTCTACTGGTCGTGCGCTGGGCTGGCAGATGCTGGGCAGAATGCTGCCGACCTAGAATCGCCTCCTTGCGCCGCTCCTCCACAGTGGGTCGGGTGGGTCGCCACGGCACGGATGCTGGCGCGATCGGCATGCGGAGCCGACTCGCGCGGCATCCTTCACGGCATGACCGGCGCCTATCGCACCTACCGCCCCGTGACCGCCGACGATCTCGAGCGCCTCGAAGCGCGCATCGCCTCCGTGCTCGGCCCCGCCATCCGCTGGCAGCTGTGGCTGTTCTTCCCGCCCAGCGCGTTCGGCGGCGAAGGGCTGAGCATGCCGTGCGACGACCTGCCGCGGCGCCCGCCCGCCGACGCGGCCGACGTGCTGCACACGATGATCGACGGGGTCGCACGGCTCACCGCGCACACCGAGCTCATCCTCGCGCTCGAGCGGCGCGGCTCGCCCGACCCCGGGCGCCTCGACCGCGACTGGATGCGCGTCGTCGCCGACGCCTGCGACCGGGCGGGCGTGCGCCTGCGGTCCGTCCTCATCAGCCACACGCGGGGAGTGCGCGAGCATGCGCCGCCCGAGCCGACCCTCGCCGAAGCCTGAGCCGTGTCGGTCATACCGGGTTATACTCGCGGCATGAAGACCGCGATCTCGATTCCCGACCCTCTGTTCGAGCGCGTCGAGCACGTGAGAAGCGAGCTCGGCATGAGTCGATCGCGGTTCTATGCCGACGCCGCGCAGCAGTTCCTGGACGGCCTCGCATCAGAGGCGCTGACCGCCGAAATCAACGAGGCGCTCGATCGTGCGCGCTCGAGCGCGAGCGACCGCGAATCCGAGGAGCGCGAGCGAGCGGCCGTGACGCAGCACTCGCTGCGCAGGCTGGAGCAGCTCACCGACGGTGACGACTGGTGATCGCACGCGCCGACATCTGCTGGGTCGATCTCGGGCCGATCATCGATCGCGGCCCCGCGAAGCGCCGCCCCGTTGTCGTTGTGCAGAGCGACGACTACACGCGCTCGCGCCTCGGCACGGTCATCGTCGCGGCGCTCACGAGCAAGACGGCACGCTCGGCCGTTCCCGGCAACGTCTTCGTGCCCGCGGGGGCCAGCGCACTCGACCGAGACTCGGTCGTCGTCGGCACCGAGGTGCTCACCCTCGACCGAGACCGCATGGGGGAGCCGGTCGGGCGCCTGCCCATCGCGATCATGCGCGAGGTCGACGCGGGGCTGCGGCGCGTGCTCAGCCTGTAGGGCGGCCCGACTCGCGCTGAGCATCCCGAGCCGCATCGTGATCGGGATCCGTCGCGAAGAACCGACCCCTGGCAGTGTTGAACTCATGGTTAGTCCACTACAGTTAGTCCACATGAGCGAGCAGGTGAACGTGCACGAGGCGAAGACGCGCCTGTCAGAACTGCTCGCGCGCGTCGAACGCGGCGATGACATCGTCATCGCCCGCGGCGGAGTGCCCGTCGCGCGACTCGTCGCCGTCGAGCCGGTGGCCGCGCGGCAGCTCGGGTTCCTGCCCGGTCTCGACACGACGCCCGCGTTCTTCGAGCCGCTGCCGAACGACGAGCTCTCCGCCTGGGAGCCCTAATGGCGCTGTTGCTCGATACCCACGCTTTGCTGTGGGCTCTCGGGGCGCCCGAACGCCTCCCTCCGAGGGTGCGCGCGATCCTCAGCGATCGGCGAGAGCGCATCGTCGTCTCCGCGGCCAGTGCCTTCGAGATCGCCACGAAATACCGCCTCGGCCGTCTCGACACCGCCGAAGCCCTCGTGCGCGACTTCTCGGGCATCGTCGAGCGCCTTGGCGCCGACCAGCTGCCGATCAGCTCCGCTCACGCCAGCGCCGCCGGGCTGCTGAGCTGGGCGCACCGGGACCCATTCGACAGAATGCTCGCCGCGCAAGCCACAGCCGAAGGACTACCCCTCGCCACCGTGGACCGCATCTTCGACGAGGCGGCCGGCGTCACCGTCGTTTGGGACTGACGGCAGCCGCGCCTACAGTCCGAGCTCTCCAAAAGTGTCCGGCCACGCGAGGGATCCCGCACTCGCCCACACCACGATCCCCACACCCGCGGTCCCCACGAGCACCGACACCGCGAGATACACCCACAGCGGCGCCGAGCCGCGCCCTGTCGCCCGGTGCACGTGCACGGTGCGCGAGATCAGGTACGGCAGCGGGCCCAGGATGATCCACAGCACCGACGGTCGCGACACGTAGCCGAGAGCGCCCAACCGGCGGAAGTCCGCGACCACCGCGAGCACGAGCCACGCGAGCGTGAGCCCGCTCGCGATCCACGCCGAGATCGCCGCAACCGGCGACATCGGGTCTGCGAGCACGAGCGCCCCGACTCCGACGACGAGCAGCAGCCACAGCACGGGGGAGAGCGCGAGCAGCCACGCGCCCGCCGTGCCCGTCGCGAGCGGGGTGCGCCGCACCGGTGCCGCTGCCGCCGACGACGACCACGAGCGCTCCATCGGCGCGTAGTCCACCGACTCCAGATCGGCGACCGACGACGGGGCGGCGAACGCCCCCGACGCCCCCGACGCAGCAGGCACCGCGGCACCAGACTCCGCCCACGGGGGAGTCTCTGTGCGCCAACTGCCGCTGCCGAACGGATCCGCCACGCTCGCCGACCCCACCGACGACACCGGCTTCGTGCCCGCGACCTCCGACGGCACCGCGAACGTCGTCGCCTCCGTCACCACGGGCGCTTCGGCCGAGGCGACCGACGCGGCCGAGGCTGCCGAGCGTCGCGGCGAGCCGAGCCCGAGCGAAGCATCCTCATCGGGGCGCACGTGATCGGTCCACGCCGTGCCGTCCCACCAGCGTCGCGTCGCCGGCAGCGACGGGTCGCGATACCAGCCCTCGGGCAGATTCGTGTCGGTCACGCCGATCCTCTCGCTGGGTAATGCTCACACTGTGCGGCCAGCGTACGCGCCCCCAGCCGACCTCGCTAGGGTCGACCCGCCATGAGCGACAGCCGCGACACCCCCGAGCCCGGCGGGCCCGCGCGCCGCCCCGGCATCGTGCGCAGCATTGCCGGCCTCGCCGCCGACCTCGCCTACATCGCGCGATCGCGCATGGCCCCGATGCGGTACGGGATGCTCCCGCCCCCGCCCCACGAACCCTCCAGCGGCACGGCGCGGCCGCCCGTGCTGCTCATCCCCGGCGTGTTCGAGTCGTGGCACTACCTGCGGGCTATCGGCGAGCGGCTCGCTGCGCGCGGGCATCCCGTGCACCGCGTCCCCGAGCTCGGCCTTAACCGCCACCCCATCGACCGCGCCGCGCGCCTACTCGGCGACTACGTGCGCGACCGCGACCTGCGCGACCTCGTGCTCGTCAGCCACTCGAAGGGCGGGCTCATCGGCAAGGCGATGCTGATCGCGGAGGCTGACGCTGACGCTCACGACGCGGTCGAGGCGCACGGGCACCGCCGCATCTCCCGCCTCATCACCGTGAACACGCCGTTCCGCGGCACGCCCGTCGCGCGCTGGGGGCTCGGGCCGTGGCGGGAGTTCCGTCCCGAGGCGGCCATCATCCGCACTCTGGATGCCCGCACCGATGTCAACGACCGCATCACGTCGCTCGTGAGCGCCGTCGATCAGTACGTGCCGCGCGCGATCGCGCGCCTCGACGGAGCCGAAAACGTCGTCCTCGACCGGGTCGGGCACTTCCGCGTGCTCGGGCTGCCCGACGTCATCGACGAGATCGAGCGCCGCCTGCCCTGACCGCGAGGGGTCGTTCGTGGGGGAGCCGAGGCAGGCGACGCCCGCGGGCGGTCAACGGTCTGCGTTGCCGCCCTGCACGGAGACTGCGTCCTCCCCGGGATCCCGGTCGACGTAGTCTTCGAGCGCCTCGAGATCCTCGTCGAACTCCGGATCCTCGTCGTCGTCCTCGTCCAGCTGCGGGTCGGTCTCGTCGGCCTCGGCCTGCCCGGCGCCGATGTCGCCCTGCGCGCCCGGGTTGTCGCCCTGCGTGGGCTCGCCGTGGGCGCCGCCATCACTCGTGTGGTGGTTCATAGTCGTTCTCCTATTCGTCGATGCCCGGAACGGGCTCGTCCTCACCCGCGGCGTCGGGATCATCGCCCGCGCCCATGCCGTCGTCGATGGGCTTGCCGTCCTCATCGGTCTGCGGCGGGTCGCTGCGCGGGTCGACGCTCGTCGTGTCGTCGCGCGAGTTCTCGGCGTCGCGCGAGCTCGTCGCGTCGCGATCCTCCCCGGGCGGCGGGCCCTCCGGAATCAGCGGGTTGAACTTTCCGTCGTCAGCATTGGTGCCACTCATGCTTCGTCTCCCTCCGTCTCGTCTTCCTCGAGCTCGGCGCCGATGGCGCCGCCGCCGAGCTCGCCCCCCACATAGCGATCGTCCGCCCCCTGGCCGCCGGACTCGGCAGTGTCGCTCGCGCCCGGCACCGTCAGATCGGGGTCGGTGCCCTCGACGGCCCTGCCGTCGTCGCTGCCGTCGCCGTCGACCCCGCTCAGGTCGGCCTGCTCGTACTCGTCGGCCGTCATGTCGTCCCCGAAGCCCGAGGGGTCGGTCGTGGGGTTGGTCTCACGGTCGTCGCCGTGGCTCTTCTCGCGTGCGGTGTCTGACGTCATGGGGCCAGTGAAGCGAGGTGCGAGCATCCGCACAACGGGGTTGACATTGCCGACGAAGAGGAGAACGCAGACGCACCCTGGCGCCGCGCGCACCTGAGAGGATGCTCGTATGCCCGTCGCCGAGACCAGCCCCGATATCGCCGCCCCCAAGCCGCTGTGGAGCTGGAAGCTCGCACCGGCGTTGATTCTCGTGACGAGCGCGATACCGCTCTTCGGGTTCGAGAACCGGCTCGTCGGGTACCCGTGGCTCGTCGTCGGTCTCGTCGTGGCGTACTTCGTCGACCGCGAGCTGATGCGCGATCTCGGCATCATCGCCGCGGGCCTCATCGTCGTCAGCACGGTGAGCGTCAAGGCCGACATCTCGTGGCCCAACTTCTTTCTGCTCGGCTTCGTGCTGAGCCTCGCCGTCGCGGTGCCGTTCGTGCTCGACCGGTTCGTGTTTCGGCGTCGCGTGATTCGGTTCCCGTGGCGCAGCGGTCAGAAGTGGCAGCCGTGGGAGAAGTCGTACCTCTTCGCGGTGCCGTTCCTCGGCTGGCTGATCCTGCCGTTCTACTTCATCAGCTCGGGGGCTTACCTCAACTGGCCAGCCGTCTCAGAGTTCTCCGAGGTCGCACGGCTGTTCGTCGGCGTCAACGCCGTCGGCATCTGGGACGAGCTCTTCTTCATCTGCACCTGCTACGTGCTGCTGCTGCGGCACTTCCCCGTGCTGTTCGCCAACATCTTGCAGGCGATCGTGTTCGTGTCGTTCCTGTGGGAGCTCGGCTACCAGGAGTGGGGGCCGCTCATGACGATCCCCTTCGCGCTCCTGCAGGGCTGGATCTTCCACCGCACCAAGTCGCTCACCTACGTCATCATCGTGCACCTGCTCTTCGACCTCGTGGTCTTCCTCGCGATCGTGCACGCCCACAACCCGGGCGTCTTCCCGTTCTTCCTCATCCCCGCACCGCAGTAGCCTTCGCGCGCGTGCTGCTCGCGGGTGGGGGAGACTGGAGGCGATGACCTCCTCGCTGCTCGACCGCATGCCCGCCCCCTACGAGGCCGGCGCCGCCTTCGACGCGATCGAGAACTGGGCGACCGACGAGGGGCTCACGCTGTACCCCGCGCAGGAGGAGGCGATCTTCGAGCTCGTCGCCGGCGCGCACGTCATCCTCGCCACCCCGACCGGCAGCGGCAAGAGCCTCGTCGCCGTCGCCGCGCACGCGATCGCCCTCGCGCAGGGCCAGCGCAGCTACTACACCGCGCCCATCAAGGCGCTCGTGAGCGAGAAGTTCTTCGCGCTCGTGGAGATCTTCGGCGCGGAGAACGTCGGCATGGTCACGGGCGACAGCAGCGTCAACGGGGATGCGCCCATCGTCTGCTGCACGGCCGAGATTCTCGCGAATCAGGCTCTGCGCCACGGGTCTGAGGTCGAGGCGGGGCTCGTCGTCATGGACGAGTTCCACTACTACGCCGACCCCGAGCGGGGGTGGGCGTGGCAGGTGCCGCTGCTCGAACTGCCCAACGCGCGGTTCCTGCTCATGAGTGCGACCCTCGGCGACGTCACGCCCATCGCCGAAGACCTCGAACGCCGCACGGGCCACCCCGTGAGCGAGGTGACGCACGCCGAGCGGCCGATTCCGCTGACCTTCGACTACGTGAAGACTCCCGTGCACGAGACGGTGCAGACGCTGCTCGACGACGGGCAGGCGCCGATCTACGTCGTGCACTTCAGCCAGGCGGCGGCAATGGAGCGCGCTCAAGCGCTGTCGAGCATCCGGATCATCAGTCGCGAACAGCGCGACGAGATCGCTGACGCGATCGGAGACTTCCGCTTCACCACCGGGTTCGGCACGACGCTCAGCCGCCTCGTGCGCAGCGGCATCGGCGTGCACCACGCCGGCATGCTGCCCAAGTACCGGCGCCTCGTGGAGGTGCTCGCGCAGCGCGGGCTGCTGCGCGTCATCTGCGGCACCGACACTCTCGGGGTCGGCATCAACGTGCCCATTCGCACGGTGCTGCTGACGGCGCTCAGCAAGTTCGACGGTGAGCGGATGCGGCAGCTCAGCGCGCGCGAGTTCCACCAGATCGCGGGTCGCGCCGGGCGTGCCGGATACGACACGGCCGGGCTCGTCGTCGTGCAGGCCCCCGACCATGAGGTCGAGAACCACGCCGCGACCACCAAGGCGGGCAGTGACCCGAAAAAGAAGAAGAAGATCGTGCGCAAGTCGGCACCCGCCGGCTTCGTCACGTGGAGCGAGACGAGCTTCGAGCGGCTCATCGGCGGCGCCCCCGAACCGCTCGAGAGCCGCATGCAGGTGTCGGCGGCGATGCTCATCAACCTCATCGCGCGCGGGGGAGACGTGTTCGGCAACGCTCGGGCGCTCCTCACGCAGAACCATGAGCCGCCCCACCGGCAGCGCGAGCTCGTGCGCCGCGCCCTCGGCATCGCCAAGACCCTCGTGCGCGCCGGTGTCGTCGTCATCGAGCCGGGCGGACGGATCACGCTCACCGTCGATCTGCAGCCGAACTTCGCACTCAATCAGCCGCTCAGCCCGTTCGCGCTGGCCGTCATCGAGTCGCTCGACCCGGAGGACGACACGAAGACGCCCGCGCCGCCCGAGCCCGGCGTCGACGACGAGCACACGGGCCCGGGCGCCGAGCCCGAGGCCGCCCCGCACTACGCGCTCGACGTGGTGAGCGTCATCGAGGCCACGCTCGACGACCCGCGCCCGGTGCTGCGCCAGCAGGAGCACAAGGCGCGCGGCGAGGCGATCGGCCGCATGAAGGCGGCCGGCATCGAGTACGACGAGCGCATGGAACTGCTCGACGAGATCACGCATCCGCGCCCGCTCGCCGCCCTGCTCGAGGCCATGTTCGAGACCTACGCGGCCACCCAGCCGTGGATCCGCGACGTCGAACTGCGCCCGAAGGCCGTTGTGCGCGACATGTTCGAGAAGGCCATGAGTTTCACCGAGTATGTGAGCCACTACCAGCTGGCCCGCAGCGAGGGCCTGCTGCTGCGCTACCTGAGCGACGCCGACCGGGCCTTTCGCCAGACGATCCCCGACGACGCGAAGACGCCCGACGTGCTCGACATCATCGAGTGGCTGCGCGAGCTCGTGCGGCAGGTCGACTCGAGCCTGCAGGACGAGTGGGATGCCCTCACCAACCCCGCCGACGACCCGAGCGCCCCGATCGCGCCGCCGCCCCCACCCGACGTCACGACGAACCGCCGCGCCTTCACTGTGCTGGTGCGCAACGAACTGTTCCGCCGCGTGCAGCTCGCGGCCCTGCAGCGCGACGACGAGCTCGTCGAGCTCGACCCGGAGGCGGGCTGGCCCGAGGCGCTCGACGCCTACTACGCCGAGCACGAGAGCATCGGCACGGCGGGCGGCGCGCGCTCAGCATCCCTGATTCAGATTTCCGAGAACGATCCGGATGCTGGGCCCGGCTTCTGGAGCGTGCGCCAGGTCATCGACGACCCGGCCGGCGACCACGACTGGGGCATCCACGCGACCGTCGACCTCGCGGCGAGTGCCGAGCGCGGTGAGGCGGTCGTGAGCGTGGAGGGGTTGCGGCGGCTGTAGCCCTCGGTACTGCGAACAGCGCGGGCGAGAACAGGTCGAGGCTCACCAGTGCCGACGCGACGATCCAGAACACGGGTGTCGAGTCCAGCTCGGTGAGGACCGGGGCGGCGAGCTGCGCGATGACGGCGACGAGGGGAGTGAAGGCGAGCATCCAAGCCGAGAGGGCGGTCGTGCCCACGGAACGCGTGGGCGAGCTGCGCGGCGGGGGTGACACCACTCTGGTCGTAGAGTTCTGCGCGCCCCGGGTGGTGACGTCGAATCCCGCCCCAGCCCCACGACGGGGAACTGGATCTGTTTCCGTCAACGGACGCGTTCGCCCGGTGCACCACGAACTCAGCCGGCGGCACGATCCAGATCGCCGAGTAGCCGCCACACGGTGGTGGTGAGGTCGGGGTGGTCCAGCGCGATCTGGCGCAGCACGCGGTAGTCGCGCGAGGAGCTCGGTGCGCGCCCGCCGTCGGCGCGGATCGTGTCGGCCCGCAGCATCCAGACGACCAGTTCATCCACCGTGGGTAGCTCGGTCATGAAATCCCACGGGTCTTCACCGTCGCGGCAGCGGGCCATGATGACGGTCTGCAACTCGTCGTGAGCTTCGGCGCGCAGCACCTCCAGGCTTGCGCCGCGCGGTCGGTCTGCAGTGCTCACCCCTCGACCCTACGTCGCGCTGGAGGATGTACGCAGTGTGATGCCGGTGTGCCGTGCCTCACTCGTCGACGTTCGGTGCCGGGAGTGTGTCGCGAAGATCTTCGGGTTCCCCACGACGGTGGTTCGGTCGTCGGTTGTGGTGTGCTGCGAGTGGCTGATCACGCACAGTGAGCATCTCAAGATCTTGCCGGGCGTGCAGACAACGCGGTCGCCTAGCGAACGAAGGTAAAGACCCCCCAGTCGTCGACCTGCCAGGCGATCCAGCCGTTGGCACGCTGGAGGCTCACCGTGACAACGAGGTCCTCTTCGGAATTCGTGTTGGTGGCGGGGCACCGCAACTGCTGGCCGATGAACAGCGGTGGGGAGGCCGGGCAGTTGACGTCGAGCGGGGTACCAATCGAGCGGGCGTTGGCTTCGATCGTTTCCGAGGCCTGGTCGGCGAAGACACCCGGCAGTGCCGCGACGACGAGACCCGGCACAGCGAGCACGGAGGCCCCGACCAGCCCGGTGAGCAGCAGCCAGACGGCGACGGGGCCGAAGCCGGCACTCGAGATGCGGCTCAGCTGCACGGCGCGCGCGGCGAGGTAGACCGGTGCTGTGCCGAGAGCCCACAACCAGCTCGCGGGGGCATCGACCCCGCGGCGCTTGAGCCCGCGAGCGTCGAAGTAGGCGAGGAGGGCGACGATCGGATACGGCAGAACCCAGATGGCCGCCATGAACGCGATGCTGGGGCCGGTCGTGAACGCGGCGACAACGAGCAGGCTGAGGAGCAGCTGCATCATCGGGATGAGCGCGATCGCCCACGCTTCGACGGTCTGCACGTTGCTGCTGGGGGCGCCGAGGGTCTGATGGGTGCCACTGCGGCGCATCTCGGTGGCGGAGAGCGGTGACTCTTGCGAGTAAGGCGAGTAAGGCGAGTAAGGCGAGTACTGCGGGGCGCCGGGCGCCGACGCGAAGCCGGGAGCGGAGCCCGGCGCCGACCCGTAGCCGGGGGAGTTGCCGTACTGCGGAGCAGAACCGTATCGGGGCGCAGATCCGTACTGCGGGGCGCTGCCGTAAGGAGGTGCCGAGCCGTACTGCGGTGCTGAACCCTGCTGGGAGGGCGTGGAACCCGGCGTCGACCCGGGGGCCGAGCCCTGTGCCGACCCACCGTCGCGCCGCAGCGGAACCCACGGCGACCCGACCTGCTCGGCGCTCTGCGGTGGCTTGAGAGCTGACTGGGGGCTGAGGTCGGCGAACGCGGCGGCGGCGAAGGCCTCGGCGGCGGAGTTCGCGGGCTGCCCGGGCGCGGGCGGCGCCGACCGGGCGGGGCCGGGCTGGTCGTTCTGCGGCTCCACGTGCTGGGGCACGGTGTTGGTGGTCGGTGGCGCCAGCTGTTTGAGAACGTTGGCCGTGGGCTGGTCGAGCGGTGCTTCCTCGGGGGTGGACGCGCTACGCAGGTCGCGGCGACGACGGGGAAGCTCCTCATCATCAGCGAAGATCGTGGGAGCGGGCGGTGCGCCGTCGGCGGGCACCATCGGCTGGCGTGCGTCGGAGACATGCTCCGTCCACGCGTTGTTGTCCCACCAGCGCAGTTGCGGCAGCCCGAGCGGGTCGGGATACCAGCCCGCCGGCACGCGACCGTAGTCGTCTTCCGCCACGATTATCGTTCCCCCTTGTGCGCCGGCACGGTGTCACCGGCACCGCCAGTGTACGGGCCTGACGCCCCATCAGGGAGTATGCATCATCCCCCAGCGGTGGTGTCCCCCGTCTGGGGGTGTCGACGTGCGAGCGCGAGCCACGCGCGGCCCTGCTCAACCCGACCCGGCTCGGCGATGAGCCGTGGCCCGATGCCGGCCGCGGTCGTGACCCACTGCGTCGCAAGGCGCACACCGTGCAGCGCGCTGAGCACCCACAGCTCGGCACCGTCAAGGTCGCGCGGGTGGGCGCGCACCTCGCGCACGGGGATGCCGTGCGCGTTCGCCGCCACGACGACAAGGTATTCGGTGACGCTCGGGATGCGCGGCACAGCCTGCTCGACGCGGTGCAGCACGCCCTCCCGCCACCACACAAGCGAGCTGTACGCGCCTTCGACGATCTCGGCGGTCGGGCTGAGGATGATCGCCTCGCCCGCGCCGGTCAGCGCC
>Ga0076929_100558_pt1 | contig 27649 bp, 18 predicted proteins | sample HotLakConUCCSL28_FD_87104 | JGI IMG/M metagenome (GOLD analysis project Ga0076929, IMG submission 87104) | Hypersaline microbial mat communities from Hot Lake, Washington, USA - Hot Lake Consortium UCC-SL28 (version 3) (version 3) | ecosystem: Environmental > Aquatic > Thermal springs > Hot...
CTGAGGGGCGTCGGCCTCACGCTCGCCACCGCCACCGGCACTATACCAGTGTCGGTGCGATGAGAGTTACAAGGGGGATCAGAGCCGCTGTTGCTCGATATAGGTCTCTGCGGCGGCGATGACTGTGGCGATATCCTCGGGCGGGAGAAATTTGTTTAGCCACTCTCGGACCAACCCGTCTCCCCGAAAGACTATTATTGGAGCAAGATAGGGCAGGGCTTTGCTATAATCCCTTGCGCACAGGTGGCATTTGGCAATTCTGGCAGATGCCCGCATCGCTGGCTCAATAAGTGCATTGTCCTTTGATCGGTCCAGCATTTCCCAAAGTTCATTGACTAATCCCTCCGCCTCAGAATCCAGTTTGCTACCGAACAAAATAAGGCCATCGATGAAATTACATACGGCCCTTGCCCATTCGAGCCGGATTTCTGGGCGTCCGGGATTGGTAATTGATACTTTGCGCATGATATTGAGAGTGTCGCGTGCTACGTCGAATCCGCCTTTTCCTGATTTTGCAATGGTGGTGATAAGGTTGAATGCACCTGTCGCCCATGCGATTCGGATTTCGGTCTGGTTTGGGTGCTCATTGGCTGCTGAATTCACGCAATCGAGGATCATTCTTGCTTCGCCGGCGCCGTTTGCGCCTGAGTGAGCGATTGGTTCGATTAGGTTTACGGCACCATTCGCCCATTTGACTCTGATTTCCACAGTCTCTGGGTATGTATCTGCGACATCCTGTAGAGCAGAAAGCCGGGAAAGTGCTTCACCCACGTTGTTTTCACCAGATTTAATAAGACCATTGATCAGGTTGACGACGCTTCGGGCCCATACTATACGGAGCTCAGAATCTTCGAGATCCGTGTCGGTTAAATTGCGGATGTCATCGGCAAGCGTGAGTGCCTCCTGAAGCTGTTCACCGCCATATCGGGCGAGAATTGTGATCAGATTAAATGTACTCTTAGCCCATTCGAAGCGTATTTTATGATGACTGGGGTAGATTTTGACAGTTTCTCGCAAGCTAGCAAGCAACGTGCGGGCTTTGTTTATGTGGTTTTTGTCGGATTGTGTGAGGCCATTGATGAGATTAAACGTACCGCGAGCCCATGCGAGCCGGATATCGAGCTCGGTAGGGTGAGCATCGGCCATTTGGCGCAGGCTGTCGACAATTATATTTGCGTCCTTTAGCCCGTCTTCGCCTGACTGGGCAAGGCGACTAATTAGGTTAACTGCACCCCTTGACCACTCGTGCCGAATTGCGGGCTGTGCAGCGTTGGCTTCAGCTACGTCACGGAGTTTGTCGAGCAATAATCGTGCATCGCCCAATCGGAGAACTGCGTTAGCTACGATGGCCCCCCAGAGCCATTGCACTTCAGCAGAATCTATCTGCGGAGCATCGAGTAGCGCCAGCGGCACATCTTCGGGAAAATCCAGCGTTTGCCTGTCCAGATGCGACCACAACGCCGCCAGATCCACCCCCTCCATCCCCCATGCCGCATCCCGGAAGCTCACGATCCGGTCCTTCTGCTGCGCGGGTGTGCCTGTGCCAGTAAGATGTTGCAGCACGAAATATTCGCCAATGATATCGGGGAGAAGCGGTGGCAGCATGTCGCCGTCTTCGGGCTCGGACACGGCGCGGGCCATGGCGCGGTAATGCTGCGGATTGAAGGTTTCGAATGCCGGTAGGGCGATGCCTTCCGGGGGATGCTTGAGCGTTTTGACGTCGAGCCCGCCGACCATCGTGGCGAGGCAGAGAAGGTTGGCATAGGGTGCCGTGTTGATATCTTTCGGCCAGAACTTCAGCTGGTCGCGCTTCAGGATATCCTGAAGCAGCCGCTCACGGTCCCAGCCGCGCAGGTCCTGCCGCTCCGCAAGTGATTCCGAGGCGAGTGTGACGAAGAGGGGGCGCAGCGCCGGGTCGATCTCGCGGATGCGCGCGAGTGTTTCGGCGCGGTCGGGAATCGGCGCGGATGTTTCCGCGAGAATGTTTTCGATGATCGACCAGGCCGCGTCATCATTGAGCCGACGCAGTTCCAGAGCCCCATCAGCATGTCGCCACGCATCCATGGCGTAAGCGTCGCCGCCCGCTCCGCGCATGCGATTCCACCACAGATTATCACGGTTGCGCTCCATCAGCAGGACGCGCACCGGCGCGGCGAGCTTATCGGTGGCGGCGCGACGGGCGAGGCTGCGCAGGATATCGCCGGTGCGCTCTGGTCGGGTGCCGGCATAATCGATGATGATCAGGGTCGGCTGCTCCGGCTGCCAGCTGTCCCAGTCGAACTGCGTATCAGCGCTCGCGAGAAAGCCGGTCTGCCAGTGCAGCCCGGCCTGAAGGCAGAACTCAAAGGCGAGGCGGCTCTTGCCCAGACCACCGGCACCGAGGGCCAGCCACCAGCGGAACGGCGCTGCGTTTCCGTCATCCGCATCGGCATTCAGAAAGGCGTTCAACGCTGCCATCTCGACGTCGCGCCCGACGAATGGCACGCGGCGGGCGCCGAAGGTCAGCCGGTTCGCCTGATCGCGGCTGAGCATCTTGCCATCGAGTGGGGGCTGCGGATTGAGGCGTTCCCGGATCGTCTCCAATTGCCCACGCACAGTCGAGAGATCGCCGATTATCTGTTGCTGACCCGCATCGTATTCGCCTTGGCGATCGAGCATACGAAGGGCGAGGCGGGTGCTTTCGGAAAAGCCCTTGGCGAGTTCCGGGTCAACCTGAGCTGTCGAGCCGTTGATTATCGCATCCAGCGCTTCGCGTCGTGCGGCGTTCTCACGCAATGTACGTGACCAGCTCCATATGAACCGCTTGAGCTTATCCGCACCGGGGGCCTGCTCCAAAACACTTAGAGCCTTTGATTCCAACACACTGGATGTCCATTGCAGGGCGGATTTGCCGCGTGCCGCAACGAGGCCGGCAAGCACCTTGAAGGCAAGGCGAACCAGCACCTTCGGCGCGCTGGTTTCCTCGACGACCCGCTCAATCGCATCGTTTGCCGTGCGGCTGTCGAGAAGGTAGGCGGTCAGTCCTTCCGCCGATAAACTCTCGGCCAGCCCCTCCCAGGAGATATCGTGTGCCTCATCCGCCATGTCGCAACTCTAGCGGGCGGCACGGCCAGCCTCAAGCGATTGCGCCTGACGGTCGCCATTGATACGCGATTGCGCACAGGGAAAGCACGAAAAGCGGTCATTTTCGCGGGGTTATCTTCGAAAATGGCGCAAATGGCAGGTTCTGTTCAGGCCCGCAACCGTCCTACACTGCGAATGAAAAAGCGATTCGCGAATGGCGGCATCGCGCAATGTCCAGTGGGGGGCAGTCAATGCAGAAGAATTCATTTCCACTCTCCCGGCTCCTCGCCGCCGCCGCCTTCGCCGCGCTCGCCACGGCGCCCGCTCAGGCGCAGCACAGCCACGCCGGTGCGCCGGCTTCAGTATCGGAGCGCCCGGCTCTGCCGCAGGATGCGCTCGCGCCTTTCGTTGATCCGCTGACGATCCCGCCGCGGGCGCAACCGGTGGGGGAGCATGAGGGGAAGCCGCTCTACGAGGTCACCATGAAGATGGTCTCGCAGAAGGTGCATCGCGATCTGCCGCCGACGCCCGTCTTCGCCTATGACGGGATCTGGCCGGGGCCCACCTTCGACATCCCGGTCGACCAGCCTATCGCGGTGAATTGGGTGAATGCGCTGCCGGAGGAATATCCCGACTGGCTGCCCGTCACGATCGGCCATCATGTGCCGGACAAGGTGGTGCGCACGGTGGTGCATCTGCATGGCGGGATCACGCCGAGCGTGCATGACGGCTATCCGGAGTGGATGTGGGATCCGGGCGAGGCGGCGCTCTACGAGTACCCCAATCTCGACCACCAGGGCGACGGCGCGATGTTCTGGTATCACGACCACGCCATGGGCAATACGCGCCTCAATGTCTATGCCGGGCTGCAGGGTTTCTATCTGTTGCGCAATCAGGAGAGAGAGGCCGCACTCGGCCTGCCTTCGGGGGATTACGAAATCCCGCTCGTCCTGCAGGATCGCAATTTCGCCGAGGATGGCAGCCTCGTCTATGATGGGGTTTGCCGCAATTTCGGCATCGTGAACGGCACGGTGTTTCCCTACCAGGAGATCGAGCCGCGCCGCTATCGCTTCCGCATCCTCAACGGCGCCAATTTCCGCATCATGCGGCTGGCCTTGTCGAATGGGGCGAAGATGTCGGTGATCGGGGTCGATGACGGCTTCCTCGACGAGACGGTGGAGACGGATGAACTCCTGCTCGCCCCGGCGGAGCGCGCCGACGTGATCATCGATTTCTCGGACATGGCGGGGGAAGAGATCACGCTCCGGAATACGACCTCCTGCTTCGGCCCGCAGCGTGAGCAGGATACCCGCTCCGGCGATACGGAACTGCCGCATCTGATGCAGTTTCGCGTCAGTGAAAGCGTGTCAGAGCCCGATACCAGCCGTATCCCGGCCAATCCGGTGGCAGACGAGGGCGAGACCGCGCGGCTTCTGGCTGCGGCCACGGTGACGCGTGACATCACCCTCGACAATCCGGAGGGCTTCAAGTTTCTCCTCGAAAACAAGGGCTTCGACGCCCCGGTCTCGATCGAGCCGCATCTGGGCGATACCGAGATCTGGAACCTGATCAATCTGACCGATGAAGCCCATCCCATCCACGTGCATCTGATCAGCTACCGCATCGTCGAGCGCATCCCCTTCCGCGAAAACGGGGTCGAGGATTACATCGCCGACCGCGATGCCGGCACGCTCGCGCCGCTCGAAAGTTATCTCGACATGGATGGCGCAATCCCCGCTCCCGCCGTCGAGCACGGCCCCAAGGATGTCGCGCTCGCGCCTTTCGACCATGTCACCCGGATTGCGATGGAATGGTATGGATTCGAAGGGCTCTACGTGATCCATTGCCATATCCTCGAGCATGAGGATGATGACATGATGCGCCCGATCCGGGTGCTCGCCGCGCGCGAGGAGTAGCGGCATGGAAACGAGGGGGCGCAGATGAGCAGTGCGGGCCGGCACAAACAGACGAGCCTGACGATTCGCAGCGACGGGCCGGGGCTCACCGAGTTCACGCCGATCGTCTCGCTCTTCGTGCGCGAAAGCGGTATCGAGACCGGGCTGCTGACGCTGTTCGTGCGCCATACCTCATGCTCGCTGCTGATCCAGGAAAATGCCGACCCGGATGTCCGCGCCGATCTGCAGGAATTCTTCGCCCGTCTCGTGCCCGAGGGGATGGAATGGGTGGTGCACAGCATTGAGGGCCCCGATGACATGCCGGCCCATATCAAGGCGGCGCTGACGCAGACGTCACTGTCGATCCCGATCATGGACGGGCAGCTCGCCCTCGGCACCTGGCAGGGTATCTACCTTTTTGAGCATCGCGCGGCGGCGCATGACCGTGAGGTGTTGCTTCATATTTCGGCATGATGCAAAAACGTGCACGGATGCCCATCCCGCTTTTGGTTTTCATGCAAGACGAGTGTGAAATCGGGCCTGTTCAGGCCTGACGTTCCTTCCATTCCATTGGATTGACATGGTTTTGCCATCAATGCCGACGGGAGCCTGACTTATCGTCATCATTTGACGCACGGAAGCGAAATCTCTCTAATCAGGACAGGTGGCGGATGGCTTGAACCATCCGTGACATCCAGGGCCGCAAGAAGCCCGCGAAAGCCAAAAACGAGTCCAGAGAACAGAGGGACGATCATGATCCAGAAGAAGACAGGGCGCGCGCTCGCCACGACCGCGTTGGCGCTCCTCTTGAGCGCCGGCGTCGTCGCGACGCAGCCGCAGGACGCCAAGGCCCAGCCGCAAAGCGGTGGAACCGTGCAGCTCGCCGTCACCCCGGAGCCCCCGAGCCTGATGCTCGGCCTGTTCCAGAACGGCCCCACCCAGATGATCGCGGGCGATATCTACGAATCGCTCCTGCGCTACGATACCGATCTGACGCCGCAGCCCTCGCTCGCGGAGAGCTGGGAGATCTCGGACGACCAGCTCGTCTACACTTTCAAGCTGCGCGAGGGCGTGCTGTGGCATGACGGCGAGCCGTTTACCGCCGATGACGTGATCTTCTCGCTCGACGTCTTCCTGCGCGAGGTGCATCCGCGCTGGCGCCCGACAGTCGATGCGCAGGTCGCCTCCATCGAGAAGACGGGCGATTACGAGGTCACGATCACGCTCAACGAGCCCTTCGAGCCGATCATGCTGAGCTTCGAGGTCGGCACCACGCCGATCATCCCGGCCCACATCTACGAGGGCACGGATTACCGGGCCAACGAGATGAATGCGACACCGATCGGCACCGGGCCGATGAAATTCGTCGAGTGGGAGAGCGGTTCCTACGTTCATCTCGAGCGCAACGAGGATTACTACCTCGAGGGCAAGCCCTATATTGACGAGGTCTTTTACCGCTTCATTCCCGACGCCGCCTCGCGCGCGGTTGCCTTCGAGACCGGGGATATCGACGTTCTGACCGGCGGTTCGGTCGAGATCTTCGATGTGCCGCGCCTCGCGGAACAGGACAATGTCTGCGTCACGACGGATGGCTGGGAAATGTTCTCGCCGCATGCCTGGATCGCGCTCAATGTGCGTGAAGGCGCGCTTGCGGAGAAGAGCTTCCGGCAGGCGATGATGTATGCGATCGACCGCGAATTCGCGCGCGATGTCGTCTGGTCCGGCTACGGCACGGTCGCCAACAGCCCGATCTCGTCGCGCACGCTGTTCCATTCCGATGATCTGCCAGAGTACAATTATGATCCCGATCGCGCACGCGAACTGATCGCGGAATCGGGCTATGACGGCGAAACCCTCGACTTCATGGTCCTGCCCTATGGCGAGACCTGGACTCGCTGGGCGGAAGCCACGCGCCAGAATCTGGAAGACGTGGGCATCAACGTGAACCTGGTCACCACCGATGTTGCCGGCTGGTCTGAGCGTCTTGGCAGCTTCAACTTCGAGATGACGCACAACTTCCTCTACCAGTACGGCGATCCGGCGCTGGGTGTGGCGCGGTCCTACGTGTCGAGCAACATCGTCGAGGGCAACCCGTTCTCCAACGTGATGGGTTACGCCAACGAGGAAGTCGACCGGCTCTTTGCCGAGGCTGCCAATGCGCCGTCCGAGGAACGTCCTGCGCTCTATCAGGAGGTGCAGGAGATCCTCGTCGATGAGTTGCCGGTGCTGTGGATGATCGAGATGGACTTCCCCACCGTCTATCGCTGCGATCTGCAGGATTTCATCACCACGGCGATTGGTGTCAACGACACCTTCCGCGATGCCTGGCTGCAGCAGTAAGCGGCTGATTGACAAGGCTTCCGGGGCTGTGATCGCCCCGGAAGCAATCCCTGAACGCCGTCATTGCGGCGCTACCGGCTTCAATCAGCGTGGGTGACAGATGCCACTTTTGCGATTCATCGCGGGGCGGCTGGTCAAGGGCGTCATCGTCCTGATCGCCATCGCGACCATGAACTTCTTCCTGATCCGCGCAGCGCCCGGCGATCCGGCTTCGGTCCTGGCCGGCGAGGCGGGGGCTGCGGATGAAGAATTCATCCGCCAATTGCGCGAGCAGTTCGGCCTCGATCAGCCGATCATGACGCAGCTCTGGATCTATCTGACCGATATCGTCACGCTCGATCTCGGTTTCTCCTATCGCCAGGGACGCCCGGTGCTCGAACTGATCATGGAGCGCCTGCCGGCGACGCTGCTGCTCACCGGTGCGGCCTTCATCTTCTCGCTGACCCTTGGCATCATCTTCGGCATCCTCGCCGCGCGCCGGGTCGGGAAATGGTCCGATACGGCGATCACGACGGGGGCGCTGTTCTTCTATGCAACGCCGCTGTTCTGGATCGCGCTGATGAGCCAGATCATCTTCGCGCTCTGGCTCGGCTGGCTGCCCAATACTGGTTTTCGCACGATCGGCGCGGGCTATACGGGCCTGCGCCACGCGCTGGATGTGGGGATGCATCTGATCCTGCCCGCAGCGACGCTGGGGCTGTTCTTCACCGCGCTCTATACGCGCATGATGCGTGCCTCGATGCTGGAGATCGCGGGCTCCGATTTCGTCAAGACCGCACGCGCCAAGGGCGTTCCGGAAGGACGCATCGTGCGTCGGCATATCGCCCGCAACGCCATCCTGCCGGTGGTGACGCTGGCCGGCCTCCAGGCCGGTCAGATCGTCGGCGGTGCGGTGCTGACGGAGACGGTGTTCGGCTGGCCGGGGATCGGTCGGCTGATGTTCGAGGCGCTGGCGCAGCGTGACTATCAGGTGCTGCTCGGCGTGTTCTTCGTCTCCTCGGCCATGGTGGTTTTGTTCAACCTGATCACGGATGTCGTCTATCGCGTGGCCGATCCGCGCATCGAGGTGGGACGATGAAGGCATTCTTCAAGCGCTTTGCCCGCAACAAGGGCGCGGTGGTCGGCCTGATCATCCTGGCGATCATCCTCGCAGCGGCGATCCTCGCCCCACTGCTTTATCCGACCTCGCCGTGGCGGATGGTGACGCGTCCGTTCCTGCCGCCGATGTCGCCGGGCGGATTCTGGCTCGGCACCGATGCGCTGGGGCGCGACGTTGCCTCCGGGATCATGCACGGGGCCCGCGTCTCGCTGATCATCGGGCTGGTCTCGACCCTGACGGCGCTGGCCATCGGAATTCCGATCGGCGCGCTCGCGGGATATTTCGGCGGGCTGATCGATGACGCGCTGATGCGCTTCACCGAGTTCTTCCAGACCATCCCCGCCTTCGCACTCGCCATCGTCATCGTGGCGATCCTACAGCCCTCGCTTTTTTCGATCGTGCTCGCCATCGCCATCGTCTCCTGGCCGCCGGTGGCGCGACTCGTGCGCGGGGAGGTGTTGTCGTTGCGGACACGCGAATATGTGCAGGCATCGATCGTGATCGGCCAAACGACATCACGCATCATCCTGACCCAGGTTCTGCCCAATACGATCGCGCCGATCACGGTGATGGCCTCGATCATGGTCGCCTCGGCGATCCTGCTCGAATCGGCGCTCTCCTTCCTCGGGCTGGGCGATCCCAACATGATGACCTGGGGCTACATGATCGGTGCGGGCCGCACGCGCCTGATCGAGGCCTGGTGGATCAGCTTCTTCCCCGGTGTTGCGATCTTCCTCACGGTGCTCGCTCTCAATCTGGTGGGTGAGGGGCTCAACGACGCGCTGAATCCGCGTCTCTCGCGGGAGGGTGGCTGATGAGCGTCCTGGCAATCGACAATCTCTCCCTCGCTCTTCCGAAACTCGCCGATCGCGCCCATGCGGTGCAGGGGCTCAGCCTGTCGATTGATGCCGGCGAGACCTTGTGTGTCGTGGGCGAATCGGGCTCGGGTAAATCGATGACGGCGCATGCCGTGATCGGGCTCCTGCCAAGTGCCGTGAAGCCGGCGGGCGGCTCGATCAAGCTTGCCGGGCGCGAGCTGATCGGGCTCTCTGACGGCGAGATGCGCAAGCTGCGCGGACGCGATGTCGGCATGATCTTCCAGGAACCGATGACCTCGCTCAATCCGGTCATGCGGATATCCGACCAGATCCTCGAGACCTTCGAATCGCATCGTATGTTCGACGCGCAGCAACGCATGCGGCGCACCTTCGAACTGCTTGAGGAAGTCGGGCTGCCCGATCCGAAACATATCGCGCGGGCGTTTCCGCATGAACTCTCGGGCGGCCAGCGCCAGCGCGTGATGATCGCCGTGGCGCTCGCGCTGGAGCCCAAGCTCCTCATCGCCGACGAGCCGACCACGGCGCTCGACGTGACGACGCAGGCGCAGATCCTGAAGCTGGTTGATGAATTGCGTCACAAGCACGGGACGGCGGTTTTGTTCATCACCCACGATTTCGGCGTGGTGGCCGAGATCGCCGATGATGTTGCAGTCCTGCAGAACGGGCTGTGCGTCGAGAGCGGTAGGGCGCAGGACGTCCTGGAAAATCCCACGCATGACTATACGAAACGCCTTCTCGCCGCCGTGCCGTCGCTGACGCCGCCGCCGCCCAAGGATCTCTCGGGCGAGCCGGATGCGCTGATCGTGCGCAATCTGCACAAGACCTATGGCGGGCGCGGCTTCTTCAGTGGGAGCGCGCGCAAGGTGGTCGCGGCGAAGGATGTGGAATTTACCATCAAACGCGGCGAGACGCTCGGGCTCGTGGGCGAATCCGGCTCCGGCAAGTCCACGGTCGGGCGCTGCATCATGCGCCTGACCGAGCCTGATGACGGCTTCATCAAGGTGGGCGATACCGAATTCCATGGCGTTCCGCCGCGCCAGTTGCGGCCCTTGCGCAAGCGCATCCAGATGGTCTTCCAGGATCCTTATGCCTCGCTCAACCCCCGCCGCACCGCCGGGCGGATCATTGCCGAGGGGCCGGAGGCGCAGGGTGTGCCGCGCGTGGATGCCGAGAAGCGGGCGCGCGAATTGCTCGAACTGGTCGGGCTCGGCGCGTCATCGGCCGAGCGCTATCCGCACGAATTCTCCGGCGGCCAGCGCCAGCGCATCGGGATTGCCCGCGCACTTGCCCTCGATCCGGACGTGCTGGTGGCGGATGAGCCGGTCTCGGCGCTCGATGTCTCGGTGCAGGCGCAGATCCTCGATCTGATCCAGGACCTGCAGAAGCGGCTGGGGCTGGCCATCCTCTTCGTCACCCACGATCTGCGCGTGGCGGCGCAGGTCTGCGACCGGATCGCGGTGATGCAGCGGGGCGAGATCGTCGAGCTCAAGCCGACGGCCAGGCTCTTCGAGAATCCGAAGCACCCCTATACCCGCTCGCTGCTGGCGGCGGTGCCGGGGGCACATGTGAAGACTGCAGCGGCATGATGCTACAGCGCGGCCTTCCGGTCGTCTGCTTCTAAAGCTGGAGGACAAGGGCCGGTCGGTAGGCTTTTCTGCGTCTCAGTCCAGCCGGATTGATTCCAGCGTCGCACGCATGTCGCGCCGGAAGGCAACGGAATTTTTCCCGGCATCTACCAAGGCTTCTTCCACCAGTTTTTTCTGGGCCGTGGCAACATCATCCAGATTGCGCGACTGGACGAGACTGCGCATGAATGTCTGCTGGTGCCCGATCAAGCGGGTCATGCATGCATTCATCTCCAGAGCGCAGGCCATCGGCATATCGAACATGGCGACACGCCAGCACTGCATCATCGCCGGTGCAACACCCATCGGATCGAACTCCGCCCCGCTATTCTTCCGGTTTGGCATGAAGACCTCCTCAACGCGCTTGCCTCGAACCGAAGATGCAGGTTCAAGGCCAAGTATGACGTCGTGATGATAGCCGGGGTGATCTGGATGACATCGAGGCCGAGCCAACGGTAAAAGCGGATGCCTCAACAGCTTTCAGCAAAGGCGGCAAGCTCTGAATCGAAGCGGCCCTGATCCTCGATGAAGGGCATGTGGCCGGCGCCTTGGTACCAGGAGATGCGTGAATTTGGGGCAATTTCTGCCGCTTCGCTGGTCATTTGCGGCATGATAACCGTATCAGCGGCGCCATGGCTGAACAGGGCCGGTTTGCGCAGGCCGGCCAACACGGGCCGGTAATCGGCTTCACGTGCACTGACGGCGCGGCGCACATCCGGTCGCACCAGCATGTTGAAGGCTATGAAGCGCTCGATCGTCCCTTGCGGGATCGGTCGCACCGCGCAGGCATGGATGAAATCGATCATGCCGTAGAGCGCCTTCACCGGATCCTTCGACATGCCCTTTGAGGCGTATTTGACGAAAGTCTCGCCCGTATAGGGGCCGATATAATCCTTGCCGATGACGAGCGCTGCGCCGACGAAATTTACACCGCCGAGGGCCGCGTCACCGTATTTCCGCAGATAATCTGCAACAATAAGCCCGCCATAGGACCAGGCGACGATGACGGGTGACGCGAGGCCGAGCTGGTCGATCACGCCATGAAGATCATCCGCCCAGAGTTCGCCATCGGTGTAATATTGTGCGCCGACGGGCGCGTCGGAGGCGCCGTGCCCGCGCAGGTCGATACCGATCAGATCATGAGCCTGTGCGAGTGGCCCTTCATATTGCTGCGCGAAGGCTAGATGATGCTGCGACCAGCCATGCAGGAAGATGATCGGTCTTCCGTCGCGGTTTCCGTAGCGGCGCGCATGCAGTGCCAGGCCGCCACCGCCCCGGATTTCGTATGCTTCCATGGTCTTCCTCCGCACAGTGTTGGATTTTTTGCTGCTTGTGCGATGTTGCAAGCGGACGCGCAAGTCGAATCTCCACGCTTTTATCCACGGCTTCATCGCCTTGTGGTGACCCGCATGAATTGCTGCGCTGCAATATGTAAAGTGCCGAAAACTTGGGCAGCCTATTGCGTCGGCGGAGTGTTGACCGCCTTGGTCCGGACCCGTAGAAATCCAGATAAAGCGTGGCTGAAGGCCGTGGCTTTGTATGACAGGGAGGATTTATTTGATGAAGAACAGCACCATTCTTCGCCGTACGCTTCTGGCATCGGCAATGGTCGGGGCGGTCGCCATCGCGATGCCGACCTCGCAGGCCCAGGCCCAGGATCAGAGCTTCCTGCTCTCGACGGCCTCGACCGGCGGCACCTATTATCCGGTGGGCGTTGCGATTGCGACGCTGATCAAGACGCGTCTCCAGCCGACCGAGGGCATCGATCTCTCGGCGATCAGCTCTGCCGGCTCGGGCGAGAATGTCCGCCTGCTGCGTGAAGGCGAAGTCGATTTCGCGATTCTGCAAGGCCTGTTCGGCGCCTATGCCAGCAACGGGACGGGCCCGCTCGAGGAAGAAGGGCCGCAGGAGAATCTGCGCTCCATCACCGGCTTGTGGCAGAATACCGAGCATTTCGTGATGCGCTCATCGGATGTCGAGAGCGGCACCATCGCGGATATGGCGAATGTGATGGGCGAGCCCGTTTCGATGGGTGCGCAGGGCTCCGGCACGCTCGGTTCCAATACCGTTCTGATGGGTAATCTCGGCATGCCGCTCGACGAATACGAGCTGGTCTATATGGGTTACAACCCTTCCGCCGACGCGCTGCAGAACAACCAGATCGTCGCGATGTCGACCCCTGGCGGCGTTCCCGTGGGTGGTGTCACCCGTGCCTTCGCTGCCATGCCGGGTGATCTGACCTTGCTCGGCTTCACCGATGAGCAGATCGCCGAGGCCAATGGCGATTTCGATTCCCTGTGGACCGCGTTCGAAATCCCGGCGGGCACCTATCCGGGTCAGGAAGAGGATGTCACCACGGTCGGGCAGCCGAACTTCCTCGCCGTCAATGACACGGTGCCGGAAGAGGTGGTCTACATGATCACCAAGACGATCTTCGAGAACCTCGGGTTCCTTCAGGCGATCCATCCGGCGACCAATGAAATGTCGCTCGAGGTTGCCACGAACGGTCTGCCCGCGCCGCTGCATCCGGGCGCGCTGCGTTATTACGAGGAAGCCGGTCTCGACATTCCGGATCACCTGCGTCCCTGAGCGGATGACGGGAAACGCATGACATAGCGGGAGGGCGCGGCCATGGTCGCGCCCTCTTTGCCTCTTGACGGCGACGCACACCCATTGCGGGTATCGAGCAGGATGTGAGACCAGAAACATGAGTGATCCGAACAAGGACCGCGACGCCACAGATGGGTCCGTTCGCGCGGACGATGCGCCGCAACCGGGAAATCTTGCCGTTTCCCCGGAGGACTTGCGCAGGGAAGCGCAGGAGGCGGAGGCCGAGTATGAATCGGTCGTGCGTTCCTTCGACACCGACACGCTGCTCGGGCGGGTCGCCTATGCCGTCGGGGTCGCTCTTGCCTTGTATCACATCTGGATGAGCACCTTCGGCCAGCTCAATACCCTCTGGCTGACGGGCGTTCACTTTGCCGGCTTCGGTTTTCTCTGTGCCCTGCGTTATCCGCTTATCAACCTGAAGAGCGAGGCGGGTGCGAAAATCGTGCTCGCCATCGACGTGGTGATCGGCATTGTCGTCGCGGTTTCGACCCTTTGGCTGCTCTATGACGTGCAGGACATTTTCGACCGCGGGCGCATGGAGGGGATCCAGACGGTCCTGGCGCTGATCATCATGGTCGGCGCGATCGAGTTCACCCGTCGCGCCACGGGTCTGATCATTCCCATCCTCATTCTCGTCGCGCTGAGCTATGTCGTCTGGTGGGGCCCCACGCTCAGTGGCGTCTTCCGTTTTTCCGGGCTCACGCTCGACACGCTCTTCTTCCGCTCGATCCTGGCGGATGAGGGGATGTTCGGTTCGATCGCGCTGATTTCGGCGACCTATGTCTATCTCTTCATCATTTTCGGCGCCTTCCTCGTGCGCTCGGGCGCGGGCATGTTCATCGTCGATCTCGCCCGCGCCATGGCCGGGCGTTTCGTCGGCGGGCCTGGCTTCGTCGCGGTGTTCGCCTCGGCGCTGACGGGAACGACGAGCGGCTCTGCGGTGGCGAACACGGTCTCGACCGGGGTCATCACCATTCCGCTGATGAAGCGAGCGGGCTTCCCGCCTCGCTTCGCGGCGGCGGTCGAATCAGCGGCATCGACGGGCGGCATGATCATGCCGCCGATCATGGGGGCGGGGGCCTTCGTGATGGCGACATTCACCCAGATCTCGTATCTCACCATCGTGGCCGTGAGCTTTCTGCCGGCGATCGTGTATTTTCTCTCCGTTGCTTTTTTCGTGCGGATCAACGCCAAGAAATACAATCTCCAGGCCATGGATGATGACGCGCCGACGGCGTGGGAGGTGCTCAAGAAGGGCGGCCCGTCCTTCCTGATCCCGATCTTCACCCTGATCGGCCTGCTGGTCGCCGGCTACACGCCGACCTACGCTGCGGGTTTTGCCATCGCGGCCTGCGTGGTGGCCTCCTGGTTCACACCGAACAAAATGGGCCCGAAGGCGATCCTGGACGCGCTGGCCCTGGGCTCGACCAACATGATCATGACTGCCGTGCTGCTGGTCGCAGTCGGCCTGATCATCAATGTCGTGGCCATGACCGGCATCGGCAACACGATCTCGCTGATGATCGCGCAATGGTCCGGCAACAACCTCCTGATCGCGCTCCTGCTGATTGCCCTGGCGTCGCTGATCCTCGGCATGGGCCTGCCGGTGACGGCGTCCTATATCGTGCTTGCGACGCTCTCGGCACCGGCTCTGCATCTTCTGATCCAGAACAATTACCTGATCGATGTGATGATGGCGGGGCAGATTCCCGAGGGGACGCGGGTGATCTTCTCGCTGGTCGATCCGGGAGCGATGACGGCTCTGGCCGAGCCGATGAGCCGGGATGCGGCGCTGGCGCTGATCAATGCTGCGCCGCCGGAGGTCCTCTCGCAGGTCTATCCGCAGGCGCTCGATGCGCATGTGATCACCATGGCGCTGCTCTCGGCGCATCTGATCATCTTCTGGCTGTCGCTCGATTCCAATGTCACCCCGCCCGTCTGCATCACCGCCTTCGCGGCGGCGGCGATTGCCAAGACACCGCCGATGCGTACCGGCCTCGAGGCCTGGAAAGTGGCCAAGGGCCTGTATCTGCTGCCGGTTCTGTTCGCCTATACGAATTTCGTCGGCGGCGAGTTCTGGGAGGTGATGCATATCTTCGTCATTGCTGTGATCGGTGTCTATGCGCTGGGTTCGGCGATCGAGGGGCATATGGAAGCGCCGCTGAACTGGGTGACGCGCATCGCGCTGTTCGGCTTCGGCGTGGCGCTGTTATGGCCGAACACGCCGATTGCCGAGGTGATCGGTGCCGTTGGCGTGTTCGGCATCATCATCTGGAATTTCCGCACTGACTGGCGGACGCAGCGTGAGAAACGTGCCGCTGTGTCTGCTTCGCGTCAGGCGGGGTCGGTGGCGTAACGGGCAACCATCTGGCCTCACCATCCCCGAACCTGTTTTGCGGGATTTCCCGCAGGAGGCGAGGGGGCTCGCGCCTATGCTCCGGCTCATTGTGACAGCCGAGCCGGAGCAAGCATATGTCTGCCTATTATCCAGGTCCCGGGAGTGAGTGGGAACGGATCGACCCGCGTGAGGCGGGTTTCGTACCGGAGCGGCTGGAAACAATCGCGGGGTTCCATGCGGCGCACGAGTCGGAATGGCCGCGCAGCATGTATCACCCCAATGGTGAGTATGTCGGTACCGCGTATATCGACGAGAAACCGCCCTTCAATACGGTGATGGGACCGGTCGCGGAACGGGGCGCGCCTGCAGGCATGCTCTTGAAAGGCGGGCGGATCGTGACCCAATGGGGGGATGTTGCGCGTCCGGACATGACGTTCTCCATCGCCAAGAGCTTCCTTGGTGTCATTGCCGGCCTCGCGGTCGAGCGGGGCGTGATCGCATCGCTGGACGAGCGCCTGTCGGAGCGGGGAGACGATCCGGAGGGTTTCGCCTCGGCGCATAATCGCGACATCACCTGGCGCCATCTGCTGCAGCAGACGAGCGAGTGGGAGGGGACGCTCTGGGACAAGCCGGATTCGGTTGATCGCAACCGCCAGGCCGGGCCGGGCGCGAACAATGCGGCCAAAGGTGATGATCGCGCGCTTCAACCACCCGGGACTCATTTCGAATACAACGACGTACGCGTCAACCGGCTTTCGCTCTCCCTGCTCCAGGCGTTGCGCCAGCCGCTTCCGGAAGTTCTCGACAACGCGATCATGCAGCGGATCGGCGCCGAGGTCTGGAGCTGGCGCGGATATCACAATTCCACGGTCGAGATTGACGCAAAGCCAATGGAGTCGGTCTCGGGTGGAGGGCACTGGGGTGGGGGCCTGTTCATTCCGACGATGGCCCTCGCCCGTTTCGGACTGCTGATCCAGCGACGCGGAATCTGGGGCAACCGGCGGCTTCTGCCGGAAGGGTGGATCGCGCAGATGCTGGCACCTTCCGAGGCGAATCCGGTCTACGGCTTCATGTGGTGGTTGAATACGGGTGGCAAACTCTATCCTTCCGCCAGTCCGAATTCCTTCTTCTGCCTCGGCGCGGGCATGAACGTGATCTGGATCTGCCCCGAGGAGGATCTGCTGATGGTGGCGCGCTGGATCCACAAGGAGCATGTCGATGGGTTGATCGCGACCGTGAACGCTGCGCGAGTATGATTTCAGGGGATTGCACAACCTTTTTGTGGTGCGGGAATTGCGAAGTTGATAAATGGTTGCTAAAACGTAAACAGGCAATCTTATATTGGTACTGCGTCTTGATTTTTCGGTCTCGCTCCGCAGTCTCGCGGGTCCTTCTCTGCTTTGTTCTGATGCTGGGGTGCTTGTCGGCGCCCATGCTGCGCGCAAATGCTGCTGGAGAGGAAGTCAGCCTGAAGAGGCAAGGGGCGAGTCAGGACGAGGCGGAGCAGGGCCGGCGCGAGTTGCGACAGGTTCTTTTCGCGGGCTATGACCTCGTCAGGGGTGAACTGTCGTTTACGGGCGGCTTCAAGAGAAAGCTCTCGGGAGCCCTGGATCAACCCGGCCCCGTCGTGATGGGCTTCACGGGCGCCACCCTGAAACAGGAACGCTTCGATACCGGCTTCGGCGTGAGCTTCATGCAGCCGCGTTTCACCCGTTATTCCGCGCTGTTGTTCGGGCAGCAGTGGATTGGTGATGCCGGTATCGTCAAACTGGTCGCGGGGCCGGAATTCACGAATGAGCAGAGACTCGATAAGTACGGCATTCCACGCTGGGGCCGTGATCGCGTCGGCCTTCGCGTCCTCGCCGAAATCTGGAGTGAGCCGTCGCCGGGCCTGCTTGCCACTGGGACCCTGATCTTCTCGTCAGGGCAGGGCTCGCTCTGGGGCCGTGGCGCGCTGGGGCGTGAATTCGGTACACGCGTATTCGCCGGGCCGGAAGCATCTTTCTACCTCGAGAATGAATACAGCGAAGCAATGCTGGGTCTGCATCTGACTGGGCTGCGCATCTGGCGTTTCAATTTCCGCCTCAATGGCGGGGCGACCTTCACTTTGGGAAGTCGTCCGGGTGGATATGCCGGGATTTCAGGCCATATTGCACTTTAGGGGATCGAGGCCTGTGGCGAAATGATCCCTTCCGCGCGATTTTGCTTGACCCGATCGATCTGCTCCGATATTTTCTGCGCAACTTTTGGAAAGAGAATCGACGCAATGAGCATGCTTATTCTCGTAATTGGGGCACCATCGACGGAGCGGATATGATCCGCATGTCCGGCGATGGTGCATGAGGCCCCCACGGGGCCTTTTTTATTGCCTGAACCACCCACACGAACGTCGCCCTCAACACAGAAGACACGCCGGTAAAATTCCCCCGGTAGAACGCTTAAAGGAAAGTCGATCATGAGCGAGATGATGACCGGAGCCGAAATGGTCGTCCGCGCCCTGCAGGATCAGGGTGTCGAGCATATCTTCGGATATCCCGGGGGCGCCGTATTGCCGATCTACGATGCGCTGTTTCATCAGGAAACGATCGAACACGTGCTGGTGCGCCATGAGCAGGGTGCGGTTCACGCAGCAGAAGGCTATGCCCGCTCGACCGGCAAGGTTGGCTGTGTTCTCGTCACCTCCGGTCCGGGTGCGACCAACGCGGTGACGGGTCTCACCGATGCGATGATGGATTCGATCCCGCTCGTCTGCATCACAGGCCAGGTGCCGACTCATCTGATCGGCTCCGACGCCTTCCAGGAATGCGACACGGTCGGCATCACCCGCCATTGCACCAAGCACAACTATCTGGTGAAGGACATTGCCGATCTCCCGCGAATCCTGCACGAGGCCTTTTTCGTCGCCGCCAATGGCCGCCCCGGTCCGGTTGTGATTGATCTGCCCAAGGACATCCAGTTCCAGACGGGAGCCTATTCCCGCCCGACAAGCAACGAACACAAGACCTACCGCCCCGCTGTCAAGGGTGACATTGAGAAGATCCGCGCCGCGATCGAGTTGATCGGCGCCGCCAAGCGCCCGGTCTTCTATACTGGCGGCGGTGTGATCAATGCCGGCCCGCACGCCTCCGAACTCCTGCGCGAACTGGTGCGCCTGACGGGTTTCCCGATCACTTCTACGCTGATGGGACTCGGCGCCTATCCGGCTTCCGACAAGCAGTTCCTCGGCATGCTGGGCATGCACGGCACCTATGAGGCCAATCTGGCCATGCATGGCTGCGATCTGATGATCTGTATCGGCGCGCGTTTCGACGACCGCATTACCGGGCGTCTCGATGCGTTTTCGCCGAACTCGCGCAAGATCCACATCGATGTTGATCCCTCCTCGATCAACAAGAACGTCAAGGTCGATCTCGGCATCGTCGGTGATTGCGGCTACGTGCTCGAGGACATGGTGCGCCTGTTCCGCACGATGTCGCCGCAAATCGACAAGCCGGCCCTGGCGCAATGGTGGGAGCAGATCGAGACCTGGCGCTCGCGCAAATGCCTCGGCTATCGCCCCTCGACCGAGACGATCAAGCCGCAATTCGCCGTCGAACGCCTGTACCAGGCGACGCTCGGCCCCGCTGGTCGCGGGCGCGACACCTATGTCACCACGGAGGTCGGCCAGCATCAGATGTGGGCGGCGCAGTATTTCGGCTTCGAAGAGCCCAACCGCTGGATGACCTCCGGCGGCCTCGGCACGATGGGCTACGGGCTGCCGGCGGCGATCGGCGTGCAGATGGCGCATCGCGACGGGCTCGTGATCGACATTGCCGGCGAGGCCTCGATCCTGATGAACATCCAGGAGATGTCGACGGCTGTGCAGTATCGGCTGCCGGTGAAGATCTTCATCCTCAACAACGAATATATGGGGATGGTGCGCCAGTGGCAGGAGCTCCTGCATGGCGGGCGCTACTCGCAGAGCTATTCGGAATCGCTGCCCGATTTCGTCAAGCTCGCCGAAGCCTACGGCGCTGTCGGCATGCGTTGCGAAAAGCCCGGCGAACTCGACGCCGCGATTGAGGAAATGCTCACTGTCGATCGCCCAGTCATCTTCGACTGCATCGTCGACAAGACCGAGAACTGCTTCCCGATGATCCCGTCGGGCAAGGCGCATAACGAGATGCTCTTGAACGACTATCTCTCGGAGGACAAGCAGGATATCGGAACCGCCATCGACGACAAGGGCAAGATGCTGGTTTGATGATGCCCGCTCCGGCAGAGGCCGTCCGTCGCGGCGGCCTCATTTGATCAGTTGCGAGAGCGCGCGGAACGTCTCGGTGCCCGCGCGCTCCATCCACTCGAACACCACCATCTCGCTGTTGACGACGACGCATCCGGCCTGCCTTGCACGTTCGATGGCGAGTTCGCCGCTTTCCGGCACACGGCTGCCGAGCGCATCGGCCACAAGGAAAATCTGATAGCTTGCCGCCTGCAGATCGAGCGCCGTCTGCAGCACGCAGACATGCGCTTCGGCCCCGGCGACGACGATCTGGTCGCGCCCGGAATCGTGCAGGGCCGAGAAATGCGCGGCGATGGCGGGATCGCGCTGCGCGGAAAAGGTGATCTTCTCGTGAATCATGGCCGTCGCGGGCAGGAGTTCGCGAACGGGCGCAACAGTCGGCCCCAGCCCGCGCGGATATTGCTCGGTCACCGCGACCGGGATTGCGAGGGCGTCGGCGGAGCGGATCAGGATCCCTGCCCGTTCGGCAACAGCGGCACCCGCATGAATCGCCGGCATCAGGCGCTCCTGGAAATCGACGATCAGCAGGATCGAACGATGGGCCTCGATGAGCATGGGGCTCTCTCCTGAACCTTGACGTGACATCTGCAAGTCAGTCTTTGTGGCTCACCCCTTCGATCCGCAACATTGCGCCACCCAGTGCGGTGAAGGCGCGGTCGCGGCAGGTGAGGATGATGACCTGCTGGTGGCGGGCGGCGCGGGTGAGGGCGTCGAACATGGCCTCGATCCGTCCGTCATCGGAGAAGACGAGTGCGTCATCGAGGATGATCGGAGCGGGTCGTCCCTTCTCCGCGAGCATGGTGCCGAGCGCCAGGCGGACAAGCACGGCGATCTGCTCACGGGTGCCGTGCGACAGCTGATCGTATCCCTCCGGCGTCCCCGCGCGCGCGAGGCCGGTCGGGGCGAAATCGTCGTTCAGATCGATCTCGGCGCCGGGAAAGAGCGTGGCGAGATAGGGCGTGAGATGCTGCTTCACCGGCGCGAGAAAACGCTCGCGCCCGGCCTTGAGCGTCCCGGTGATGGTTTCCTGCAGGAGCTGCAGCGCCTGTGTATTCTGCTGCTCGCGGGCCTCCGCGCGCGTGGCAAGGGCGGTTTCCTCGCGCGCACTGGCAAGCTCTTCCTCAAGCCCGTCCGCCCCGAGCCGGCGGATGGCTTCCTCGTGGCGCGCCGCGTCACGCTCCAGGCCGGCGAGATGGGCGCGGTGATTGTCGAGCGCCTCCTCGGTACGCTGCACCCGCTCCTGCGCGATCAGCAATTGATCCTCATCCGGCGTCGCGGCTGCGAGAGCTTCGACCTCCGCCTGCTGTCGGGCCTGCGCCGCCTGCGCCTCCGCGAGCGCCGATTGGAGTTGTTCAATACGCTCCGGCGCGGCCTGCTCGGCGGCCTTGAGAGCGAGCGCATCGCGGGCCGCCACCGCGTCGTCGCGCTGGCGTGCGGTGCCGGATTTGCGCGTGCGTGCCTCGATCAGCCGCTCGCGCTTTGCCTGCTCCGCACGTTGCGCAGTTTCGAGCGCCGTGCGCGCTTCGTCCATCGACTCGCGGCACGCGCGCGTCGCCGCACGTAATGCCGCCGGATCTTCCGCCGGCGCGGGACCGTCTTCATCTTCCTGCGCGATCAGAGCCTGCGCCTCGTTGATCCGCTCGATCAGCCCGGCGCGGGCACCATCAACATCCGCGTCATTACCGCCGGCCTGCCGGGCGAGCATGGCGAGGCGCTCCTCCAGCGCCTTGATCTCGCGGATGAGCGCACGGGCATCGTCAAGTTGCGCCTCGGCCTGGCCGAGATCGGCCACGTTCATTGCGCCTATCGCCTTGGCATATTCCGCGCGCGCGTCCTCCAGCGCGTTCCGGTCGTGCGCGCCGCCGGCGGGGATGATGCGCAGGGAACCGATGCCTTCGACCGCGATGGCGGTCTCACCGGTGAGCGGCCGCTCGTGGCCATCGGGGAGGGGGGTGCCGTCGATGCTCATGCGCCCGGCGCCCTCGGGCGTGAGCGAGACGGCGAGGCGCGGGGCCTGCGCTTCAAGCCGCGCGCTGATCTGCACGACCATGTCATGCGCTGCCCGCGCGGTGTCGAGCCGCTCGCGGGTGACCGTGATGGCCTTGCGCGCCGCGCGTTTGTCATGCAGTTCCGTGCGCAGACGGTCGATCTCGGCGAGGCTCTCACGCAGGTTCGCGATCACGCCCCGCGCCTCCGCCCGGGCCTGCGCGGCTTCCGCCAGGCTCTGCGCCGTCTCTGCTGCGGCGAGGGCCCGTTGCGCAGCGTCCCGATCATCGATCCGGGCTTGAACGGCCTCTGCCGCCTTTGTGCAATCGGTCTGCGCCTGCTCTTCCGCTTGCACCTGCGCGGCGAGATCGTCTTCGAGCGTCGCCAGCCGGGTCTCGGCTTCCGCGAGACGGTCCTGGTAGCCCTTGGCATCAGCGAGGCGGGAGGCGGCGATCTCGCGCTGGCTTGTGAGGGCCGCGAGGGTTGATTGCGCGGTCTCCAGCTTCGCCCGCGCCGCGCGCGCGGTTTCGAGATCACGGATCGCGGCCTCGCGCCTTGCGCGCAGATCGGCTTCGCGGGTTGGATCGCGGGCGCGGGCGAGGTCTGCGCGCAGGCGCGCGAGCGCAGCGAATTCCTCTTCGAGCGCCTGATGTCTGGCGGCGAGATCCTGCTCACGCATCAGCGCCGCTTGCGCCGCATCGATTGCGAGCTTAAGAGGCCCGCCGGCCTTCGGGCCACGCGATGTCATGCGCTCGCCGAGATCTGCCGTCACGCGATCCAGCACATGCCGCGCCCGGTCACCGCCGACCAGCGCGCCGACTTCCGCCGTCACCAGATCGGCCAGCGTGTTGCGCGCGGTGGCCGAGGCCTGATGGGCTTCGAAGGAGTCCCCCTGCTCGACCCAGATCAGGCCGAGCGCACCGATATCCGGCTCGCCACGACCACTCCCCGGCTTGATCCCGAGCAGATCCCACACCGCCTCGTCGGCCTCCGCACCGCGCGCGATCACCGCGCCGTTGCGGGTGAGTTCGGAGCGGGCGGAGCGCATGAACTGCTTGGCGAGGCGGTAATCATGGTCTTCGATGCGGAAATCGACGGTGATCTCCACCGGCATCGCCGCGTTCTGCGCCTCCACCTCCTGGATCGGCTTGCCCTTGCTCGAATGCCGCTGGAACAACGCGAGGCGAAGCGCGCGAAACAGGGTTGACTTCCCCGCCTCATTGGGCGCGCTGAGGATATTGAGACCGGGCGAGAATCCCGTCAGCCGGGTCTCGCGGGTGAAACGACCGACGCCGTTGACACTGATTCCGGTGATGATCACGCCCGTTCCCCCGTCGTCACCAGGGTGTAGAGCCGCGTCAGCGCCGCCTCGGCTACCGCTCGCGCCTGCGGGTTGGCGCTCGCATCGTCGATCCGCCGCCCGAGCTCCTCGGCCACCTGCCGCAAGGCCCCGTCGAAATCGATCGCCTCGATATCGGCGCGGCTCGGGCGAAGATGCAGGCCGGCCAGATCGTATTCGAGATGCGCACAGGCCGCCTCGAGCCGCTCAAGTGTCGTCTCCAGTTCCTGCCGCGCGGCAAGCGACAGCGTGCCGGTGAGATCGAGACGCAACACCGCCTGCGGCAAAGCTTCGATGGCGCGCCAGCGCGCGGCTTCATCGGCCACCGCCTCATCCGCCTGCAGATCCGTTTGCAGGCGCTGCCAGCGGTAGCGCCCGACGATCTCCTCGCGCACCTCCGGCTCGGCGCCACCGCGCAGGCTCACGACGAGCGCCTTGCCCGCGATCTGGCTGTCGAACCTGTCGGGCTCCGGCGTGCCGGCATATTGCACGCGCGGTGTGATCTTCAGCGTGCGATGCCAGTCCCCGAGGGCGAGATAGGCGAGCCCGGCGCGCTCGGGGCGCTGCGGGTCGATCAGATTCGCGGCCTCGCCGGCGCTGTCGAAACCCTGCACCGAGCCGTGGGCGAGACCGATGCGGACGGCCCCGGGCGGTGTCGGCGCCTCGTCCATCCAGGCGGTGAGATCGTCCACCGCGCTCTTGCGGGTGAGCGGGGCGGGTAGAATCCAGACACCATCTGAGATAGCGACCGGCTCGGGGCTCAGATGAAGACGGATATTCACTGGCGGATCATCGGCTGCGATCTGGTCCCACAGCCCGTTGGGCCGGTGCGGATCGTGATTGCCGGGGAGCAGATGCCAGGTCACATGCGGGAAGCGGCGCATGCGCTCCAGCGGCGCACGGCGCGTGGCGGGGAGGGGGGTCTCCATCTCGTAGACGTCCCCGGCGACAAGCACATGCGCGGCCTCCTCGCGCGTCGCAAGCGCGCCGAGCGCGTCGATCGCATCGAGCCGCGCCTGACGAAACAGCGCCTCGCGTTCGCCGAAACGGCGAAACACCTTGCCGATCTGCCAATCTGCCGTATGGATGAAACGCATGCCGAATCCGTCGTGACCGGCGGGAGGATGCAGCGCCGGGGCACCGGTGTCGAGGATTTTACGGCGGCACGCGTTCGTATTGACAAAATCGGGGATTGGGAGCATACGAACCGTATGAGCACGATTCTCGCCTCGATGCAGTCCTCTACGCAGGACCTGCGACGTACGCGCCGCCCCGCCATGCGGCTGCGATGACGCGCGCGTTCTTTTGATCGACGCCACCCGCAAGCCGCGCCGCCAGCGCGGCTTTTTTGTTGTTCATAATTCAGGATACGGGTCGCATGACGACCCTTCAGTTGACGGGAAAACCAGCATGAGTGCAGCCAGCAAGATCTTCATCGACGGCGAAGCCGGGACAACGGGTCTCGAAATCCGCGAAAAGCTCGCCAATGTCGCAGGTGCCGACGTGATCAGCATCAATCCGGCTCGCCGCAAGGATGTCGAGGCGCGCGCCGAGATGATGCGCGAAGCCGATCTCATCGTGTTGTGCCTGCCCGACAATGCGGCGCGCGATGCGGTGGCGCTGGCGGACTCACTGGGCGGCAAGCCGCGGCGGATTCTCGATGCCTCGACCGCCTTCCGCACGGATCATTCCTGGGTCTACGGTTTCGCCGAGATCGAGCCAGGGCAGGGCGACATGATTGCGGCTGCGCATCGCGTGGCCAATCCCGGTTGCTATCCCACCGGTGCCATTGCGCTGATCCGCCCCCTCGTCGCCGCAGGTTTGCTGCCCGAGGATTACCCGATCACCATCAACGCCGTATCGGGATATAGTGGCGGTGGGCGCCAGATGATCGAGCAATACGAGGGCGGCAACGCGCCGTCCTTCGAGCTCTACGCGCTCGGTCTCTCTCACAAACACATGCCGGAATTGATGAAATATACCCGGCTCGCGCGGAGGCCCATCTTCGTGCCTTCAGTGGGGCATTACCGGCAGGGCATGCTGGTGTCGATCCCGTTGCATCTCGATCTCATGAACGGGGCGACGCCGGGCGACCTCGAAACCGCGCTCGCAAACTATTACGGCGATGGCGGATTGGTGCGTGTCATTCCGACGCAAGGCGTACAGCGGCTAGAGCCGGAGGGCCTGAACGGGACCGACCAGCTCGAATTGCGCGTCTTTGCCGCTGCGGAAGTCGGCCAGGCGGTTCTGGTCGCGCGGCTCGACAATCTCGGCAAGGGCGCATCGGGTGCCGCCGTGCAGAACATCAAGCTGATGCTGGGGCTCTGAGATCCCGCGCGGGCGCCGCCGGGTGATTACTCGGCGGCGTTCTTGTCGCTCGCGGACTTGCTGGCCGCAGACTTCTTGGCGGCGGCTTTACCGGCTGCCGGCTTCCTGGCCGCAGGCTTCTTCGTTGCGGGTTTTTTGGTTGCCGGCTTCTTTGCCGCCGTCGTCTTGCTGTTCGCAGCCTTCTTGCCAGCCGCCTTGCCACCTTTCGCGCCACTCTTGCTGGCCTGCTTGGCGCGGATCAGCTCGATCGCCTTTTCGAGATCAATGCCCTCGGCTTCGAGCCCCTTGGGCAGCGTTGCATTGGTCTTGCCATCGGTGACATAGGGGCCGTAGCGACCGGATTTCACCACGATGGGCTTTTCGCTCTCGGGATCCTTGCCGAGCTCGCGACCGGGATCGCCGCCGCCGCGCCGGCCCGGACCCTGCGTCTCCTTGGTGACGATCAGGTCGATGGCCCGATTGGCGCCGATCGACAGGATTTCGTCGTCGCGCCCGATATTGGCGTAGGTGCGCTGATGCTGCACGTAAGGTCCGTATCGCCCGATCCCGGCCATGATCGGCTCGCCGGTCTCCGGGTGTTTGGCGACCTCGCGTGGCAGCGAGAGCAGGCCAAGCGCCAATTCCAGATCGACATCGCCGGGCGAAGTGCCCTTGGGAATGGAGGAGCGTTTGGGCTTCTCGCCATCCTCCTGCTGCTCGCCGAGTTGCACGAAGGGGCCGAAGCGCCCGTCGCGGACGCTGACTTCCAGACCGGTTTGCGGATCCGTTCCCAGAATTCGCGTCCCCGGTTGCCCGCCCTCGCCATCACCGTCGGCGGGAGCGGAAAGCTGGCGGGTGTAGCGGCATTCGGGATAATTCGAGCAGCCGATGAACGAGCCGTAGCGCCCGATCTTCAGGGAGAGTATCCCATCGGCGCAGGAAGGGCAGGCGCGCGGATTGCCGCCATCCTCGCGCGGCGGAAAGATGTGCGGGCCGAGATAATCGTTGAGCGCGTCGAGAACCTGCGTCGTGCGCAGATCCTTGGTCTCGCCCACGGCCGCCGAGAAATCCTGCCAGAAATCGCGCAGCACCTGCTTCCAGTCGATCTCGTGATTGGAGATCCGGTCGAGCTGCGCCTCGAGATCGGCGGTGAAATCATATTCCACATAGCGCTTGAAGAACGCTTCGAGGAAGGCGACGACGATGCGTCCCTTGTCCTGGGCGACGAGGCGCTTCTTCTCGATGGCGACGTAATCGCGATCCTTGAGAACCTGCAGGATCGAGGCATAGGTCGAAGGCCGCCCGATGCCGAGCTCCTCCATGCGCTTCACGAGGCTCGCCTCGGAATAACGCGGCGGCGGTTCGGTGAAATGCTGGTTGGCAGCGATACGCTTGCGACTGAGCGGGTCGCCCGAGGCCATGGGCGGCAGGCGCTTCGCCTCCTCGTCTTCCTCGTCGTCGCGGCCTTCCTGGTAGAGGGTAAGGAAGCCGTCGAACTTCACCACCTGGCCGGTGGCGCGCAGATCGAGCACGCGTGGGCCAACCTTGGCGGCGATATCGACCGTGGTGCGTTCCAGCTCGGCGGATTCCATCTGGCTGGCGATGGTGCGCTTCCAGATCAGCTCGTAGAGCCGCGCCTGCTCGCTGTCGAGATAGCGTGCGACCTGCGCCGGCAGGCGGCCCAGATCGGTGGGGCGAACCGCCTCGTGGGCCTCCTGCGCATTCTTCGCCTTGGTGGCGTATTTGCGCGGTACGCCCGGTACATAGGCATCACCGTATTCACGTCCGATCACCCGGCGCGCACCCTGCACGGCGCTGGGATCCATATCGACACCGTCGGTCCGCATATAGGTAATGAGGCCGACCGTCTCGCCGCTGATCTCGGTACCCTCGTACAGCTTGTGCGCGACACGCATGGTCTGGGCC
>Ga0076929_100561_pt1 | contig 27358 bp, 27 predicted proteins | sample HotLakConUCCSL28_FD_87104 | JGI IMG/M metagenome (GOLD analysis project Ga0076929, IMG submission 87104) | Hypersaline microbial mat communities from Hot Lake, Washington, USA - Hot Lake Consortium UCC-SL28 (version 3) (version 3) | ecosystem: Environmental > Aquatic > Thermal springs > Hot...
CTTCAAAGCCATCGGATCACTCTCCTAACCGCTCAAAGGCCCGTAGTCACATCGATCGTCTGGCCCTCTTCGAGGGTCACGATCGCTTTCTTGACGTCATTGCGACGCCCCTTGATGCCGCGGAAAACCTTGACCTTGCCCTTGGTGACGGCGACGTTGACCGCCTTCACCTTGACGCCGAACAACTTCTCGACGGCGGACTTGATCTGCGGCTTCGTGGCGGTCGGGGCGACCCTGAAGACGACCTTGTTCTGCTCCGAAAGAAGGGTGGCCTTCTCGGTGATCACCGGAGCGACGATCACGTCGTAATGGCGCGGATCCATGCTCATTTGAAGCGCGCCTCCAGCGCATCCACAGCGGCCTTCGTGAGAACAAGCTTCTCACGACGCAGAATGTCATAAACGTTGATACCCTGAATGGGCAGCACGTCGATATTCGGGATCGCGCGCGCGGCCAGCTTGAAGTTGGCCTCGACCTCGGCGCCACCGATGAACAGCGCATTGGCCAGACCCAGCTTGCCGAAACGCTCCCTGAGCGCCTTGGTCTTGGGATCGGCCGCCGAGATCTCGTCAACGATGATCAGCGCGTCGCTCTTCGCCTTGGCGGAGAGGGCGTGCTTCAGCGCGAGCGCCCGGACCTTCTTGGGAAGATCATGTGCATGATCGCGCGGTTGCGGACCGAAGGCCCGGCCACCGCCCCGGAATTGCACGACACGGGCGTTACCGTGACGGGCGTTACCGGTGCCCTTCTGGCGAAACATCTTCTTGCCCGTGCGCGCAATCTCGCTGCGCGTCTTCACCTTGTGGGTGCCCGCACGGCGCTTGGCCAGCTGCCAGCGCACGCAGCGCTGGATCAGATCGGCGCGGGGCTCGAGACCGAAAATAGTCTCATCAAGCTCGACCGAACCGGCCTTGCCGCCCTCGAGCGTGGTGACGTCGATCTTCATCACGCATTCTCCCCGTTCTGCTCGACCGACGCGGCTTCGGGAGCCTCGGCAGCGGCTTCAGGTGCAGCGGCACCGTTTTCGCGGAACTTGCCCGGACGCGGCGCATCCTCGGGAAGCGCGCGCTTCACGGCGTCCCGAATATGGATGTATCCGCCCTTGACGCCGGGAACGGCGCCCGCGACCAGGATCAACCCACGCTCCGGATCCGTCTGAACCACCTTCAGGTTCTGGGTCGTGACGCGTTCGGCACCGAGATGCCCGGGCATCTTCTTGCCCTTGAACACGCGACCCGGATCCTGGTTGGCACCAGTGGAACCGATGGAACGATGCGAAATCGAGACACCGTGCGATGCCCGAAGACCCGCGAAGTTCCAGCGCTTCATGCCGCCGGCGAAGCCCTTGCCCGTGGAGGTGCCCGTCACATCGACGAACTGGCCGGCCACGAAGTGGTCCGCGAGGATTTCGGCACCGACCGGAATCACCGCGTCTTCGCTGACGCGGAACTCCGCAAGCTTGCGCTTGGGCTCGACCTGCGCCTGAGCGAAACGACCGCGCTCGGCCTTCGAGACGTTCTTCACCTTGGCCTTGCCGACGCCGACCTGCAGCGCCACGTAGCCATTCTTGTCCTTGGTCCGATGCGCAACCACCTGACAATGGTCGAGCTTCAGCACCGTGACCGGGATATGCTCCCCGTCGTCGTTGAAGACGCGGGTCATCCCGAGTTTTTGCGCAATGACGCCTGAGCGCATGAGCGTGTCCTCTCGGCGTGTTTAAGCCAAAAGCTCTCGAGCCTGAAGCTCAGAGCTTGATCTCCACGTCCACGCCCGCGGCGAGGTCGAGCTTCATCAGCGCGTCCACGGTTTGCGGGGTGGGATCGACGATGTCGAGAACACGCTTGTGCGTGCGCATCTCGAACTGTTCGCGCGACTTCTTGTCGATGTGCGGCGAACGCAGCACCGTGAAGCGCTCGATACGGGTCGGGAGCGGGATAGGCCCACGAACCTGCGCACCGGTGCGCTTGGCGGTCGACACGATTTCCCGGGTCGATGCGTCAAGCACGCGATGATCGAACGCCTTCAGGCGAATTCGGATATTTTGACCGTTCATGGGGAAGCCCCGTCAACATGAGTAAAGCGCGGCCTGCGGCGAGGCCGCGCTTCGAAAAAGGTTGTTTGATCAATCCAGGACGGCGGCGACGACACCGGCGCCGACGGTGCGACCGCCTTCACGGATGGCGAAGCGCAGCTTCTCTTCCATGGCGATCGGCACGATCAGCTCGACTTCCATCGCCACGTTGTCACCCGGCATCACCATCTCGGTGCCCTCGGGCAACTGCACGATGCCCGTCACATCCGTCGTGCGGAAGTAGAACTGCGGACGATAGTTGTTGAAGAACGGCGTGTGACGGCCACCCTCCTCCTTCGTCAGGATGTAGGCCTCGGCCTTGAACTTCTTGTGCGGCTTAACAGAACCCGGCTTGCACAGAACCTGCCCGCGCTCGACATCCTCGCGCTTCGTGCCGCGCAGAAGAACGCCGACATTGTCGCCCGCCTGGCCCTGGTCCAGAAGCTTGCGGAACATCTCAACACCCGTCACCGTCGTCTTCACGGTGTCACGGATGCCGATGATCTCGACTTCCTCCCCAACCTTCACGATGCCGCGCTCCACACGACCCGTCACCACGGTCCCGCGACCCGAAATCGAGAACACGTCCTCAATCGGCATCAGGAACGGCTGGTCGATCGGACGCTCCGGCGTCGGAATGTAGCTGTCAACCGTCTCCATCAGCGCCAGAACCGCATCACGACCGATCTCGGGGGAGCGGTCCTCAAGTGCGCACAAGGCCGAACCCTTCGTGATCGGAATGTCGTCACCCGGGAAATCATAGCTCGACAAAAGCTCGCGAACCTCAAGCTCGACAAGCTCCAGAAGCTCCTCGTCATCGACCATGTCGACTTTGTTCAGAAACACCACAAGTCCCGGAACGCCCACCTGGCGCGCCAGAAGAATGTGCTCGCGTGTCTGAGGCATCGGGCCGTCAGCCGCAGAAACAACCAGAATCGCGCCGTCCATCTGCGCCGCACCCGTGATCATGTTCTTCACATAATCCGCGTGGCCAGGGCAATCCACATGCGCATAGTGACGGTTCGCCGTCTCATACTCAACATGCGCCGTCGAAATCGTGATCCCGCGCGCCTTCTCCTCAGGAGCCTTGTCAATCGCGTCATACGCCATGAAAGACGCACCACCCGACTCCGCAAGAACCTTCGTGATCGCAGCCGTCAAAGACGTCTTGCCGTGGTCAACGTGACCAATCGTGCCGATGTTGCAATGCGGCTTGTTGCGTTCAAACTTTTCCTTGGCCATGGCTTTGGTCCCTGACGCCTGTTAGAGAGAGGGCTGATGGCGATCTGTGCCGGCGGCGTAGACACGGCTGCGCCTGTGCGCGCCCGCATAAAGCCGTTTTGCCGCATCTTCAAGAACAAAAACGCATCACCGTGCGGTTTCGCCGATTCGCCCGTCCACAGCGTCGTGCCGGTCGTGGTGCTCAGCCCCCCGCCGCACCGGTGCAGGCACGGTTCAGAACCGGTACCGGCGCGCAGCGCGCCACCTCTCCGGAGGCGCAGATGACGCGATTGCGTCCCTCCGCCTTGGCGTGATAGAGCGCCTCGTCGGCACGCCGGATCACGGCATCGACATGTTCGCCACCCCCCTGCACGGCGATGCCGAAACTGCCGGTGACGGGCACTTCGCAACCGTCATGCAGAACCGGCACGGCTGCCAGCGCCCTGCGCAGCGCCTCCGCGAGACGCTGCCCGCTTGCAAGGTCCGGGACCGGCACGGCGAGAATGAACTCCTCGCCACCGAAACGCGCCGCACACCCGCCATGCCGCCGCGCATGATCGGCAAAGACGGCTCCCGTATGCCGGATTGCGGCATCGCCACAATCATGGCCGTATTCGTCGTTCAGGCGCTTGAACCGGTCGAGATCGGCCAGAACCAGCGCAAGCCGCCTGGTGTCCGGCGCTTCCACGTCCCGGATCTCCCGCTGACGGGTCTCGATCCAGTCGAAGAAGGCGCGGCGATTGTACAACCCGGAGAGCATGTCGGTGCGGGCCTGGCGCAGCAGCGTCTCCTGCATGCTCGTCATGCGCTCCGCCGCCCTGATGCGGGCATGCAGCTCTTCCGGAACCGGCGGCTTCGAGATGAAATCATCGGCGCCGGCATCGAGCGCTTCCGAGAGATTGCGGGCGCGGGCGAAGGACGACATGGCAATGATATGCAGGGGGCGGCCCGCATTGGCGAGCAGACGCAGGGCCCAGCACGTTTCATAACCGTCGAGCGGGCGGGTTTCGAGCCCCGTCAGCACCGCCCTGACGGAACCGTCTGCGCGCACATGGTCCAGTGCCGTTGCGGAATCGGTGAAGGTCACGACGTCATTCCCGCGCTGGCGCAGGCAATCGGCCACGGCCCTCGTGACCACCCGGCTCGAATCGACGACGACGATCTTCACGCTCAGGGCTCCGATCTGTTCTGCGCCGGTCGCACCGGCTTTCCGCCATCCCTAGCGTCAGGCTCCTTAAATTCAGGCTAACGCAACCGTGTACTTCGTTCGGGCGTCGGTGACGGCACCAGGATTGCATCGGCATGCCTGATCACATGAATGATATAAAGACATGTTTATATCTGAATTGCTCTTTGCGGCAGGCTCTGATAGGACAGCGTCAATCGCCGGCGCACCGCATCACGGTCGCGCCCGCTTTCACGCAACGAAAGGATGGAAAGCATGTCGAACGATTATGCCGTCAAGGATATCGGTCTTGCCGATTTCGGCCGTATGGAAATCGAGATCGCGGAAAGCGAAATGCCGGGGCTGATGGCCCTGCGCGAGGAATACGGCGCCTCGAAGCCGCTCAAGGGCGCGCGCATCGCCGGTTCGCTGCACATGACCATCCAGACGGCCGTTCTGATCGAGACCCTCAAGGAGCTGGGCGCGGATATCCGCTGGGTTTCGTGCAACATCTACTCCACGCAGGATCACGCCGCTGCGGCGATCGCGGCTGCCGGCATCCCGGTCTTCGCCTACAAGGGCGAGACCCTGAAGGAGTACTGGGATTACACCGCCAAGCTGTTCGACTGGCACGGCGGCGGCATGCCCAACATGATTCTCGACGATGGCGGTGACGCCACCATGCTCGTCCATCTCGGCCTGCGCGCCGAAAACGGCGACGTGGCCTTCCTCGACAATCCGGGTGCGGAAGAAGAGCAGTATCTCTTCGCCCTGATCAAGCGCCTCCTCAAAGAGAAGCCCAAGGGCTGGTTCAGCGAGATCGCCAAGTCGATCAAGGGTGTCTCGGAAGAGACCACCACGGGTGTGCACCGTCTCTACGTCATGGCCAAGGAAGGCAAGCTGCTCTTCCCGGCGATCAACGTGAACGACTCGGTCACCAAGTCGAAGTTCGACAACCTCTATGGCTGCCGTGAATCGCTGGTCGACGGGATCCGTCGTGGCACCGACGTGATGATGTCGGGCAAGGTTGCCATGGTTGCCGGCTTCGGCGATGTCGGCAAGGGTTCCGCCGACAGCCTGCGTCAGGCCGGCTGCCGCGTGCTTGTCTCGGAAGTCGATCCCATCTGCGCACTCCAGGCCGCAATGGAAGGCTACGAGGTCGTCACCATGGAAGACGCCCTGCCGCGCGCGGACATCTACGTCACCGCGACCGGCAACAAGGACGTGATCACAGCCGAGCACATGGCCGGCATGAAGGATCGCGCCATCGTCTGCAATATCGGTCACTTCGACAACGAGATCCAGGTCGCGGCGCTGAAGAACTACAAGTGGCGCAACGTGAAGCCGCAGGTGGACGAGATCGAGTTCCCTGACGGCAAGCGCATCATCCTGCTCTCCGAGGGCCGCCTGGTGAATCTCGGAAACGCGATGGGGCACCCCTCCTTCGTCATGTCGGCCTCCTTCACCAACCAGGTGCTCGCCCAGATCGAGCTCTGGCAGAACGAGGGCAAGTACGAGCGCCAGGTCTACGTGCTGCCCAAGCATCTCGACGAGAAGGTCGCGGCCCTGCATCTGGGCAAGGTCGGCGCCCGCCTCACGAAGATGTCCAAGGAGCAGGCCGATTATATCGGTGTGCCGGAGAAGGGTCCCTACAAGCCCGACCATTACCGCTACTGAGCAGATCCGGTCATGCGGATGTGATGAAGGCGGCCTTAGGGCCGCCTTTTTCGTGTTCGGGTCGCCGAAGCGTCACAGCTTCTGCTGCAGTGTGACGGCCGTGCCGACGATGCTCAGGATCACATGGTGGGAGGCTTCTCCCGAGGTTTCGAAATCGAACGCGATACCGACCACGGCATCCGCCCCGAGGTTGCAGGCGGTTTCCGTAAGGTCATCGGTGGCCTGCTGGCGCGCCCGCGCGAGTTCGGCGGCATAATCGTGTCGCCCGCCCGCACTGAGGCTGCGTATCCCGGTGTGAAAATTCTTGGCTACATCCTCGCCGATCACGGCCTGTCCGACCACAAGGCCGAGATAACCGGTAATCTTGAAACCTTCGAGGTGATCGGTGGTCGACAACAGCATCCCGGCATCCTTCGACAGATGAGGTCACCGTCGATCCGCAACCCCGTCATTGTTATTCATGGAATGCCGCAAGAAATTTAAAATTGTATAAAACGACGAAACAATACAGCTTGGCAAAAGCTGACTTTCACGGGCTGCGCGGCCATTGGAAATCATCGGCGCGCCCGGCAAGTGGCGGTGGCGTGACACCCTCGCGCAGGGTGCGATCGACGATGATGCGCGATCCCGCATCGAGAGGCGGGCGCCCGCTCATCAGCACGCCCCGTTCCGAAACATCAAGCCGGGTCAGCGGCATAACGGGACCAGGCGGCTCACGGCGCGTGACGTAATCGAGACCGGGCGCCAGGGGAAACGTGCCGATACCGCGCCGGATCAGCGTATCGATGGCGGCGTCACGCACCCGCGCATCTTCAGCCGCCTCGATCGCAGCGCGTGCCATGGCGATACGGTCGCGCGGGCGCTCGACCAGACGGCGCAATTCGATATCGACGAAGTGGGCCGCCTTGCGTGCGCCAGCGCGGGTGAAATGAATCCCGTCAGACGCCCGCAACCGCGCCGTCTGCCCCGAAAGGTCGGGGCCGGTCGCGGTATAGCGATCGGCATCATCGACGAAACCCTTCCAGAGATCCACATGAATGGCACCCTTGCGGCGGCTGCGCTCCTTGATCAACTCGTTGATCTGCCCGAGATCGGCGGAGAGGCGCGCATTCTGCACGGGGGGCAGCCCCACCCAGATCAGGGGCACCCGCGCAGCCTGAAAGGCCTCGATGATGGCGTCAACCCGTGCTGCATAAGCTTCCCGCCAGGGATCTGTGAGCGGGGCGAGAGCCTCCCCGTCCACACGCAGAGCCTGCCGATCATTCAGGCCGATTGCCAGGACGGCGATGTCGATGTCCGTGTCGGATGCCAGAAGCACCTCGATGCGTCCCGGCCAGTCAAAGAAATCGTCACGCACCAGGCCGGAAGAACCATGGGCCTCGGTGCTCGACGCGATGTCGCCGTTCTCCGCCAGGATGCTCTCCAGCCCCTGCCCCAGATTGGCCGCAAGTGAATCGCCGAGGACGAGGACTTGCGCAATGATCTCCACATCCTGCTGCGCCGGCTCCGGCGCGGCTGCCGGTGCTGCTGCGCGCGCGCGGGGCCGGGACCGCCCACGCTGCTGGTCGGCGGGTTGCCTGTCGAAGGTGCCCGGCTGCACCCATCCGTTCTCCTCCTGGGCCACGAGATCGGGGCCAGCCGTCAGCAAGATAACGAGGGCGAGCACAGCGGCACCGGCGAAGGCGCGCGCCCAGACGAGCCCGGCTGTGAAAGTCACGAGATTGCACATCACAAGCGAATGATAGCAGCTGTCGCGCCCATGGTCAGCGCCGATCCGTCAGCAACACTCAACGGCGCGCACGCAGTTGCTCCAGGAGCGCCATATTGGCATAGCCATCTGCCGGCAGATTCCGTCCGCGCTGGAAATTGCGCACCGCCTCGCGTGTCTTCGAGCCGAACATGCCGTCGATATCGCCGCTGTAGTAGCCGAGATCCCGCAAGCGCCGCTGCAATTCCTCGCGCTGCGCGGTGTTCATGCGCGGCTCGTTGCGCGGCCAGCCCGTCTGCACCCCGGCACCGCCGGTCAGACGGTCTCCCAGCAATGCCACACCGAGCGCGTAGGCATCAGAGGAATTGTAGCGCTTGATCACGTCGTAATTCGCGGTGACCAGGAAGGCCGGGCCGTTCGATCCGGCGGGCTGGAACAGGCTCGCCTCACCACGTGCGGGCAGGGAATCGCCGCTGGCGGGACGCACACCCCGCTGCGCCCATTGCCCGAAGGAGGCTTTTTCCACGCCGTAATCGAAATTTGAAGGCAGGCGCACCTCCATGCCCCAGGGCAGGCCGGGCTGCCAGCCGTGTTCGCGCAGGTAATTCGCCGCCGATGCCAGCGCATCGGGTACCGAATTCCAGATGTCGCGACGCCCGTCGCCGTTGCCGTCGGCGGCAAAGCGCAGATAGCTGGTGGGCATGAATTGCGGATGACCCATGGCGCCCGCCCAGGACCCCTTCATCGCGTCGCGGGAAACGTCGCCGCGCTCCAGGATCTCCAGCGCGGCGAGCAACTCGCCCTGGAAGAAATCGCCACGATGTCCCTGATGCGCGAGCGTCGCCAGCGAACGGAACACGTCCTTCGAGCCCCTGTAGCTGCCGAAATTCGTCTCCATCCCCCAGATCCCGAGCACGATCGCCTGCGGCACGCCATAGGCGCGCTCCACGGCTGCGAGGGTCTGGCCGTGGCGTGAGCGCGCCTCGTTGCCGAGTCGCATCCGCGTGGAGGAGACGGCGCCGTCGAGATACTCCCAGATCGGGCGGGCGAATTCCGCCTGGCGCCGGGTCAGGCGAATCACCTCCTGGTCCGGCGTGACGCCGTCGAATGCACGATCGAAGGTTGCGCGCGAGACACCGCGGCGCCCGGCCTCCGGGCGCAGGCTCTCGATATAGGAGGAGAAGGCAGCCGGACGGGTGCTGACATCGCCATCATCGGCACCGGATGCGTCATCCTGCAACGATGCGGCCTGAACGGAGCCGGCCTGCGCCATAGCCTGGCGTTCGGTGAACCCGTCCGCCGCGATGCAGCCGGCCAGGGGTGTCATGGCCAGAAGCAGAACCGCACTGAGAAAGCCGCTTGTGCTTCTGCGACGGAACGGGGGCACGGCTAATGCGTTGCGACAAGGCATCGGGAAGGTCCTCATGGAGATCGTGCTTCCCTGCAGGGCATCAAATCATGATGAAGGAAGCCTTAATTCGCAAGTCGCCATTTGCGAAAGACCCCATTTCCAGAAGACCCGAGGCGGAAAGCCGAGTCAGTCATGTCTCGAGGATGCCCTTCGCAGGAAGGCGGATGCACCGTACCCCCGGTACCGCGCAAGATGACGAAAAGGTCATCTCTTGGACAGGCCTGCGCCACGTGTCGAATGCGAGGGTACAAGAGTTGGACACAGGCCGGACTTTCCGGATCATGACGAGGACAGGCAGCATGAACACGCTCAAGACACTCACCTTCGCGGCCACGACGGCACTCGCGGTCGCAACATTCACCCTGCCCGGAGCCCAGGCACAGACGGCGAAGCAGATGCAGGAACCGCAAGGCGGCTCCGGTTACGGCCGGATGCTCGGCGAACCGGATCGGGCGGCGCTGCTCGATGCCCGGATTGCCGGTATCCGCGCCGGTCTGAACCTGACGGAAGAACAGGACGCCCTGTTCGGCCCGGTCGAAGACGCCTATCGCGCCATGGCCGAGAGTCGCCGGGAGCGCATGCAGGACCGCGCCGGGGAACAGGGACGCGGCTCCATGAGAAGCGAGACGAGAGGCGAGATGCGGGGTGGGATGCCGGAAGGCGCACGCGGCGAGATGCGAGACCGGAACCGGCAGGAACGGGCCGAGCATCGCGACGAGATGCGCGCCCGGATGGGTGCAGGTCGCACCGCGCAGGGAGACTTCATGGAGAATCTCGAACGCCGCGCCGCAGACATGACGACCCGCGCCGCCCATCTCGGGGACTTCACCGAAGCGATGCGCCCGTTCTGGGATTCACTGGACGAGGACCAGCGCCGGCTCGCCCCGGTCCTGATGCATCCGCGCCTGGGCGTGGGCATGGGCCGGGGTATGGGCATGAGCCGGGGTATGGGACAGCAATCCCGCATGGGTGAAGGGCCGGGCGGGCGCCACGGCCATCACGGCGGGCGATACGGCGCACCCCGCTGAGGCAGAGAACGAAAGCAGCGGCGCGCAACCCGGCGCGCCGCCTCACCCGACCTCGACCACGCCCCCGGATTCCAGCGTCCTGCGCAAACGCGTGAAGGCGAGGCGGATGCGGGACTTAACAGTACCGAGCGGCAAGCCGGTCGCATCCGCGATTTCGCTGTGCGACAGCCCCTCGAAGAAGGCCATCCGCACGAGGGACAATTGCTCCTCCGGCAGAGTCTGCATCGCGATGCGCACCGCGTGTTCCCTTTGTGCGGCATCCATTTCGCCTTCAGGGTCGGCCTCGTCGACCATGTCAAAAACCGGATCGTCGGGCTCTGTCGCGGTACTCCGGTCCCGGCGCAACAGATCGATGCGGCGATTGCGCGCAATGCGGTAGAGCCAGGTCGAAAGCGAGGATTTGGCCGGATCGAACAGGGCCGATTTGCGCCACAGGGTCACCAGGGCATCCTGGGCGATTTCCTCCGCCATGGCCGGATCGGCTCCCTGGCGCATCAGATAGGCCTGCAATCTCGGCGCAAAGAAGTCGAAAAGGCGCGCGAAAGCTTCGCGGTCGCGTGACTGTGCGACGGCGGCGGCCAATGCAGCAAGCTCGCTGGGCGAGAGCAAACCGGTCCTCGATTCTTCCGGCGACATGCGTCGCTCTTTTCGGTTCATCGCCGGCCCGTGACGCCGACCATCGGAAATTAGGCGGCTTGCCGCGATGGCGCAACGCAAAACGAGAGATTCATGGATGGTTAACGTATTTTTGCCCTTTTCAGCGCAATGTGATGACGAATCGCGAGCACGATTCGCCGCAAGGCGAAACACACCAACCGCCAGGGTCCGACACATGATGCTCAGACGTTTTCTCACCCGTTCCGCCGCCGCCATTGCGCTTGCGGGGACCGTCACCTTCGCTGCACTCGGCGGCGCAGCCGCCCAGTCCGACGAGACGACGCTGCTCGATACCCATCGCGACTGGAGCGCCTATACATCCACCCAGAACGGCGCCCGGATCTGTTTCATCCTCAGCCGCCCGCAAGAGCGGCTGCCGACCGAACTGCGCCGGGGAGACGGCTTCGTCTTCGTGACGTTCCGCCCTGCGGAAAACGTGCGCAACGAGGTCTCCATCGTGATGGGCTTCCCGACACAGGACGGTCAGGAGGCGACCGCCGACGTCGACGGGACCCGTTTTCCGATGGTCACGAACGACGAGAATGTCTGGATCAAGGATCCGGCCGATGAGGGCCGGTTGATCGACGCATTCCTTGCCGGCAGCGAATTGCGCCTCCAGGTCACCTCGGCGCGCGGCAATGAGACCACCGACGTCTATTCGCTTCTGGGATTTACCGCAGCCCTGCGCCAGGCGAGAGAAGCCTGCAGCTGAGGCGCCAAAAGATGACCGGACGGGGCGGCATGCGCGCTGTCCGGATCATTTGCAGAAAAGGCGGTAGAGCGTGCCGATCAGTTCACGGGCCTCCTGCGAAGCCAGACGATAATAGATCGTCTGGCCTTCACGCCGGGTGGTGACCAGCCCGAGGGCACGCAGCTTCGACAGGTGCTGGGAGAGCGCCGACTGTCCAAGCCCGACCGATTCGGCGAGGACACCCACCGAGACCTCTTCATCCATCATGCGGCACATCGCCATCAGGCGCTTGGAATGTCCGAGCGCCGTCAGCAATTGAGCCACATTGTCGGCCTTCGGTTCGAGGGCCTGAAGGTCTGAAGCTTTCACGTTCACACAGGGTTCGAGAGCCACCAGACCGTCTGTAACCCGCTTGCCCGGTTGTATGCAATGCACATCTTCGCGCTGGAGATTCGAGAATTCCGCGATCGCGGTGACTGTCTTAACGGCCATCACTTTCCAGCCTCCCTCTCAAGGCGGAGAGGTCATAACCCGCACGCGCTGCGGCTGCGATGATCTCATCCGCCGGCATCCTGCCGGCATTCGACAGGGCCCAGAGCACGCTGGAGCGAGTTCCCGAGCGGCAGAAAGCGACGACCGGTCCATCCAGATCGTCCAGCGCCTCACGGAACGCCGCTACGTCTTCCGGCGCGAAATGACCGGAAACCACGGGGACGAAACGATAGGCGAGCCCCAGTTCCGCCGCACGCGCAGCAATCGAAGCCTGCGGAGGCTGATCGGGGCCCTCGTTATCAGGGCGGTTGTTGATCACCGCCTTGAACCCGGCAGCCTTGATCGCATCGAGGTCCTCGATGCTCAATTGCGGGGCGACGGCGATGTCATCGGTCAAGCGGATGTAGGCCATGGAAGAAATCCGTGATTCGCGTTTTGGTTGCACGGCAGCCGTGGCCATATCAGACCACGCCCAGATTGCGCACCAGCATGTAGATGGCGACGGCGAAGATCAACGCCGCGAAGACGATATTCAGCGTGCCCTTGGCATCGGCCAGCTTGCGTGCCACCCGCGCCCCGATGGCGCTGCCGAGGAAACCGCCGGCGATGAAAAGGCCCGCGACCGGCCAGTCGACCAGGCCCGAGAAAGCGTAGTTGCCCGCCGTCGTGACGCCGAAGGCGCTTACCGCAAAGAGCGAGGAGCCGATCGCATTGATAATCGGCATGCCCGTCGCAGCGATCAGGCCGGGCACGATCAGGAAGCCGCCCCCGATCCCGAAGAACCCGGCGAGCAGGCCGGCTCCCAGGCCGAAGACCAGCAGCTTTCCGACATTGTCGCGCCCCAGCACCACGTCGGGCAGCCCGACCGCGTTGCGCCGCTTCAGCATCAGCGCGCCGACGACGAGCATCAGCACGGCGAAGGCGGAAAGCAGCATTTCGCCGTCGATCATCTGTCCGATGGTCGAGCCGAGCGCGGCACCGAGGACGCCGGCGCCGGCGAAGACCGCTGCGCACCGCCATTTCACGGTGCCCGCCCGCGCATGCGAGCCGAGGCTCATCATGGCGTTGACCGCAACGGCGACGGCGCTGGTTCCGATCGCCACATGCGGACTCGCCACGCCGACGAGATAGACCATGGCCGGCACGGCCAGAATCGATCCGCCACCGCCGACGAGGCCGAGCGAGAAACCGACGAGCGATCCGGATGCCAGTCCGGCGAGGCTCTGGGTCAGGGAGAGGGCGAGCATGATCTGTCAGCCTGAAGCACTGGAAAGGGGGATGCGCGCGGCACGGAAAGACGCGCCGCGCGGTACACATGCAACTGTGGCAAGGCGCCCGGGCAAGCCGGAAGCACCGTGCGGCTTACGCTGTCCTGGCGACCGGCGGGTTCTTCAGCGCCTTGTTCCAGGGCATGTGGATCAACACGCGGGCGAGACCGCAGAAACCCGTCATGCCGGCCACCATCAGCCCGGCGCCGACGAAGGCGGGGATGATCAGGAAGCCGGGTGCGATGAAGATGCCGGCAAGCGTGCCGAAGAAGCCGAGCGAGCCGGCGCCGATCTGCACCTGACGCATCAGGTCGAGCGGCTGCGACTTGTCCTCGACCACCGGCAGGCCGGCCTTGCGCCAGGCATCAATGCCGCCTTCGACGATAAAGGCGTCGCAGGCTTCACCGGCCTTGTCGGAAAGCGCCTGGGCGTTGGACAGGGTACGCATTCCCGACTTGCAGTGGAAGAGCACCACATTGGCGCCGTCACGCGGCAGTTCGCCCTTGTCGAACTCGCTCAGCGCGAAATTGCGCGCCTGGGGAATGCGCTCGCGCGCGTGCTCGGCCCGATCGCGCACATCCACGAGGACGGCGCCTTCATCGATCAGGCGCTTGGCTTCGGCGGGGGAGATGGTCGGAAGGCTCATGGGGGTCTACTCCTCGAATTCGTCCTGTGCGGCGACCCGGCGGAAAACCTATTTTGCCACCGGTCGCTGAAACATGCTCGTAATTTAGAAGTTGCTTATATATTTGTCAAGGGCGGATATGAGACCGCGCCCGTGGAAGAATTGAGCCAAAAAGAAGGGCCGTCCACAAGGGACGGCCCGACCTCGATTCTGGCGGCATCGAGCCGGGATCCCCGGGGGGCTGGGGGGCTGACTAGACCGGGAAGACCGATCCGAAACCATCGAGATGATTGTTGATCGCCCATCTTCCGGGCCGGTCTTTGTCCTGAAAACGGCGAATTTGTGATTTCGGCAGCCCTGGCCAGCGCGCTTGTGCGACATCATCGCGCACCATCGGGAGTATGGCGAGAGATCCGGGCCCATCATCCGCTTGCAAGCCGGGGCGGAATGATGGCAAAGCTCGACGATGTCTCCAGCCCGACCGGACCAAGCTGCATGACCGACCGGCCCCGTCCACCCTCTCTCGACCAGTTTCGCCGCGTGGTGATCAAGGTCGGCTCGGCCCTGCTCGTCGACCGGAAGCGCGGGCGCCTGAACGCCGCGTGGCTTGCCTCGCTGGCTGAAGATATCGCAGATCTGAAGGACGAGGGCGTCGAGGTCCTCGTCGTCTCCTCAGGAGCCATCGCGCTCGGACGCACCGTGCTCGGCCTGTCCGGCGGCAGCCTGAAGCTCGAGGAGAGCCAGGCGGCGGCCGCCGTCGGACAGATCGCGCTGGCCCGGCTCTGGGCGGAGATGCTCGGCCACCATACCGTCCAGGCCGGCCAGGTGCTGGTGACCTTTGCCGATACGGAGGAGCGCCGCCGCTACCTCAATGCCCGCGCCACGATGCAGAAACTGCTCGAACTGGGCGCCGTCCCGGTCGTGAACGAAAACGACACCGTCGCCACGAACGAGATCCGCTACGGCGACAATGATCGCCTCGCGGCGCGGGTGGCGGCGATGATCGGCGCGGATCTTCTCGTGCTGTTCTCGGATGTGGACGGGCTCTATACCGCCCCGCCCGGGAACTCCCCGGATGCCGAGCACCTCCCGGTGATCGCGCGGATCACGCCCGGGATCGAGGCCATGGCCGGGGGAGCCGCCTCGGAGCTGTCACGCGGGGGCATGCGCACGAAGATCGAGGCCGGCAAGATCGCCACGGGCGCAGGCGCACACATGATCATTGCCGATGGTCGGGTGAAGAATCCGCTCGCACGCATCGCCGCAGGCGCACGCTGCAGCTGGTTCCTCACCCCCTCGACGCCGGCGAGCGCCCGCAAGGCCTGGATCGGCGGCAGCCTGGAGCCGCGCGGCACGCTGCATGTCGATGCCGGGGCCGTGACCGCACTCGACCAGGGCGCGAGCCTGCTGCCGGTCGGCGTCACCCGGATCGAGGGTGATTTCGCCCGCGGCGACGCAGTCCTGATCCGCGCGCCGGATGGCGCGGTGCTCGGGCGCGGACTCGTCGCCTATGACCATGACGACGCAGCGCGCATCATCGGGCGACGCAGCGCTGAGATCGCCGATATCCTGGGTTTCCGCGGGCGCGACGCGATGGTGCATCGCGACGATCTGGTCGTGCGCCCCGCCTGAAAATGCCGGGGGGCGTCTGCCCCTGCCGCAATCCTCTGCCCGCGCGTTTACCATCAGGTAACCATGACGGTCACATGCTCGCCGCATGCGATCCCGAAAACCGTGCCGCGGATTCGGGTGCAACGGAGCAGATCATGAAACATGTCGCGGTCTTGATGGGGGGATGGTCGGCCGAGCGGGAGGTCAGCCTGAAGAGCGGTGCGGCCTGCGCCGATGCTCTCGAATTGGAGGGCTACCGCGTCAGCCGGATCGATGTCACGCCGCAGGTCGGCAGCACGCTTTGCGATCTGAAACCCGATGTCGCCTTCAACGCCCTGCACGGTCCGATGGGCGAGGACGGCAAGATCCAGGGTGTGCTGGAATACCTGCGCATTCCCTACACGCATTCCGGCGTGCTCGCCTCGGCGCTGGCCATGGACAAGGCCCGGGCCAAGACGGTGATGCAGGCTGCGGGCGTGCCAGTTCCGCAGGGGAAAGTCGTTAACAGGTTCGAGGTCGCACGCGCCCATGTGCTGGCGCCGCCCTATGTCGTCAAACCCGTTTCGGAGGGCTCCTCCTTCGGTGTCATCATCGTGCGCGATGCCCGCAGCCACCCACCGCAGGAACTGAGCGGCGCGGATTGGGGCTTCGGCGAAGAAGTGCTTGCGGAGCAATATGTTGCCGGTCGGGAGCTGACCTGCGCGGTGATGGGCAACGAGGCCCTCGACATCATCGAGATCAAGCCTGCCGCCGGGGGCTTCTACGACTATGACGCGAAATATGCGAAAGGCGGCTCGATCCACGTTCTGCCCGCAGAAATTAAACCGAATATTTACCAAGGCATTCAACAGTTGGCGTTAACGGCGCATCAATCTCTAGGGTGCCGCGGCGTGAGTCGCACCGACTTTCGATACGACGACGGACCGGACGGTACCGGTCTCCTCGTCGCTCTCGAGGTCAACACCCAGCCCGGCATGACCGGAACGAGCCTGGTGCCCGAAATCGCCGCCCACAGGGGCATATCATTCGGTGAGCTTGTACGATGGATGGTCGAGGACGCCAGTTTGAACCGCTGAGGGCCGGCACAGCCGGTCCCGGTGCGACGCGCTCCGCGGGGCGCTGGCGCCGGCTCGGCTCGTTGTTCATCGGCGCGTTCCCCTTTGCACGCAAGAGCGACCCGGCGATGCGGGCGCGCCCGCGCAACACCCTCGATCGCCTGCAAAGGCGCCTGCCGCGCTTCATCGGCCTGTGGCTCGTTCTGGGATTCTTCGCCGGCACTATGCTCGTCGGGCTCGCTGCCGGCGGGCAGATCACGGCCTTCTTCGAGAAGAACGGTCGCCCGCATCATCTGCTGGCACGCACCTTCGGCTTCGGCATTTCCGAAATCAGCATGACCGGCCTGATCCAGCTGCGCGAGCGCGAGATTCTCCAGGCCGCAGGGATCGATCCGCGCGTGGCGCTGCCCTTTCTCGATGTGGTGCGCGCCCGCGAGGCACTCGAATCCCTGCCGCTGGTGCAGAAAGCCACGGTGCGCAAGCTCTATCCGGATGGCGTGGTCATCACCTTGACCGAGCGCGAGCCCTTCGCCCTGTGGCAGGTCGATGGAGACATCTACGTGATCGCCATGGATGGCGAGGTGATCGACTATTTCCGGCCCGATCCGCGATACCTGCCCCTGCCGCTGGTGGTGGGCGAGCGCGCCAATGAGCGGCTGGAGGAATATTTCGCCCTGATCGATTCCGCCGGGGCGCTGAGCCAGCGCATCCGCGCCGGAACGCTGGTGGCGGAGCGGCGCTGGACCCTCAAGCTCGACAACGGCATGGATGTCCGCCTGCCCGAAACCGATCCCATGGGCGCCCTCGCCCGGCTGGCCTCGCTGGAGCGCGCGCACGGCCTCCTCGACAAGGATGTGATCGCCATCGATCTGCGCATGCCCGATCGCGTGGTGGTACGGCTGACGGTCGAATCCTGGACGGATTTCGAAGAAGACATGAAGAAGCGCCCGCTGCGCGGCAGGGAGGTTCGCACATGAACACCCTGCACCAGAACATGACGCCGCGCCTCAAACCCCTGCCCGCGCGCAAGGCCGCCACCCTGTCGGTACTCGATATCGGCACCAGCAAGATCGTGTGCATTGTTGCGCAGTTGCAGCCCCGGGAAGGGGGCGAGAGCCTGAGTCGGCGCAGCCATACAGTGCGCGTGACCGGGATCGGCCATCACCGTTCGCAGGGGCTCAAGGGCGGGGTGGTGATCGATCTCGACGCCGCCGAAACCGCGATCCGGCAGGCCGTCCATGCCGCCGAACGCATGGCCAAGGTCGAGATACAGTCTGTCATTCTCGGTCTCTCCGGCGCGCGGCTGGCCTCCCAGCATTTCGAGGCCAATACGCCTGTGCGGGGCGGCCCGGTCGGCGAGGAAGATCTCGCAAGGGTGCTGCGCATGGCGGCCCGTGAAGGCGTTCCGTCCGAACGCATCGCCCTGCATGCCCTGCCGACCGGCTACTGCCTCGACGCGCAGCAAGACATCACCGATCCCGCCGGCATGATCGGCGAGAATCTGGGCGTGGCCCTGCACGTGGTCTCGGCCCAGGCAGCGGCGACGCGCAACCTGATGCTCGCAGTGGAGCGCTGCCATCTCGGTGTCGAGGCCGTGGTGGCCTCCCCCTTCGCCGCAGGTCTTTCGGTTCTTGCCGATGACGAGATCGACATGGGGGCGATCGTGCTCGATTGCGGCGGTGGCGCCACCGGCATCTCGGTCTGCGAGGGCGGGCATCTGGTGCATGTGGACGCCTTCGCTGTCGGCGGCCATCACGTCACCATGGATATCGCCCGCGGTCTCTCCACCCGCATCGCCGCAGCGGAACGCCTGAAGCTCGTTCACGGCTCGGCCATGCCGGATCCGGCGGATGAGCGCGACCTGTTCGCGGTACCGCAGATCGATGGCGACGAGCGCGCCGGCGCGACACATCTGCCGAAATCGCATCTGGTGCGGATCATCACGCCGCGCATCGAGGAAATTCTGGAACTGGCGCGCGACCGCCTCACGGCTGTGGGCTTCGTTGCGCGCCCCGGACGGCGCATCGTCCTGACGGGAGGCGCGTCACAACTGGCGGGGCTGCAAGAACAGGCGGCCCGGATTCTCGAGGGACAGGTCAGAATTGGCCGTCCCCTCGGCATCAAGGCTCTGCCGGAAGCCGCAAAAGGCCCGGCCTTTGCGGCGGCGACGGGGCTTCTGGTCTACCCGCAGATCGCGCACGAGGAATATTTCGACATGCGCGCAGGCGGGTTCTTCGCAGGAACGGGGACCGACGGCTACCTCTCGCGGGTGAGGCGCTGGCTGCGGGAGAGTTTCTGAGGTGAAACGGGGTCGTGTGTACCGGATCGGTGCATCGACCCTTCGAGCAACGGGGATGCGGCGATCCGCATCCGGTCAAGCGTAAACGCGGATGGGCCCTGGCGCATCCGCTCACGGAAAAGGCCACGAGGGGCCGAAAGGGCACGAAGTCATGGCAATCAGTCTGCAAGCTCCGGAGATCCGGGAACTCAAGCCGCACATCACCGTCTTCGGAGTTGGCGGCGCGGGCGGGAACGCGGTCAACAACATGATCGAATCGGGCCTGCAAGGTGTCGATTTCGTCGTGGCGAATACCGACGCCCAGGCGCTCACCTCGTCCAAGGCACAGCGTCTCATCCAGATGGGCATCGCCGTGACCGAGGGTCTCGGCGCCGGCTCGCAGCCTGATATCGGGCGCGCGGCGGCGGAAGAGGTGATCGACGAGATTCGTGATCAGCTCTCGGGGGCGCACATGGCCTTCATCACCGCCGGCATGGGCGGCGGGACAGGCACGGGTGCCGCCCCGGTCATCGCCCAGGCGGCCCGCGAGATGGGCATCCTCACGGTGGGCGTGGTGACCAAGCCCTTCCAGTTCGAGGGCTCGCGCCGCATGCGCCTGGCCGAATCGGGCATTCAGGAACTGCAGCAATCAGTCGATACACTGATCGTGATTCCCAATCAGAACCTGTTCCGCGTCGCCAACGAGAAGACCACCTTCGCCGATGCCTTCGCCATGGCCGACCAGGTGCTCTATTCCGGCGTGGCCTGCATCACCGACCTGATGGTCAAGGAAGGTCTGATCAATCTCGACTTCGCCGACGTGCGCGCCATCATGCGCGGCATGGGCAAGGCGATGATGGGCACCGGCGAGGCCAGCGGTGACGATCGCGCCATGACCGCTGCGGCGGCGGCGATCGCCAATCCGCTGCTCGACGACGTGTCGATGCGTGGCGCGCGTGGCCTGCTGATCTCCATCACCGGCGGTCCGGACCTGACGCTCTACGAAGTCGATGAAGCCGCCACGCGCATCCGCGAGGAGGTCGATTCGGAGGCCAACATCATCCTCGGCGCGACCTTCGACGAAGGCCTCGAAGGCGTGATTCGCGTCTCCGTCGTGGCGACGGGAATCGACCACGAAGTCGGTGTCGATGCCGGTGAGGTGACGGCCACCGAGCAGCGCATCGCGGAAGTCGCCGAGCGTCTGCGTGCCGAGGCCCGCGCCCGTGCCGCCCAGGCGGCGGCGCAGCGTTCCCTCGTCCAGCCGGCAAAGCCGGTCGAAACCCTGCAGGCGGAGACACAGCAGGCAGGTCTCTCCCTCGCCCGGAGCGCCCCGGCAGCACGGGCCGAGACTTCCGCCCCTGCGCGGGAGGCGCACTCCGACGAAGTGCGGCCGACCACGGCCGCCCCGGAAGCCCCCCCGGCAACCACCGCCGAGCAGCCCGACCCGCCCCCGCAGGACGCACACGTCGCGCCGGCGGCAGCGCACGATCATGGCGGCGAACCGGCACCGGTCGCTCCGGTGCGCCCGTCCCCGGTTGCAGCCGTGGAAGCGGCGCTGAGCGCCGGACCCGCGACGCCGGCTGCCGAAGAGACGCAGCGTCAGCCGGCGCAGGCTCCGCAGCCCCAGCAGGTCTCTGCGGGCCCTCCGACTCATGACGCGCCGTTCATGCCACCGCAGCCCGAGCGTGTCCTGCGCACCCCGCGCATGCCGCGTGTGGATGAACTTCCTGTGCCCGCCCAGAACCAGATCCGGGCGCATCAGGAAAACGATTCGCGTCGTCCCAGCCTGCTGCAGCGTCTCGCCACCGTCGGATTCGGTCGCCGTGAGGACCATGCTGCAGAACCGCATGAGCCTTCCGCAGCACATCAGCCCGCGAGCCAGCCGGTGCGGCGCCCGGCCATGCCGCATGCTGCGCAAGAGGCTGCCCCCCGGATGCCTCGGGCCGAGATGCCGCAGGCCCAGATGCCGCAGGCACAAGATGCACCGCCGGTTCATGCTTCTGCGGCACCGGCACACACCCATGCACAGGGCGCGCATGCATCGGGAATGTCTCCCGCTCATGCGGAATTCGCCAAGCGCCCTCAGCCTGCCCAGGCACCACAGGGATATCGTTCGGCACAGGGCCAGCTCGACCAGCATGGTCGCGCCCCCGCCCCGAGCCGCTCCCTTGACGATGACCAGCTGGAAATCCCGGCATTCCTGCGTCGTCAGGCGAATTGATCGCCGCAGATTGCCTTGCCATCTGAAAGCCACATTGCGCCCCGACCCCAAGGCCGGGGCGCAAACATCTGAAAAACCATGATATTTCAATCGCATGCATTCGATTAAAAGATGCATGGCATTGTAACAGAGCGAAAGAAAGCGTGATTTGGCCTGTCGCGACGCCATGATTATGGTGCGTCAACGTCATAAACGGGGCGTGCGGATTCGAGACCGCACGGGGGCATCAAGAAGCGGACAGGGATCGATTGCGGGCAGAGATAAAATCTCTCTGTCCCGTGTCCCTTGTCGAGGTGAGCAGAATGAAGCAGACGCACCAGATCACGCTGGCATCCTCGACAGTCGTTTCGGGGGTCGGGGTTCATTCCGGCGATAGCGTGAAGATGCGTCTCCACCCGGCTGATGCCGATCACGGCGTGGTATTCCTGCGAACCAACCTTCCCAACGGAATCGATCGGTTGATCGACGCCCGCCATATGAATGTTGCGGCTACCGAGCTGTGCACCGTCGTCGGTGACCGGCAATCCGGCGCGGTCGCCACGATCGAGCATCTGATGGCTGCCCTCGCCGGGCTCGGTGTCGATAATGTCCTCGTCGAGATCGACGGTCCTGAACTCCCCATTGTCGATGGCAGCGCCGCTCCCTTCGTCGAGGCGATTGATTCGGTCGGCCTCCTCGCTTGCGACGCCCCGCGCCGCGCCCTGCGCGTAAAACGCCCGGTGCGCGTTGATGCCGGAAAGGCTTTCGCGGAGCTGACGCCGCATGACGGCCCGCTGCGCCTCGATGTCGAGATCGATTTCGCCGATACCGCGATCGGTCGCCAGCGCTGGGTGCACGAATCGCATCCGCAGGCCTTCCGACGCGACATTGCGCGGGCACGCACCTTCGGCTTCATGCGGGATGTGGAGCACCTGTGGAAAGCCGGTTTCGCGCTCGGCGCCTCCCTCGATAACACCGTCGCTGTTTCCGAGGACGGCGTGGTCAATCCGGAAGGTCTGCGGTTCCCGGACGAGTTCGTGCGCCACAAGCTGCTCGACGCGATCGGTGACCTCGCTCTGGCCGGCTATCCGGTCCTCGGGGCCTACCGCTCCTATTGCGGGGGGCACCGCCTCAATTTCGCCGTGCTGGAGGCCTTGTTCTCGGAGCGTGCCAATTTCGAGATCGTCGAACTCGCTCCCCGGCGTGAAAATGCCAGCAGCAATGTCGGCGCTCCCGCTTTCGGCTCGAGCCTGCGCTGAGGCGCAAGCCATATCGGCATGACCGTTTCCGGAATTTGCGCGGGCCGTGTATGCGATCAGCCTTTGCGTCCGCGCCGCACGTGAGGTAAACAGCCTCGACGGCGCTTCGGTGGCGGTGTCAGGATTTCGGAGGTTTGACGGGGCATGTCTTTCGCGAATGCGTTCACAAACGCGAGGGTGGGCGTCGCCCGCGCGGCGCTCGTCCTCGGAATGGGGTTCGGCCTCGCCGCCTGCGACACCATGTCCTCGCTCAACCCGTTCGACCGCACCGAGCGTTACACGCCCGAGATTGTCGAGCAGGTACCGGCCCAGGAACTCTACAATCGTGGTCTGAGCCGGCTGGAGAGCAATGACGCTGCCGGCGCAGCGGACGCCTTCGAAGAGCTGGAGCAGCAATACCCCTATTCCGAATGGGCCAGGCGCGCGCTGGTGATGAAGGCTTTCAGCTTCTACGAGATGTCGGCCTATGACGAGGCAATCGATGCCGCGAGTTCGTATCTGCGCCAGTTCCCCGGCAGTGACGAGGCCGCCTATGCGCAGTTCATCCTGGCAAGCTCCTACTACGACCAGATTCCGGACGTCACCCGCGACCAGGAGCGCACTGAACGCGCCGTGATGGAGCTGCAGGCGGTGATCGATCGCTATCCTGATTCCGAATATGTCGAGGCGGCCCAGGAACAATTGCTGATGGCTTACGATCAGCTCGCCGGAAAGGAAATGGAAGTCGGGCGATTTTATCTGAATGAGCGCAATTATACCGCGGCGATCAACCGTTTCCGGAACGTGATCTCGGATTATCAGACAACGCGACATGTGGAAGAAGCCCTGTCGCGCCTGACCGAGGCCTATTTCGCCATGGGCATCACCGACGAAGCGCAGACGGCGGCGGCTGTGCTGGGGCATAACTTCCCGGAAAGCCAATGGTACCGGGATGCCTATGTCCTGCTCGAATCGGGCGGTCTGGAGCCACGCGAGAACCGGCAATCCTGGATCAGCCGCGCCTTTGCCGACTTCACACGCGGCCTGATCAGCTTCTGACGCGGCTCGGGCCATGCTGGTTCAGCTCTCGATCCGCGACATCGTCCTGATCGACCGGCTTGAGCTCCAGTTCGACGGTGGCCTGAGTGTGCTCACCGGCGAAACCGGCGCCGGCAAGTCGATTCTGTTGGACGCATTTTCTCTCGCTCTGGGTGGGCGGGGAGACGGTTCGCTCGTGCGCCATGGCGAATCACAGGGCCAGATTACCGCCATCTTCGACCTTGCCGGCGATCATCCCGCCCGCGTCATCGCGAAAGCCGCAGAGATCGATACCGAGGGCGATCTGATTCTCCGCCGCGTCCAGATGGCAGACGGGCGCACACGCGCCTTCATCAATGATCAGCCGGTCAGCGTGCAGGTGCTGCGGGCGGTGGGCAGCAGGCTCGTGGAAATTCACGGTCAGCATGATGACCGCGCCATGATCGATCCTGGCACCCACCGCACCATTCTCGACGCCTATGGCGGGCATGGCGCCCTGGCCGAACAGGTCCGCAGCGCGGCAGGCACTGTCGCCGAGGCACGCAAGGCGCTCGACAGCCATCTTACCCGCATCGAGAAGGCGCGCCGCGACGCCGATTATCTGCGCCATGCCGTGGAAGAGCTCGAAACCCTCGCCCCGCAACCGGGTGAGGAGGCCGAACTGGCCGAACGCCGCCAGAGCATGATGCAGGCGGAGAAGGTGGCCGGCGAACTCTCGCAAGCGCATGATGTGCTCGCCGGACAGGCCTCCCCGGTCCCGTCGTTCTCGGCTGCCTTGCGCCGGCTGGAGCGGCGGGTGGAACAGGCTCCGCAATTGCTGGAGCCGGCGGTGCGCGCCCTTGATGCGGTCCTTGTGGCCTGTGACGAGGCCCAGGAGGCTCTGGCCGAGGCGCTGCGCCAGGCGGAATTCGATCCGCGCGAACTGGAGAACGTGGAAGAGCGCCTCTTTGCCTTGCGGGCTGCGGCCCGAAAATTCGACATGCTGCCCGATGACCTCGCCGCCTTGCGCGACCGCTTCGCCGCCGATGTCGCCGCCATCGACGCCGGCGAGGAGGAACTCGCCGAAAAGGAGCGGGCCCTCACGGCGGCGGAAGCCGCTTATCGCGAGGCGGCTTCCGCCCTGAGCGAGGCACGGGCAGCGACGGCAGCGGCCCTCGACAAGGCCGTCGAAGCGGAATTGCCGCCACTCAAACTGGAGCGCGCCCGTTTCATCACGCGCATGGAAACCGATCCTCAATCGCGCGATCCGAACGGCTTCGACCGGATCGAATTCTGGGCCCAGACCAATCCGGGCACGCGCGCGGGCCCGATGATGAAGGTCGCCTCCGGCGGCGAATTATCCCGTTTCATGCTGGCCCTGAAGGTCGTTCTCGCCGATCGTGGCTCGGCGCCGACTCTCGTCTTCGACGAAATCGACACCGGTGTGGGCGGCGCCGTGGCGGATGCGATCGGACAAAGGCTGGCACGTCTTGCTGCGAGCACACAGGTCATGGCCGTCACCCATGCCCCGCAGGTCGCAGCGCGTGCGGGGAGGCATTTCCTCATCGCCAAGGAGGCCCTGCCCGAGGAGGATCGTGTTGCGACCCGGGTCGCACCGCTGGCGCAGGAGGAACGGCGCGACGAGATCGCCCGGATGCTGGCCGGGGCCAGCATCACCAGCGAGGCCCGGGCCGCCGCCACGAAGCTGCTCGAAGCGGCCCTTTCGCGTGCATGACGGAGGGAACCGGGGATGAAACTGTATTACAGCCTGGCCAAGCGCCTGGCCCGGCTGGGAACGAGCCCGGTTTTGCGACGCCGGCGCGAGGCCACCTTCCTGCTCGACCGGCACAACTGGATCGACAACCGTCTGATTGCCCGCGCGCCCTTCGAGGAGGCGCAGCTTGCGCATGCCCGACAGCGCCTTACGGAGGAACGCATTGAGGGCATTATTGATATCGGCGCCAATTTCGGTCTCTACAGCATCCTGCTGGCGCGCCTGCCGGGAATCAACGCAGTGGAAGCCTTCGAGCCCGTGCGCCGCAATTACAACCAGCTCTGCGGCAATATCTTCGCCAACCGGCTCGATGCCGTGATCACGCCCCATCGCCTCGCCCTGAGCGACCGCGAGGGCGAGGCCCGGATCCATATCGATCCGCGCTCGACCGGCGTCTCCGCGCTCGAACCGGAACGCCTGGCGCGCAAGCGCGAGGTCTACCGCGAAAGCGAGAGCGTCCCCCTGAAACGACTCGACGATGTCATTGCATGGGAAAACAGCCGGGTCTTCGTCAAGATCGATGTGGAGGGCCATGCCCTGAAGGTGCTCGCCGGGATGGAGCGTTTTCTGGCCCGCAACCGGGTCTTCGTCCAGATCGAATTGCTCGACGGCGACCGCGAGGCCATCGTCACCGCGATGCAGGCTTCAGGCTATGCGCTCGAACGGGAAATTTCAGGCGATGGTTACTTCCGGCGCGAGCGGGATCACAGCGCGGGCTGATGCGTGACGTCTTGCGCCGTGACCGGCCGAAACCAGGCGGAATCAACTCCCCTCATCGCGTAAAGCCGCTAACCCTTCGCGATAAGTCGGATAGCGCAGATCGACCCCGAGTTCCGTCCGGATGCGCCGGTTGCGCACACGTTTGCAATTCCCGTAGAAGGCTCGCGCCATGGGCGAGAGGTCGGCCTCCTCGAAGGGGATTTCGGGCGGAGGCGCGAGGCCAAGCAGGTCCGCCGCATAGGAAACCACATCCTGGGGCGCAGCGGGTTCGTCATCGACGAGATTGTAGATGCGCCCGGGGGAAGGGGCGTCAAGCGAGGCATGCAGCGTCGCGGCGATATCCGCCACATGGATGCGGTTGAAGACCTGGCCCGGCTTGATGATGCGCCGCGCCTTGCCCTCGCGCAGTTGCTTCAGCGGCGAGCGACCCGGCCCGTATATGCCACCGAGGCGAAAGATCTGCACCGCCTTGCCGGTCTCGCGTCCAAAATCGCACCAGGCCTGTTCGGCGGCGATCCGCGCCCGGCCCCGCTCCGAATCAGCCAGCGGCGCATCATCCTCGTCGACCCAGCCACCCTCACGGTCGCCATAGACCCCGATGGTGGAGAGATAGCCGATCCAGCTCAGACGCGGCGCGCGCGCGAGTGCATGGCGATAATGATGCAGCACCGCATCGCCACCGGCACCCGGAGCGATCGAGACCAGCAGCGCATCGGACCCGGCAAGATCATCCGGAATCGGCGCATCGCCGCCGCTCCCGTCAAAGATGCGCGCCACCACATCCTCTTGCTCCAGCGATATCGCCTTGTCGGGGCTGCGCGTGGTTCCGATGACGCGACCGAAACGCCCGGGTTTGCATGACACGAAATGACGCGCGCAATAGCCGTAGCCGAAGCAGAACAGATTGATCAAACCATCTTCTCCTCACACCCGGCCCGCCACTCGGCAAGCACGTCGGCATCCTCTTCATTCTCTATATGGCGCGCCGCCAGCGCCGTGAAACCCGCTTGCGGCATGAGTCGCGACAGCGCCCAGACCGCCATGGCCCGCACCAGCGGCGCATCATCGCAAAGTCGCAGCTGCGCGACCTCCGCGAGGGCCGGCATACCCGAATTGCCGATCGCGATCAAAACGTTGCGCAGGAAACGGTCTCGCCCGGTACGCTTGATCGGCGTCCCCGCGAAGCGCTCCCGGAAAGCGGTATCGTCGAGGGATGCGAGCTCGTCCAGCGGCAGCCGGGCGAGATCCTTGCGCTGGCGCAGCTTCGCCTCGCGCCCCGCCTGCGCGAACTTGTTCCATGGACACACGGCCAGACAATCGTCGCAGCCGAAGATGCGGTTGCCGATACCCGGGCGCAGGTCGCGATCGATATGACCCTTGTGCTCGATGGTCAGATAGGAGATGCAGCGCCGCGCATCGAGCTGATAGGGCGCGGGAAAGGCGTTGGTCGG
>Ga0076929_100562_pt1 | contig 27340 bp, 21 predicted proteins | sample HotLakConUCCSL28_FD_87104 | JGI IMG/M metagenome (GOLD analysis project Ga0076929, IMG submission 87104) | Hypersaline microbial mat communities from Hot Lake, Washington, USA - Hot Lake Consortium UCC-SL28 (version 3) (version 3) | ecosystem: Environmental > Aquatic > Thermal springs > Hot...
CCGGAAGGGCAATGGTATCTCTCCACCGGCTCCGGCATGGGCGCGACCCTGAACACCGCCGCCCAGGTGCCCGCCTACGCCCTGACCGATCGCGCCACCTGGCTCTCCTTCGCCAATCGCGGATCGCTGGAGATCGTCTTTGAGGGTGATCCGGTGCTTTTCAACCCCTACGGCATCATTCTCGTCGATCCCGAACGCCATCCGCATGTCAAGGCCGAACAGGGTCAGGCCTTCATCGACTGGGTGGTCTCGCAGGCGGGGCAGGAGGTGATCGCGGGTTACACGGTCGCCGGTGAACAGCTGTTCTTCCCCAACGCGCAGTGATACCGGCCCGGTGCAATCCTCACAGCTCCATGCCGTAGAGATCCCGGCGCAGCCTCTCCACGATGGGTTCCAGGCGGGGAATGTGGGGGTAGATGGAAAGCGCGTGTTCGTAGCTGGCCAGCGCGGCAGCCTCGTCACCTGATTCGCGCAGGATATGGCCAAGGCCGGCCCAGGCGCCGAAATGGCGTGGTTCGAGGGTCACCGCGCGGTGGATATCGGCCATGGCGGCGAGCGGATCGCCGAGGCGGTGGAAGGCGACGGCGCGGCGGTTCCAGGCCTCGGCCCAGTCCGGCTCCATGGTGATGATCCGGTCGAACAATTCGACGGCGAGGGCATGATCGTGCTCGCGCCCGGCCTCGCGGGCGCGTGTCATCAGCAGATCCGCCGTATCCGAGCCCGAACGCAGCCATTGCCGGTTGATCAGGCGCACGACGCCGCGTGATTCGGTGGCATCCTCCGCCGCAGCCAGGCGCTCGAACAAGCCATCGAGATGCTCGTCCGTGCGCGCGGGCTGTCGCAGCGCAATCTCTTCCCTGATGGTCAATGCTTCACGCACCCCGAATGCGAGCGTCTGCGCGGAGGAGGGCGTATCGTCGCCGATCACCCCGTGCGGAACGGGAATGGCCGGGTCTGGCGCCGTCGCGCCCTGCGCGCGCGAGTCAGCCGCAGCGCCGATGACGGCGCTCGCTAAAATCGCAATCAGGAACGGGAACGAAAAAAGACGCATGCCGAATGATGCGCTCATCCGGCATGCATCGTCAATTCACATCTGTGTGCGACCGATTGCCCGCGCTGCGTCAGCAGCGAGGCACCACCGCATCGCATCCATTGTGTCGAGCTGATCTCAGCCCTGGCGCGCCTTGAAGCGCTTCTGGGTCTTGTTGATCACGTAGACGCGGCCCCGGCGACGCACCAGACGGCAGTCGCGATGGCGGTCGCGCAGGCTCTTGAGCGAGTTGCGAATCTTCATCGGTCCAATCTCCGTTCGCGCGGTCGCTACGGACCGGCAGGACGCATTTTTTCGCACGGGAGGTGAGCGAGGTCAGCGCCGTTTAAAGACAAGGAAAACCGCCGGGCAAGGAGACCTGCCCGCGATGTTGCGAGGGGGATACAGGATTCCGTCTGCCCGGTCAATCACGGGCATGCGCTATCGGCCACGAATCTCCGCCTGCCCGCGCATCCGGACGTTCAGGGTATGGCTTGTTTCCCGCTTGTGCGGCGCGTCTTGTTCGCAGGCTCCGCCTCGCCTAAGGTCCGCTCCCCCGCAACATCTCCTTGTTGCCTCACCATCCGCCGCAGAAAGAGACCGATCGACGATGGCAAAAGACAGCCAGCCCGGCCCGAAAGACGCGCCGCCCCGCCGTAGCCGCCCCTCCTTCACCGAGCAGGAAGCGCTGCTGTTTCATTCCGGCGGGCGCCCCGGCAAGCTCGAGGTGACACCGACCAAGCCGATGGCGACACAGCGCGACCTCTCGCTGGCCTATTCGCCCGGCGTCGCGGTTCCGGTCCAGGCGATCGCCGACGACCCTTCGCGTGCCTTCGACCTGACCACGCGCGGCAACATGGTCGCGGTGATCTCGAACGGGACGGCGATTCTCGGCATGGGCAATCTGGGTGCGCTCGCCTCCAAGCCGGTGATGGAGGGCAAGGCGGTGCTGTTCAAGCGCTTCGCGGATGTCGATTCGATCGATCTCGAGGTCGATACGGAAGACGCCGATGCCTTCATCGATTCGGTGCGCCATCTCGGGCCCTCCTTCGGCGGCATCAATCTGGAGGACATCAAGGCGCCGGAATGCTTCATCATCGAGGAGCGCCTGCGCGAACTGATGGACATTCCCGTCTTCCACGACGACCAGCACGGCACAGCCATCATCGCGGCGGCGGGGCTGATCAACGCGCTGCACCTGACCGGGCGCAACATCCGGGAAACGCGCCTCGTGGTGAACGGCGCGGGTGCGGCGGGCATCGCCTGCGTAGAATTGCTCAAGGCCATGGGCTTCAAGCCCGATAACGTGCTTTTGTGCGATACCAAGGGTGTCATCTATCAGGGCCGCGAAGCGGGCATGAACCAGTGGAAATCGGCCCATGCGGCGCGCACCGAGGCACGCAGCCTCGCCGATGCGCTCAACGGCGCAGATGCGGTTTTCGGCCTCTCGGTGAAAGGCGCCTTCAGCGCCGAGATGATCCGTTCCATGGCCGATCAGCCGATCATCTTCGCCATGGCCAATCCCGATCCGGAGATCACCCCGGAAGAGGTCGCCGCCATCCGCGACGACGCCATCATCGCCACAGGGCGTTCGGATTATCCCAACCAGGTCAACAACGTCCTGGGATTCCCCTATATCTTCCGCGGTGCGCTGGATGTGCGCGCCACCGCGATCAACATGGAGATGAAGATCGCTGCCGCACAGGCTCTCGCCGATCTTGCCCGTGAGGACGTTCCCGACGAGGTGGCTGCCGCCTATCAGGGCTCGCGCCCGCGCTTCGGGCGCGAATACATCATTCCCGTGCCCTTCGATCCCCGCCTGATCTCCACCATTCCGCCCGCCGTGGCAAAGGCGGCGATGGAGACCGGCGTTGCCCGCCGCCCGATCGTCGACGAGCGCGCCTACCGCGCCCAGCTCTCGGCGCGGCGCGATCCCGTCGCCGGCACGCTCAACCGGATTTTCGAGCGCGTGCGCAAGTTCCCCAAACGTGTCGTCTTCGCCGAGGGCGAGGAGGAGCAGGTGATCCGCGCGGCATTGAGCTTCGCCAACCAGGGCCTCGGTACCGCCATCCTGGTGGGGCGCGAGGACCGGATCTACGAGACCGCGACCTTCGCCGGGATCGATCTGGAGGGGCGCGAGAACATCCAGATCAATAATGCGCGCATCTCCAAGCGCAATGCGGCCTATACCCAGTTCCTCTATGACCGCCTCCAGCGCAGGGGCTATCTCCAGCGCGATTGCGTGCGCCTGATCAACCAGGATCGCAACCATTTCGGTGCGGCCATGGTGGCGCTGGGTGATGCCGATGCGATGGTCACCGGCGTGACCCGCAACTCCTCCACCGTGCTCGAGGACGTCACCCGTGTGATCGACGCCAAGCCGGGCCATCGGGTCATCGGCATGTCGTTGTGCCTGACGCGCGGGCGGGCGGTGCTCGTGGCCGATACCGCGATCCATGAAATGCCCGATGCGCGCGAGCTTGCCGAAATCGCCATCGAGGCTGCGGGCGTGGCGCGTCGGATGGGATACGAGCCGCGCGTGGCGCTGCTGTCATTCTCGACTTTCGGGCAGCCACGCGCAGAGCGGGCCGAGAAGATCCAGGAGGCGGTACGCATCCTCGATTCGCGGCGTGTCGATTTCGAATATGACGGCGAGATGGCCGCCGATGTGGCGCTCAACCGTGATCTGCAGGCGCAATATCCCTTCTCGCGCCTGAAGGGCCCGGCCAACGTTCTGGTCATGCCCGCATTCCACTCCGCTTCCATCGCCACCAAGATGTTGCAGGAGCTGGGTGGCGCGACCGTGATGGGCCCGATGATCGTGGGGCTCGACAAGCCGGTGCAGATCGTACCGCTGGGTGCGACCGATTCCGACATCGTCAACATGGCGGCGCTGGCGTCTTATAATATCGGGGGTTGAAGCAGGTGTGAGCGGCGCTGGCGCATCACCGGATTCGATCTTTGACCATCGTGCCGCGCGCGGGCGGCTTGCGCCCCCCGAAAACCCATGCTATCGCACCCCCGCTTTCCGGGCGCGGAGCTCTCGCAGGGATACAAGTGTATCCAGGTGAAGATCCGCGCCGGCGGTCCGTCATCCATTCCAGTCCGGGCGTGCCATGCCGCTTTTCACAGCGTCACGGTGGCCCGGTAACCGAGAAGAGAACAGCCGGTGGCCGAGTCCAAACACGCAAGCGGTTCGATCGTATCGGGCGTTGCCGGGCGCTATGCCTCGGCGCTGTTCGAGCTGGCGCAGGAGAACAACGCGATCGACGAGGTGGCCGAGAAGCTTTCCATCGTCGAGGCGCTGGCCGCTGAGAGCGCGGATCTGCGCCGTCTGCTGGTCAGCCCCGTCTTCTCCGCCGAAGAGCAGGTCGCGGGCATTTCCGCCATTGCCGAGAAGGCCGGTGTGACCGGGCTTGCGGGCAATTTCGTGAAGTTCGTCGCCTCCAAGCGGCGTTTGTTCGTGCTTCTTGCGATGATCCGGGGCTACCGCGCGTTGGTCGCGCAGGCCAAGGGCATCGTCAATGCCGAGGTGCGACTCGCGGAAGCGCCTTCCGCAGCGGTTCTTGATGATATCAAGGCGACTTTGCGTGAAGTCGCAGATGCCGAGGTCGATGTGGACGTGAAAATCGATCCCGCATTGATCGGCGGCATCATCGTGAAGGTCGGCAGCCGCATGGTCGATTCCAGCCTTCGCACCAAACTCAATTCCCTCCGTCTTGCGATGAAAGAGGTCCGCTGATGGACATTCGAGCCGCTGAGATCTCAACGATCCTCAAAGAGCAGATCAAGAACTTCGGCCAGGAGGCCGAGGTCACCGAAGTCGGCCAGGTCCTGTCCGTCGGTGACGGCATTGCCCGTTGCTACGGCCTCGACAAGGTCCAGGCCGGCGAGATGGTCGAATTCGAATCGGGCGTGCGCGGCATGGCCCTGAACCTCGAAATCGACAATGTCGGCATCGTGATCTTCGGCTCCGACCGCGAGATCAAGGAAGGCCAGACGGTCAAGCGTACCGGCGCCATCGTGGACGCCCCGGTCGGCAAGGGCCTGCTCGGTCGCGTCGTCGATGCGCTCGGCAATCCCATCGACGGCAAGGGGCCGATCGAGGCGACCGAGCGTCGCCGGGTCGACGTCAAGGCGCCGGGCATCATTCCGCGCAAGTCGGTGCACGAGCCGATGGCGACGGGCCTCAAGGCGATCGATGCGCTTATCCCGATCGGTCGTGGCCAGCGCGAGCTGATCATCGGCGACCGCCAGACCGGCAAGACCGCCATCGCCCTCGACACCATGCTCAACCAGAAGCCGCTGAACGTCGAAGGCGCTCCCGAGAGCCAGAAGCTCTACTGCGTCTATGTCGCCATCGGCCAGAAGCGCTCCACGGTGGCCCAGTTCGTGAAGGTGCTCGAAGAGCAGGGCGCGCTCGAATATTCGATCATCGTTGCCGCCACGGCTTCCGATCCGGCGCCGATGCAGTTCCTGGCGCCCTTCACCGGCTGCGCCATGGGTGAGTATTTCCGCGATAACGGCATGCATGCCGTGATCACCTACGACGACCTGTCAAAACAGGCCGTCGCCTACCGCCAGATGTCGCTGCTGCTGCGCCGTCCGCCCGGTCGCGAAGCCTATCCGGGTGACGTGTTCTATCTGCATTCGCGCCTGCTCGAGCGCGCGGCGAAGATGAATGACGATCAGGGTGCCGGCTCGCTCACCGCCCTTCCGGTGATCGAAACCCAGGCTAACGACGTCGGCGCCTACATCCCCACCAACGTGATCTCGATCACCGACGGCCAGATCTTCCTCGAGACGGATCTGTTCTATCAGGGTGTGCGCCCTGCGGTGAATGTGGGTCTCTCCGTGTCGCGTGTGGGCTCTTCGGCCCAGACGAAGGCGACGAAGAAGGTCGCGGGCAAGATCAAGGGCGAGCTCGCGCAGTATCGCGAGATGGCGGCCTTCGCCCAGTTCGGGTCCGACCTCGATGCCACCACCCAGCGCCTGCTCAACCGTGGGGCGCGTCTGACCGAGCTCCTGAAGCAGCCGCAATTCTCGCCGCTGAAGATGGAAGAGCAGGTCTGCGTGATCTGGGCCGGCACCAACGGCTATCTTGATAATCTCCCGGTGGGCAAGGTCCGCGCCTTCGAGGAAGGTCTCCTCGGTGTGCTGCGCTCCAGGCATGAGGACATCCTCGAGGCGATCCGCGATACCCGCGATCTCAAGGACGACACGGCAGAAAAGCTGAAGAGCGTGGTCGAGGATTTCGCCAAGACCTTCTCCGCCTGAAGCCAGCTATCCGCGCCGGGCGCCACAGCGTGCCCGGCTGACCCGTCGACAGTCTTGAAAGGTCCGTACGTCCCATGGCGTCACTCAAGGATCTGCGAAACCGCATCGCCTCGGTGAAGGCGACGCAGAAAATCACCAAGGCCATGCAGATGGTGGCTGCGGCGAAGCTGCGCCGGGCCCAGTCTGCTGCGGAAGCAGCACGCCCCTATGCCGAGCGGATGGCGGTGGTGCTCTCCAACCTCGCCGCCGGTGTCTCCCAGGGCGATGCCGAGTTGCCGCGCATGCTCACGGGAACAGGCGACGACAAGACGCATCTGCTCATTGTCTGCACCGCCGAACGCGGCCTGTGCGGGGCCTTCAATTCGTCGATCGCGCGCCTTGCACGTGAGCATGCGAACCGGCTCCTCGCCGAGGGCAAGACGGTGAAGATCATCTGCGTCGGCAAGAAGGGCCACGATATCCTGCGTCGGCAGTTTTCGAAGCTGATCATTGAATTCATCGATCTGCGTGACGTGCGCCATGTGGGCTACGAAGAAGCCGACATGATCGGTCGCAAGGTGATCGGGCTCTTCGACGATGGCGAGTTCGATGTCGCCACCTTGTTCTATTCGCGCTTCAAGTCCGTGATCGCCCAGATCCCGACAGCCCAGAAAATCATCCCGGCACAGGTCGCGCCCGAGGGTGACGCAGAGGCAACTCCCGGTGACGGCGGCGAATCGCTTTATGAATACGAGCCTTCGCAACAAGCCATTCTCGGCACATTGCTGCCGAAGAACCTGTCCGTGCAGATATTCACCGCACTTCTCGAGAACGCCGCTTCCGAACAGGGCGCGCGCATGTCCGCCATGGACAACGCGACCCGCAATGCCGGCGACATGATCAAGAAGCAGACGCTGATCTACAACCGTACGCGTCAGGCGCAGATCACGAAGGAACTCATCGAAATCATCTCGGGCGCCGAGGCGCTCTGAGTATCCAAGAGGACGAGATACCATGGCCAATCCGACCGGACATATCACCCAGGTCATCGGCGCCGTCGTCGACGTGCAGTTCGACGGGAACCTGCCCGAGATCCTCAACGCGCTGGAGACCGAGAACCAGGGCGAGCGCCTCGTGCTCGAAGTCGCCCAGCAGCTTGGCGAGAACACCGTGCGCTGCATCGCGATGGATACGACCGAAGGCCTCGTGCGTGGCCAGCCGGTGCGCGATTCCGGTGAACCTATCAAGGTTCCCGTCGGTGCCGGCACGCTCGGGCGCATCATGAACGTCATCGGCGAGCCGATCGATGAGGCCGGCGACATCGAGATGGAAGGCCTGCGCGCCATCCACCAGGAGGCGCCGAGCTATTCCGAGCAGTCGACGGAAGCGCAGATCCTGGTCACCGGCATCAAGGTCGTCGATCTGCTCGCGCCCTATTCCAAGGGCGGCAAGGTCGGCCTGTTCGGCGGCGCCGGCGTCGGCAAGACCGTGCTGATCCAGGAGCTGATCAACAACATCGCCAAGGCGCATGGTGGGTATTCGGTCTTTGCCGGTGTGGGTGAGCGCACCCGCGAGGGCAACGATCTCTACCACGAGTTCATCGATTCGGGCGTGAACAAGAAGGGCGGCGGCGAAGGCTCCAAATGTGCCCTTGTCTACGGCCAGATGAACGAGCCTCCCGGCGCGCGTGCCCGCGTCGCCCTGTCCGGTCTGACCATCGCCGAGCATTTCCGCGATCAGGGCCAGGACGTACTGTTCTTCGTTGACAACATCTTCCGCTTCACCCAGGCGGGTTCGGAAGTGTCGGCGCTGCTCGGTCGCATCCCCTCGGCGGTGGGCTATCAGCCGACGCTTGCCACCGATATGGGCGGCCTGCAGGAGCGCATCACGACAACGACCAAGGGCTCGATCACATCGGTGCAGGCGATCTACGTCCCCGCCGACGATCTGACCGACCCGGCGCCCGCCACCTCCTTCGCCCACCTCGACGCCACGACCGTGCTCAACCGCTCCATCGCCGAGAAGGGCATCTACCCGGCCGTGGATCCGCTGGATTCCACTTCGCGCATGCTCGACCCGCTGATCATCGGGCAGGAGCATTACGAAGTCGCCCGCGCGGTCCAGCAGACGCTGCAGCGCTACAAGGCCCTCCAGGACATCATCGCGATTCTGGGCATGGACGAGCTCTCGGAAGAGGACAAGCTCGCCGTGGCGCGCGCCCGCAAGATCGAGCGTTTCCTGTCGCAGCCCTTCTTCGTGGCGGAAGTGTTCACCGGCGCGCCCGGCAAGCTCGTTTCCCTCGAGGATACCATCAAGGGCTTCAAGGGTCTGGTCGAGGGTGAATACGATCACCTCCCCGAGGCCGCTTTCTACATGGTCGGCAGCATTGAAGAAGCCGTCGAGAAGGCGCAGAAGCTGGCAGCCGAAGCTGCGTAAGCTTCGTATCGAAAACGGCCCGGTCCGGAAGACCGGGCCGCAACCCGCGTGTCGGGTCTCATTGCACATGCATCAGGAACGAAGCCATGGCCACCTTCCACTTCGAACTCGTCGCCCCGGAACGCATTCTTTATTCGGGTGAGGTCGAGGCTGTGGAACTGCCCGCCACCGAAGGCGACATGACCGTTCTGGCCGGGCACGCACCGGCCATGACCACGCTGCAGACCGGCTTTCTCGTCGTCGGTGAGGGTAGCAACAAGGGCAAGCGGATCCTGATCCAGGGCGGTTTCGCCGATATCGGCCCCAAGGGAGCGACGATCCTGGCCGAGCGCGCCACGCCGCTCGAGGAACTCACCACGGCATCGCTCGAGGAAGAGATTCTGCGCGTGCGTACGACGGCTGATGCGAAGGATGAGGGCCCGGAGAAGGAAGCCCTCAAGGCTGCAATCCACAAGCTGGAAGAAGCCAAATCGACACTGCGCGCCTGAGCCGCGTCACCGCGCAGGGCCGCTTCTGCGTGTCTTCGGCATCCACGAGGCGTGATTCAAACGCGGCTCATCGGCCCGTTCGCGTGGCATGTGCCGGTTGGCGGGAATGCAGGCTCTGGCTGTGGTCGCGATCACCCAGCATGCCTTGCGGTTTCGGTGTGCGCTTCGTCCGCCGTCCGATTGATTTTGCCCATCGTTTGATCTTGCAGAGCCCGCTTCAGCGGTGCAGCATCAGGCGCTTTGAGAGCAGCCTATCCGCCGGAGACCGTTCATGGCCTATTCCCGACGACGCTCTTATGAACCCGGGCACCGGCCCAAATTCCTTGTCATCATTGACGAGACCCACGAATGCGCCCGCGCGGTCCGCTTCGCGGCGCGGCGCGTGGCGCGGCTGGGTGCCAAGCTGGTGCTGCTCTCGGTTTCCGAACCGCCGGATGGCTTCGAATGGCTCGGTGTTGGGGATGTGATGCGTGCCGAGGCCGAGGAGGAGGCGCAGGAGCGGCTCGAACAGGCTGCAGAAATTGCCCGTGAAGCTGCTGGCGTTCAATCGGAGCACGCCATTCGCATGGGGGCCAAGACCGAAGAAATCCTCAAGCTGATCGAGGAGGATGAAGACATCTCCTTCCTTGTGCTCGCCGCGGGCACCGCAACGGAGGGCCCGGGCCCACTGGTGACCAGCCTCGCCGGCAAGGCCGCATCGACCTATCCCGTCCCCGTGGTAATCGTTCCCGGCGGTCTGAGCGATGCTGAAATCGACGCGATTGCAGGCTGAGCGGGCCTGAACTGCCTGCTGCGGCCAATCCAAGAGCCCCGACACGGAGACCCGTGCCGGGACTATCCGTCAGATATCGAGATTCGCCACGCTGAGCGCATTGTCCTGAATGAACTCCCGGCGGGGCTCGACCACATCGCCCATCAGCTTGACGAAGAGATCGTCGGCATCGGCGACGTCCTTGACCTTCACCTGGAGCAGCGAGCGCATCTCGCGATCCAGCGTCGTCTCCCAGAGCTGATCCGGGTTCATTTCGCCCAGCCCCTTGTAGCGCTGCAGATTGACACCGCGCGCGCCGAAGGCCGTAATTGCCTCGAACAGGGCCATTGGCCCGTAAATGGCCCTGGCATCGGTCTTGCGCACGAGCTTTGCGGGCTGGCCGTAGACTTCCTGCAGGGTGGTGGCGAATTCATCAATACGCCGGGCCTCCTGCGATTCGAGCAGGGAGGCATCCAGAACCTGCGCCTCGGTGACGCCGCGCACCATGCGTGTGAACACATAGCCGCCATTCTCGACACGCCCCTGCCAGCCGCGCTCCGTCTCTTCCGAGAGGATGTCGAGACGCGTGGCGACATATTCCGCAGCCTGCGGCCCGCGTTCGGGGTCATCGATGATATCGGGACGCAGGACACCGGCAATCGCGGCCTGCTCTACCACAAAGTGCGAATAGCGGGAGTGCAGGGCGCGGATGGTGTTGCGCACGATGCGTGCCTCCTCGACCAGCTTGACCAGCTGCTGCCCCTGAAAGGAGGTGCCGCTGGCGAGATCGAGGCTGGCTTCGACCGTGCCGAGGTCGATCAGATAATCCTCCAGAGCCCGCTCGTCCTTGACGTAGATTGCGCTCTTGCCGCGCGACACTTTGTAAAGTGGTGGCTGGGCGATGTAGAGGTGCCCGCGCTCGATCAGTTCCGGCATCTGGCGGAAGAAGAAAGTCAGCAGGAGGGTGCGGATATGGGCGCCATCGACATCGGCATCCGTCATGATGATGATCTTGTGATAGCGCAGCTTGTCGGGATTGAACTCTTCCCGCCCGATGCCGGTGCCGAGAGCCGTGATCAGCGTGCCGATCTCCTGCGATGAGAGCATTTTATCAAAACGCGCGCGCTCGACATTGAGGATCTTGCCCTTGAGTGGCAGCACCGCCTGGTATTCGCGTGCCCGGCCCTGCTTGGCCGAGCCGCCTGCCGAATCACCCTCGACGATGAAGAGCTCGGATTTGGCCGGATCGCGCTCCTGGCAATCGGCGAGCTTGCCGGGCAGGGAGGCGATGTCGAGCGCGCCCTTGCGCCGGGTGAGTTCGCGCGCCTTGCGCGCCGCCTCGCGGGCGGCAGCGGCCTCGACGACCTTGCCGACGATGACGCGGGCTTCCTGCGGGTTGAGCTCGAGCCAGTCACGCAGGGCTTCGTTGACCCCGTTCTCCACCGCCGGGCGCACCTCGGAAGAGACCAGCTTGTCCTTTGTCTGGGAGGAGAATTTCGGATCGGGGACCTTCACCGAGACCACGGCGGTGAGACCCTCACGGCAATCGTCGCCGGTGAGGGAGACCTTTTCCTTCCTGGTCAGGCCCGAACTTTCGGCATAGCTCGTCATCTGGCGCGTCAACGCGCCGCGAAAACCCGCCAGATGGGTGCCGCCATCGCGCTGGGGGATGTTGTTGGTGAAGCAGAGCACGTTTTCGTGGTAGCTGTCGTTCCACCACAGGGCCACCTCGACGCCGATCCCGTCGCGCTCGGCGCGCAGCATCAGAGGCTCCGAAATGAGCGGATGCTTGGCCCGGTCGAGATAGCGAACGAATTCGACGACCCCTCCCTCATACATCATGTCCTCACGCTTCTTTTCCGCGTGGCGGTTGTCGGTGAGGATGATGTGGACGCCGGAATTCAGGAAGGCGAGCTCGCGCAGGCGATGTTCGAGCGTCGCGTAATCATATTCCGTCATGGTGAAGGTTTCGGGGCTGGCGAGGAAGGTCAGCTCCGTCCCGCGCTTGCCCTCGGCATCGCCGACCACGACGAGCGGAGAAACCGGCACACCATGACGGAATTCGACGAAATGCTCCTTGCCGTTGCGCCAGATACGCAGGGTCAGCCAGGTGGAGAGCGCATTCACCACCGAGACGCCCACGCCGTGAAGGCCGCCGGAGACCTTGTAGCTGTTCTGGTCGAATTTGCCGCCCGCATGCAGCTGGGTCATGATCACCTCGGCCGCCGAGATCCCCTCACCCTTGTGGATGTCGGTGGGGATACCGCGCCCGTTATCGTTGACCGTGACCGAGCCATCGGCGTTGAGGATGACGTTGACCTCGCTGGCATGGCCGGCCAGCGCCTCGTCGATGGCGTTGTCCACCACCTCGTAGACCATGTGATGCAGGCCGGAGCCGTCATCGGTGTCGCCGATATACATGCCCGGACGCTTGCGCACGGCGTCGAGTCCCTTGAGCACCTTGATCGATTCGGCGCCATAGGCGTCGTCTTCGGGGGATACTGCTGGTTCAGCCATCAATCTTTCCCTGGGAAGCATCCGCGCAGCTGCGCTGCCGGGCGGAAGCTTCGTCTGATTCGCATGTCATACCATGTAATCACGGATCAAGACTTTTTCACGGTCTTAAGCGCTGACGAACCATGCTCAAGCCGCAGGTTCAACAGGTTTCTCGCTCTTCGGGAAATCGAGACGCCGGCAAGGCCGCCCGGGGTAGCCCTGCGACGGGATTGCCGCACCCCCTCGACCGGCCTCTCCGGAGCGCTTATAGCTGATCGTGAGCAGACAGCGCAGGCGTCACGATCGCAGTCTCGACCATATTCACGGCTGGCGGAGAAACATCATGAAGGATCTGATGGGTTTGATGAAGCAGGCGCAGGCCATGCAGGAGCGGATGGAGGCCATGCAGGCGGAGATGGACGAGATCGAGGTTGAGGGCCAGGCCGGCGGCGGCGCGGTCAAGGTGAAGATGAGCGCCAAGGGTATGATGCGCTCCGCCTCGATCGATCCCAGCCTGATGAATCCGGAGGAAAAGGAAATCGTCGAGGATCTCGTCGTCGCCGCCGTCAACGATGCCCGGGCCAAGGGCGAGCGCCAGGTGCAGGAGCGCATGGCCGAGATCACCCAGGGCCTGCCGCTGCCTCCGGGCATGAAGCTTTTCTGAGGACATCGCGCCAGCCATGCCCAAAGCGTCCGCCGGGCCCGAAATCGAGCGCCTGATCCAGTTGCTCGCGCGCCTTCCCGGGCTTGGTCCCCGCTCGGCCCGGCGCGCGGCTCTGCATCTGGTCAAGAAGCGCGAGCAATTGCTGACCCCGCTGGCGGAGGCCACGCGGGCGGCGGCGGAGCGGATCGTCACCTGCTCCGTCTGTGGCAATATCGATACCGGCAATCCCTGCGCCATCTGCACCGACACGGAACGCGAGACCCGCATCATCGTGGTGGTGGAGGATGTGGCCGATCTCTGGGCGCTGGAACGCGCCGGGGTCCTGAATGCGCGCTATCATGTGCTCGGCGGGGTGCTGTCACCCCTCGACGGGATCGGTCCGGAAGAGCTCAGCATCCCCGGCCTCGTCGCGCGCGCCGCCGAGCCCGGGGTCGAGGAGATCATCATCGCGCTGAATGCCACGGTGGACGGCCAGACCACGGCGCATTACCTCACTGATTCGCTGCGGCATCTGCCGGTCAGGATCACCCGGCTCGCCCACGGCGTCCCCGTAGGCGGCGAGCTCGACTATCTCGACGAGGGCACGCTCGGCGCGGCGTTGCGCAGTCGCACGATATTATAGCCTGCAGCATGCAATTTCCGCCGGGGCCCCTTCCACAAACCTCCGGCACCCCCTACATTCGCGAAGCGGTGTCTGCGGGGCGCGTCAGGAGAATTTTTCCCCGGGGCCTTATTGATCCTGAAGGGAGCTGTCCCTGACCCGGTCCGTGGACCGGGACACACGGCGCCCACCTACACTGTAGGTTCCCGGGATCGCATCTCCAACGGCTTTCGCGGCGCCGCACAGCTCCTTGCCGGCATGCATGCAATGCCGGCAAGACTTGCGAATCGGCCAGGACCATTGCCTTGATGCCATCATCATCGGACAAGCACGCCCTGCGGCTGGAAGGTCTTGCGCGCCGCGATGCGCTGGATGCCGCATGGCGGGCGCAGGCTTCCCGACAGATCGCGCAGCAGGCCCTCGCCCTGCCGGATCTGGCCGCGCCCCATGCGGGGCGGGTGACCATCGCCGGCTACTGGCCGATGCGTTCGGAAGTCGATACCCGCCCCTTGCTCACGGCCCTCGCCGAACGCGGTTTCACCCTGGCGCTGCCACTCGTTGCCGAACCGCATCTGCGCTTCCTGCGCTGGCGCCCCGGCGAGGCACTGGTGCGGGGAGCTTTCGCCGTGGAAGCCCCTCCCGCCGATGCAGAGGAACTCCTGCCCGACATCCTGCTCCTGCCCCTCGCGCGCTTTGATGCCGCGTGTAACCGCATCGGCTACGGCAAGGGTCATTACGACCGGGCCGTGACCCGCTTGATGCAGCACAAGACGGTGCGCACGATCGGCCTTGCTTTCGCTGTCCAATCAGCTGAAAAGATTTCGGTCGAAGTGCATGACGTGCGCCTCGACATGGTGGTGACGGAGACGGGGATCATCAGGTGATATGCTTGCGATACGGGCCCGGGCGCCGGGACAGGTGATTGATGCGGCTGCTTTTTCTCGGCGATATCGTGGGCCGGCCCGGGCGGCAGGCAATCACCGAAAAGCTCGGTGACCTGCGTGCGCGCTGGAGCCTCGACTGCGTGGTGATCAATGGTGAGAATGCCGCTGGCGGCTTCGGCATCACGGAGGCGATCTGCGCGGAGATTCTCGATGCGGGAGCGGATGCGATCACCCTGGGCAATCACGCCTTCGACCAGCGCGAGGCAATGGTCTTCATCGAGCGCGAGCATCGCCTGGTGCGCCCGGCCACCTTCCCGCCCGGCACGCCCGGGCGTGGTGCCACCATGATCGAGACCGGGAGCGGTGCCCGCGTGCTGGTGATCAACGCCATGGGACGGATCTTCATGGATGCCATGGATTGCCCCTTCACCCGCGTGGAGGAGGCGCTCGATGCCTGTCCTCTCGGTGCGGCGGCGGATGCGATCATCGTGGATTTTCACGCCGAGGCGACCAGCGAGAAGCAGGCCATGGGCCATTTCTGCGATGGCCGCGTCAGCCTCGTGGTCGGCACGCATACCCATGTCCCCACCGCCGACCATCGCATCCTCCCCGGCGGGACGGCCTATATGTCCGATGCGGGCATGTGCGGTGACTACGATTCCGTTCTCGGCATGAGCAAGGATGAGCCGCTGCGGCGCTTCCTGCAGAAGACGCCTGGCGCGCGGTTCGAGGCTGCGCAGGGTGAGGGAACCCTGTCCGGACTGGCCGTCGAGACAGACGATGCAACGGGTCTGGCCCGCTGTGTCATGCCGGTGCGGATCGGTCCGCATCTGGCCGCTGCCCTTCCCGATATCTGGGATTGATGATGGATCATTGCGAGGCAATGCGGCGCGAGACACTGGCCACGCAACGGGCGCGGCTTTTGCACGAGGCCATGGAACACAAGCGGGTCTCACTGGTCCTGCGGGCGGTGATCGATACTGCGCCGGGAGAGACCATCTCCATCCGCGAGATCGTCGAGGCCTTCGGTGAGCGGGCTTTCGGTTTCGTCATCATCCTGTTCAGCCTGCCCAATTGCATCCCGGCCCCGCCGGGCATGAATTCCGTCTTCGGCCTGCCGGTACTGCTCTTCGCCTTTCAGCTGGCGCTCGGCTTCAAGAAACCCTGGCTGCCCCGCAAGATCATGGACAAGGCCTTCCGGATCAGTACTTTCCGGAAAATCATCGATATCGCGGAGCCTAAACTGGCGCGGGTCGAGAAAGTGCTGCGCCCGCGCCATACGGGGCTGTTCGGCGTACGCGGTGATCGCCTGATCGGGGTTTTCGCGATCATTCTGGCCCTGTGCGTGATCGTTCCGCTGCCGGGTACCAACTGGGTGCCGTCAATCGCCCTGGTCATCCTGTCGATGGCGATCATGCAGGAGGACGGGCTGGTCCTCGGCTTCGGTGTGCTCGCGGGTATCGCCGGTATCGTCTACACTGTGGTGTTGACCAGCACCCTGCTCCATTTCGCACTGCTCGCGGTCGGTCGGGCTTTCGGGTACTGACGCAGCAAGTGATTTGCAATGTGATCACTGCGAAAAAGCCGCTTCAGGCGGAATTGCCGCGCGCCCTGGTGTGCCGTGTCGGTTTGGCAGCGGCTGGATCTTCGGGCCAGGGATGTCGTGGATAGCGCCCGCGCATCTGCGCCCGCACATCGGCCCAGGAGCCGCGCCAGAAACCGGGCAGGTCGCGGGTGATCTGGATCGGACGCCGGGCGGGCGACAGCAAGGCGAGCACCAGTGGCAAGCGTCCGCCGGCAATGGCCGGATGCCGGTCGAGCCCGAACAATTCCTGCACCCGTACGGCGATCTGTGGTTCATCGCCGGTATAGTCGATGGCGATGCGGCTGCCCGTCGGCGCCTCGAAATGGGTCGGCGCTGCCTCGTCGAGCCGCCTGCACAATTCCCATGTCAGCAGCGCCCCGAGTGCCGCCTGAAAATCGGCGCTGGTGATCTGCGCGAGCGTGCTTCTGCCGGTCAGAAAGGGGGCGAGCCAGTCGCGTGCCGTTTCGGCGAGCTTTTCGTCCGAGAGATCCGGCCAGCCCGGTTCCGGGCCCTCGGCGCGGCGCATGAAGCCGACCCGGGCGCGCCATTGCAGCAAGGCCGGGTTCCAGGGCCATTGCGCGGGTCCGGGATTGCGGGCGATGCCTTCCGCGAGCACCAGGGCCGCTTGCGCCGTGTCCGGAACGGCAAGCGGCGTGCGCGCCAGCACCAGTGCGCCGAGGCGCTCGACCCTGCCCGCGCGCAGGTCCTGTGCGGCGTCGTCATAGACGACTTCCTCCCCCAGCGCGATCCGGGCCTCCGCCAGGTCGCGAATCGCGGCGCGGGTGAGCGCAGCAGCCGAGAGAATGCGCGCTCGCGCGGCGCTCCCGGCGATCTCGGCAACGGCGAGATAATCCGCACCGGCGAGCGCATGCACCGGGTCGATGAGCGCGCCACGCCCGTTTGCCATCAGGAAGCTGCCGTCGCGTCCCCTTGATGCCGCGATCCGATCGGGATAGGCGAGCGCGATCAGCGGGCCGGGATCGCCTTCCGGCGCGCGCGCGGCATCCTCGCGCAAGCTGCGCGCCCAGCCGAGCGCCATGGCGCGCGCAGCCTTCGCCCGGGCCCCGTCCTCGCGGCGGAAGCGCGCGATGCGAGCGGCGAGATCGGGATCGTCACCCCCCAGCCCCCTTTCGACCAGGATCGCGGCACAATCGGCAGCGAGCGCCGCTTCGCCGGGCCCCTGGTGCGCTGCTGTCACGACCATGCGCGCAAGCCGAGGTGGCAGCGGCAGGGTATGCAGGGCCTTTCCGGTTTCGGTGATGCGCCCGTCCGGATCGATGGCCTCCAACTCCAGCAAAACCTTGCGGGCTTCGGCCAGCGCCGGTGCGGGCGGCGGGTCGAGGAAGGGCAGGCGGGCGGGGTCGGTCTCGCCCCAGGCGGCACAATCGAGCATCAGCCCGGTCAGATCGGCAGCGAGGATTTCCGGGCGCTGAAAGGGTTCGAGCGCGCCCGTGGCGGCTTCCTCCCACAATCTGTAACAGATCCCCGGCGCGGTGCGTCCGGCACGACCCCGGCGCTGGTCGGCGCCGGCCTGCGAGACGCGCACGGTTTCGAGCCGCGTCAGCCCCGATCCCGGTTCGAAACGGGGCTCGCGCGCGAGCCCCGAATCGATGACGATGCGTACCCCCTCGATGGTCAGGGACGTCTCCGCGATCGCGGTCGCCAGCACGATCTTGCGCTTGCCGGGCGGCGCGGGTGCGATGGCCCGGTCCTGCTCGGCCCGGTCGAGGGCGCCAAAGAGCGGCGCGACCAGGATATCGGGATCGCTGATCCGTTCGCCGAGCGCCCGCTCCACCCGGCGGATCTCCCCGGCGCCGGGGAGGAAGACGAGCGCCGACCCCTCATCCCGGGCGAGGGCATGCAGGATGCGGTCGGTGACATCCTCGGTGATCGGACGTCGCGGATCGCGCCCGCCATGGCGGGTCTCGACGGGATGGCTGCGTCCTCGCGATTCGATCACCGGTGCCGGCTGGCCCGATTCACCCAGAAGCCCGGCCACCCGTGCACCGTCGAGTGTGGCGGACATCACCAGAATCCGCATATCCTCGCGCAGGCCCTTCTGCGCATCGCGGGCGAGGGCGAGGCCGAAATCGGCATCGAGCGAGCGCTCGTGGAATTCGTCGAAGATGACGAGCCCGACATCATCCAGCAGGGGGTCGTCGAGAATCATGCGGGCAAACACGCCCTCGGTGACGACCTCGATGCGCGTTCTGCGCGAGACCCGCGATTCGAAGCGCACGCGCAGGCCCACCGTCTCGCCCACGCTCTCGCCCAGCGTCTGCGCCATGCGCGCGGCAGCTGCGCGCGCAGCCAGCCGGCGCGGCTCCAGCATGATGATCCGCCGTCCGGCGAGGCATGTCGCATCGGCGAGCAGGGCCAGCGGCACGCGCGTGGTCTTGCCGGCGCCGGGTGGTGCGACGAGGACGGCGCAGGCGTGCCTCTCCAGTGCCGTGACGAGGGATGCGAGCACCTCATCGATCGGCAGGGGCGGATCGGTGAGGGCGGGATCGGTGGGTGGGTTCGGGAGCATCATCAATCAGGATCGTGTGAAACCGCGAGGAAGAAAGCCTTCGTTCCGGCGAGGAAACCGTGCCCGCGATCGCCCGGCGCGTGCATCCCGCATGGGTCAAGGCGGGATGCCGAACAGCATGCCCGTTCTCTGCCCCCCTCGGCAATCGAAACCGGCACGATCCGGGGAAGGGCGGGATGAAGCGCGCGCAAAAACAGAAAATAGCAATTTAGTATTGAGAAATATTTAGCAACTTTGGACTATCAAAAGGACATGTCTGGCTGGAAACTGTGCATGCTCAGAACCTTCGCCCGCGACCGCCGCGCCAATATCGCGGTCCTCTTCGCGCTGTCTCTGGTGCCGGTCCTCGCGGCTGTCGGCGCAGCTGTCGATTATTCCCGCTGGTCCGATGCCCGGCGAGCGGCGCAGGCTGTGCTTGATTCGACGGCGATCGCCGCAGCTCCGGATTCCCGTGACCAGTCGGCCATGCGGGCCGCCGAAGCCGCCCTGCTGGAGCGCCTGTCGCGGATTACACATGCGCCAGTGATCACCGAGATCGACCTGTTTCGCGTGAATCCCGAACACGAGACGGCCTCGATCGTGGATGTCAGTGTGCGCGGCCATGTCCCGACCACCTTCATGCGCTTCTTCGGAATCACTGAGATGCCGCTGCTTCTGGAGGCCCGGTCGCGGGCCAATCAGCCACATTTCGAGGTCGTTCTCGTCCTCGACGTGACCGGATCCATGCGCTTTCACGGACGCCTTGAAGCCCTGCAGGATGCTGCCCGCGAGGCTATCGACATCCTGCTCCCGGAATCCGCAGCGCCCTCTGACCGCATGCTGCTCAATATCGTGCCCTATGTGACAGCTGTGAATATCGGGCGCCACAGGGCCGATTGGCTGGCCGGGCTGGACGCGCCTCCCAACAATCATCCACGCGGAACCGCAATCTTCAACAACCGTTACATCTGGAGCGAAGCCGAAGTGCCTGGAGAGCACTGCCTGGGAACCGGGGCGACCTGGGATGCGGCGTTACGGACTTGCCATCTCGGTCGGCGCGAGATCTGGAACCGGCCGGGACCCTGTCCCGGCGTCAGGGTCGGGGGCATCTGCTATGTCGCCGATGGCTGGGCAGGTTGCGTCGAGGAACGCGGGCGCGGGGTTCACGAATTGTCCGACGGCACGCCGGCCATGATGCCCTTCACACCCTATTACTGGCCCTCGTGGGGTGGAGTGGGCAATCCCGGTGCCGAGCCGCTGTATAACAGCTATCTCCCCGTTCCGGTTGACGAAACCCGCGAGACCAACGCCACAAGCAATATGGGACGTGGCCCCAATACGGGTTGCCCGCAAAACGAGATCACTGACTGGACGAACGACCGCAATCATCTGCTGGCTGCGATCAATGATCTCGTCCCCTGGGGACGTAGCGGCACGATGGGCCATACCGGCATGGCCTGGGGCTGGCGCAGCCTCTCCCCCCAATGGGCCGGAATGTGGGGCGGCACGCCGGCGCCGCGTCCCTACGATCCCGACGAAGTGGAGAAAATCGTGATCTTCATGACTGACGGGATCAACCAGTTCTTCGCCCGCGATGCGCCACCGGGTGAAAGTGATTACACGGCTCTCGGTTTCTATTCGGACAATCCTGGTGTTGATATCGATAACGACCAGGATTTCCTGGATGGCAGACAACAGCAATTATGCAGCGAGATGAAGGGGCTCGGCATTGAGATCTTCACCATCGGCTTTGATCTCGAGCGTTTCGAGAAGGGAATCCAGGCTCGGCAGATGCTGGAGCGCTGTGCGAGCAGCCCCCGCCATTTCTATGACACGGATACCGCTTCGATCGAGGGCGCCTTCGACGAGATTGCCCGCATCATCCGCGCGCGTCAGCAGCGCCTGACGCATTGAGGCATGCCCCTGCCTCTTCCCGCCATGATGTCACGGGCGGGTCTTCGCATGTTCAGACACACTTAAGTCTAATTGCATCAGCCATGCCCGTGGTGTCTCATCACTACAATATTGGCGGATCGCCGCGATCGGCATGATATCGTGTGATTCGCTCAAAAAACCCGCGGTACAAGTGGGATATAAGACTTAAGTATGACGCTTCTGTGCGGTTTCCCTCATGAATGAGGGGCCGGAACGTGGCGGTTCAGACGGGGAGGCAGGAGCTGCACTGGTGCATCATGCGGACCAATGCGCACAATTTCCAAAAGAATAAGGCCTGAAAAGCGATTCAAGGTCGCTGTTTCAGACTGCCGTCCCGGCCTGCGCGTCGCATCAGCGGGCGCGCGCCATCGCCATGCATGCCGCGTATCATGCATGTCTCGACAAAGACGAAGGGAGTAAACGTTCATGTCTGACAAGTCGTCGTCCAACGACGCCTACTGGAAGGCCAATGTCCGGATCATCGCCATCTGCTTGATCATCTGGGCCTTCGTGTCTTTCGGCCTTGGCATCGTCTTCCGTCCGCTGATCTCCTGGATTCCCATCGGGGGCACCGATCTCGGATTCTGGTTCGCGCAGCAGGGTTCCATCCTGACCTTCATCGCGCTGATCTTCTACTACACCTGGTACATGAACCGGCTCGATCGCGAGTACGACGTGGACGAGCAGTGAGGGCGCAACGATGGATCAATTCACGCTGAATCTTCTCGTCGTCGGCGCGTCCTTCGCGCTTTATGTCGGCATCGCCATCTGGGCGCGGGCCGGCTCGACGGCGGATTTCTACGCTGCCAGCCGCGGCGTCAACCCGATCGTCAATGGTGCGGCCACCGCCGCCGACTGGATGTCGGCGGCTTCGTTCATTTCGATGGCGGGCCTGATCGCCTTCGTCGGCTACGGCAATTCGAGCTTCCTGATGGGCTGGACCGGCGGCTACGTGCTGCTCGCCCTGCTGCTTGCGCCCTATCTGCGCAAGTTCGGGCGCTTCACGGTGCCGGAATTCATCGGCGACCGCTTCTACAGCCAGACTGCGCGCATCGTGGCGGTGATCTGCCTTCTGGTGATCTCGATCACCTATGTGATCGGCCAGATGACCGGCGCCGGTGTCGCCTTCTCGCGCTTCCTCGAAGTGGAGAGCTGGCAGGGGCTGCTGATCGCCTCGGGCGTCGTCTTCATCTATGCCGTGCTCGGCGGCATGAAGGGCATCACCTATACGCAGCTGGCGCAATATTGCGTGCTGATCACGGCCTATACCATCCCCGCCGTGTTCATCTCCCTGCAGCTCACCAGCAACCCGATCCCGCCGCTGGGCCTGTTCTCGACCCATGCGGAATCCGGCGTGCCGCTGCTGACAAAGCTCAACGAAGTCCTGCTGGAACTCGGCTTCCAGGATTATACCGGCCAGCATGGCTCGACCTTCAACATGTTCCTGTTCACCATGTCGCTGATGGTCGGTACGGCGGGTCTGCCGCACGTGATCATCCGCTTCTTCACGGTGCCGCGCGTGGCTGATGCCCGCAAATCGGCGGGCTGGGCCCTGATCTTCATCGCGCTGCTCTATCTCAGCGCGCCGGCTGTCGGCGCGATGGCGCGCCTGAACATCATCACCACGATCTTCCCCAATGGCACCCAGGAACAGCCGATTTCCTATGACGAGCGGCCGGACTGGATGCGCAACTGGGAGCAGACGGGCCTCCTCGCCTTCGAAGATAAAAACAATGACGGCCTGATCCAGTACTACAACGATGCTTCGGACGAGTTCCAGACCGTCGCCGCAGAGCGTGGCTGGGAGGGCAACGAGATGGTCACATTCAACCAGGATATCCTGGTGCTGGCCAATCCGGAGATCGCGCAATTGCCCGGCTGGGTGATCGCGCTGATTGCGGCAGGCGGGCTGGCGGCAGCCCTCTCGACGGCAGCCGGATTGTTGCTCGCCATCTCCTCCGCAGTCAGTCACGACCTGCTGAAATCCACCTTCATGAAGGATATCAGCGAGAAGAACGAGCTGCTTGCGGCCCGTATCTCCATGGCGGGGGCGATCGCGTTGGCCACCTATCTGGGGCTCAATCCGCCGGGATTTGCCGCACAGGTGGTGGCGCTGGCCTTCGGTCTGGCGGCAGCGACCCTGTTCCCCGTGCTGATGATGGGCATCTTCTCCATGAAGATGAACACCGAAGGCGCGGTCTCGGGGATGCTGGCGGGTCTGATCGCGACCCTGCTCTACATCTTCACCTATCTGGGCTGGTTCTTCATCCCGGGCACCAACATGCTCGCGAACACGCCGGATAACTGGCTGTTCGGGATCTCGCCGCTCTCCTTCGGTGCGGTCGGTGCCGTCATCAACTTCGCCGTGGCCTATGCGGTGATGAGCGTGACGCGCGAGCCGCCGAAGGAGATCCAGGAGCTGGTCTACTCGATCCGCGTGCCGCGCGGGGCTGCGGGTGCGATCGACCACTGACGGGATCGATGCGGGCCGGGTGATCCGGCCCGCATCACACGCCTTCTGGGGACCACCATCATGGCCGGGGATCGCGACGCCACGGATACGATCATCGCCTTTCTGGAGACGGTGCACCCCTATGATTCCCTGCCACGCGAGGAACTCTCCCGCGTGGCAGATCTGTTTGTGCCTCTTGCCCTCCCGGCCGGAGAGGCGGTCTACGCCTTCGGCGAGACGCTCGACGGGCTCTATCTGATCCGCAGCGGCCGCATCGAGATCCATGATCGCAACGGCGCACTGGTCTCGCTGCTGGGTCCGCGCAACAGTTTCGGCGAGCGTGGCCTCCTGCGCGACGGCAAGGCGGCGACATCGGCCCGGGTGGCGGAAGATGCCGCGCTTTTACTGTTGCCCGCCATCGATCTGCAGCGCCTGATCGCAGAGCAGCCCGTCTTTGCCCGTTTCTTCTCGCGGCTGCGCCCGCCGGAGCCGCGCAGTGGCGATCTGACAACGCTCAAGGTCTCGCAGCTGATGACCCGCGAGCCGGTGACCTGCACGCCGGATACGCCGGTGGCCGCAGCAGCGAAACTGATGCGCGATCGCGGGATTTCCAGCATCTGCGTGGCCGAGAGTGGCAAACTCGCCGGCATCCTCACCACCGGCGATCTTGCCGGGCGCGTCGTCGCGGAAGGGCTGTCCGCCGAGACCCCGGTCGCGCAGGTCATGACCCGCGACCCGCTGACCCTCACGCCCGACCAGCTTGGCTCGGATATCCTGCACCGCATGCTGGAGCGCCGGATCGGGCATTTTCCCGTGATCGCGCGCGGCAGGCTCGCGGGCATCGTCACCCAGACCGATCTCACCCGTTTCCAGGCGGTCTCCTCGGCGCAGCTCGTGCGCGACGCCGCCCGGGCAGAGAGCGTGGAGGCGCTCGCGAAGGTGACGCAGCGCATCCCGCAACTGCTCAGGCAGCTGGTGGGGGCGCATAACGCGCACGAAGTCGTCACGCGGCTGATCACCGATATCGCCGATACCGCGACGCGCCGGCTTCTGGCCATGGCCGAGGCGGAGTTCGGCCCCCCACCCGTGCCCTATCTCTGGCTCGCCTGCGGCTCGCAGGGGCGGCAGGAGCAGACCGGCGTCTCCGATCAGGACAATTGTCTCTTCCTCGACGACAGCGTCAGCGATAATGACATGCCGTATTTCGAGAATCTCGCCCGCTTCGTCTGCGACGGGCTCGATGCGATCGGCTACGTCTATTGCCCGGGCGAGATGATGGCGGTGACGCCGCGCTGGCGCCAGCCGGTGCGGGTCTGGCGCGAATATTTCCGCCGCTGGATCGCCAATCCGACGCCGGAAGCGCAGATGCTGGCTTCGGTGATGTTCGACCTGCGCCCGATCGGCGGGAGCTTCGCGCTGTTTGCCAACCTTCAGGAGGAAACGCTGGCCAAGGCGCGGCGCAACTCCATCTTCGTGGCGCACATGATCGCGAATTCGCTCACGCACAGCCCGCCGCTCGGCCTGTTGCGCGGCATCGCCACGATCCGCTCCGGCGAGCATCGCGACCATATCGACATGAAGCTGAGCGGGGTAATCCCCATCGTCGATCTGGGGCGCGTCTATGCGTTGCAGGGCGGCATCACCGCGATCAATACCCGCGCGCGGCTGATCGCGGCGGGTGAGCGCGGGGTGGTGAGCGGATCCGGCGGGCGCGAATTGCTCGCGGCTTATGATCTCATCGCCGGGACGCGGCTGCGCAACCAGGCGGCCCAGGTCGGGTCCGGCGGTGCGCCCGACAATTACATGGCCCCCGCCGCACTCACCGATTTCGAGCGCAGCCACCTGCGCGACGCCTTCGTGGTCGTACGGACCATGCAATCGGCGATCGGCCAGGGCAAAGGCGGCCTGGTGTGATACCATGCGTGCAAGGACCGGGAAAACGGCCTGCGAAACGATCCGGGAAGAAGCGTTCAGGGAGTGAGGGTGCATGATACTGGAATTCGTCGCGGCCGCCGCCGTCGGTCTTGCCGTCGGTGGCATCGTGCATCTGGTCCGGCGTGCCGCGCCGGGGCGGATCGCGCCCTGGGCCGTCCCCGCCGGGGCGGGCGCCGCGATGATCAGCTTCGCCGTCTATATGGAATACAGCTGGGCGAGCCGTACCGTGGCGGCCCTGCCGGATCAGGCCGTCGTCGCCTCGCAGAATGCGATCAATTCCTGGTATCGTCCCTGGACCTATCTCTTCCCGCTGACCAACCGGATGATCGTGGTGGATCACCGCTTCACCCGGCGCAACGACGCCCATCCCGACCAGATACTCACCGCCGTGGTGATGCTCGGGCGTTTCGAGCCGGGCCGTCAGATCCCGGTCGTCTTCGATTGCGCCGAAAACCGGCGGGCTGAACTCGATGCCGAGGTGCAGTTCGGTGAGGATGGCGCGCTGGAGGGGGCTGATTGGCGTGATCTCGCCGATGACGATCCTATCCTGCGCGCCGCCTGCCGCAGCGGATGAGGGAGGGACATGCGATGGACAATTCCGTGAAGCAGGACATCCGCGACGATCAGGCCGGCAGGCACGATCCGCGCCCGTTTCCCGCCGGTCCGTTTCCGCATGATCCCGATACCGGAGACCTTCCGGCAGGGCGTCCCGCCGGGCCGGTCGGGCCGCTGCCCGCCTCCTTTGCCGTGCCCGCCGAACGGGCGTCCAACTCTGCGCCGACCCCGCAGCCGGGCCTGCTCGACAGGCTCGCCCGGCGTTTCAGCCTGCGGCTGCGGGTCTTTGCCATGTTCGCCCTCGTCGCGGGCGGGACGATGGCGGCGCTTGCTGCGGGTCTCGCCTTCGGCTATGCCCGCCTGCCCACAGGCCTGCAGGATGATCCTGACCTGCGCGCCGGCTTCATGCAGGTGGCGATCCTCGGCGGCTTTCTGATTCTGGGCCTCGTCGCCTGGATCTGGTGGCTGTTCGACCGGCATGTGGCCGGCGCCGTGGAGAAACTCGCCGCGACCCTGCGGGTGAGCGCCGATGCCGGCGCACCCGGCAGCATCGCTCCCGAAACGGCCCGCTATCTGGGCGATCTCGCCCCCGCCATCAGCGATGCCGCCCGCCATCTCGGGGAATGCCGCATTGCGCTCTGCGACGCGATCACCAAGGCCACGCAGCAGCTCACCCGGGAAAAGGCCTGGCTCGAAACCCTGCTCGCCGATGTGCCGGCGGCGGTGCTGGTCTGCTCCGCCGAGCACGAGATCGTCTTCTACAATGCCCCCGCCGCCGAGATTCTCGGGGCGGAAAGCGGTCCGGGTCTCGCCCGTCCGCTCGGTGACTTTCTCGCCGACGAGCCGATCCGGCGTGCCCATGCGCGGCTCTCCGCGACGCGCGGGCCGCAGGCGCATGCGGATCTCCTGTGCACCAGCCGCGACGGCAGCCTCGTCCTCGAAGGGCGGATGCGGCTGGTCGAGCAAGATGGGGAGGGACGTGAAGGGAAGGTGCAAAACGGGGGCGTGCAAGACCCGGAACCCGGACCCCGCCCGGATGCCGCCGGCGGCGGATATGTGCTCAGCCTCGCCGATGTTACCGCGACCCATGCCGCTGCCGCCGAGCGCGAAGCGCGCATCGCCCGCGCCCTGCCGCGTCTCCATGAGGCCCGGCGCGCCCTGCGTGACGGTGATGGTGACGCGGCCCGGATCACCGAGGACGCGGCGGCAATCCTCGCCGAACTGACGCATCTTCTGGCCGATGCGCCGACCCTGCCGGAACTGCGCTCGGCCGATCTCGTCGACGCCTTGCAGGCCCGGCTCGCCGGGCGCGGGATCGCGCTCTCGGTCACGGGGCCGGATCTGTTCCTGCGCGTCGATGGTTACGGCTTCCTCGCCATGCTGGCCCATATCCTGCGCCGTCTGGCGGATGATACTGCGCGGGCGGGTTTCGTGCTCACCACGATCGAGGAAGACGGGCCCGGTGCAGCGCTTGTGCTCGGCTGGCAGGGCGCGCCGCTTCGCGAAGAGACGCTCGCGGAGTGGTGCGCTGAGCCGATCGATCCGCAAGCGCCTGAACTCACCGCCGCCATGGTGCTCGCCCGCCATGGCAGCGCGCTCGCGCCCGTGGATGACGGGTCGGGCCTGCGCATCGCCCTGCGCCGGGCGCGGCGTGCCGTGGCCCCGCCCGCGCCGCTGCGCCGCTCGACCGTTTATGATTTCGCCCTGCTCGACCGCGCCCGCAGCGCCGGGATCGCGCAGAGCGCGCTCAATGATCTGGCCTA
>Ga0076929_100564_pt1 | contig 27272 bp, 24 predicted proteins | sample HotLakConUCCSL28_FD_87104 | JGI IMG/M metagenome (GOLD analysis project Ga0076929, IMG submission 87104) | Hypersaline microbial mat communities from Hot Lake, Washington, USA - Hot Lake Consortium UCC-SL28 (version 3) (version 3) | ecosystem: Environmental > Aquatic > Thermal springs > Hot...
CCAGCTCCAACCGGCGCAACCCTCGTTCTAAGCACGTCGCGAGACGGACCACCCAAAAACCGACATAAGCTCTACGAGGGGGGCGCTACACCACCACATCCCCGACCGGCCGGCGCGGCGTCGGCGGCGGGCGGTCGGTGTCGGGCGGGACGCGGCCGAGGCGGAGCAGCAGTTGCGGCGTCTCGAACACGCCCGCCGCGTCGCGCAGCGGCCCGCGCAGGTCGGCGACCTCGATCGGCTGGTTCAGGTAGCCGGCGTCGGTCCCGGCCGCCGTCGCCTCCAGAAGCACCCGCATCAGCGCTCGTCCGGCCGCGACCCAGTCGGCAGGACGGTCGCCCGGAGTCGCCAGCACCGCGAGCAGCGGCGAGTGCTCCGCAATCTTGGTCTCGTCGGCCGCGGCGACGCCCTTGCCCAGATCGAAGGTGCGGATCACCAGCGCGCCGACGCCGCTCAGCACGTCCGGCATGCCGAACGACGCGCCCGACAGCCCGTCTCGGCCGGCGGCCCGGCGGGAATGGACCCAGGACGACAGCTCCCGCCGGAACGCCGGATCGGCGAACTGCCGCCGGTCGCCTTCGGCCACCAGCGCCGCGATCGCCCGGCGGCGGTCGGCGTCGGCCACCGCCGTCAGGCTCGCGCCGCGAGTCGCGGCAGCCCGCGCCAGGCGCTCGACCAGGGCAGCCGGCGGCGGCTCGTCGGCGAAGGCGCTGCGGACCGTCCGCCGCTCGGTCAGGGCGGCGAAGACGACGCGGTCCGCCTCCGTCGGCTCGATCGCGTCGCCCGGGCGGACCGTGGCCATCCGGTCGGGATCGGCGCCGCCGGCCGGCCCCGCCACCTCCGCGGCCCGGCCGAACCGGCGCAGCGCCACTGCCAGCGCCTCCGCCGCGGCGCCGCAGCTGATCGCGAGTTCCCGGTCCTCCGGGTCGACCACCGGCAGCGCCCGGCTGCGGTCCGCCAGCACCTCGACCCGCGGGTCCTCACCGCCGGCGATGCGGAAGCGCCAGGGCTGGGTGTTGTGCCCCGACGGCGCCAGCACGGCCCAGTTGAGCGCGAAACGCAGCCGCTCCGCCCAGTCCCCATGGGCCGGCCACGCCGCCGGATCGGCGCGTCGCGGGTCGTCGGTCATCACAAGCGCCCTCCTCTGCGTCACGTGCCGGCCAGAAACTGCTCGATCCGCGCCACCGCGGTCTCCCAGGCCGGCTCCTGCGGCAGGACCACATGGTTGGCGCTGTCGAGCACCAGGACCTCCGCCTGCGGCATCCGCGCGGCCGCCCGCCGCGCCTCGTCCAGCGGCACCACCGCCTCGTCACGGGAGTGGACGATCAGCACGGGGCAGGTCAGCGCCGGCAGCAGGTCGCTGACATCGATCTGGTCGATCGACTGCCGGATCGCCAGGGCGTTTTCCGGGTTGACCGCGACGCGCTGCAGATCGGTGAACCAGTCGATCTGCGCCTCGGTCGCCTGCGGCAGGTAGAGCGCGGCGAACATCCGCCGGAAAGCCGGGTTCGCGCCGCCCCAGCCGCTCAGGATCAGGCTCTCCAGCGCCGTGCCCTGCGCCGCCTGCACGGTGTCCCCGCGCCGCTGCCGGCCGCGGATCAGCCCGCCCCACAGCACCAGGCGCTCGACCGTCCCCGGGTGCCGGGCCGCGTAGGCCACGGCCACCGCGCCGCCATGGGAGATGCCGAGCAGCGGGAAGCGGTCGAGGCCGGCCGCCGAGACGACCTCTTCCAGATCCTCGACGAAGGCCTCGAAGCCCAGGTCGTCGACCCGCCAGTCGGAGAGGCCGGTGCCCCGCTCGTCATAGCGGTAGAGCGTGCGGCTGCGCGCCAGCCGGGCGAACAGGGCGCGCCAGATCGGGCTGCGCCAGTCGAACTCCACGTGGTTCAGCCAGTTGGCGGCCTTCACCAGCGGCGGCCCCTGCCCGGCGACGGCCCAGGCCAGCTGCACGCCGGAGGCGGTGCGCCGGAACCGGACCACCTGGTCCGGCGGGCCGGGTCCCTCGTCGACGGCCGGACCGCCGGCGATCGGCGGCGGAACCGCCGGGCGATCGGCATCCACGGTCACCGGCGCGACCAGGCGGATGCCGCGCCTTGGATAGGTCCGGATCACCGCCTGGCGCGCCCCGTCGTCGCCGACCGCCCGGCGGGCCGCGTTGATCCGGCTGCCGAGCGTCGCCTCGGAGACGATCCGGCCATCCCATACCACGGCGATCAGCTCGTCCCGATCCACCACCCGGTCGGCATGGGCGGCGAGGTGCACCAGCAGCGAGAACACCTGCGGCTCCACCGCCACGGGCCCTCCGCCGCGGTGCAGCTCCAGTCGCGCCTGGTCCAGGATGCAGTCGGCGAAACGATAGATCATTCTTGACCCCTTCCGCGACGCGACCATCGCCGCAAGGAACAACAATCAAGCATTTCTGAAGGACATCTCAAGGCCGTCTTCAAGCGGGTGGGCGACCTCTGCGCGACACTGCCAGCGGTTCGACAGGGCCACCACAGAGGAGGCAACCCCCATGTCCCGCGATCCCTACGCCACCGAGATCCGCCGCCGGCCCGACGGCAGCATCGACACCGCCACCCATGCCCGGGACGGCCTGCGGCAGCGCAGCCGCTGGTGGCGGGCGCTGATGCGGCGTCTCGCCGCCGGCGCCCGCCCCTGGCCGACGCTCGGCGGACGGGGCACGGCGCCCCGGGCGGAGCCGCCGCCGGTGGGGGTTCTCCGGTAGGCCGCCGCGGCATCGACAAGCCTTCCGACGATCGCCGCGAACCGGCGTCCCCGCCCCCTCACGACGCCGCGTCGAACTGCAGCGCGGCCAGCCGGGCGTAGAGGCCGCCGCCGGCGATCAGGTCGCCGTGGGTTCCCTCGGCGACCAGCCGGCCGTGATCCATCACGGCGATCCGGTCGACCCGCTGCACGGTCGCCAGCCGGTGGGCGATGACCAGGGTCGTGCGCCCCTGCATCAGCCGCTCCAGCGCCTTCTGGACGACCCGCTCGCTCTCGGCGTCGAGGGCGCTGGTCGCCTCGTCCAGCAGCAGCACCGCCGGATCGCGCAGGATGGCGCGGGCGATCGCCACGCGCTGGCGCTGGCCGCCGGAGAGCCGCACCCCCCGTTCGCCCAGAAAGGTGCCGAAACCGTCGGGCAGCGCCTCCAGGAATTCCCGCGCATGCGCCGCCTCGGCCGCGGCCAGCACCTCGGCGTCGGTCGCATCGGGTCGGCCATAGCGGATGTTCTCCCAGGCGTCGGCGGAGAAGATCACCGGATCCTGCGGCACGATCGCCAGCCGCGCCCGCACCTCGGCCGGGTCGGCGGCGCGCAGGTCGACCCCGTCCAGCCGCACCGCCCCGCCCTGAGGGTCGTAGTAGCGCAGCAGTAGCTGGAACACGGTGGTCTTGCCGGCGCCCGACGGTCCGACCAGCGCCACCGACTCGCCCGGCGCCACCGACAGCGAGAAGCCCTCCAGCGCCGCCAGGTCGGGGCGCGAGGGATAGTGGAACGTCACGTCCTCGAACGCCACGGCGCCCGCCGCCGGCGCCGGCAGCGCCACCGGCTCGGCCGGCGCGGCGATGTCGGCCGGCTCGTCCATCAGGTCGAACAGCCGCTCTGTGGCGCCCGCCGCGCGCTGGATCTCGCCGACGACCTCGGACAGGGCGGCGACCGCGCTCGCCGTCACCAGGGCATAGAAGACGAAGGCCGACAGCTCGCCGCCGGTCATCCGCCCGGCGATCACGTCGTGCCCGCCGACCCACAGGATCAGCGAGATCGCGCCGAACACCAGCAGGATCACCGCCGACGACAGCATGGCCCGCGCCCGGATGCGCGCCACGGCCGATCGAAACGCGTCCTCGACCCGTCCGGCGAAGCGCCTGCGCTCCTGCCCCTCGCGGTTGAAGGCCTGGACCGTGCGCACCGCCCACAGGGTTTCGTCCACATGGGTCGATACGTCGGCGACACGGTCCTGCGCCAGCCGCGACAGCCGGCGGACCCGGCGGCCGTAGATCAGGATCGGTGCCAGGACCAGCGGGATCACCAGGGCGACCAGCCCGGTCAGCCGCGGCGAGGTGACGACCAGCATCACCGCGCCGCCGGCGAACAGGAGCAGGTTCCGCAGGAAGATCGAGACGGACGAGCCGACCACCACCTGGAGGACCGTGGTGTCGGCGGTCAGCCGGCTGATGATCTCGCCGGTCTAGGCAGTCTCGAAGAACCCGGGGGAGAGGCGGATCACCCGGTCGTAGACGTCGCGCCGCAGGTCGGCGATCACCCGCTCGCCGATCCAGCTGACCAGGAAGAACCGGCCGAAGCTGGCGACCGTCAGCAGCGCCGTCACGCCGATCAGCACCAGCAGGGCGCGATCCAGCAGGGCCGCGTCGCCGGCGCCGAATCCCCGGTCGACCAGCGCCCGCACCCCCTGGCCCAGCGCCAGCACGGTTCCCGCCGCCACCACCAGCGCCACCGCGGCCAGCGCGATCTGCCCCCGGTAGGGCAGCAGATACGGCACCAGCCGGCGCAGCGCCCCCAGGGCGGCGGATTTCGGCCGCTCCGGCAGGTCGGACCCGCGCCGCCCCTTGCGCTGGGCGGCGGCGCGGTCGGCGGCGATGCGCTCGGCGGCGCTGGGAGCGGTCATCGGCGATCCTCGGTCGGTCGCGGCCGCCCACCCTTACCAGTCCGCGCCCACGGTGCGCCAGTTGCGACCCGGCATCGCCCCGTCTGTTTCCGGTGCCATGCAATGTTGTCAAATGTTGTCATCGACCTGCCCCTGCCCCCGCCCTCACCCCTCAACCCGAACCGCGACGATCCGCGACGCATTGGCGCGATCGTCGCGCCTCCCAGCATGACGCGGGACGACGACGCCGCCCTCGCCCGACACGGCGCCGGCGCCCGTCACCCGCCCGCACCGCTGGACGAAGGACATTGCGCAACAGCATCATTCGTCATCATCCCTTCTCCGCCCCGCGCCCGAGCGGAAGGGAACATAGGCCGAAAATCCTATCGACGCCACCCTTGCATCGGCCCGCCGGCTCGGCTATACTCCGCGCTTCCGATTTTCCGAGCGAGCGGCAGGGTGCCATGAAGGCCGACATCCATCCCGAGTACCATGAGATCACGGTCATCATGACCGACGGGACCGAGTTCAAGACCCGCAGCACCATGGGCCAGCCGGGCGACACGCTGCGCCTGGACATCGACCCGAAGAGCCACCCGGCCTGGACCGGCGTGCACCGCGTCGTCGACACCGGCGGCCAGGTCGGCAAGTTCAAGAAGCGCTTCTCCGGCTTCGGCATCTGACGCCGCCCGGCCCCTGGGGCCGGCAGAAGGACCCAGCGCCCACGGCGCCCCGCCCGCCCCCCGGGCCGGGCGCCGTTTCGCGTGCCGTAGCATGTCGGACCAACGGTCCGACATGCCCGCCTCGAAGCGGGCGAGAAACAAAATACTCAAACCACAAAGACACAAAGATAAAGAACATGTGGTTCTTTGTGCCTTTGTGGTTCAAGAAACGCCTGCCCCGCCCTGTCCCTTCCGCATCACCAGAGTCGGCCAGTCGCCGTATTTCAGGCGTGTCTCCAGCGTCAGGCCCTGGGCGCGGTGGGCACTGAGGACCTGGGCTTCCTGGCGGCTCAGCAGGCCGGCCAGCACCAGGGTGCCGCCGCCGGCCAGGGCTGTCGCGGCGTCCTTGGCCATCGCCGCCAGCGGCCGGGCGAGGATGTTGGCGAGGATCAGGTCGTAGGGCCGGCCGGCCCGCACCAGACGGGAGCGGTAGCCGTCCGACAGCCCCACCGTCACCCGGTCCGCCACCCCGTTGGCGCGGGCGTTGATCCGGGCGACGCGCACCGATTCCGGCTCCACGTCCACCGCCAGGACCCGTCGCGCCACGGTCTTCGCCGCGGCGAAGGCCAGGATGCCGGTGCCGCAGCCGATGTCGAGCGCACGCAGCCCGCGCCGGCCGCGCCTGTCCAGCCGCTCGACCGCTTCCAGGCAGCCGCGCGTGGTCGGGTGCTCGCCGGAGCCGAAGGCGGTCGCCGCATCGATCTCGATGCCGATCCGCCCGGCGGGGGCGCGGCCCTCGACATGGCTGCCATGGACCCAGAACCGCCCGAGCTCCAGCGGCGGGAAGGCGGCATAGGTTGCGGCCAGCCAATCGGTCGGCGGCAGCGCCTCGACCGTCACCTCGGGCGGTGCGAACCCCAGCGCGCGGGCCAGCAGATCGACGCGCAGCGCCACCTCGCGCCGGTCGGGCTCGGCCTCGGCATAGGCCTCGACCAGCCACGGCCCGCCCTCCTCCCCCTGCTCGAAGGCGGAGACGGCGGGGAACAGGTCGCTCAGGGCGTCTTCCACCGCGCCGGCGACCGCGGCCGGCACGGCCAGGGCGATGCGCCAGCTCGGCGCGGGGGCGGAGGGGATCGATCTCAGCATGGCGCCGCGGGTTCTAGCGCGGGAACGGGGCGCGGTCCACCGGCAGGTCGGACCAACGGTCCGACATGCCCCCTTTGCCGCAGCCAGCGGCGGACCCCGCATCGCACCGCCCGCCTCATCCCGCCGGGTCGACCAACTGCTTGACCACGGCCGAGCCTCCGGCAATCAGCGCACCATAGGCCGCCGGCACCGCCTCGAGCGCCACCGGCGCCCCGCCCAGGGCCGCCAGCCGGTCGGCCAACGGCGCCAGCAGCGCCACCGCCTCTTCCAGCTCGCCGTCGAAGGCCGCACAGCCGGCGACCTCCAGCCCGCCCTCGACCACCCGGTTGAGATCGACCGGGACGCTGCCGTGGTAGAGGCCGACCACTGCCAGACGTCCGCCGCGCGCCACGGTCTCCAGCGCCTGCGCCAGGGCGGCCGGGGCGCCCGTGGTGTCGATCGCATGGGCGAGATGGCCCGGCGCCGGCCCCCCCGGGGCGGCCCCCGCCACCTCGGACACCAGCGCGCGGCGCGCCGCATTCGGCTCGGCCAGGACCACGGGATGGCCGCGATGGCCGAGCACCAGCGCGCTCAGGGCGCCGATCGGCCCGGCCCCCATCACCAGCACCGGCGCGCCCGCCGGCGCGGCCAGCCGGTTGATCGCGTGCAGCGCCACCGCCAGCGGCTCCGCCATCGCCGCCACGGCGGCCGGCACCGTCTGATCGGGCAGCCGCAGGACCTGCCGCTCGGGCAGGACCGTCACCGGCGCGAAGCCGCCGTCATTGACCTCGCCGACGAAGCCCATGCCGGCGCACAGATAGCCCTTGCCGGCGCGGCAGCTGGGGCAGGTGCCGCACGGCACCCGGGAATCCGCCACCACCCGGTCCCCGGGCGCCAGCGCCGCGACCGCGGGACCGACCGCCTCGACCGTCGCCACGAACTCGTGCCCGGGCGTCGAGGGGGCGCGGGAGATCCAGATGCCGGTGCGATAGTTGTGCAGGTCGGAGCCGCAGATTCCTGCCATCTCCACCCGCAGGCGGACCTGGTCGCCGGCCGGCGCGCCGGGATCCTCGACATCCTCGACCCGCAGGTCTCCGACGCCGTACAGCCGGACCGCCCTCATGCCTCCCCCTTCCCGAACGCCCGGTCGCGCATCGTCCCCAGCGCGTTGGCGTGGGCGTCGAACCCTTCGTATTCCGCGAAACGCTTGGCCATCGGCGCCAGCAGGTCGTAGCCGGTCCGGGTGACATAGCCGACCGAGATGCGCTTGAGGTAGTCGTGCACGCTCAGGGGCGAGCGGGTGCGCGCGGCCGCATTGGTCGGCAGCACGGCATTCGGGCCCAGGACGAAGTTGCCGATGGAGACCGGCGTGTGCTCGCCCATCAGGATCTCTCCGGCATTGCGGATCGCTCCCAGCCACCGCCACGGATCGGTGCTCATGATCTCCAGGTGCTCGGGGGCATAGTCGTTGACGAAGGCCACCGCCTCCTCCATCGACGGCGCCAGCACGATGCCGCCGCGCGGCCCGCCCAGCACCGCGGCGGAGAACTCCACCCGCTGCGCGCCCATCTCGGCCCAGTAGCCGGGGATCGCCGCCCGCGCCGCCTCGGCCACGGCGCGCGACGGGGTCACCAGGTAGGCCGAGCTGTCCGGCCCGTGCTCCGCCTCGATCAGCAGGTCGAGCGCCGCGACGGCGCCGTTGGCCGTCTCGTCGGCCAGGATGATCGCCTCGCTCGGCCCCGCCGGGATGCCGGGGTCGATGCGGTCGGCCAGGAGCCGCTTGGCGGCGACCACCCAGGGACTGCCCGGCCCGACGATCTTGAGGCAGCGCGGCACGGTCTCGGTGCCGTAGGCGACGGCGGCCACTGCCTGGGCGCCACCGCATTTGTAGACCTTCTCCACCCCCGCGAGCCGCGCCGCGACCAGCGTTGCCGCATCGACATTTCCGTCGGGTCCCGGCGGCGTGACGATGACCGGCTGGGGAACGCCGGCCACCACCGCGGGAATGGCCGTCATCATGACGACGCTGGGGAAGGAGCCCTTGCCGCGCGGCACGTAGCACGCGACGGAATCGATCGGCACCACCTTGTCGCCGGCGAAGACGCCGGGGTGCATCTCCTTGGTCCACATCTCCTCGGGCATCTGCGCCTCATGGAAGCGCCGGACATTGTCGCTGGCGAAGGTCAGCACCTCCACCATCTCGGGCTCCAGCGCCTCAAAGGCCGCGTCGAAATCGGCCTCGGTGGCGGCGATCGCGTGCGGGTCCAGGGAACTCCGGTCGAACTCCCGCGCGAAGCGGGCCAGCGCGGCATCGCCCTCGTCACGCACGGCCTCGACGATCGGCCGGACCCGGTCGAGAAACGGGCCGAGATCCGCCTCGGCCCGCTGCATCAGGCCGCTGCGGGCCTCCGCCGACAGGGTGGCGAGGTCGTGGAAGGCGATCGGTCGGTCGGTCACGGCGCGGGCCCTCGGGCGTTGCGGACTATTTGGAGCGCAGGAAGATCTCGAGCCCGACCAGCCGGTCGAGCAGCCAGACGGCGGCGAGCGCGAAGACGATGTAGACCACCGACACGGCCGCCAGGTCGGGGGTGATCACGCTGCGGATCGAGTTGTAGATCTGGACTGGCAGCGTCACGGTGCGCGAGTCGACCAGGAACAGGCTCACCAGGAACTCATTGAAGGCCAGGATGAACATCAGCAGGCCGCCGGTGATCACCCCCGGCATCACCGCCGGCAGGGTGACGGTGAAGAAGACCTGCACCGGCGGCGCGCCACAGTTCGCGGCGGCGTTCTCCAACTCGTCGTCCAGCGCGTTGACCGAGGCGCCGACCGCCCAGATCATGAACGGCAGGTTGATGACGCAGAGCGCGAGACCGACCGGCCACAAGCTTCCCAGGACGCGGATCTCGCCGAAGAAGGTCATCATCCCCAGGCCGGACACCACCAGCGGAATGGTGAACGGCAGCAGCAGATAGACCTGGATCGTGCGCCGGAACCTCAGGCGATAGCGCACGGTGGCGATCGCCGCCAGCGTGCCGACCGGGAGCGCGACCAACGTGCAGATCGTCGAGACGTAGAGGGTGCGCAGGAGCGCGTCCTTGAAACTGTCGAGCTGCCACAGCCTGCCGTACCACCGGAGGCTCAGCCCTTCCGGCGGAAAGCGGATGATGTCGCCGGCCGTGAACGAGGCGCCCAGGATGATCAGCGTCGGCAGGCTCAGCGTCACCAGGCTGGCCGCCACCAGCACCCAGAGGACGACCTGCTTGCTGCGGGGCCAGATCACCGGTCCCGCTCCCCGACGATGCCCAGCGTGCCGGTGCCGGCGACCAGGAAGGCGAGCGCGACCACGGCGCTGCCGACGCCGACCAGGATCACCGACAGCGCCGACCCCAGGCCCGGGTCGGAGATCTGGAAGAAGCTGTCGTAGATCGTGTTGGCGATGAAGTCGCTGGTGCCGCCGCCCAGGATCTCCGGCATGGCGAAGTCGGTCAGGGTCAGGGTGAACACCACGACCGCCGCTCCGATCAGCCCGGGTGTCGCCATCGGGATCAGCACGTGGCGGAAGGTCCGCATCCAGCCGGCGCCCAGGCTTTCCGACGCCAGCTCGACATCCTCCGGGATCGCCGCCAGCGCCGGCGTGATCAGCAGCACCGCGAAGGGCAGCATGTACTGCACCAGTCCAAACAACACCGCGGGATAGTTGTAGATCAGGTCGAGCGCCGGCAGTCCGAGCCCGGTCAGCAGGCTGTTCAGCAACCCCTCCTTGCCGAGGATGATCAACCATCCATAAGCGCGCACGACCTGCCCGATGAAGAATGGCAGGAACAGCGCGATCAGCAGGAACTTGCGCAACCCGGCGGAGGCCGTACGCACCATCATATACGCGTACGGGAACGCCAAGATCAGCGTTGCGACAGTGACGATCAACGCTGCCAGCAGACTGCGTCCCAATACCCGGGGGTACACCGCCCGCTCGAAGAACTGGCGGTAGTTGGCGAGGCTGTATTCCTCCTTCAGCCGGTAGGTCGCGATGTCGAGCTCGTGCAGGCTGTACTCGACCACGTAACCGAGCCCGATCACCAGCAGGAACACCAGCGCCAGCGCCGGCAGCAGGAACAGCCAGCCGGTCAGTCCGGAGAAGCGCCGCGGCCAGACCGCCGCCACCGCACGGTCCAGCGCATCCATCAGCCGCCAGGCCGCCGGCTTGCCGCCGCCGGGGATGTCGGTCATCGGGGGGCCTTTCGCAGCGAGCACGCCGCCCCCGGCCCCGTCGGGGCGGAGGCGGCGCCACGGAACAGGACCGTCAGCCCTGGAAGATCTCGTTGAACCGCTGGAACCAGATCTGCTGGTTGTCGACCAGCACGGGCGAGGGAATGCTGACCAGCCGCTCGAAGTCCTCCGCGGTGGTCGGGTAGGCCGGATCTCCCTTCAGGTCCTCCGGCGGCTCCAGCCCCGGATAGACCGGCGGCAGGCCGAGCATCGAGCACCAGGCCTCCTGCGCCTCGCGCGACAGGGCGTAGTTGACGAACTCGCGCGCCCAGTGCTCCTCGTTCGCCGGCAGGCCGCGCGGGATCCAGAGACCGTCGGTGTCGACCTTGCAGCCCTCCTCCGGCACCGTCCACTGCACGTCGATGCCGCTCTGCCGCGCCGCGCGGGCGTTGACCGAGATCGTGCAGGCGAGGTCGATCTCGGCGTTCTGGAACCAGGTGGTGAAGTCCGGATCCTCGCCCAGCAGCGGCTCGTTCTCCTTGAGCTGGCGATAGAACTCCCAGCCCGGCTCCATGTTGTCGGGAACGTCGTCGATCGTGCCGCCGCCGGCGATGACCGCGATCGGATTGAAGCCGATTCCGTCGTCGTAGAGCGCGATCCGACCCTTCAGTCCCGGCTCCAGCATCACCCGCCAGCTGGTTGGCGGGCCATCCGGAAACGCCTCCGGCCGATACGCGCATACATAGACGTACGCGTACGTGTTCACCAGCGGGAACCCGTCCAGCCCCTCGGGCTTCGCCATCGGCAGCAGGCCCTCCAGGTTCGGCAGATCGGCGAGGTCGACCGGCACATCGCGTCGGGCGGAGATGGTGGCGTTGGTGGTGGTGTCCCAGTTGACATGGATCGGCGGCACCCGGCCCTGGTCGACCGCGGCCCAGATCTTCGGCTTGATCTCGTTGTCCTCGGTGAAGTCGAGCCGCACCGGCACGCCGGTCATCTCGGTGAACGGGTCGGCGACCCCCGCCTTCAGCGCGTCTCCCCAGGCGCCGCCCCAGGCGCGCACGATGATCTCGTCCGGCTTGTCCTGTGCCCGGACGATCGCCGGCATGGCCAGTACGCCGGCGCCCGCCGCCGTGCCCTGCAGAAACCTCCGGCGGCGGATACCGCCCGACCCAATCCCCTCGGTCATGTCACCCTCCTGTTCCGTCGATGTCGGTCAATGACCCTGCTCGCGCGGAAAGGCGAACAGGTCCCTGGCGTTCCACCCCAATCGCACCCGGCTCTCCGGCGGATGTTCCGTGTGGTGCACCGGATCGTGATCGAAGACGAACAGGATCGCGTCGGCAAGCGCCGGCACACGGACCTGATAGACCATCCGGTCGCCCTCGAAGATCCGCTGCGCGATGAGCCCTTCCAGCACCGTATCGTATTCGGCCGCCCCGTCGTCGAGCAGGCGCACCTGCTCCGCCCGGATCGCGCAGTCGACGGGCATGCCGGCCTCCAGCGCCCCGGTCGTCCGCACCGCCAGCTCCACGTCGCCGGCGGCGACCCGCGCCGCCGCGCCGTCGGCGGCGACGACCCGGGCTGGGAACATCGCCGTCAGCCCGATGAAGCTGGCGACGAAGCGATTGGACGGACCGCGATAGACCTCCTGCGGCGTGTCGGCCTGCTGGATGCAGCCGTCCTCCATCACCACGATCCGGTCGGACATCACCAGCGCCTCGCGCTGGTCGTGGGTGACGTTGATCGTGGTGACGCCGAGTTCCTGCTGGATGCGCCGGAATTCCAGCTGCATCTCCTCGCGCAGCTTCTTGTCGAGCGCCGACAGCGGCTCGTCGAGCAGCAGGAGGTCGGGCGCGAAGGACAGCGCGCGGGCGATCGCCACCCTCTGCTGCTGACCGCCCGACAGTTCATGCGGCCGCCGCTCGCCATAGCCTTCCAGCCGCACCAGCCGAAGGTAGTCGGCCACCCTGTCGGGAATCGCCGCCCGGTCGAAGCCGCGCATCTTCAGGGGGTAGGCGACGTTTTCGGCTGCCGTCATGTGCGGGAACAGGGCCAGGCGCTGGAACACCATGCCGATCGACCGCTTGTGCGCCGGCAGGTCCTCGACCGGCGCGCCGCTGATCCGGATCTCGCCGCCGGTGGGGCGCGCGAAGCCCGCGATCATCCTGAGCAGCGTGGTCTTGCCGCAGCCGCTGGGCCCCAGGATCGTCAGGAACTGGCCGCGCGCCAGCTCGAGCGACGCCCGGTCGACCGCGATCGTCTCGCCGAAATGCTTGGAGACCCCTCGGATCTCCACCATTGGGCCGCTGTCCGCCACGCCGCCGCTTCCCCGTCCTGCCGCCGGCCCCGGCCGCCGGTCCGACAACCGTTGCAAGCGGCCGGACGGGTGTCAAGCGCTGTATATACAAGCGGCCGAAGGCCAGGTCGGTCGGACCAACGGTCCGACACGCCGACGCCTCAGGAGGATGTCGGACCGCCGCTGCGCTTTGGTCCGACCTGCATGCCGCAGATCCGCGACTGCAGCACCTCTGGCAGCCGCGGCAGGCCGGCCCCATAACGCTCCATTATGCTCCGTCCCGCCCGAAATCCGCCGGGCGCACCCGCACCGAGACGCGGAAGCGGTCGCCCGGATGGCTGAACCAGCTCAAGGTCACCACCCGGTCGCCGACCCAGGTCCTCCGGCGCAGGCGCATGACCGGAGCGCCGGCGTCAAGCTCCAGCCAGCCGGCCTCCTCCGCCGTCGGCAGCGCCGCCTCGGCGACATGTTCCAGTTCGCTGACCGGGGCGATCGCCTGGAGATAGTCGAAGACCGAGGTGGTCTCGAAATCGACCGACGCGAGGTCGGGCGCGAAGTCGCGGCGGACGAAGCGCCGCTCCAGCTGCAGCGGACGGCCGTCCTCGGCGTGGACCAGGACGACGTGGCAGACCTCGCTGCCCGGCGTCACCTCCAGCAGGGCCGCGGTCTCGCCCTCCGCCGTCGCCATGCCGGCCTCGATCGTGCGGCAGGAATGCCGGCCCCCGCGCGCCGCGATGGTCTCGCGGATGTCGCGGATCTCCAGGATCGACGCCCCCGCCCCCGGCTGGGCGACGAAGCTTCCGACCCCCTGAACCCGGGTGACCACGCCGTCGCGGCTCAGCTCCCGCAGCGCCCGGTTGACCGTCATCCGCGAGACCGACAGCAGGGCCACCAGCTCGCTCTCGCTCGGCAGCCGGGCACCAGGGGCATAGACGCCGGAGGAGATCGCCCCCGTGATGTGCCGCTTGACCGTCTCGTAGAGCGGCACCGGCGCGCTATCGGCGGTCATTTGGCGACGCCCCGTCAGATCGACGCCATGTAGCCGCCGTCGACGAACAGCAGCTGGCCGGTGACGTAAGCGGCGGCGTCGGAGGCCAGGAACAGCGTCGCGCCGACCAGGTCGTCGAGGTCGCCGAACCGGCCCATCGGGATCTTGCCGAGCATCGTCCGCTGCCAGTCCGGGTCGCGGTAGAAGGCCTCGGTCAGTTCGGTCCGGAAATAGCCGGGGCCGATGCCGTTGACCCGGATGCCTCGGGACGCCCACTCGGTCGACAGGGCCCGCGTCATCCCCAGGAGGCCCGCCTTCGACGAGGTATAGGGCACCGCTGTCGGCACCCCCACCGCGGAAGTCAGCGAGCAGGTCGTCACGATCGCCCCGCCGCGCCCGGCGCCGAACAACCGCTCCGCAAAGCCGCGGGCGACGAAGAAGGCGCCCTTCAGGTTGGTGTCGAGGATGCGGTCCCACAGGGCCTCGTCCACGTCCACCGCCGGGCGCACCTCCTCCATCCCGGCATTGTTCAGCAGCACGTCGGCGGTCAGCCCCGCCGCGTCGATCGCCTCGAACATCCGCCCGATCGCGGCCGGGTCGGAGACATCGGCCGTCACCGCCAGGCAGCGGCGCCCTGCCGCCTCGACCTGCGCCGCCGTTTCCTTCAGCGCCTCCGCCGACCGGGCGACGGCGATCACGTCCGCCCCGGCCTCGGCGACTCCGCTCGCGATCGCCCGGCCGATGCCACGGCTGGCGCCGGTGATGAGGGCGGTTCGCCCGTCGAGGCGGAAACTGGGCAAGGTCATGCGTGCTTCTCCTCAGCCCTCGGCCAGGATGCCGGGCAGGTCCAGCCCGTGCGTCCGGGCGCAGTCGATCGCCTCTTCATAGCCCGCGTCGGCGTGCCGCATCACCCCGGTCGCCGGGTCGTTCCACAGGACGCGCTCGAGCCGCCGCGCCGCCTCCGGCGTGCCGTCGGCGCAGATCACCATGCCGGCATGCTGGCTGTAGCCCATGCCGACCCCGCCGCCGTGGTGCAACGACACCCAGGTCGCGCCGGAGGCCGTATTCAGGAGGGCGTTCAGGAGCGGCCAGTCGCTGACCGCGTCGGAGCCGTCCTTCATCGCCTCGGTCTCCCGGTTGGGCGAGGCGACCGACCCGCTGTCCAGATGGTCGCGGCCGATCACCACGGGCGCCTTCAGCTCGCCCCGGGCGACCATCTCGTTGAACGCGAGGCCGAGCCGGTGCCGGTCGCCCAGGCCGACCCAGCAGATCCGCGCCGGCAGCCCCTGGAACGAGATCCGCGCCCGCGCCATGTCGAGCCACTGGTGCAGGTGCCGGTCGTCCGGCATCAGCTCCTTCACCTTCTCGTCGGTCCGGAAGATGTCCTCCGGGTCGCCCGACAGCGCCGCCCAGCGGAACGGCCCCACCCCGCGGCAGAACAGCGGTCGGATATAGGCCGGCACGAAGCCGGGAAAGGCGAAGGCCCGCTCCAGCCCGTCGTCCTTGGCCACCTGGCGGATGTTGTTGCCGTAGTCGAGCACCGGCACGCCGGCATCCCAGAACGCTACCATCGCCTCGACATGGGTGCGCATCGAATGGCGGGCGGCCTCCTCGACCGCGGCCGGGTCGCTCTCCCGCTTCTCGCGCCATTCGCCGAGCGCCCAGCCGATCGGCAGATAGCCGTTGACCGGATCGTGCGCGCTGGTCTGGTCGGTGACGAGATCGGGACGGACGCCGCGGCGGACCAGCTCCGGCACCACCTCCGCCGCGTTGCCCAGGAGCCCGACCGACTTCGCCTCCCTGGCCGCGGTCCAGCGCTCGATCATCGCCAGCGCATCGTCGAGGCTGTCGGTGCTGTCGTCGAGGTAGCGGGTGCGCCGGCGCATCTCGATCCGGTCCGGGTCGCACTCCACGGCCAGGCAGCAGGCGCCGGAGAACGCCGCCGCCAGCGGCTGCGCCCCGCCCATGCCGCCCAGCCCGGCGGTCAGGATCCAGCGGCCGCCCAGGCTGCCGCCATAGTGCCGGCGCCCGGCCTCGGCGAACGTCTCGTAGGTGCCCTGGACGATTCCCTGGCTGCCGATATAGATCCAGCTGCCCGCGGTCATCTGGCCGTACATCATCAGGCCCTTGCGGTCGAGCTCGGCGAAATGGTGCCAGTCGGCCCAGTGTGGCACCAGATTGGAATTCGCGATCAGCACTCGCGGCGCGTCGGCATGGGTGCGGAACACGCCGACCGGCTTGCCGGACTGCACCAGCAGCGTCTGGTCGCCCTCCAGCCGGCGCAGCGCCGCGGTGATCCGGTCGAAATCGCCCCAGGTCCGCGCCGCCTTGCCGATGCCGCCATAGACCACGAGGTCCTCCGGCCGCTCGGCCACCTCCGAGTCCAGGTTGTTCATCAGCATGCGCAGTGGCGCCTCGGTCTGCCAGCTGCGGGCACTGATCTCCGGACCGCGCGGGGCGCGGACGGCGCGGGCGTTGCGGCGGTCGGCGGCGGTGGTCATGGCGTGTTCTCCCCATCGGCTGCCAGCGCGGGCAGGAGGTCGTGTCCGGCCGCCGCGGACACCCGGCCGTCGCGGACCAGCCGCGCGCCGGTCTCCAGATCGCCGGCCATGAACCGGTCGTCGCCCAGCGGCGGCACCTCGGCGCGGACCGTCTCGATCACCCGCGTGAGCACGGGCGCGGTCTTCAGCGGCGCGCGCAGTTCCACGCCCTGCGCCGCGGCAAGCAGCTCGATCCCCAGGATACGGCCCAGATTGTCGACCATCGGGTGCAGCCGCCGGGCGCCGTGGCAGGCCATGGAGACATGGTCTTCCTGGTTGGCGGAGGTCGGCGTGGAGTCGATCGAGGCCGGCGCCGCGCGCTGCTTGTTCTCGCTCATCAGTGCCGCGGCGGTCACCTCGGCGATCATGAACCCGCTGTTGAGGCCCGGCCGCGGTGTCAGGAAGGCCGGCAGGCCGAAATTCAGCGCGGGGTCGACCAGCGTCGCGATCCGCCGCTCGGCGATCGAGCCCAGCTCCGCGAGGGCCAGCGCCATCTGGTCGGCGGCGAACGCCACCGGCTCGGCGTGGAAGTTCCCGCCGGACACGATCGGCCCCTCCGGCCCCAGCACCAGCGGGTTGTCGGTCGCCGCGTTCGCCTCGACCTCGAGCGTCGCTCCGGCCTGGCGCAGCAGGTCCAGGCAGGCGCCGACCACCTGGGGCTGGCAGCGGATGCAGTACGGGTCCTGCACCCGCTCGTCGCCCTCCCGGTGCGCCTCGCGGATCTCGGATCCCGCCAGCAGCGCGCGCAACGCCGCCGCGGCGTCGATCTGGCCCTTGTGACCGCGCAGGGCGTGGATTTCCGCCCGGGTGGGCGCAGTGGAGCCCATCACGGCGTCGGTGGTGAGCGCCCCCGTCACCAGCGACGCCACCGCGCAGCGCCAGCCATCGAACAGCGCGCCGAGGGCGAGCGCGGTCGAGGCCTGGGTGCCGTTGATCATGCCGAGGCCTTCCTTGGCCGCCAGCGCCACCGGTTCCAGCCCGGCCAGCGCCAGCGCCTCCCCGCCCGGCAGCCGGCGTCCGTGGACCACCGCTTCGCCCTCGCCGATCAGCACGGCGGTCAGATGCGCGAGCGGTGCCAGGTCGCCCGAGGCGCCGACCGACCCCTGCGCCGGGATCACCGGCGTCACGCCCCTCTCCAGCAACGCCTCCAGAACGGCAATCACCGGCCAGCGCACGCCAGACGCGCCGCGGCCCAGCGACAGCAGCTTCAGCGCGATCATCAGACGGACGACCGGCTCCGGCAACGGATCGCCGACGCCGCAGCAATGCGACAGGATCAGGTTGCGCTGCAGCTGCGCCGTGTCTTCGCTGGCGATCCGCACCGAGGCCAGCTTGCCGAAGCCGGTGTTGACGCCATAGACCGGCGCGTCGCCCCGCGCCGCCGTCTCCACGACCGCCGCAGCGGCATCGACCGCCGGGCGGCAGCCGGGATCGAGCCGCGCCGGCGCGCCGCGCCACACCGCCTCCAAGGTCCCCAGCGTCGCGGCGCCCGGCACCAGCGACACGGCCTCAACCATCGCGGCCTCCGAAGATCCGGCGGTGCAGCGGCCGATGGCCGATGGCGTAGGCGAGCTCGGCCGGATGGTTGACGTCCCAGATCGCGAGGTCGGCGCGTCGGCCCGGCTCGATCGTGCCGCGATCGCCGGCGAGGCCGAGCGCCCGGGCGGCATGGATCGTCGTTCCGGCGAGCGCCTCCTCCGGCGTCAGGCGGAACAGGGTGCACGCCATGTTCATCGCCAGCAGCAGCGAATGCAGCGGCGAGGAGCCGGGGTTGAGGTCGGTCGCCACCGCCATCGGCACCCCGGCCCGGCGCAGGGACTCAACCGGCGGCAGCCGGGTCTCGCGCAGGAAGTAGAACGCCCCCGGCAGCATGCCCGCCACGGTCCCGGCCGCCGCCATCGCCGCGACGCCATCCTCCGACAGCCATTCCAGATGATCGGCCGACAGGGCGCCGTGGCGGGCCGCCAGGGCGGCGCCGCCCTGGTCGCTCAACTGCTCCGCATGCAGCCGCAATGGCAGGCCGAGGCGGCGTGCGGTCGCGAACACCCGCTCGATCTGGTCGGGCGCGAAGGCGATGGTCTCGCAGAACCCGTCGACCTGGTCGACCAGCCCGGCGGCCGCCAGCGCCGGAAGCATGTCGGCGCACAGGTGGTCGACGTAGGCGTCGGCCCGCCCCGCGAACTCCGGCGGCAAGGCATGGGCGCCCAAGAAGGTGGTGACGACCGTCACCGCCCTCTCGGCGCCCAGCCTCCGGGCGACGCGCAGCATCTTGGCCTCGGTCGCGAGGTCGAGGCCGTAGCCCGACTTGATCTCCACCGTGGTGACGCCGTCGGCGATCAGCGCATCAAGGCGCGGCAGCGCGGCCGCCAGCAGGTCCTCCTCGCCGGCGTCGCGGGTCGCCGCGACCGTCGACAGGATGCCGCCGCCGGACCGGGCGATCTCCTCGTAGCTGGCGCCTTCCAGGCGCAGCTCGAACTCCCGCGCCCGATCGCCGCCCCAGACAAGATGGGTGTGGCAGTCGATCAGCCCCGGGGTCACCAGCCGGCCCTCCAGGTCCTCCACCGTTGCCCGGTCCTCCGCCGACAGCTCCGCCATCGGCACGACCGCCGCGATCCGGCCCTCCTCGACCACCAATGCCGCGTCGTCGACCAGCCCGTAGGGCATCGCCGACGGTGCCAGGGTCGCCATCCGCGCATTGCCGAGAATCCGCCGCACCAGCCGCTCCTTCCCCGGAAAAAGCCTTGTTGCGATGGGCCCGAGCGTGACATGTATATACAAGTTCCGTCAAGCCGGAGACGCACCCATGCCCGGCCCTTTCGCACTCCATGCCCCGATCGCCCTGCTGCCCGACGGCTGGGCCGCGGAAGTCCGTATCGACGTCGGCGCGGACGGCCTGATCGCCGCCGTCGCGGCCGGCGCCGCGCCGGGCGCCGGGGCCACGCTTCTGCCGCCGGGCCGGGTCCTGCTGCCGGCACCGGCGAACCTGCACAGCCACGCCTTCCAGCGTGCCATGGCCGGCATGACGGAGGCGCCGGGAGGCGCCGCCGGCGGCGGCGACGACTTCTGGTCCTGGCGCGCCCTGATGTACCGCTTCCTCGACCGCCTGACCCCGGACGACGTGGAGGCGATCGCCGCGATGGTCCAGGTCGAGATGCTGGAGGCCGGCTTCGCCTCGGTCTGCGAGTTCCACTACCTGCACCACGGCCCGGACGGCGAGGCCTATGGCGACCCGGCGGAGATGGGCGGCCGGATCGTCGCCGCGGCGGCCGAGACCGGCATCGGCCTCGCCCTGCTGCCGGTCCACTATGCCCGGGGCGGTGCCGACGGCCGGCCGGTGGCGGACAGCCAGCGCCGCTTCGCCTGCGGCCGGGAGCGCTTCGCCCGGCTGGTCGAGGCCTCGGCGGCCCATGTCGCCCATCTGCCCGCCGACGCCCGGCTGGGTGTCGCGCCGCACAGCCTGCGCGCCGTCTCCCCCGACGACCTGCTGGCCGCCGCCGAATTGCGGCCCGCGGACCCGGTGCACATCCACGTCGCCGAGCAGACCCGCGAGGTCGAGGAGATCGAGGCCGCCACCGGGCGCCGGCCGGTCGATTTCCTGCTCGACACCGCGCCTGTCGACGACCGCTGGTGCCTGGTCCACGCCACCCACATGACGCCCGACGAAACCCGCCGCCTGGCGGCAAGCGGCGCGGTCGCCGGCCTCTGCCCGATCACCGAGGCGAATCTGGGCGACGGCCTGTTCGACGCGCCGCGCTTTCTCGCCGCCGGCGGGCGGTTCGGCGTCGGCTCGGATTCCAACCTGCGGATCGACCTGGCGGGAGAGCTCCGGCTCCTGGAGGAAGGCCAGCGTCTCGCCCTCAGGCGCCGCGCCGTGCTGGCGTCGGACGGCCGCTCTGTCGGCCGGACGCTGCTGGAAGAGGCGGCGGCCGGCGGCGCGCGGGCCGCCGGCCGCGGAACCGGAGCGCTGGCGGTCGGGGCGCCCGCCGACCTCCTGACGATCGACGCGGAAGGCGCGACCTATGCCGGGCTGACGGGCGACTCGGTTCTCGACGCCTGGATCGTCGCCGACGCCGGCAACCCGGTGCGCGAGGTCTGGTCCGCCGGCCGCCCGGTCGTCGTCGAGGGTCGCCACCCGAAGCGGGAGGCCATTGCCGGGCGCTTCCGGGACGCGCTGGCGCGGCTCCGGTCCTAGGCGCCGGACCAGGCCTGCGGCCGACGATGCGGCGATCTTGCGCGGGAGCCGACCGCCTTTGAGATGTGCTGGCGTTCGCCGGGACCATCCCGAAGGCGAACGGGGCACTTCGCCCGGTGCCTCCGCCCGGTGCCGCGGAACCGGATCCCCCGCCGAGGGTTGAACCCGTGAGAGACGGCAGCCGGCGGCGCGGGAGCCGGGAGCCCAAGCATGGAAATTGCGAGGTCATGATGACGCCGGAGCCGCAGAGGGGGGGCGGCGCGCCATTCACGCGACGGGGCCGAAGCCTCCGCCGCCCGGCCGGCCGGGCCGGCATGCTGGTGGCGTTGGCGCTGACGCTCGCCGGCTGCCTCGCCTCGCCGCCGTTCGACCTGCGGCGGTCGGACGATTCCTCCCTCACACCGAGCCAGCGGGCCTGGATCGCGCCCGCCCCCGGGGTGCAGCTGACCGGCGCCGAACGCCGGTTGCTGGAACGCGGCCGCGAATCCCGCGCCGCCGGCCGCCACGCGGAGGCGGACGCCGCATTTGCGGAGCTGATCGATGCCGGCATACCCCACGGATTCTTCGAGATGGGTCTGGCCCATGAGCAGGGCGACGGCGTTCACCGCGACCTGGGCCTCGCCGCCCGCCACTATGCCAGCGCCGCATCCCGCGAATCGGACATCCGCGCCTTGGCCCAGTACCGGCTGGGCCGGCTCTATCTGGACGGCGACGGGGTGCCGCAGGACGCCGGCCTGGCCACCCGGCTGCTGGAAGAGGCGGGCCGCGGCGGCCATCCCCCGGCGCTGGCGCGGCTCGGGCGCCGCCTGATCGACCCGGAGGCGCCGCCTACCGACCGGGAACGGGGCTATGCCCTGCTGGCCGAGGCTGCCGAGACCGGGGACGTGGACGCGATGCTGACGCTTGCCCACGCCCGTGCCGAGGGCGCCATCGCCACCGGCACCGACTGGCGTGCCCGGGCGGTGGCGGAGCTGCAGCGGCGCGCGGCGGCGGGCGACCCCACGGCGGCCCGGCCGCTGGGTCGGCTGCTGCTGGAGACCGGTGCCCCGGCCGACCGGATGCGGGCGCTGGCGCTGCTCGACCGGGCGGCACAGGCGGGCGACATCGAGGCGGCTGCCACGCTGGCCGAGATCCACCTGGACCGCGCCGGCGGCGCCTACGACCCCGTGCGCGGCCTGCGCGCCCTGCGCCAGGTCGCCGACGCCGGCAGCGCGCGCGCCGCGGCGCGGCTGGGGACCGCCCTCCTGGAGGGCACCCATGGCCCGGTCAACGTGCTAGAGGCGGCGCGCTACCTGACAGAGGCCGCCCGGGGCGGCCATCCGGGCGCGATGACCCGGCTCGGCCGCTACTACCTGGGCGACGGCGCCCGCCCGGCCGAAGGGGTGCGGCTGCTGACCGCCGCCGCCGAGGCCGGCCACACGCCGGCCATGACCGCTCTCGGCCAGGCGCTGCTGCACGGCGACGGCATCCCGGCGGATCCGGTTCGGGCGCAGGCCTGGCTGGCGGAGGCGGTGACCGCCGGCGACGACACCGCCGCCCTCCTGCTGGGACGGGCGCTGCTCGACGGCGACATCCGGGGCGGCAGTCGGGACCGCGGCCGGCAGCTGCTGGAACAGGCGGCGGAGGCCGGTCACGCGGAGGCGATGATGGCGCTTGGCCGGGCCTATCGCGACGGTCGCGGAGTCGCCGCGGATCCGCAACGCGCCCGGCAATGGTTCGAGCGCGCGGACGCGGCGGGGACCGTCGAAGCAGGATCGGCGCTGGCGCGCCTGGAGACGGTCGAGCCGGCGGCCACCGCCCTCGGATCGGCCGCCGAGGACGGCGACTCCTTCCTCGATGAGGCGACGGTCACCGCCGAGCGCCCGACCGCCGACCGCGCCGGCAGCGCCCTGCCCGGGCTGCGGCGATCCGCCGAGGGCGGCGACCCCGGCGCGATGGCGGCGCAGGGGCGGGCCCTGGTCGCCGGCGACGGCGTCGCCCAAGACACCCGATCCGGCATCGCCTGGCTGATCCGCGCTGCCGAGGGCGGCGATACCGGCGCGATGGCCAATCTGGGCCAGCGCTACCTGACCGGCGACGGCGTTCGGCCGGACCCCACCCGGGCGCTGGAATACCTGGTCCCGGCGGCGGAGGCGGGCGATGCCGACGCCATGGCGGCGATCGGCACGGCGCTGATCTCGGGCGACGGGGTGGAGCGCGACGTCCCGGGCGGCCGGATCGTGCTGCAGGAGGCGGCCGAGGCCGGCCATGTCGGCGCCATGACCGAGTTGGGGCGGTCCCTGCTCGAAGGCCCCGATGCCGATCCCGAGCGTGGCCGGGCGCTCCTGCGCCGGGCGGCCGAGGCGGGCAGCGCGGCCGCGCAGTTCGCCCTGGGCCGGGCGCTCCTGGACGGCGCGGCCGGCGGCGGCGACGTCCGGGAGGGGGCCGACTGCCTGATGCAGGCGGCGGCGCAGGGCCACGGCGGAGCCTTCTCCGCCCTCGCCGACGCCTGGCTGCGCGCCAACGGCCTGGCGGCCGACGACCGCGCCGAGGCGGAGCGCTGGGTGGAGGAGGTCCTCGCCGAACCGCGGCCGGCCGCCGTGCAGGCGCTGGCCGACCTCATCGAAACTGCCGGGCGCGGCACCGGCGGCTAGAGCGGTTTCCGGCCGACAGGAATCGAAGGGGATTCCCAAATCAGTGGCGACGTGATTCAAGATGCGTGCTGGGAATGGAGGCCAGCATGCATGGGCCGAGGGCTATCGATGGACCTGCGCGAGCGGGTGGTGGCGGCGATCGAGCGGGATGGGATGAGCTGTCGGCAGGCGGCGGCGCGGTTTGGCGTGGCGCCGTCGACGGCGATCCGCTGGCGACGGCTGATGCGGGAGACCGGGAGCGCGGCGCCGAAGCCGCAGGGCGGCGACCGGCACTCGCACCGGATCGAGGCCCATGCGGCGTTCATCCTCGATCTCTGGGAAGATCGACGCGACATCACGCTGGTGGAAGTCCAGCGCCGGCTGGCCGAGCGCGGCACGCCGGTGGGCATCGGCACGGTCCACCGCTTCTTCCGGCGCCACGGGCTGACGCGTAAAAAAAGACCGGCCACGCCATCGAGCAGGATCGCCCGGACATCCTGACCCAGCGGCGGGCCTGGTTCGAGGCGCAGCCCGATCTCGATCCCGCGCGGCTGGTCTTCATCGACGAGACCTGGGCCTCGACGGCCATGGCCCGCAGCCACGGCCGCGCGCCGCGGGGCGAGCGGCTGCGTATGGGCCTGCCCTTCGGCCATTGGAAGACGACGACCTTCGTCGCTGGCCTGCGGCTGTCGGGCATCGTCGCTCCGATGGTCCTGGACGGACCGATCAACCGCCGCTGCTTCGAAGCCTATACCGCCCAGATTCTGGTGCCCGAGCTGCGCCTGGGCGATGTCGTGATCATGGACAACCTGAGCAGCCACAAGTCTCCGGCGACCCGCGCCGCCATCGAGGCCGCCGGGGCGGAGCTCCGCTTCCTGCCGCCCTACAGCCCCGACTTCAACCCGATCGAGATGGCCTTCGCCAAGCTGAAGGCAGGGCTGCGAAAGGCCGCCGAACGCACCGTCGACGGCCTGTGGAGCGCCATCGGTCTCCTGATCGACCGCTTCACCCCGACCGAATGCGCCAACTTCTTCAACGCCGCTGGCTATGTGCCAGAGTGAGTGGAGAACGCTCTAGAGGATCGCGGCCGGGCCGACCATGCCGCACCCGCAGTCCTCGACCAACTGCTTGACCTCCATCGCGATCGGAACGCCGTCTTCGACGAGGAGGATCTTGCGGCGATCGGTCATGGGCGGTCCCTGCTGGCAGCGCAACCGGTCCCTCGTCCCGCGATCCGGTTGCGCAAGCCGCCGACCGTCACGGCACAAAAAAGCGCCCCGGCGGGGCCGGGGCGCTCTCGGGGCCGAGGATGCAGCCGCTATTCGGCGTCGGGCCGGGCGGCCAGCTGGCTCTGCGGCAGCAACTCTGCGAAGCGGCGGTCGAGCCGATCCACCAGGCTCCGGAACTCCGCCAGCTCGGTTCCCGCCAGGTTCTCGCCGGTCGGCAGGTCGATGTTCATCGGGTTGACCTGGGCGCCGTCGACATGGACCTCGTAGTGCAGGTGCGGTCCGGTCGACAGGCCGGTCGAGCCGACATAGCCGATCACGTCGCCTTGGCGCACCCGGTCGCCCTGGCCGAGGCCCCTGGCGAAACCGTTCATGTGGCCGTAGGCGGTCTTCAGGCTGCCGTGGTGGCGGATCCGGACATAGTTGCCGTAGCCGCTGTTGCGGCCAATGAACTCGATCACGCCGTCGCCAGCGGCGTAGATTGGCGTGCCGGTCGGGGCGGCGAAGTCGGTGCCCCGGTGCATCCGGCTGTAGCCCAGGATCGGATGTCGGCGCGGGCCGAAATTGGAGCTGATCCGCGCCCCGTCGATCGGCGTGCGCATGAGCACGCGGCGCATGCTCTCGCCGTCGCGGTTGTAGTAGTCGATGCGGCCATCCCCGTGCTCGTACCGGTAGATGGCGTAGTCTTGCCCGGACAGGGTCAGCTTGGCGTACAGGATGTCGCCGTTGCGGGCGAGCTCGCCGCTCTCGTGAAAATCCTGCTCGTACAGGATCTCGAACCAGTCGCCGGGCTGGAAGTCGCGCTGGAAGTCGACCGTGTAGGAATAGGCGCGGATCGCCTCGATCAGCACCTGGTCCGGTACGTCTTGGCCGACCGCGGCGAGATAGAGGCTGGAATCGATCGTCCCGGCGGCTGCCCGTGCCCGGGTGACCAGGGCGTTGGGGGTGTCGCCGGCGACGAACGCGTCGGTCTCCGGATCGCGGTGGACCTTGGTCACCCGCTCGACGTCGGGCATCGTCTCCAGGGCGTCAAGGCGCACCGTCTCACCGTCGAGGGAGACGGTCAGGGTGACCTCCTGCCCGATCTGCAGGCGGCGCAGGTCGACCAGCTCGCCCAGGGCCTCGATCGCATAGTGCGCCTCGGTGCGGCCGACGCCCTCGCCGGTCAGCATGGCCATCAGGGTGTCACCGGATTCGACCGTCAGAACCCGCGTCTCGACCACGGGTTCCACGGCGTCCGGCGGCGTGGCAATGTCCGGGCGGTTCGCGATCTGGAGGTCCGGCGTCTGCGCCGGACCGGCGGCGGGCGCCACCGCCTCGACGACCGCCAGGCCGAGCGCGGCGCCTGCCTCCTCCGCCGCGCTGTCGCCGTCATGGGTGTGCGGCGCGCCGGTTTCGTGGGCGCGGGCGGGCGCGGACCAGACGGCGGCGAGGAGAGCCCCCGCCCCGAGGGCGGCGACGGCGAACGGCGAAACGGAGCGAATCGCAGGCACGGGGCAGGTCTCCCTTGCATCCCTGTCTAAAGGCCACCGGATAAGGCACTTAGTCGATTATGGTATCGCTTCGGGTCGAGGCCGTACCCCGAATGTGCGCCGAGGATGGTCGGAAGCGATTCCCGCTGTCAACCGCGAAGGGGCCCGGGGCCGCAGAAACCGGGGCCGCAGTAACCTTGGCTTCAACCTTGGCTTCCGAGCCGCGGACTCGGTGTCGTGCGCCCTGGCAGGTCCCCTGCCCCGGAGCCGCCCGACCGGGGCGTCCGGATGGCCCGACGCCACCCGTCCTGGCGGATCGGGACCGTTCGGCCGCGCGGGCCGGCGCCTCGGGCGGCCGGCCTGACGGGAGTGGCTCGGCCCGATGTCCCGCCAATTTGCAGAGAATCCGAGACAGGGTTTGACACGGCCGGTCCGATGGGCCATATGCGGCGTCCCATTGACGACGGGGGCGCGATCGGCGACCGAGGCGGCCTTGACTTCAGGCGCCTCCGAGGCCGCCGATCGAAGGCGTCTCCAATTCGGCCCGCCGTGGTCCATCCGGCAGGAAAATGCCGGTTTTCGGCGGCTGGCAGGGTCGAAAAAAAATCGTCACGAAAGGGTTTGACAGCCGGGTCGGGAAGCGACTATACCCCCGGCTCCCGACGACGAAGGGCGGCGCCGACGGCGCTTCCGGGACGATCGCCGGGACGGATCTTGGACAAGTGAACAGGTCGAGAAGGGATGCACGGGCGGCGGTTCGTGCGGGAGATTTCTGGCGGTCCCCCGAGGGGGGTTTGTTGGGAATGGCCGTGCGGGCGGATGAGCCGTGATCGTGTATCCTGTTAGGGCGTTCTTTGCCCTGGCTTGGTTTCGGCCGGGCTGGGGTTTATGGAGGATCCTTGTCAGGATGTGCGTGGGTTCCGGTCTGGCTTTCGGGCTGGGTTGGGGCCGGCGGCATCGTCGAGCCGGAGCGGTCTGGTGCCTTAGGGTGCTGTGATGTGTTCCGGTGCATCGAACCTGAGAGTTTGATCCTGGCTCAGAACGAACGCTGGCGGCAGGCCTAACACATGCAAGTCGAACGCACCCTTCGGGGTGAGTGGCGCACGGGTGAGTAACGCGTGGGAACCTGCCCTTCGGTACGGAATAACCCCGGGAAACTGGAGCTAATACCGTATACGCCCGAGAGGGGAAAGATTTATCGCCGAGGGATGGGCCCGCGTCGGATTAGGTAGTTGGTGGGGTAACGGCCTACCAAGCCTTCGATCCGTAGCTGGTCTGAGAGGATGATCAGCCACACTGGGACTGAGACACGGCCCAGACTCCTACGGGAGGCAGCAGTGGGG
>Ga0076929_100565_pt1 | contig 27141 bp, 29 predicted proteins | sample HotLakConUCCSL28_FD_87104 | JGI IMG/M metagenome (GOLD analysis project Ga0076929, IMG submission 87104) | Hypersaline microbial mat communities from Hot Lake, Washington, USA - Hot Lake Consortium UCC-SL28 (version 3) (version 3) | ecosystem: Environmental > Aquatic > Thermal springs > Hot...
CGGCAGTCTCATGCGCGCGCCGCAAGTGGCCGACTTTTACACCGCCGCGTGGCCGGATTTTACTCCGCCGTTGACACGCATGGGGTTCCGCAAAATCCGGTGCGCGGGCAATGGATTGTCGCATCATTAGGCCGATGCGGTCGCCAGATTTCGCTCATGAACGGCTCATCGGCACCGCCGCCGGCATGAGCCTCAACCCCGGAAAATTCCGGCTCCCGCTGGCCCAAAATCGGCACATCAGGCCGGTGGAAAATTCCAGTTTCGAGTGGATGGAAAGTGGGGGCAGGTCACTGATGGGTGCGAAAAGCAGCCTGGTGTAGCTCCCCCGTTGTCACCCACAATGATCTAAATCTGCGCCGAACTCATCAAATCACATGAATACAAGCAGTGCACTACAGCTCGTTTTGTTTGAAGCCGTGTTTTTTGTAGATGCTGTCCCATGTGCCATCTTCTGTCAGCTTGGCCAGGCTGGCCTGCATCTTGGCGATGGTCTCGGCGGGTATCTCCTTGTTGCACGCCACGCCGTTCAAGGCTTTGGTCAAGACCAGAAGCGGCTTCAGGGGGGTGCCCTTCTGCCGCAATTCATCAACCAGAGTGCCGGCCATGGGCATCAGGTCGATGCGGCCCAGCAGCAGCTTGTTGAGCGTGACTTCGATATCCGATGCCAGATCGATCCGTTTGAACTGCAGGCTTTCCAGAAGTTCCGCCGTATAGTCGCCCCGTTGCGTGCCCACCAGGTACTGGCGTGCTTCCTCCAGCGTGGCGGCATGGACATTGGAATCCGCGCTTTTGACAAGGTAGTTATAGCTGATCAGCAACGGCTCGACCCACTGAAAACGCGTGTCGCGTTCCACGGTGTGAACTGTGGTGAACACACAATAGCCGTTTTTGTTTTCCGCCAGGGCGATGGCGCGGGCCCACGGCATCAATTCCATGTCGTATTCAAGCCCTGCATCCGCCATAACCAGGTGCATCAGCTCAACCGAGAGACCCTTCAATTGCCCATCTTCGGCATAGTTGTACGGGGGATAGTTTTCGGTAACCAGATGCAGCGGGCTGGCGATGGCGGTGGTAGCCATGGCGAGGGCTGCGCACAGATGAAAAATGGCGGCTTTATGGATGAGCCGGAGTTTCACAATGACCATCAGACAAACTTCCTTGTAAAAGGTTTGCACCCTGGCGACAGGATGATCGCACGCGCGGCGGGTATGATGGGCATCGCGCGCCGCATCAGGGTCAAGGCTTACCTCCGACACCGTATTTCTCGAAAATCATGGCTTGGGTTCCATCGGCAATCAGCTTGTCCAGGCTGGATTGCATTGTAGCGACAACCTCATCGGAAATGCCTGGATTGCAGGCGATCGAAAACACATCCTCTGTCAGCACCAGCGCCACCTCAACCGCCTTTCCCTGGCGCTTCAACACCATGAAGTAGTCCTCAGAGACGGGCATCAGATCGATGCGGCCACTCAGCAGTTTTTTCAAACTCAAGGTCTGGTCAACTGCCAGATCCACCTTGGGAAACTGGTGTGCCTCGAGAATAGTCTGGGTGTAGTCGTCGCGCTGGGTGCCAACACTATAGGCCTTGGCTTCCTCGATGGTGCTCGGGTTCACGCCGGAACCGGCTTTGCGCACCAGAACGGTACGGTTTGTCAAAAGCGGTTCAACCCATTTGAATTTGGGATCGCGTTCCGCATTGTGGACGGTTGAGAAGACACAGTGATCTTGCTGGGTTGTAGCCAGCGACAGCGCCCGTGCCCAGGGCATCATCTCGATCGTATAATCCAGCCCGGCATCCTGCATCAGCAGTTTCACCTGCTCGACCGAGCTGCCCTTGTACGCGTTGTCCTCGCGGTAGTTGAACGGAGGATATTCCTCAGTATCGAGCTTGATGGTCTGGGCCTGAGCCGGAACCACCAGGACAAGCAGCGTCAGAAAAACTGATCTTATCATGACACAGCACTTTCGATTTGACTGGAGACATCTTCAAGGTTGGCTTCAGCCCACACATTCCCGGCCTTGTCGGTCAGGTGCAATATGAGCTCGTCCACGGGAGCCGGCCTCGCAAAATGATACCCTTGCCCGTATTCGATACCCATGGCCCTCAACATGTCGCGCTGATTGGCCGCCTCTATGCCTTCAGCGACAACCATGCAATTCATCTTTTGCGCAATCATCTTGATGCCTTCAATCATCAGTTTGCTCTTGTCGTGCGAATTCTCCGAATTGAGTGCGTGAATGAAGGATTTGTCGATTTTGACGATATCAACCGGGAACCGGTGCAGATAGCTCAGAGACGAATAGCCGGTGCCAAAATCGTCGAGGGCAACACGCATTCCCTGGGCCGACAGTTCCTTGAGGGCAACAAAAGTGTTCACATCGTCCTGAATCAGCACCGCTTCGGTGACTTCCACGACAATACGCGATGGCGAAATGCTGGTCTCCTGCAGATCCGTCATGATTCTCAGCGGCAAACCCGGCTCGAATTGCAGCGGTGAGAAATTGACCGCCAGATAGCTATCGTGCAGACCCAGCGCATCGCTGATTTTGGCCAGATGCTGCACAGCCTGTTGGAATATCCTGCGGCCAATTGCGCTGATGGACCCGGTTTCCTCAGCAACCGATATGATATCAGCGGGTGCCACAATGCCTTTTTGCGGATGATTGAGGCGCATCAGCGCTTCAAAACCCGCGATCCTGCCGCATTGCAAATCAACGATCGGCTGCAACCAGGCCTCGAACCAGTCATTGGCAAGCCCCTGTTCGATGAAGCCCTCGATTTCAGCGCGTGAGCGCGCGACCTCGGCAATGTTGTCGCTGAACATCACCATCCCGTTCTTGCCGCCCTTCTTGCGTGCATACATCGCCATATCGGATTTCTGCAGCAGATCGGTGGCGCTGTGCGCCTGTGTGGGATAAAGCGCAATGCCGATGCTGGCGCTGAGCGTTACCGCGGTACCGTCTATGTCAAGCGGTTCATCAAAGATGCGGGCAATGCGCTCTGCTACTTCCCTGGCTACAGGCTCTGCCTTGGGGGCAGCAACAAGAATGGCGAATTCATCGCCGCCAAGCCGCGCCAGCGCATCGTCCGGCCGGATTTGCTGCCGCATGCGCTCGGTAACCGCGCACAGCACCGCATCCCCCGCCGTGTGGCCCAGATTGTCATTAATCCATTTGAAACGGTCGAGATCGATGAATAGACACGCCAATTCGCCGTCGCGCTCATCGGTTTGCCGGATTTTTTCGCCAAGCGTCGTTTCAAACCCCTGCCGGTTCTGAAGTCCCGTCAAATGGTCAGTGATCGCCTGCTGGTGGTTTCGCTGTTCGGCGTCTTTCAGTTCGCTCACATCGGTCATGACTGAAAGCGACAGATCCTGATCACCCCACGGGGAGGTGACGGTTTCCCTGATCAGCACATCGATGCGACGGCCATCGGCGCATATGAATTTGACGGTTACCCCCGGGCTCCCCGAGTCGTCCCCGACCGGCCTGTGGTGCGCTTTATAGGTTTCACGCGAAGCGGGATCCAAAAAACCGCTGAACGCCTTGCCGATCACATCTTCGCGGCAAAAGCCGGTGGCAAGAAGCCAGTAGTCCGAAACTGCGCTGACCTGGCCGTCGCGATCCACTGAATACAGCATCGCAGGGGTCAGATTATAAATGGCCTGGGCAAGGGCATGTGCCGATTTGAGCGCCTTTTCCTCAGCTTCCAGCTCTTCCTGCATCTCGTTGAAATTCCTGGCCAGGGTGCCCATCTCGTCATTGGACGTCCAATCAACCCGCTGGCGTGAACCAAGCTTGTGTGTCGCAACGATGGCGTCGGTCAAATGCAACAGCGGCCGGATAACGGTAATCCGGTTAGCAATCAGCGCGGCAGCGGAAATCAACAGGACGGCGAGGCCGAAAATCGAGAGAAAAATAATCTCGCGTGTGTTGATGACCATATGAAGACTGGTCTGTTCAACCCAGATGGTCAGCGTGCCGACTTGCTTGTCGCCATCCACCGAACTGAACACGATCGGCGATGAGATTTCCTGCAGGGGTTTACCGGCATCCTCGAGCTCGATCGGGGTTACGATATGGATCTCCCCCACGGTATCGGTAACATCGACACGGACAACACGTGAATTGGAAACGACCGTGTCGGCAATCTTGCGGACGCTCTCAACGTCGAAATCCCAAAGGGGTTTGCCCAGCGCCTGGGCATTGGCCACCATCATCAGATCGATGCTTTTGCGGTCTTCCGTCACCGCGCGGTCATAGGAAAGAAAGAAAAACAGCGCAAAAAGCGGCGCGACAAGCAGCAGCAATGCAGCACATACGATTAGTATAAAGCGTTTCTCTACTGAGTGCGCGTACATGCTTCCTCAAGTGCCAAACGGCCATTTGGCTTACTTTCTCACGCCAGATTGGCATTTCGGGATTAACGAACGCTGAAATTCCCTTCAGGAGGTATCGATCAGATAGTTTGCGGAATGGCTCTGTTGCAAACTTTTCGCTAACCGGCGACCGATAATCAGCTCTCGATGTTTTGGGAGATGACAATGTTCAAAGGCCGCCATTTCGTCCAGTCGATTATCTTGCTTTGCGTTCGCTGGTATCTGGCCTACGGCTTGAGCCTTCGGAACTTGAAGGAAATGATGTCAGAACGAGGCATCAGCGTGGATCATTCGTCGATCCATCGGTGGGTCGTACACTTCTCGCCTTTGATTCTGGACCGCTTCAATCGCAGGAAACGTTCTGTGACCGGCAAGCGGCATGCAGACGAAACGTACATCAAGGTGCAGGGTCAATGGATGTATTTTTATCGAAGTACGAAGAGTGGCGCGAGCGCAATGGACGCTGATCGCAACGCCGCTTGATTGTATCATCGCGAGGTGACATTCGCTTTCAATTAAAATTCGGACGGTGAAGCTGTTCCACCGCGTTGAGATCAGGCTACTGTGCCGCGCGCATCCACCGGGACCCGAACCAGCTCCCCGTCAGCCTTGATCAGCCAGGCCTGGTCGAACAGGTTGGTGACCACGCAGACATGGTTGGGGATCACCAGAACACGCTGGCCGATACGGTAAACGTCAGCGGGACTATGATGCAGCACGCCATGCTCCTCGCTGAGCGAGACGATCGCGGTGTCGATGGAGCCCGCCACATGGCCAAAGCCTTCAAGTCCCAAGAGATCGGAGGTCAGGCTCTTGGAGCCGGCATCGATAACCGCGCGGCCAGGCGCTGGCAGGCTCACGATTGTGGCGAGGACACCCAGCGCGCAATGCTTCCAGTCACAGGCGCCGCGGGCAACCAGCGAGCGATCATTGTAGACGTAGGTGCCGGCGCGATACTCTGTGAAAATGCCAAGAGGCGCAGCACTTGCCATGTCAGGCGAGCCGCCGGTGGAGACGACGGGGCAGTCGAGGCCTTCCGCAGCGAGTTTGGCAACGGTATCGGTCATGAAAGCCGCAGCAGCTTGCGCGCCGCCGACGGCGGGATAGGTCATCAGGCCGCCAAAGCTGAGCCCAGGGCTTGCAGGGATGATGGCGGCCAGATCGCAGGCCGCCTCAGGGCTCTGCACGCCGCAGCGGCCTGCGCCGGTGTCGCATTCCACCAGCACTTCGAGCGGCCGTTCCGCATCGGCAAAAGCGGCGCTGAGGCCTGCGACGGTTGCGGCGCTGTCGGCGGTGACGGAGAGCCTTCTCACCCGGCCCGCCAGCCGGCGCAGACGTTCGAGCTTTGCGGCGCCGATGATGTTGAAGGTGATCAGGATGTCATCAAGACCGCCGTCGGCCATGATATCGGCCTCGCCGATCTTCTGGCAATTGATGCCCACGGCCCCGGCTTCGATCTGGGCGCGGGCAAAGGCCACCATCTTGTGGGTCTTGATGTGCGGCCTGAGCGCCAGTCCCGCCGCGTCGCAATGATCCTGAAGCGCTTGGATATTGGCAAGCGCGATGGTTTGGTCAATGACGATGCAGGGCGTGTCCAGTTCACCGAATGTGTCAGCCGAGAGCATTATGCGGATCCTCCACCCGCGGCCAGATGGCGCGCGTCAGGTTCTTGTAATCATTGGTGACGGGATTGTTCGGATAGGGCCCGTCGATGGCAACATAGAGGATTTCGCTGGCGATGTGCGAGAACGCCTCCTGAAAATGGTTGGTCGATTTCACCGCCAGCACCGACTTGGCAAGCGGATCGATGCCGAAATTGGAGAAGATGTCAGGGTTGAAAACCTGCGAGCGGACTGTGTTGAGGATGACGTCAATGCCACCAACCTCGATCCAGACCGAGGCGCCAAGCGGCACCACACTGTCGCCGAAACTCTGCAGTGCAGCAGCGCGCGTCTTGCGCACGATGACCTCTGCATCAAGCGGCTCGCCGCTGCCCGCCGACATCTTGCCGCCGAAGCGCAAGTGAAGCCGCGCGCCCTCCCCCGCCGAGATGCAGGTGCGCACCGCGATCGGATCCCAGATCGATGCCAGAGCCGCGTTCCTGATACAGCCCTTGAGCATCGCACGCAGCAGAACCGTGGAATCGCCGGGAACGCCGCCACCGGGATTATCCCAGACATCGGCGATGACCACCGGCCCCTTGCCGTTCACTGCTGCGCCGATCACAGCGGCCCGGTCGAGCGCCTGTTCGGGACTCAGAAATTCCGGCCTTGTGCTGCCGCGAAAGCCAAACAGTTCCTCGCCGAGTTGGCGGGCAAGAGTACTGGCGTGTTCAGGATCATTGTCGGTGACCACGATCACCTTGGTGCCGAGGTCGGGGACATCGCCGGCCATGAAGCCGTGGATCACCGCGATCGACAGGATGCCGGGCTGCCGTTCGAGTTCGCGCATACGGTCGACGAAGCCGCGCATCGGCTGCCGCGACGTGGGCAGGAGTTCGATCATGCGGCAATCATGCACCGCGATGGTCGGACGCACTTCGCCAGCAAGGGTGCGGTTGGCAAGTTCCACCAGCCGCTCGCCGGTCTCGACGAAATCGGTATGCGGAAACTCCTTGAACACTGTGACAATGTCGAGATTGTCGATGCGGCGCTGGCTGAGATGGCTGTGTGGATCGAAGCTCGCCCCGATCAGGGTATCGGGGCCGACGATGCTCCGCACGGCTTCGAGCAGCTCGCCTTCGCAATCGAGGCAATCCTGCGCCACCATCGCGCCATGCAGGCCCAGCAGCACGGCGTCAAGCGGCAATGCGGCGCGGATCTCGCCCAGCATCTGGTCGCGCAGCATATGCCAGGTCCTGCTGTTGACGAGGCCGCCGGGCTCTGCCCAGGTGGCGGTGCCCTCGATCACGTCCCACCCATAGGCGTCGGCGCGGGCGCGGACTGCGGGAAAGACGGCGCTACACAGCGTCGGCGTCACCGGATGCTCTCCAGGCGGCGCGTAGAAACTGTCCTCAAAATCCTGAATGTCGGTTCTGAGCGGGGAGAAGGTATTGGTTTCGGTAGCGAGCGAGCCGACAAACACCCGTTTGGCATTGATTGTCATGCGTGGTCTTTCTGCAGTTCGGCAATGTGATGGCAGGCGCTGAAATGCTCTTTGCCAAGCGGCTGCGCCAGCGGCTGGTCCGAGCGGCAGATGTCGGTGGCGAATTTGCAGCGCGGATGGAAGGCGCAGCCCGGCGGCGGCGCGGCCGCATTGGCCGGTTCGCCCAGATCCTCCACCCGCTTGCGTCCCGGGACGATGCGCGGGATGGAGGACAGAAGCAGTCGCGTATAGGGATGGGACGGCCGCTCGAAAATATCGGCTCGAGAGCCGATCTCGACGATCCGGCCGAGATACATCACCGCGACGCGGTCGCTGACATGGCGAACAACACCGAGATCGTGGCTGATGAACAGCATCGAGACTCCGCTGTTGCGCTGCAGGTCCTTGATCAGGTTGAGCACCTGCGCCTGGATCGAGACATCGAGCGCGGAGACCGCTTCGTCGGCGATGACCAGCCGGGGCTTGAGGATCATCACCCGGGCAATGCCAATGCGCTGGCGCTGTCCGCCGGAAAATTCATGCGGAAAGCGCTCCATGACTTGAGGGTCGAGGCCGACCTGCTGCAGCGTCTCGGAGATCAGGGCGCGGACCTCGCTGCGGGTCTTCGCCAGACCGTGAATGCGCAGCGGCTCGGCCAGCGTCTTCTCGATGGTCAGACGCGGATTGAGCGAGGCGAAAGGATCCTGGAAGATCATCTGGATCTCGCGGCGCAGTGGCCGGAAGGCCGTCTGGCTCAGCGACAGGATCTCGCGGCCATCGAGCTTGGCAGTGCCGCCGGATGCGGTCTCGAGCCGCGTCAGCGTGCGGCCCACCGTCGATTTGCCGCAACCGGATTCGCCAACCAGGCTCAAAACTTCGCCAGCGCGGATGGAAAAGCTGACGCCGTCGACGGCCTTGAGCAAGCGCCGGCCCGAGCCGAAAGGCCGAGGCGTGCCCAGCACAAAATGTGTCTTCAGGTCCTCGACCTGCAACAGGGGAGCGACGCTCATGATGGATCCTCGCCGGGAAAATGGCAGCGGGTGAAATGGCTCGGGCTGACCGCCACGGCCGCCGGATCGATATCGGAACAGACCGGTCGGGCGCGGCTGCAGCGCGGATGGAAGGCACAGCCGTCGAGCTTGTCGCCAAGCATCGGAACACGGCTCGGGATCGCTTCGAGCCGGTCAACCTTGCGGTCGGAGACCGGGATCGATGCCATCAGGCCCCGCGTGTAGGGATGGGCCATGGTTGAAAACAGCTCGTCGGCCGGCGCGGACTCGATGATCTTGCCCCAATACATGACCGCGACATCGTCACAGGTTTCGGCAATCACTCCGAGATCGTGCGAGATCAGCATGATGGCCATCCCGGTCTCGGCCTGCAGCTCCTTCAACAGGTCGAGAATGCGGGCCTGTACGGTGACGTCGAGCGCTGTGGTCGGCTCGTCAGCGATCAGCAGCTTCGGCTCGCAGGCGAGCGCCATGGCGATCATCACCCGCTGGCGCATGCCGCCGGAAAGCTGATGCGGGAAGCTATCGACCCGGCCTTCAGGATCGGGAATGCGGACCAGGCGCAGAAGCTCGATCGCCCTTTCGCGGGCCTCGGCTTTCGAGACCTTGCGGTGCTGCAGGATGGATTCGGCGATCTGCTCGCCCACCCGGTAGACCGGATTGAGGCTGGTCATCGGCTCCTGGAAGATCATCGCCATATCGGCGCCCATGATCGCGCGGCGTCGCGCGGCGGGCAGCGCCAGCAGGTCCTGACCGTCAAACAGGATGGAGCCCGATGTGATGCGCACCTGACTTCCTTCCAGAAGGCCCATGATGGCCAGCGAGGTCAGGCTCTTTCCGCACCCCGATTCACCGACGATGCCCAGCGTCTTTCCCGCGGCGACCGAGAACGAGACCCCATGGACGACCGGCACCAGCTGTCCCCCGACGGCAACGGCGATGGCGAGATCTTTGACTTCCAGGAGGGCCATCGGTCAAACTCCCGCAATATCGTCTTTGAAACGTGGATCCATGCTGTCGCGCATGGCGTCGCCGACCACGTTCATCGAGAACACCGACAGAATGATGAGCAGGCCGGGAAAGATCAGCAGCCAGGGCGCGCGGGTAACATAGATCCGCGATTCCGACAGCATGTTGCCCCAGCTCGGCACTTCCGGCGGCAGGCCGAGGCCGAGAAAATCGAGCGCCGCCGCCTGCAACTGGGCAAAGGCGAAGATGAAGCTTGCCTGGACCAGAAGCGGTGAAACCAGATTGGGCAGGATGTGCCGGAACAGGACCGAGAAATGGCCGGCGCCGGAACAGATGGCGGCGTCGATGAAAACTTCGCGCTTGAGCTTGAGCGTCATGCCAAACAGGATCCGCGCCGTGGTGGTGGCATAGACGATGCCGATGACAATAATGGTGTTGGTCACGCTTCGCTCGAGCAGCGTCATCAGCACCAGCGCCAGCAGCAGCGCCGGAAAGGCCATCAGAACGTCGATGCCGCGCATGAGGACGTTGCCCAGACGAATGAAATAGGCCGACAGCATGCCGATGAGTCCACCAGTGGCGAGCGCGAAAACCACGCTGCCGAGGCCGATGAGCATTGTCATCCTGGCGCCATAGACACTGCGTGAAAACGTATCACGGCCATAATGATCCGTGCCGAAAAGATGCAGCCAGCCGGGCTCGACCAGACGGTTGACCGGGTCGATATCGAACGGGTCAAACGGCACGATCAAGGGCGCTGCAATGGCTGCGAACAGAACCAGGCAAAGCCAGATCAGTCCGATCGTCGCCATGATGCGTCCGCGAAACGTATTCCGGACGGTTTGAAGGAAACTCATTTCAGCGACACTCTCGGATCGAGCCAGGCATAGGCGAGGTCGACGATCAGGTTGATGACCATGTAGAGACAGACGATCACCAGGATAACCCCCTGGATGACCGGGTAATCCCGCCGCAGGATCGACTGGACCACGAGTTGCCCGACACCGGGAAGCGAGAATACGGTCTCGGTGACCACCGCTTCCGAAATCAGCGCGGCAAAGGTGAAGCCGAAGGCGGCGGCGACCGAGATCAGCGCATTGCGAAAAACGTGCTTGATTGCCACCCGCGTCGGATGCAGCCCCTTGGCGCGGGCCGTGCGGACATGATCCTCACGCTGCACATCGAGCATTGAGGCGCGCACCAGGCGGATGATCAAAGCCGCATTGGGGGCTGCAAGCGTCAGGCTGGGCAGCAAGAGGTAGCGCAGGTTGAGAAGCCCGCCTTCCTCATGAATGGAGGGAAAGCCCGAACTCGGGAACCAGCCCAGCCAGACGGCGAAGATCAGGATGAGATAGAGCCCCAGCCAGAAAGTCGGCACCGAAGCAAACAGCATGGCCCCGCCGGAGGCGAGTTGGTCGACCCAGGTTCCGTGTCGGGTTGCTGACATCACGCCGATGGGAACGCCGATCAGGATGATCCAGACCATCGTCAGCAGCGCCAGCAGGATCGAGGTCTCCGCTCCGCCGGCGATTACCTCCATTACCGGCGTACGGAAGAACACCGATGTGCCGAAATCGCCTTGCAGCGCGTTGCCGAGCCAGATGAAATATTGAACGTAGATAGGCTGGTCTAGTCCCATCTCTCGCGACAACCGGGCGACATCCTCGGGTGTGGCCGAATCGCCAAGCAAGATTGCAGCAGGATCGCCGGGAATGAGGTGGACAAACAGGAAGACCAGGACGGACGCGGCCAGCAAGGTCGGAACCAGGGCCAGAAGCCGTTTGAACGTGTAAGCGAGCATGAAATGACCAGGTTTTCCGGTGGAACCCCCCTCCCCGCATCATCGCAGGGAGGGACACTTGTTGTTTGACCTACTTGGACACATTCCAGAAGCTGGGCCAGATCAGGGTGGCATCCGCCAATCCCTTGAGCGCCGGCGAGGCGATGTTGTAGGTGTAGACATCGCCGGTCTTCATGGTCGGAACCTGATCGTAGATCAGCGCCTGGATCTCCGCCCAGATTCTCTCACGCTCGGCCGGATCGGAGGAAGCGGTGAACCTTGCTTTCAGCTCGGCCTTTTCAGGTGTCGCCCACCAGCCCGGATAGCTGTCGTTCATCACCGAGATCAGGATGGGATCGGGCACGAAGCCGTGGTGGGTGAAGAACATGTCCCACTGGTCGGCCTTGCCCCGCTTGTCGATCAGCGTCGCCCAGTCATAGACCTGAAGGTCGATGTTGAAACCGGCCTGAGCCAATTGCTTGGTATAGACGATCGCCGAATCATAGTGGAAGGGATAGTTGGTCGAGACCATGAACTTGATCGGCTCGCCGTCGTAGCCCGCTTCCTTGGCCATGGCCTTGGCCGCTTCCGCATCACCCTTGGAGAAGTTTTCGGCGCCCGCTTCGCTGTACCAGACATTGCCCTTCGGCATGAATGAGCCGTTGGCGCTCCACAACTGGTCGGGACCGATGGAAACCTGCAGTGCGGGAACCTTGTCGATGGCCGTCTGGATGGCGCGGCGCAGGGCGAAATTCTCCTTGAGCGGGCCTTCCTGGGAGTTCAGGAACACCAGCCCGAACAGCGGGCTGCCATTGACGATGGTACTAACTGAAGCGTCGGCATCGAGATCGGCGAACAGGTCACCGGGAATGCTCTCGGCATAGTCATAATCGCCGGCGCGCACGCCCGCGACGCGGGTGCCGACATCGGCTACCGGAATGAAGTGCAGCGTGTCGAATTCGGCAACGCGCTTGCCGCCATAGCCGTCCGGTTCACCCTCGGGCGAGTTGTAGCCGTCAAAACGGAGCAGTTCGACGTAACGGTTAGGCTCCCATTTGCTGAACTTGTAAGGGCCGGTGCCGATGTAGTCCTCGGGCGCAATCGGCTCCTTGCCAGCGCCGGTGACCACGGAAGCGGGATAGATCGCCGGGCCTCCATTGATAAAGGCCATCAGGTTCTTCCAGGGTCCGAAAGGCTCGGTGAGCGTGATGGTGATTTCGTGATCGCCGGTCGCCTCGACGCTGTCTACATTGTCAAACAGCAGCGCACCGCGCGAGCCGAACTCGCCCCAGCGCTTGAGCGACGCCAGCACGTCGGCTGACGTCATGGGCTCGCCATTGTGGAAGCTCACGCCCTCGCGCAGCTGGATGGTGATGGTCTTGCCGTCGGCGCTGGTCTCGTCGCCGGCCGCCAGAAGCGGCACCGGTGCATTGGACGAATTGAAGGTGTAGAGACCCTCGAACATATGGTGCGCGATGGTCGTCGCCAAGTCCGAGGTGATGACCTGCTGGTCAAGGCTCGGCGGCTCGCCGACCGTTGCATAGCGCAGCATGCCATCCGCCATCGCGGAGCCGGTGATTGACAGCAATGCACCTGCCATCGCCGCAGATTTCAGCCAAGTCTTGAGTTTCATTGTCATTCCCCTTTTTTGAATCATTCGCTGGATCTACCAGTGCCGCCAGAACGGCGCTTCCGTGAAAGAAATTTACATTTTGTCTGATAATCGTCAAACGAAAATTGCGCACCGCCCGAAATGCAGGTAGATATCTCGTAAATTATTTCCAAAATGGAGCGTTCATGCCAGATACAAAAGAACAAATAACCCGATACGAGACCGCAGACCTGGCGGCCGGAGGGCAGCGCAGGCCCTTTGCCAAAGCCGTCCGGGCGGGCGATTTCGTCTATGTCTCCGGGCAGGTCCCCTCGCTCAATGGCGAGATCGTTCATGGTGGAATCATCACCCAGACCGAACAGGTGATGGTCAACATCCTCGGCGTGCTAGCGCTGGCCGGATGCGGATTGGAGCATGTGGTCAAGGTCAATGTCTGGCTTGATGAGCCGCGTGACTTCTCCAGTTTCAACAGCGTGTTTGAAAAATACTTTCTCGACCATCCGCCTGCCCGGTCAACAGTGCAATCATCGCTTATGGTCGACGCCAAGGTGGAAATGGATGTAATAGCCTTCAATCCGTTATAGGCAGGGCGCGCGCGGCATGAACAAGGTCATCGACATAATCCTGCAGATGCGGCGGCTCGACGGCGAGTTGCCAAAGCGCGAGCAGCGGGTGGCCGACTTCGTCCTCGCCAATCTTGAGCGGATCGCCTATCTCCGTCAATCCGAGATTGCCAAGGCATCGGGTGTCTCCGACGCTACCGTCAATCGCTTCTGTGTCTCGCTGGGCTGCGATGGTTTTCGCGATTTCAAGATCCAGCTGACCCAGAGCGTGGCGGTGAGCCTGCAATATCTGGGCGGGCCCGGCGATGAGAATTCCGTGTCCGACCAGCTGGTGGTGCAGGTCTTCGGTGCGCTTGTCGATACGCTCAACCTGGTGCGATCACAACTCGACAGCGTGGCGATCGAAGCCGCCATCGACCTGCTTGCCGGCGCCGGGCGGATCGCATTTTTCGGCGTTGGCGGCGGCTCGGCCAATGTGGCGCGCGAAGGCGCCAACCGGTTTTTCCGGCTCGGCGTGCCGGCCGAAGCCCATGCCGACGGCTATTTCCAGCGGATGCTGGCCTCGACACTCGAGAAGGGCGACCTGGTGTTTGCCATTTCCCAGAGCGGTTCGCCGGCGGAATTGCTCGACAGCGTGGCGATCGCCAAACAATATGGTGTCAAGTCGATCAGCCTGACCAAACGCGGCTCGGAGCTGGCGCGCGCGACCGACGTCTCGATCGAGATCGACATTCCGGAGGATCACGATATCTACAAGCCATCCGCTTCGCGTCTGGCCTATATCGCGATTATCGACGTGCTGGCCGCCGGCACCGCTCGGCGCCGGCCCGAGCAGGTCAAGGAATACCTGCGCCGCATCCGCACCTCGCTGGTGCCGCTGTCCAGCGATCCAGGCCCCAAGCCGATCGGCGACTAGTAGCCAGGGTACTCGTCGGTGAGATCGTTGTGAGAGAACGCCAGGCCGCAATAGATGCAGAAGCCCGGTTAAGGGATGCGTCGCTTTTCGAACTTGTCGATTTCGTATGTTTTCGTCCTCATCCAGCAAAGATAGGAGAGTGATCGCTGGGTTGCCAGCAGGGGAACCGTGTCGCGACAGTTCCAGTTCGTGCTGCCGGTCAATTGCCTTTTATGACTTTACGAAGTTTACAAACTTGACGAGTTGACACAAGCAGCCCATATTGGCGGTGAAGGAGCACCAAGATCATGTCTACCGCTAAAGCTATTGATAAGCGCGGTCGAAAATCCGACCACGTCAGGTCACCCAACATTGCGTTTTCGACAAAGCTCGCTGGAATTGCGGCGTTCAAAAAGGCGCTTATCGAGCAATACGGTGAGGCGGTCCGTCGCAGCAAGAAGGCCGGGCGCCGGGTCAGCTTTCGGGTTGATGTCGATCCCGAAGCTGGAGCGCAGACTATTACAGTCGTCGAGGAGCAGCCAGGCGCGCTTGCGGATGGGTTTCCCATTGAAAAGGTCGGCGAGCCGGATGCAGACCTTGAGGCAGCCTTGGAGGAAGCCCGAGCACGCGGAAAAAAGCGTGTCTCCGAAATCCTTGCCGCAGACGATATGCTCACCGCAGAGGCGTTTGCAGATCTGTTGGGTGTGTCCAGAGTAACGGTCAACTCACGGCGTCAAAACGGCCAGCTTCTAGGCATCGATGGGGCCAAGAGGGGCTTCCGCTTCCCGGCTTGGCAACTCGATGATGATGGCCGTCCATTCGAGGCACTCCCCGAACTTCAGCAAATCCTCGGTGGCAGTGCTTGGGCTGTCTATAGGTTTCTGGTAACACCGCAAGGAGGCCTCAACGGGCAAACCGGGCTCGACGCGTTGCGGAGTAAGAAGCCTGATGAGGTTATCGAAGCTGCCAAGGGCATTGCTCACGGTGACTTTAGGTAATGCTGGAAACTGCGCCGCCCGCCGGCTTCAAGAACGCAAAACTCGATATTGAAACTGTTCCCACAGGTGAGCGGTTCGGGCGCATCTACCTGGATGCCTATCCGGATCCACTTGGTTTTGGAAAAAGCCCGAGCCGGTTCAGTGATCCGAGGCGCCGGATCGCTGCAAACCGGTTCGGGGTGCTCTATCTCGGCGAGACCATAAAGGTTTGCTTCCTGGAGGCTCTCCTTCGTGACCGCCGGGATGGACAAATCGGCGACCTCCCGATTGAGGAAAATGAAATACACGCCCGCCGGTTTGCCGAGATCGAGACGACAGAGGATCTACGCTTGCTCGACCTGCGCGACGATCATGCCATGCGCATGGGTGTGCCGTCCGACGTCGCGAAAGCTTCGCGCCAGAGCCTTGCTCGCGCCTGGTCGCTGGCGTTCTATGAGCATAAATCTTCGACGGACGGCATTATCTATCCCTCTCGGCTAAACGGCCATGTGAACCTCGCGGTCTATGATCGCGCAGTTTCCAAACTGGCACCCAAACGCGTGGTTCCCCTGATAGGCGCGCCCGGGCTGGCATTGGTGTTGCGGGAATTGTTGGTGGCTCTGGTCTAAGAGGACCGGCAATTTCCCCGTCATCTGCTACTCAGGTCAAGTTTTCTGACGTCGCTTGGTGGTAGCCTCGATCATTGACTGTGGCCGAGATACGTCCAGCACGACAACCGAGAGCTTGTCCTTCCAATGAAGCGGAACGTCACTTAAAAGCATCGCCTCAAGCGCCTCCGCGCTCTCGGGACTGTCGGCACCATCGCTTCTCTTCGGGGCCTTGAACTCGGTGCCGAACCAGAAGACAAGATAGATCCCGAAGCCGCAGGCGCCTGGATCCGCAGCATAACCTGCGAGCTGAGTCGAAGCGGCCGTCCAGAGCTCGCCGTTGTAGTGCCGTTTGGCCTCGATTGGCAGATTCTTGCGAGCGTGTGGTTCGTGATCGGCTAACTTCAACAACGACCGCCGGTTGGCGACACGAATCTAGAGAGGAGACGCGCCAGTGCATATTGTTGATATCTGTGAGGTCACCAAGCCGATCTCATCACCGATCCGGAACGCCTACATAGACTTCAGCAAGATGACGGCAAGTCTGGTGGCCGTTATAACTGATGTCGTCAAGGATGGTCGCCGGGTTGTCGGCTACGGCTTCAACTCGAATGGCCGCTACGGTCAAGGTGGTCTCATTCGGGAGCGCTTTCGCGACCGCATTCTCCAGGCCGATCCAGCATTGCTGTTGAATGACGAGGGCACCAATCTGGATGGCCATAAGATCTGGGCCGCTATGATGCAGAACGAAAAGCCCGGAGGACACGGCGAACGGTCTGTGGCGGTTGGCACAATCGACATGGCCGTATGGGACGCGATCGCCAAGATCGAAGAGAAGCCACTTTTCCGTCTGTTGGCCGAAAGCAAGGGCGTCGAAGCGAACCCGAAGGTCTTCGTCTATGCCGCGGGCGGCTATTACTATCCAGGCAAGGATGATTCCGCTTTACGCGAAGAAATGCGGGGCTATCTTGATCGCGGCTACAACGTGGTGAAGATGAAAATCGGTGGTGCCTCCATTGACGAGGATCAGCGCCGGATCGAGGCCGTGCTGGCCGAGATCGGTGATCAGGCGCAGCTCGCCGTAGATGCGAATGGTCGGTTCGATCTTGAAACTGCCATCGCTTATGCCAAGATGCTCCGCAACTATCCGCTGTTCTGGTACGAGGAAATCGGCGATCCGCTGGATTATCAACTTCAGGCGGCGATGGCCGAGTTCTACCCAGGCTCCATGGCGACCGGTGAAAACCTGTTCTCGCATCAGGACGCGCGCAATCTGATCCGCTATGGCGGCATGCGGCCCGACCGGGACTGGCTGCAATTCGACTGCGCGTTGTCCTACGGTCTCGTGGAATACTTGCGGACACTAGACGTTCTCGATCAGTTGGGATGGTCTCCGTCGCGCTGCATCCCTCACGGCGGCCACCAGATGTCACTGAACATCGCAGCGGGGCTGGGACTCGGCGGCAACGAGAGCTATCCGGACCTGTTCCAACCGTATGGCGGCTTCCCGGATGGCGTGAACGTCATCGATGGCCACATCACGATGCCTGAACTGCCGGGCATAGGATTTGAAGGCAAGTCCGATCTCATCAAGGTCATGCGCCAACTCGCTGAATAATCGTCTGGCTTGGGGGCGGGCTGTTGATACCCGGCCCTTGGGTCAGATGAAAATTCGGGGCATGCAAAATTTTTGGAAGCGATCCATTTCTAGCAAGCATCGTCGCAAGCGATGTAGGTCAATGTCTGTTTTGCCGACCGCATTCCCAAGATCTACCAGTCCGCAAGCGACCCCTTGCCGGTCACACCGCAGTGAGCAGCCTTTCCCGCCCCTATTTGCCGTCTGTAGGTCTTGAAAGGATCTGGACAAACGACCCGCTCATTGAAAACCCAACTACTTGGGATCATTGATTATCTGCGTCAGCAATTGTCTTAGCGTCTAATTGGGAACATATCTTCGGCGCGGTGGTGAAGACGCGTATGATGCAATCGGCACAGCCAACGTAATTTCAGGGGTTCGTCGTATCGATCGTGATAAGCATCGACCGCTTCAATCCCACAGACCTCACATGTTTGCCTCAGTGTGAGTCGGAAAACGGGCGTCTGTTTCTCAGTGGGGATGCAATTTTGTCCCACCCGATGGACAGGTGGCTGTATCATCTGACGAAAGAAAGGCCGAATGAGGCGTTGCAACTGAGGAAATTTACTCGCAGCGAAGCCACAATGATCAGCGATCACCTTGGCTAGCCTTCGGGAACCGAAAGGTATTAGATGGTCCGCAGCGGATGGGCCGCACCGGGATGCCGCAACCATGCCAAACCATTTTCTTTGTTCGTTGCAGCTGTGCCGGCTCGGGGTTACTCTCGGTCTTCTTCTTGGGGTCGCGACCACGCCCGTTCTGGCGGGAAGCGAGGTGGTCAACTGGCGCATGACCAGTTTGCTTCACCCGCAACTTTTCGGGGAATCCGGGCAGCACTTTGCCGAAACGGTGCAACGGATCACCAATGGCGGGTTGGTCATTGCGGTGCATGACCGTCTTGTGCTCGACCAGGATACATTCGGCGCGCTTGAATCTGGACTTATCGACGCGGCGTGGGGATCAGCAGGTCACCACCACCGAGAAGACGCTGCACTGACCATCTTTACCGGATTTCCCTTCGGACCGGACCCGGCGGGATTCACCGCATGGATGCAAACTGGAGGCGGCTCCGAAGCGCTCGGTGCGATCTATGCGCGGTACGGGCTCAAAAGCCTCTATTGTGGCATCCTGCCTGCGGAGGGCGGCGGCTGGTTTGTCACCCCAGTTGACAATCTAGCTGATCTTGAGGGGCTGCAAATGCGCAGTTTCGGCTACGGCGCCCGGGTTCTGCGCAAGCTGGGCGTCGTTCCCTACGAACTTCCAGCAGGTGAAATCCGTGCCGCATTTGAAACAGGCCTTATTGCCGCCGCCGAATTCTCGCTGCCATCGATTGACGCCGAACTCGGCCTCGCCGAGGTGGCCAAGCACCTTTATTTCCCTGGTTGGCAACAGCCGGCAACGTCACTTGAGTTTTTGTTGCCCGAACGGAGCTGGGCGGCGCTGTCCGATCCGCACAAGGCGGCAATCGAGGCTGCCTGCGGCGAAACCCTGTCTCGTACGACTGCGGCTGCGACGGCGCGCCAGGTCACGGCGCTGGAGAGTTTCCGCGCCCAAGGCGTCGAACTGCATGCCTGGCCGGACGAAATCCTCACAGCACTGCGGCAGGCCTGGGCAGAAGTGATTGCTGTAGACGTGGCCCGGGATCCGCTGCTCGCCGCCGCATGGGAGAGTTATCTGCGCTTTCAGGAAACCCATGACGACTGGCAGGCGCGCGCCTACGCAGATTGAACGATCTCAGCCCGGCAAGCCGGCAAGCCGGAGCCCATCCAGAACAACCGCCAGATCAGCGCCGTCGACAAAGCCGCCAAAGGACTGCGCTACACCTGCGATGCCTTCTTCGGGGCGACGCTGGCGTGCGGTGCGAACGATTGCTGCTGCTTCGTCGACCCTCCCGGCATGAGCAAGGCTTGCGGCAAACAGCCAGCCTGGCCACCATCGCGCACTGGCAAAGGTTCCGGAACCATAGAGCGGTCCGAACTCCTCGGCGGCGTGTGCTGGTTCTCCCGCGAGCAGGTAGCCGAGGCCCGCGATCTCGCGGTACCACTCTGGCGCATTTGGGGTCAGGCGCCGGGCCTTCTCAATTGTCCGGACCGCTTCACCTGCATGACCGGTCAACGCGAGCGCGTGGGCCAGAACCGCAAGATTGTCAGGATCTTCCGGGCCAATCGCCACCGCCGCGCGGGCGCTGGCGAGCGCATCGACCGGCGACCGCACCTCCGCAAAGGGGGCGAGCAGGCGCATCTCCGCAAGCAGGCGGTGCGTGCGTGAACTTCCACCAAGTGTGGCAGCGCGTTCAACCTTGTCGAGAGCCTGGTCCATCTCGCGGCGCCCGCCACCCCAAGTGAGGTGTTTGACCTCCAGCCAGTACGTCAATCCAAGACTCGCCAGGGCCTCCACGTGATCGGCATTCTTTGCCAGCACCGCTTCAAGCAGGGTCCGTGCCTGTTCATTGTGTTCTCGCCGTTGCCAGTCGCGCGCTTTCAGCAACGCATCCGCCTGCATCATCAGAACGTCTGACTTAACCTGAGTGACGACCAAGGGTGCCTGCGACGATGTCAGCCAGATGCCTGCCATAGCAAGCGCAAGCGCGCCAACAATACCGACGGCCCAAGCTGGCCGCGGTCTCACGACTGGCTGGGCAAGCGTTTTGGGCGTATCGGTATCGGACACAAGCATGTAGCCTCGTCGCGGCACGGTGCGCAGCAACTGCGCGCCCTCCGGACCGATAGCGCGGCGAATATCACTGACACAATGCGCCAGAGAGTCGTCGGATACGATCACGTCGGGCCAGGTCAACAACACGAGGTCGTCCTTGCTGACCAGTTCGCCGCGCCGCTCGGCAAGAACTTCAAGAACACGATAGGACTTGGGCCTCAGGAACCTCTCCGCGCCCAGCCCGTCCTCGAGGCAACCACGTTTGCGGTTCAGGACGAACTCGCCGAAACGGATATTCGCTGATGCTTCCATGTTAGCGCCCCAAAGCTGCAACCCTCAAATTGTAGCATAATTCCACGGTTCTTTCAGCGCGTTTTCATGACCTGCAGCGCGACCCAACCGATCCTCCTGACTGATCTGTTCCAGGAGGATACCAATGCGAATTCACATTACTTTGCCGATAGCTCTTTACATTGCCGTGGCACCTCCGGTTGCTGCTGCCGATCAGTATGATCCCCCGGCGCTGGTCGACATCATTGTGCTCTGGCTCAGCACAAATTTCGGGCTGCCAGCCCCGAGGCAATCGCCGATGATCGTCCGCGTGCCGGCCGCCAAACTTGTAGAGATGCGATATGGCTCTGCCGACGCTGTTCCGCTTGGCGACGTTGTCGCTGTTTATGACAAGGACACTATTTACCTCATGCGGGGATGGACCGGCAGAACCCCGACCGAACTGTCGATGCTTGTGCACGAGATGGTTCACCACCTGCAAGCATCGGCGGATATGCGCTTTGCCTGCCCGGGAGAACGTGAGGTGATGGCGTACAGCGCCCAGAACGCCTGGCTTAACCTGTTCGGAGAATCTCTCGAAAGCGCATTCGGGATCGACGATGCGACGCTGCGTATAGGCGCAGCCTGCACGTACTGAGCTTATCAAGTTTTTGTACCTCGCACGAGTTTCCTCAAGAGCCACCACGGGTCGGTTAGCTGCCATTGTCAGCTCATGCTTATTCCTCATCGTTCTCCGCCTGGGCCGAAAGCGGTTCATTCTGAACACTCTGGCGGCTGAGCAAGCCGGCGTCTTCAAGCGCCTCCATGTCGGGCAGTTCGCGCAGCGTCTGCATACCAAACGCTGACAGGAAGTGCTTCGTCGTCACATAGGTATAGGGCGCGCCGGGCGTCGGGCTGCGTGGCCCGGAGGAAATGAACCCCGCACCGCGCAGAGATCCGATCATATCGCGACTGACCTCCTTGCCGAACACCTTGCCGAGCTCACTCCTCGTCACAGGCTGGAAATACGCAATCGACATCAGCACCATCGCCTCGAACTCGGACAGCACTGCCGCCCCTCCCCGCGTCGGCGCTTGCGAAGCCCGTATTATATCGGCGTAACTCGAACGAGTTCGGTGCTGCCAGCCGCCGGCGACTGAGACCAGTTCGTAGGGCCGGGAACGAAGTTCCTCGCGCAGATCATCAATGAGGAGGTCGACGCTGCAATCCTTGCCGACCACCCGCGCCAAAACCTCGCGGGTGACCGGCTCGCTCGATGCAAAAATCACAGCCTCGACTCGCATCATCCATTCCCGCCAGCGCAGCTCCGCCGGCAGATCCACCAACTCCCGATCAAGGAGACGTTCGTCTCCTTCACTTGATTCCGTTTTTCGTCTGGACTTCGCGGGGCTCGTTCCGGTCATCGTCACAGACCATAGATCCGGAACGACGATCGGCCGGACAGCTCGCGCACGGCACCAAAACTCTGAAGCCGCTCGAACATCCGCGTGCTTGCCCAACGAGATAGTTTGGTGCCCGGGGCCGAAGCCAGGAGCGCATCTTCATCCAGCAAGCGACGAATGATCGTTTCGGCACCCTTGGTGCGCAGTTTGGGAGCAACGGCCAGAAGCTGATCTGCGCGACGCGCTATCTCCGCTGCCGACCGCAGGGCGCCGTCCGTGGCGTCAACCAGAGCCAAACAGATAGCCGTGGCGAACGCCGGTTCGCCGGGACGGACCCGCCCCCTCCCCCCAATGGTGCGGAAGGCTGGACCGAAGCGTTCGGACAGCAGAAGCGGGACAGGTTTTGGCCATTTGAGTTTTTGCGCCAGGACACTGTCGGCGAGCATGAACGCCAGCACTTCAGCGTCCGGGCGAACGGCAGAAATCGCCGTTATCAGGTCCGCCACCGCGAGGGGAGCCGCCCGCCCGGATTGAAGCGCAGCATCGACCAGATCAGGAATTGCCGCAAGGTCTTCATCCCAACCGAGCTCCAATAAATCGGCGAGCTCTTTCACGAAGGTCGTGGTGACACCTCCGGATCGGCCTGGCGATCTTTTTGTGGCCAAAAGCAGCTTTCCGGCCGGTCCGGGATCATCACCAGCGGCAGTGAGCAAAAGCGCGTCACGCAACGCGTGTTTGTCCTCGTTGCGGCCCATCAGTCGGACAGCGGCCGCGGCACTTTTGAGCGCTTGCCGGGACCGCCAGCATCCTGCCCAGACCGGATCCAGTTGAACGAGATCATCAAGTGATTTCAAGGCGATGCCGGCCGCAAACGCCGCATCCGCCTCCGATACATCGCGCCCGTGCGCCCGCGACCATCCCGGCAAGGCGGACAACCGGACTGGCATTGATGGCGGGGCGAGCGGTAACGAATCCATGCCAGTGATGCTACACCCAGTGTGCGGTTTATGATATCGATTTTACCGCTATCCGCACTGCATGTCGCGATCATTTCATGACTGATAAGATTGCATTATCAGTCATATTTGACAGGCGCCCAATTCTACGGTAGAAAGCGCCAAAAAGGTAGAATATCGGAATCTCTCGTGGCGCTTAATATCAAAAACCCTGCTACCGTCGCCCTTGCCGACGAACTGGCTCGACGCCAGGGTATCAGCAAGACCGCGGCCATTCATCAGGCATTGAGCGAACGGCTGCATAGCCTGGGCTACGGTGACGTCGCCAAGGAGCGTCTGCTTGACGAACTGCGAGCCATCCGGGAGCGGATGAGCCAATTGCCGGAACTCGATAGCCGCAGCGATGAAGAGATCATCGGCTACGACGAGAATGGGATTCCCAACTGATGGTCATTGATACCTCCGCCATTGTCGCAATCCTGCGCAATGAGCCTGAGGCGGTACGGTTGGAACGAGCTCTTGTTGCTGACCAGATCCGTCTGGTCCCAGCGACCTGCATCCTTGAAGCGCGCATGGTTTTGGTCAGCCGGCGCGGTGAACATGCGCTGGCCGAGATCGATTTGTGGCTCAAGAAAATCGAGGCGGGCATCATTGCCGTGGATGCCGATCTCGTGGATCTGGCGACGCAAGGCTGGCTTACCTACGGCAAAGGCCGCCATCCGGCAGCCCTGAATTTTGCCGATTGTATCTCTTATGCCCTTTCAAAACGGGCGGACGAACCGCTGCTCTTTATTGGCAACGATTTTGCCCAAACGGATATCGAGGCGGCATGATGACTGGAAGCAGCGTTCCGCCCGAAGATGACCTTCCCGCTATCGTCCCTTCCCCTCCCCTGCCAGCGCATCTGCAGGATCTGACGGATCGCGCCCGTACCTACGTCGAAGCCGCAAGTTCCGCCAACACGAGACGGGCCTACGCTAGCGACTGGAAACATTTTACCGCCTGGTGCCGGCGCCAGAACCTCTCCCCTCTCCCGCCCGATCCGCATGTGGTCGGCCTCTACATCACCGCCTGTGCGTCGGGGGCGGCCGAGCGTGGCGTGAAACCCAACAGTGTCTCGACCATCGAGCGGCGCCTTTCAGCCATCGGTTGGAACGCTGTCCAGCGCGGCATGACGCTCGACCGCAAGGATCGGGCTATCGCTACAGTCATGGCCGGCATCCGCAATAAACATGCAGCCCCTCCCCGTCAAAAAGAAGCGTTGCTGCCCGAAGACCTGATTGCCATGCTGGAAACTGTCGGTCGCGGTACGCTGCGCGGTATGCGCGACCGCGCGATTCTGCTCATCGGCTTCGCCGGTGGTTTGCGCCGTTCGGAAATCACCGGACTTGACCTTGCACGCGACCAGACGGAGGACGGACGCGGCTGGATTGAAATCCTCGACAAAGGCCTGCTGATCACCTTGCGCGGCAAAACGGGGTGGCGCGAGGTCGAAGTTGGACGCGGTTCGTCGGACGCCACCTGCCCAGTCGTTGCCACCGAAACCTGGATCAAATTCGCCAAACTCGCCAAAGGCCCCCTCTTCCGCCGCGTGACAGGCAAAGGCAAGGATGTCGGGCCGGATCGGCTGCACGACCAGGAAGTAGCGCGCCTGGTCAAGAAGGCTGCCCTTGCTGCCGGCGTGCGCGGCGATCTATCGGAAAGCCAACGAGAGCAGCTGTTTGCCGGGCACTCGCTCCGCGCCGGCCTCGCTTCCTCGGCCGAAGTCGATGAACGCTACGTTCAGAAGCACCTTGGTCACGCCTCAGCCGAAATGACCCGAAAGTACCAGCGCAGGCGTGACCGGTTTCGCGTCAATCTGACCAAGGCGGCAGGGCTATAGTCCCCTCCCCTGCCGGCGGGCCTCCTCAGAGCTTGGAACCGTGACGGGAGCGCTCCGCAATGCTTGAAAGATCGACTTTTTTGCCCGCAACATCCGCGACGATCTTCAACGTACCGCCGAGCGATTCAACGTAATCGCGAAGCGTCGACAGTTTCATGTCGGCCCGCTTCTCCAGTCTCGAGACGTTGGTCTGCTTGAAACCAGTCCCCGCAGACACGTCTCCCTGCGTCCGTCCGGCGAGTGCCCGCAGTTCCCGCAGATTATGCGCCGTAACGAGCTCGTCGGTGCGCTTTGCAACAGCACGCCGTTCATCCTCAGGAAGCGTCTGCATCAGCCTATCGAGATCATCCATGCTTCTTCTCCATCTCTCTCAAATGCTCGTCATACCGTTTGTCCGCCAGATCGATCAGGCGTTTGTAGAAAAGTTTCTGGCTGACGCCACTCTTCGCACCACCGCACAGAACCACAGCCTTTCGCTCCGGATCGAAGGCAAAGGCAAATCGCCATTGCACCTTCAACACCTTGACGCGCAGTTCCTTCATGTTCGCGTGTTTGGAGCCCTCGAGTGTGTCGACTTCAGGTCGTCCCAACCGAAACCCCTTCTCGCGAAGCAGCACCAGATGCGCGAGCAATTCGACCCGGACATCGGCTGGAAGGTCTGTAATCTCGCCGTTGAAGCGGTCATGAAACTCGACCTTCCATTCCGTCATTTCAGATCCTGAATGATATAGATACTTTGGGATATATAGTCCACATCTCTCCTCAAGGCAACAGTGACGTTTGCTTCGTAGACGTGAGCAGAAGATCGCACCGGATAGCGTCTGCTTCGGAACAACCGGCTTGTCGCACTTGCAAGAGGCCGATCGAAGAAGGATTGACCGACATGCCGTTTCGCGCGGATCTCCCCTGCAATGATATCCCCTCCCCTGCCCGGCGCGATGCTGTTGAGACGAAGGCCGTCCTGAAGGTCTGCATCGAGGCTCGCGCAGCGATGGCAGAGCTTCGCATATCCGGCCATCATCTGAACCTCGGGTTCTGCAGAGTTTTGAGCAGGGAATCCGAGACACGGAGGCCAGTACCGCCGCCCTCGTTGCCCTCTCCGTCATCCCATGGCCTCTCGGGAACTTTGCCCGGAGATTTTTGAGCGTCGAGTTTGGCGCGCAACAGAGCCATGACCATCGGCCAGGTCGAGAATTTACCCTCCCTCGCCTTCTCGGTCAGGCTGCGCAGATACCCTCCGGCGCTGCTGATCTGATCAGTTCGCTGGTAGATCGCCGCCAGGGCGATCGCTGCGTGCTGCTCGCCCATGACTTCACAGGCTTCTCGCCAAGCGCTGGGGCTGATCGCCAGCATCGGCCGCGCCCTGGACGGGACCGCGCCGCCATAGATCGCCTCCGACACCTCGGCCGCCTGGGCCCGGCCCATGTCCGACAGGCGGTAATAGCCCACCCGCCCGTCCTTGCGGCTTTCGATCCAGCCGTCGCGCTTGAGCCGGTGCAGCGCCACGCGCATCGCCTGGGGCTGCAGGCCCATCCGTTCGATCAGTGCCGACAGGACCAGCCCGCTGACATCCGCGTCGCCCTCGGGCAGCAGATCGCCCAGGATGGTCACGATCACCGACCACAGCTTCATCCCCTGCGGGGCGGTCAGGACGGGAGAGTCGGGTTCGTCGGGGCCATGATCGGTCATGAGGCCCTGATACGCGACAATCGGGGGTCATGTCATGCGTCACCGCGCCACCATGGTCAGCAGGTCATAGACGCCCACGGTTTCGTCGCGCTGGTTCAGCATCTCGGCCCGCCAGCGCACTTCGCCATGGTCTTTCGCCCGGGGGGTCTTCTGTTTCACCGTCAGCCGCACCCGAAGGCTGTCGCCGGGATAGACCGGCTGGGTGAAGCGCAGGTTTTCGAGGCCGGTATTGGCCAGCACCGGGCCTTCGGCGGGCTCCACGAACAGCCCGGCGGCGAAGGACAGCAACAGGTAGCCATGGGCGACGCGACCCTCGAAGAACGGGTTCCGCGCGGCAGCGTCGGGGTCCATGTGGGCGTAGAAACTGTCGCCGGTGAAGGTGGCGAAATGTTCGATATCCTCCAGCGTGATCTCGCGCGCGCGCGTCAGGATCGACATTCCGATCGCCAGGTCGCCATAGCGCCGGGTGAAAGGGTGGGTGTCGGGTTCGGCCACCGTCGCGCCGGGCACGTAGGCGCCGGTGATCGCGGTCAGCATGTCGGGGCTGCCCTGGAGGGCCGTCCGCTGCATGTAGTGTTTCACGCCGCGGATGCCGCCCAGTTCCTCTCCGCCGCCGGCGCGGCCCGGCCCGCCATGGGTCATGTGCGGCATCGGGCTGCCATGGCCGGTGCTTTCGGGCGCGCCGGTCCGGTCGTTGATATAGAGCCGCCCGTGATGGGCCGCCGACGCGAGGACGAGTTCGCGCGCGACCTTCGGGTCATGGGTCATCACCG
>Ga0076929_100567_pt1 | contig 26858 bp, 31 predicted proteins | sample HotLakConUCCSL28_FD_87104 | JGI IMG/M metagenome (GOLD analysis project Ga0076929, IMG submission 87104) | Hypersaline microbial mat communities from Hot Lake, Washington, USA - Hot Lake Consortium UCC-SL28 (version 3) (version 3) | ecosystem: Environmental > Aquatic > Thermal springs > Hot...
ACCTGCCCGTATTTCTCGGCCTATTTCACCCTGCCGCGTGCTGGCCGCCATTTCATCACCAACCGCGCCCACGGGGCTTTGGGTTATGCGCTCTCGGCCTCGCTCGGCGCCTGGTACGGGCGCCCCGACAGCAAGGTGGTGGCGCTGATGGGCGACGGCTCCTTCGGCTTCACGGCGGGCGAGCTCGAAACCATCTGCCGCGCGCGGGCGCCGATCACCTTCGTGGTGATGTCGAATTCGGCCTATGGCTGGATCAAGGCGAGCCAGAAGACGGACAAGGGCGGGCGCTATTACAATGTGGATTTCGGGCGCACCGACCACGCCGCCGTCGCCGCCGCTTACGGGGTGAAATCCTGGCGGGTCGAGCGACCGGAGGATCTGGAGCGCGTGTTGCGCGAGGCGGTGGAGACGGACGGGCCGACGCTCGTCGATATCATCGCCCAGCCGCTGGAAGAAGCCGCCGCTCCGGTGCGGCGCTGGATGGGCTGAACCCGGGCCGGAATCCCCGCGCATGACGATCTTCCCGCATCTGTGCGGGGAGGCGCCGCGGGTTTCGCATGCGGCATGAAACCCGAGCTAAGAATTGCGCCGCCCGATCGCGGCGGCGTATTGCCTTTCAGAAAAAACCTGGGAAGGTCAAGATGGTGGGCGCGGCTGGGATTGAACCAGCGACCCCTACGATGTCAACGTATGGCGCTTGCTGGAAGTCTCGGAAATATAAGACTTTTCGGAAATGACGGCAGCCGTTTTCGGTACGATGTTCCCCCCGCGTTCACGCCGGAGTGGTACATCGTACCAAAAGAGCACTATGTATGCTTCACCGAGCGCGGGAGCTGTCCTAGCATGATGATGCGCACAAGCGCTGAATGATGAATGGAGATTACCGCGATGATTACCTTCAAAGCACGCATCGAGACCATCAGGAACGCCGACGACACGATCGCCTACGAGCGCATCAAGGTGCCACGCCTCGACAAGCAGCACTGCGACATGCGCCGGGCGCGCAATCACCCGCGCCTCGGATCTTACGCGAACAGCGACCTGTTTCCCGCCATGCTGCGCCGGATGGCGACAGCGCGCGGCGTCATCCCCTACATCCGCCTCGACCAGCTGCCCGATGGCGTCAGCGTTGACGCTGCCGGCTTCTTGGCTACGGTAACGATTGATCTGTGAAGGGAGGAGCCAATGTCAAACGCCATTGCAATCATCGTCAGCGCAGCCATCATCGTCTACGTCCTCGCGCCAGACTGGCTTTGGCCCTGGCTCGCCAGCTTGAGCCCGCTTGAGATCGTCGTTTATGCCGCGATCATCGCCGTACTGCTTTCGATCATCGCCTTTCCGCTGCTGGGCCTCGTCAGGCTGATCGAGGCGATTGTCAAGCGCGAGCCCTGAAACGCAAACAGGAGACATGAGTATGGCCCGATTTTACGAAACCGACGAAGCCGCAGCCTTTATTGCCAGCGGCCCGAGCCGCGAAACCTCCCGAGCGGTCATGGAAGCAATCGCGTTCTTCGCTTGCGACCTCGATGAAGCCGAGCGCATCTGGAACGGCGACATGGATGGCGTCACGTCAGAACTCGCAATTTGGGAACGCGCTACCAGCAACGGCACACAGGATGTCGATCTGTTTTGGGGCGTCGAAGGCAACTCATGGGCGGATGAATTTCGATCGTCCGCAAGCGCAGGCTCGAATTGAAGCCCTGAAACGCAAAAAAGCCCCCCCCCGGCCAGCGCGTAGCTGGGCCGGGGGGGGGGGGGGGGGGGAGGGGGGAAAAGGGGCCACACCAACCCCCCCCCCCCCCCCCCTCGCCCCCCCCCCCCCCCCCCCCCCCGCCCCCCCCCGCTCAAGGCGAGGCCGGGGCCAAGTTGGCGTCAAACAAAGTCGAATGCGAAAGACCCGCAGCACGACCATGATCCGCGCTCGAGCACCATTGCCGAGCGCCTTCGCCACCATGGCGAAGCTCTATCGCGGCGCCTGCTCCATTTCATCGATGCGCCGCATGATCTCTCGCAGCTGAACGTCTCGGATCGCGCTGTCACGAACCAGGTCTGTCAGCACGCGCGTCTGCTCGCGCTGCCGCTCGATCATGTCGGCCTGATTGTTGATCTGGCCGCGCAGGACTTCGATCTCGACGCGCAGGGCCGAGTATCCGAGGACGATGAGAACGAGAAACATGCCAGCCTGCAAGACGTTGCCGACTGATATGGTCGTGTCCAGTTTCGGCAATGTCATCAGCCCCTACCACGCTGGAGGACAGTCTTGACCGTATGACCGCCCATGTAGAGCGACAGGAACAGGCCTGTGAACGCCAGAAGGTGCTCCATCGGCGCGACGGGCATCGCCATCCCGGTCAGGCCATTGACCAGATGAACGCCGATCAGGGACCAGAGCCACAGGAAGCCGATCAGCCACATCGTCGCCGGGCGCCACGCCCAGGCCCACCACGGGCCTTTGTCCTCGCGCGCGATGACCTTCTGCAGGTGCTCCTGCTCCTGCATCAGAAGCGCCAGCTCCTCCGCGTTCTCGCTCTGGAACGCGCGCAGCTCTGCCAGCGCAGCCGGGTCGTCCTTGATCTTCTGCTCGACCTCCTCGGGCGTCTCGACGCCGAGCCGCGCCGCGATCTCGCGCCCGACACTGACGGCAATGCCCCCGGCAGGGCCGCCCAGGACGCCGCCAAGAATGTTCAGGCCCGCGTCGAAAAGCGGGCCGGCAAGTCGGTTCCACTGCATGAGAGCATCACCTTCAAAGCTATATCAGATGGGTTTCAGGCGGAAAATGCGCGATTTGCGCATCACCACCAGAACGGCGCGGATGCGGCGATCGCGGCAATGACCATGGACGCAAAGACGATCCAGTTCTGGCGGCGCCAGCGCGGGCCGCGATAGCCCGGCATGGCAGAGCGGGCGAGCAGGATGCAGGCGCACCAGAGCGCGATCAGCATCCCGACCGATGTCATAGCTGGGGCCAGCAGCTCGATCATGTCGGCACCCTGACGCCGGTAAAGCGCCCACGGTTGCGCCAGAGCCAGTATCCGCCAAAGACCAGCCCGCCGATGATCAGCGCGCCGATGCCGGCCGCGATCAGCGCATCGACGGTCAGCGCGATCTCGGTCGCATCCGCCGTCGCCACCTCGGAGCCGCCGCCACCCGCGCCGCCGACTGCGCCGCCGCCCGCCGTCGCCCTGGCGCTGTCGCGCTCATCAAGAGCGCGGACCAGCGCCGCTCGCGTCGCAGGCCCGACAATGCCGTCAACGAGAAGCTCGCGGTCGCGCTGGAACGCCTCGACAGCCGCCTTCGTGCGGGGTCCGCTGACGCCATCGACCTTGCCGACATCGTAGCCCAGCGTCGTGAACATTTCCTGATATTCGACGACCTCCATCCGGTCAGAAACAGGCGTTGGGGCGCTGTCGTAAATACCGCTTTCGATCAGCCGGGCTTCCTCCTGACGGCGGCGCACAAGGCCACGCAGGCGACGCCCATTGGCCGTCACGGCAGTCGTGCGAAGCAGCGCCGCTGCGCGCGAGACATCGCCCTTTGCCAGCGCCTTCGCCCAGCGCCAGCGGGTCGCGCCAGTGCCGCAATTGAGCGTCATCGAGGCGGAGGCGTCGTAGTGGTTCTGCTTGCGCGGGCCGATGTTCTTGACGACCGCTGCGCCATATTCGTGCTTGACAATGTTCCACAAGATTTCGTCAGCCTCGGCCTGGGTGATCGTGTCGCCCATGCGCAGGCCGCGCCCGTACTTCTCCCGCCAGTAGGCCGCAAAGATCTTCGAGCTCATCGTGAAGCCGTCACCGATCGTGATCCGACCGGCAGGACAGCGGTAGGCGCGGGTTACAGTGCGCCCGCCCGGGCTCTCTTTCAGGCGAATGAACTCGATCCCCTGCGTTGAGGGGTCTTCGATGATAGCCATGGCATACTCCGATGGTCAGTAGCCCTCGCCGCCCCAGTATTGCGATGCGCCGGCGCTTGACTGCGCCGGCGCGCTACCGCTCTTGGACGTGCGCTTGTCCTTGCCCGCCTCGCCATCAGGCAGCTTGACGGAGAGCGTCGTCACGTAGCCCCCGCTGCGGCTGTAGTCGTGACGGGCGCTGTCGATCGTATAAGTCCCGTCGATGCCGGGGCGTGCGCCAGCGAGCGTGATCTTGCCCTCGGCAGTCGCTTCCGGGTTCCCGTCGATGATGATCGTTCCGTCCGCTTCCTCGCGCTCGCCCTCGCGCTTGAGGCTGTCCGCGCGCCGCTTGGCCGCGTCGCTGTCGGCTTCGGTAAAGCGACCGGCCAGCGCAGCGGGCACCTCCGTCTCGCGCCCCTGCACGGTCTCCGTCACCCACTTGGCCAGATCGGCGTCGTAGTAGCGGATCTCGTAGTTCTTGAACTGCGGGCGACCGAGCGCCGGGGAGATCGTCCAGCTGATCAGGTTCACGCCCCACTGCGCCATGATCGATGGCAGCGCCTCGCCTTTGGGGCTTTTGCCCTCGTTCCGGGGAACAAAGATGCCCCGCTGGCCAACGACCTTGAACGTCGCTCCCAGCTCCTTTGCCGTGCGCGCGCCCCACGCAAGGAAGCTCTCATTCATCATGCCCCACCATGGCCGCTTGATCGCGGCCAGGGCGGGGTCGATTTCGAGCGTCAGCTTGGCGTCCGCAGCGAACTTCTGCGCCGCGTCCTCGAAGCTCGCATCCTCGGCGTGCTTCATATCGGGCTGCTTGGCCTTGTCGCGCATGTCAGCCGACTTGCACTCGATGGTCAGGATGCGCCCTTGCCCGCGCGCGCCGGATGAGGTCACGTCATCGACAAAGCCCTCGAAGCACACGATCGGGCCAGTCTCTTCCCACCCCAGCGCGATCTGCACGTCATCGCCAACGGCGGGCATGGCGATCATGCCATCGGTATCGTCAAGCACGATCGTGGCCGTGTCCGCCTCGTTGCCCGCCTGATCGTTGACCGTGATCGAATGCACCAGCGACTGCGTGCCGATGAAGAAATTCGGCGTCACATCGGCGCCGCCAATGGAGACCTGAAAGACTGCGCGCATGGCGGCTTACCAGAGACGCACGATCCGGCGCGGCGCGCTGCGCTCGCGCGGATCAGGGGTCTTCACCCTGATGACCGTACCAGCCGGCAGGCGCGGCCCGAGAGCAGCGAGACCCGGATTGCGCGCCAGGGTATCCTCGACCAGCCCCGGAACCTCGCGCTCGAAGTGACGGTACAAGGCCATGTCGAGCAGGTCGCCATCGACGCTGACGGTAATCTCTTGCTCCACGGCTACCCTCCAACGGAGACGCGCAGCGACACGCCAGCGGGCGAGATCGATGCGGAAGCGGACATGGACGGAGCGCCGCCAATAAGCCGGCCGATCAGCGACAGGTATCCGCCAGCCGGACCCGGCCCGGGCGTGCGGGCAAGCTCGATCGACACCTCGATGACCTTGCCGACGCCCTGCGCGTCGAGCATGGTGCTGCTCTCCGTGACCCCCTCGATGACGAACCAGCCAAGCAGGCTGCCGTCGCCCCGGATCAGGAGCTGGGGCTGACCGCTTTTGCGCATCATGTCGAGCGCAGAGAGCCCGCCAAGCCCGCCGAACTTCTCCGGGAACAGGCGACCTTTCAGCGCGATCGTCTCTTCACCCTCGCCAGTGAACTCGCGCGGGCGCATCGTGCCGACAACGTCCTTGGCGGCATAGTCAGCCGAACTGGATCGGTCGATGGCGTGCGCGTTGAACGGCAGAACATCGATGGTCAGCAAGCCGAGCTGATAGAGCATCACGGACCTCCGCCGTCAGAGAAGGAGGCGCGCCCGGCAGCGCGCGCCTCCGCTGCGATCGCGCCAGAGAATTGAGGCGCAATGACCGGCGACGCGCGGAACGACAGCTTCTGCTGGATCCGCGACACCAGCGCATCGACCTCCGCCTCGAGGCCTTGCAGTTCCTGCATCATGGCCTGCGAGAACGAGCCGCCTGTCTGGCGTCCACTGTCGCTGTAGTCGCGCGAGAGCGGGAACGCGCCAAACGACATGCCCGCACCCATATCGACTGCGCTGCTTGCCGGCGTCGATGTCGCGCCAGCCGCCGCTTGCTGCGCAGCCGTGATCCCGAAAGCGTCGGAGAGCGACTTCCCTGCGTTCGGCCCGACCTCGCCACGCCTGAATGACGCCTGCACCTCTTCGTCACGCTGCGCACGATTCCACAAGGCGAGGCCACCAGCGGCAACAACGCCAACCTTCCCGAACATATTCAGACCTGATCCGACCGGGATGAAGCGCCGGGGCGTAGGGGGCCCGAAAGCCCGAGAGCCCGCAGTGCCCGCGCGGGCAGCGCCCGCAGCGGCACCTGCGCCGCCAGCAAGCCCCGCAGCCCCTTTGAGGCCCGCAAGCCCCGCGAGCCCCATGGCGACGCCGTAGATCGCGCGCAGCGGCACGACCAGCAGGCCAAGAGCGGCAGCGCCCGCAATGATGTAGGTGACAGTCTTGAGCAGGTTCGGGTGCTCGGCAGCGAGATAGCGCACCGCGTCGGTCATGACGTTCAATGCCTTGGTGGCGTCCTCGATGACGCCCGCGTCGCCAATCGCCAGAAGCAGGTTCTCCCAGGCAGACACAAAGAGCTTCAGCTGTCCGGGGAGGCCCTGCATGCGCGTGTCGAAAGCGCGGTCGATCGCGCCGTCGCTGTTGCGCATGATCGACAGGAACTCAAGCATTTCCTCCTGCTCGGGTCCGCCAAACAGGCCGGTCAGGCGCGAGCCCTGACGCACATCGAACAGACGCGCGATCTGGCCTTGCGCCACGCCGCGCTCGGTCAGCTCTCGTATCAGCGCCATGACATCGAGCTCTTGCGCGGATGAATTGACGTACTGGTTGATCGCGCCGGCAATCTTGTTCTGGTCGACCTGTCGCGTCGCGTTGACGCCGGAGATGACCTCGCTGATCAGGAACTCCCTGATCTGGGCACCATCGTCGGTCATATTCATGCCCGAAGTGCCTTCAAGCAGCCTCGGGATCAGGTGGTCGATGTCGAAGCCGCGATGCTTCATGCCGACCGCAAATTCCTCGACATCGAGCGGGCGGCGCGAGGTCGTGAAATCGTCCATGCTCAAGCCCAGCTCGGCCAGCTGCGCCGACGCATCAAGCGTCGGGCGCACCATGCGAACCAGCATCGAGCGCAGCGCGACGCCGACCTCGTTGCCGCGCAGGCCAGACTTGATCAGCGAGGCCGTGTATGCGCCAAGTTCGTCAATGTCGATGCCGACGCGGTTGGCGAACATCGCGACATATTTGAAGCCCTCAAGAGCGTCGCTGACCTGACCCTGCGTGTTGTTTGCAATGGCCTGCATGACGTTGCCGATTTTCTCGGCAGTCGCTGCGCTTTCCTCGATTGTGTCTTGAGGCATGCGGTACTGCTTTGCGACGCCGACCACGCCCTGCGCTGCCACTTCAGGGGAAATGTCGCCGGCAAGCGCGAACTTGAGCGTCGGAGCGGCCATGCCGATCGCCTGATCTGCGTTCTGGCCAGCCGCGAGATACGTGCGCAGCATCTCGAGGCCCTGCGTCGCGGTAAACGGCGTCGATGCGCCGATGCGCCGCGCTTCCGCCTCGACACGGGCGCGGTCCTCGACAGTGAGGTCGCCTTTCTGCTGCGCCCGGTTCAGCTCGTCCTGAAAGTCGTGGATCGTCATGAAGCCGCGCTGCAGCATGTAGGTGCTGCCCGCAGCAACGGCGAGGTCGCTATCGACAGCGATGCCGGGGCGGATGCCGCCGCGCGCCGCGCCGCCCCCTGCCGGGGCGCGCGGCTGGCCCGCTCCCGCTGGTACGCGCGTGCGGTTCTGCTGATCGAGCGCGCGCGACGTTCTCCTGATCTGCTCTTCAAGATCGCGCTGCTGGCGGCTCAAGTTCGTGACCGGCTGCCCCATGTTGCGCATCTCGCCGCGCAGCTGGATCAGCGCCGTCTTCTGTGCATCGAAGGCGCTGCTGGCATTGCGCACGTCGCGCTGCGCGCGCTGATACTCTGATGACAGGTTCCGAACGTCGCGCTCGGCTTGGTGCAGGTTCTCGCGCAGCTCTCTGGCGATGATGCCCCGCCCGAACGGCTTGACCTGCTGCAGGTCGCTCAAGCGCTGGCGTGCCTCGCGCAGCGCCCGGCTTGTCTCCCTGACCTCCTGCTGCGCCTGATTGAAGCGCTGGCGAACATCGGCCAGCCCGCGCAGCATGCCCTGGAAGTTGCCGACCGCCTGCGAGCGCTGCTGCAATACCTGCAGGTCGCGGGCGAGCCCTGTCAGCTCGCGCCGCGTCGCGCGCAGCCCTTGCGTTGACCTGCCTGCCTGCGTCAGCCGATCAAGCGAAGCGGACGCCGCCTTGGCAGGCCCGCTCAACTGATCGACCATGCGAATGGTCAGGCTCTGGACTGCGTTCGCCATCAGGTCTGGACCTTCAGCTTGGCCAGCCGCGCCGCCTCGCCGCCCCAGCGAATGATCTCATCGAAGGGCATGGCGAGCACGGCGGGCAGCGGCGTGTTCAGGAAGTAGGCGACGTCTGCGGCGTAGGATCTGACGCCTGCGGGGGAGGCTCGCTCACCTGGGGCCCACGGAAGCGACGGGGCAAAAAATCCTGCGTCACCTTGGCCACAGTCTCCGCGTCGTCGTCGTCAAGGAACTCGATGACGGCATGCGGGACATCGCAGCCCTCGTCGTCATAGAGCATGGGAAAGTGCATCCGGGCCTTGTCCGGATCCTTGACCTGCGCCAGCTGGTCGAGGAAATCAGCGACCTGCTGGCCGGTCATGCGGCGCACCACGATTGCGTCGTAGGTCTTGCCGTCATACTCGACGGGCCATTCCAGCTCGACGCGCTTCTCGCGCAGCTTGCCATCGACATAGCGGGGCGTCGGCGCGGGCTTCTCGGGCGCGGGCTGCTCGGTTTTCTCTTGTGACATGGCAACGGTCTCCGGTGATGATTGCGCGCCCGCGCGTCAAGGCGCGGGCGCGGGCGCGGTCTCCCGATCAGATGCCGGGAATGCGCAGGATGCGGCGCTCGTCGGCGTTCTGCGACACGCCGCCGACGCGCCATGCTGCCGTGAAGAAATCGAAGTAGATTTCCTCCGAGCCGTCGAAATACAGCTCGTAGTGCATGATCTCGTCGATGGTGTAGTCGTGGCCCACGAACTCGCCGCGCTTGATCGCGTCCATCTCGTTGCGGGCCAGCCGCCCTTCGATGATCGCCTTGCTCTCGATGGCGCGGTTGGTCTTCTTGTCGCGCACGACGCCGTAGGCCGTGTAGCGATGGCGCTGCTTCGATCCCAGGCCGAACTGACGGAGCAGCTGCGGGTCGAAGCCGCGCAGCATGAACGTCGCCTCGAATGCGGCGATGCCTGTCGCGACCTTGACCTCGACCGGCGAGCCGCCCGCCATATGGTTCGTGTAGTTCTCTTGGAGGACCGGGAGCTTGATCTGATCGAGCGTCAGGTGCTTGCTCTCGGTCGGGTCGTCGTCGCCGCAGAACAGGTTCGCGGCCTCCATGACGTAGATGGTGGACATCAGGTGCGTTCCTTCTTTCAGTGTTCAGCTGGCGGCAATCAGAGCGTCATGTCGTTGACGCGCGCGATCAGGTCTTCGAGCAGGAACTCGAAGGCCGGGCGGTAGCGCATGCTGTCAATGTCGAGGCGGCGCAGGACTGGCGCCTCTTCCGCCTCGAAGTAGACGCGGAACTTGCCGAGCCGCAGGTTCTCCGGGCTGTTCTTGTCCACCTCGAAGCCCACACGATAATCGATGATATGCTGATCGGATTTCAGATCGCGCATCCAGAAATTCATCGTGTTGACCACGGCCTGAATGGTCTGACCGTTGATGTTGTAGCGGCCAAGGTAGATGCGCAGCGTGCGCAGCAGCCCGAGGTGGATGTAGTCGCGCATGCGCGTGACATTGTAGAACTGCCAGATCGGGTCGTCGGAGGCGTTGTCCGTGCCAATGAACACGAAGCCCGACGAGGAAATGGCGCTCTCGACGCCCAGCTCGCCGCGTGCGCCGATACCGATATTGTTCGACAGAAGCACCTGCCCGCTGGTCGCGCCGTCCGTCAGCGAGAAATCGACGCTGCGCGCGAAGCCGAGGATGCCCTGAATGGGCTGGTTCGCCCACGAGTGCGAGGGGACGCCGCGCTTCTCGTAGTCGCGCCGCGCAGCAATGCCGGCAAGGCGTGGCGCGCCCGGCTTGGTCACGGTGCTGCCGTCAACGTTGACGCGGCTCCACAGGTCGACCGGGATCAGCCGCTCGCTATTCATGGTCTCGCGCCAGTCCTGCGCCGCCTGATCCGTGGTCCCGGGCGCTTCGACAATGGCGTGCGCGAGCAGCTTGCTGCACAGGCCGGGCAGCGCTGCCGCGATCGGGTTCGCTTCTGACGGCGCGTGCTGATGCGTGAACCCGGGCACCGTAATAAGGCGGGGGATGACGCCAAGCTCCGGCCCCGCATCGAGCAGGGCATAGATCCCGGTCCGGCCGCCTTCGCTGCCAAGCAGGTTCGTTGTCGTCGCATCGTCATCAACGCCCTCTTCGACGCGGACGACAACGGTGCGCGCGGCGACCTGGAAGTCCCCGAGCTGGTCGCTGATCCCGCGCAGCGCGTCGGGCAGCGTGCCCGTCGCGCCCAGCGCGGTCAGCTGGTCTGCATTGTTGGTGCGAACCTCGACGGGCTCATTGATGGGGAAGTCGTCTGCGACAGCATCCGGCGCAGTGCCTACGATGCCGATGACGGACATATCCGACGCAATTACAGGGCGGGGCTCGTCATCGCGCCGCGTAAACGTGATGCCGAAAGTCGGTTCGCTCATGCCAATCTCCATGCACGAAAAAGCCCGCCATCGAGGCGGGCCAGGGTGATCAGCCGATATTCGGCCGGTATGGGTGCCGCGCGTGCGGCGCTATTGCGCGAGGATCGCCCGCGCGAAGGCTATGTCGGCCTGGTGGCTCTTGCGGCAGTGATCCGGATCGAACCAGAACAGGCGGTCAATGATGCGCGCCGCGCGCGCCCATCTGGCATTGCCGAGCAGCACCCCCTGCCGCCAGCTTCTTCCGCTCAAGGTCTCGTCGGGTGAACCGTTGAAGAGCAGGACATTCACCCCCTGCGAGAGCCATTGCGAGATGCGCAGCCAGCGCGGCGTGCGCGGCCCGACCTGCCCGGGGCTTGTCACGGCCAGTACCTATCGTCGGCATAGTCAGCCGGGATGGGGTCCATGTCTTTGATCGCCCGTGCCGCGAAGATGTGCGCGCTCTTGTGCTGCGCCATCGCCTGCGCGAAGGCGAAAAACGTCTGCGCGTCGAACGTGTGGGTCGAGTTGTCTTCCGCGATCCAGGCGAAATCGGCGTCCCCGCCGTTCCAGCGCAGATCGCCGGGTTGCGCGCCGTTAACAATGGACGCGAGGGCGAGCGTTGCTGCACCCGCGACGTTTTCGCGATCTTGTGGGCGGGTTTGGTAGGTGACGCCATCCCAGGCCATGCCCGCGTTGATGCGCCGGTCGCGCTCCTCGTCCACCACCGCAGCGCTTGGCGCAGGGCGCGGTCCGGGCGGGCTGGGGGGCGCGAAGTTGAAGGGGGCGGCCTCTTCCAGAAACCCTGCCTTCGTGAAGCCGAAGGCTTCGATGGTCGAAAGGTCCTCTTCCTCCACCCACTCGCCATTATCGAGCGTCCACGAAACGAGGGATCCGTGCAGCTGCTTCATGGCGCGCGCAAAATCAGGTGTCCCGCGCAGGCGCTCAAGGTCAGCCCGCGAGTTGATAATTGCCATCTTTCCCGGCCTCCAGTTTCAATGATCGCAGCAGGTTTGCAGAGTCCGCCCATTGAGCATGCCCCAGCCATGCGGCAGCAAAGCGCCGGCGGGATTCGTCGCGCCCGCTGCCGCGAAGTGCCCTCAATTTACGGCGCGCCCGGGTCACGCTTTGCTTCCGAAGCAGCTTGTGCGTCGGCCAGATGCGATAGCCCAGGAAGTTCACCCCTCGACCGATCGGTGCGACCGACCACTTCGAAAACGCCAGTCCAAGCTGGGCGTGGGCAAATTTCTCGATCTGGTGGCGGAGATTGTGCAGATGAGCCGGATCATGCCCGAGCACCACAACGTCATCCATATAGCGAAACCAGGTGCCGACCTTCATCTCTTGCTGCAAAAACCTGTCGAGCGCGGTGCCGTAGACGTTGGCAAAGAGTTGCGACGTCAGGCTCCCAATCGGTAGGCCGATGCCGGCCGGCGGCACCATCGCCTCGATCAGCCGCAGGGTCGCAGCGCAGGTGATCTTCTTGCGAATGAGCCGCGAGAGCACAGCGCGATCAATCGACGGAAAGTACCGGGCGAAATCCGTCTTCAGAAAGTGAACAGGCCCCGCCTTGGCCATCCTCCGCATCTCCGCCTGGATGTCGATCACACCGGCGTGCACACCCTTCCCCGCGCGGCACGCGTATGATCGGGGCAAGAAGGTGCGCTCGAAGATCGGGGCGACCACATTGCATAATGCGTGCTGGGCAACGCGATCCCGAAACGGCAGCGCGGTGATTAATCTCGGCTTCGGCTCATACACGAAGAATTTATTGGGCGTGCCGGGCTTGTATTTGCCGGCCTCAATGTCCCGCGCCAGCATCGCCAGCCTTACCTCTGCGTGCTCCTTGAACTCAAGTGCGCCGAAAGCATAACGTCGCCCCCTTGCCGTCTTGCGATACGCTGAACGCATGTTCTCATCGGCAACAATGTGGTCAATGAGGTTTCTATATTTTCTTCCCACAGAACCTCCATATGCCGGTCGCGGGTTTCGACGACGCTACTCCCCGCTTTACCGCATCTCGCAATGTATTCGCCGAAGCAGGCTGATGAGGCTGACCACCATCATGTGATCGACCTGCGCAGCCGTGACTGCCGCAGAGCCTGAAACTGATCGTCACTGCGCCCGCGCGCGCCGATGTTGCTGTTCGAGTTCGACGGCACGTTGTTCCAATTCGAGGCGCGCGAGCCGGCGTTCGAGCCGTTCGTCCAATTCGCGCCGAAAAGGGCGACGCCCAACACTGTTCCCCCATCAGCCCCCACGCTTTTTCGAACCTATCCACGCACCGAGCATTTTGCCGACCTCGGCGAGGTGGCTTGCGGCCACCCTGTGCTGGTTCGGCGTAATGATCTTTCGCGATGGCGCGGCCAAAAAGCGTAGCCAGAACCGCAAGAGCGCCAGATTGGCGTCTGCGGAATACAAGCGGGAAACCTGTCTCGATTTCCCCGCGTTTATGAAAAGCTCGACCTGCGCGAACATGGCCCGCAGGACACAGTCCCGCGCAATACCGTGGCGGCGCGGGCAGTTTTGAAGGACGGGGTAGAGATAGTCCACAAAGCGCTCGTACCGCTCTACGATCGCGAGCTGCTTGTAAGCGTCTCCCTTGGCTCCCTCGTCGCCTTCTGCGGGCTCGTCGCCCCTTTCGGGGCGACTATTCATGATTCAGGTGGTCACTGCGCCCGCGCGCGCCGATGCTGCTGTCCGAGACCGACGGCACGTCGCTCCAACTCGAGGCGCGCGAGCCGGCGCCCGAGCCGACCGTCCAAGGCGCGCCGAAAAGGGCGACGCGCGAAAGCGCATAAGTGTCGCCGCGCCCGTCGGCGTTATTCGACCAGCTATCGGAATTGCCGCCGCGACCAAAATCGCGACCCCAGACGTACATATTGCCAGCGGCGAGCATCACGCCCCAGATCGATGTCCAGTCCTTGCGGAGGATCGTATCGACGGGATCTGTCCCGCCTGCGGTCTTCTCGATAACTCCATACGCCGCGGCGGCGAATTCCTGATAGTTCAAGCTGCGTTTCCCGTGAGCCATAAGGACTTCGTTCATCGTCCACCAATTCGCGTTGGAGTATGTCGCGGACCCGTCGCCGCCAAACATCTCCGGAATTTTGGGTGGGTCACCATCATCGGCGATCCTCGCGTTGAACTTCGACGTGCCGTTCACATGGTGGTTTACATTTAGCAAATAGATGTCGCACCAGAATTGCCCCGCTACGAGCGTCATACCGCGCGGGTCGGGGCAGGCGGGCCTGAATTTCAAGTCCCAAAACGAATATTCGTTGATCTGGGGCGTAGTATTGCCGCCGCTGTCGTAAGCAGGTGCATTGCCTCCGGGGGCGTAGTGGAACCCGCCCACCTGACGCGCGCCCGTAGTCGGGGGTGTCGAAAACGATACGTCGGCCAGCAACGTCCCGTCCGGGTTCACCCAGATCGCATAATCAGTGCCTGCCGTAAGCGTCGGCATCGTGATTGACGTGCCGGCGGCAATAGGGCGAATCACGCCGCTGACCTCGACCCAAATTGCCTGCGATGTTTCAGCGGTCCCGTTCCCGGTCTTTGCCCACGCAACCGTGTTGCGATCGGTCTTTGCAAAATAACGATCGACGCTATCCGCCTTGCCATCAAGCGCCGTCTGCAGCCCCGAAATATCGCCAATATCATGCCCGTGCCCGACAGCAGATTTCCCATCAAGCGCCGCCTGCAGCCCCGAAACATGACTGATCGGGATGGTGATCGGCTGCCAGCTTGATCCGTTGAACCCGAGATACTGCCCCGCGCCGGCGCCGCTGGTCGAGGCGTCTGTCAAGTCCCCCAGCGCGTGCGTATGATCGTCACCCGCCTTGCCATCGAGCGCGGATTGCAGGCCGTCCACATCCCCGATCACATGCCCGTGTGAGGCGCTGGCCTTGCCGCCCATCTGGGTAAAGAGATCATCGACATCCGCGTCGATCATCTCGACCGCAGTGATCAGGCGCGGGAAATCCTCGCTGATCAGGTTGTCAGGATGGGGAACCGGGTAGTTCCGGCTCGCAGAGCGGGCATCAGTTGCCATGGATCAGCTCCGATCAGATCGTGTAGGCGCGCAGCCGCGCGATGGACGGGCGCGCAGCCGGCGTGCCCGTCAGAGTGACGCGCACCCGGCCCTGCGTCGCGGTATGCGGATCGCGGGCGTATTGCGGCTCCGTCCAGCCGCCCCCGAGAATGCCTGTCGTTCCGAGCGTCATGGCCTGCCAGTTGTCATCAGCAGCATCGACCTCGACAGCGATGCTCGCCCCCGAGGGGACGCGCGCCGCGAACAGGGCGCGAATATCGACATCCGTCCCCATCGTGAACGCCCGGGTCACGTAGGTTCCCGTGCTTGCCAACCGCCCTGCGATGATCTGCGTGCCCGGCAGAAGGACCGGCGCGACGCGCTCCGTGCCGGTCAGCACGGCGCGTAGCGTCACGGTCTCCGTGATGAACTCGTCGAACTCGAGCGATTGCCCCGGCGCGATGCGCAGCACGTCGCCGCTGGCGCGGACCAGCTCGTAGCGGAAGCCGGCCTCCTGCGTCGGCAGATCGACGCCGCCGCGCACGATGAGATCGCTGATCTGGTCGAAATCACCGGTCCAAAGATCAACGGTCAGCGCAGTCTCTGTAAACCGCGCCCCGCGCAGACGGAAAGCCATGTCAGCGTCTTGGTGCGGCGTCCAGGCGCGGCGGTTTGCCGATGAGAACAGGACGCCGACGTGATAGGGCTGCGACGAGACGAATTCCTGCTCGCCGCCGCCCAGATCCACAACGTCTCCCAGGCGCGAGATCGCGACGGCGTGCTCCGCGTCATCGGTCAGGACAACGAAGGCAAACTCGCGATCGGGCGGCAGGTAGACCGGCGCGTTGAAATGGAACGTCACCCACTCGCCATTCGTGACGCCCTGCATCGGCATATACGCCTCGGCCAGAACCTCGCTGGTCGGGAAGCCGTTCAGAACGGATGAGAGCTGGATGCGCACGCCGAGATCGGGATTGCCGATGTCGGTAAAGATGATATCGACGCCTGTCACATAGCGCCCCTCCGCCATGCGGAACGTCTGCGCCAGCGGGTCTGCGTCTCCCGCGCCACCGCCATCCATACCCCCTCCACCGTCGTCGCCCCCGCCGCCCCACGGATCAGCGACGTTGATGGTCTGCTGGATGATCACGGGCGGCGGCGGGGGAGGCGCGGCGCGCGAGACCAGCGTCACGCGTCGCATCACCGTCACGTCGATCGTGCCTTCGCCGGCAAAGATCGCCTCCGCGAAGCTGCCCGCCGCGCCCTCGGCGCGGACGCGGCGGCGCCCCACGGGGACGCCTGCGGGGATGGTGAATGTCCCCGCGATCTCGCCATTGGCATCTCCGGACAGGCCGCCCGGATTGACGTCGATCCCGTCGAACGTCAGCGATGACAGGTTTTCTCCAACGCCGAAGCCCTCGACCGTGAACTCGATATCGATTTGGCGCAGCACCTCGGCGGCGCGGCGCGTCTCGTTGACGACGCTGTTGAAGCTCTCGGTGCCGGGCGGCACGTTCGGCGCGGCGGTGAACTCCTGTGTGATCGGGCTTGCCCACTCGGTGACGCGCTCTGTCCAGAAATCGACGTTCGGCTCGAGCGTCAAAGCCGCAGGCATCCGGACGTAATTCATGTAGGGATTGATCAGCATCGAGCTGGTCGCGGCGGTCTGCTCGATGATGAACTCGTCCTCGTAGGCCGGGAGAACGACATCAGTCCCAACGCGCAGGACAAGAATGGGCTCGATGGCGAGCTGCAATACGCCTCGATTGATGGCTGCGGTCTGCGCCGCGCCCTGATCGCGGTAGAAGTCGTCCACGAAGGCGTCGGTAAAAATCCCCTCGCGCGCCACCGGGGCGCGGGCGAGCACGTCGCGCTCAAGCTCCGATCGGTCGAACTGGTTGAGCAGGGTCACGAGGCGGCGGAAGTAGCGCCGCTGTTCCTCGTAGGTGTAATTGCGCACGCCGTTGTTCTCGATCTGCGGCCTGTCCATCCAGTCGTTCCAGACCTCCGCAATCCCGAGCAAGGTCGAGGGCGCGCGGGGCGGGATCGCGCCGAAGCGCGCAGAGACGCCCTTGACGTACTCTGCGCGACCGCTGCGATCGAGGCAGATCAGGTCGATGCGGGGCAGCTTGCTCGTATAGGAAAGCAGTGCCGTGGTGCCGTCCACGCCGCCAGAGACGGTCACGGTCGTGTCCGTCACCTCGTCGGGGGTGACTGCCTCGTTGTAGCGGTAGACCACGGTATAGGTGGAGCCGGTCGCGGGCTCCGCCCCGCCCGGCGCCCACGAGATCGTGTTGCCGACCACGGTATAGTCGTCGCCCTCGACATAGGTCGTCCCGCCCTGCGTCACGGACAGGACGCTGACCACGGAGCTTTGCCCCAGCGCGTCAGCCGTATCGGCAGGTGAGCCGCGCACGACGCCCTCGGAGACCTGCTTGACGACGACGGCCTGCGTCACGGCGGCAATGGGCGGGCGCAGCACGGTCAGGACGGCAGAGCCGGCGTCATCGACATAGGTATGCGGCTCGGCGGCGATGGCCTCGAGATCGGGCTCCTCGGGCACGGCGAGGCGCAGGGATGTCTCGCGGACGCGCTTCCAGCCGAGAATGTTGGCCTCGCCCGCGCCGATCGAGAAGACCTGCTCGCCATTGATCCGCCCCAGCGCCTCGACCTCCATGCCGTCAACGATGTAGTGCCCGTTGGCGCTGTAGTCATAGTCGGCGATGTGCTTGAGCACGCCGGTCAGGGCGGCGGGCTCCTTCTGGTCAATCACCGTGCCGCCGCGCAGCAGGTAGACCGGGTAGAACGTCCCCGGCTGGCCGTCGCCGCGCAGAGCCCAGACAAGCACCTCGTGTTCGCGGATCGCGCCCGGCTCGCCCTCCGCCCAGGTGCCGGGGTGCAGCCCGAGAAGCGACGGATCTTCCTCGTGCGTCACGGTCGTGCGCTGGAGCCGGACGCCGACGCGGACATCGCCGGTCATGGGCACGCCGGTCAGCTCTCCGGCCGGGACCGGCAGGACCGTACCCTGAACGTAGATCCGGCCCGCCGTCATGCGGCAGGTCTCGTTCTCGACATCGACGACGATCTCCGCGCCATCAACGCGATCGCCATCCGCCGCGACCATGTTCCCGACGCGGCGCGTCTGCCGCGCAGCCAGCGAGAAGCCCTCGTTCAGGTCCGCGCCCTGAATGAAGCGGCCCTCGGGCCAGACGACGCGGGCGCGATCGGGCGCGCTCGGAGCCCGGTCATAGGTCGCCGGCGCACCGGAGCGATGCGTGAAATCGTCGGTCATGGTTTCCTCGTGTTACGCTGGGCCGGGATCGGTTTCGTCGAGCGTGACGATGATCTGGCAGTGCTCGCGCACGGTCGCGCCGAGCGGAATGGATACGGGGCTCGTTCCGGTCGTGGTACCCCCGGAAAGATCGCCGGGCTCAAGCCAGAGCCGTCCGGGCGGGATGCCCGGCGCGCGCTGGCCGTCGAAAACGACTGCCAGCGCCGCTGCTGTCTGCCCCTCCGCAACGCCGAACGCGGTACGGCACTGGATCAGCGCAGCCGTTGGCGTCTCGTCATCGATGACATAGGTCGTCGCGCCGACCTGATACGGTCCGGATGCGGCCTGCGAAACGCGCCGCATCAGCGCGTGCGTGTAGCCGATGACATTGTCGGCTGCGTCCAAAAGCGCGATATGGACGGGCAGCGCGGCCAGCGTTTCGAAGATGATGCGGCGTCGCTCCGTCATGCCCGCCAGCGACCAAGGGGTATCCGCGTCGACCCAGAGGATATCCATGTCGCTCCACGGTTCACCCGCACCCTCCGCCGGATAGGCAACCCAGGCATCGAGCGCGTCGAGCTCGGCATAGGTCATGGCGTGCGCCCCGGTATGCGTTCGCCCGAACGACCACTGCGTCGGAATGGCGTCGATGAAAACGCCGCTGTGATCGCTGGTCAGGCACGCCCCGGTCTGCTGGTAGCCCGTCTCGCCGGCGCGGATATCGTAGCCGAAGTAGACCCGCGAAAAATACGAGCGCGCGGGCAGGGAGAGCTGTCCGATCCCGGCGATCCGCTCGAGGTCGGGCCGATCGGCATCGCGAATGCGATCCAGCTCGATCTGTACCCGCGACCAGCGCAGCCGAACAGAGCCCATGCCCGGGCAATGGCATATGCGCGCAAGTTCCTCTTCGAGCGTGAGGAAGTCGTATTCGATCCACCCCAGACCACGGCGCAGCGCAGCAGGCGTGCCGCGCACGCGCTGCCAGCGCACGCCTTCATCGACCAGCGTGTAAAGCTGCGGCAGGTATGGCGTCAGCTCGCCCAGCCCCAGCTGCCAGATCAGGAATGGCATGATCTGCGGCGGCGGGTTTTCGCGCAGGAATTCGACCTGATCATACGCTGGCGTCAGGCTTGTCAGCTGGTCGTTGACCTCGTGATGCAGGCACTCCCAAGGCGTCGCGTTGGGCGGCAGGATTGGCGCGTGCATCAGAATGCTCTCCCCGCGACTGTCAAGGAGACGCTGCCGATCCGCACGGCCTCAAACTGCTGCATGACGACATCGTCTGCGGGCGACGTAATCGCGACGCTGTGAACACCGGAGCGCATCAGGTGCCCTTTCAGCCAGTCGACCGTCAGGTCACGTCCCAGACCGCCAATTTGAGCCCAGTCACTGGCCAGCGCGGTCTGCATTTGCGTGACCAGATCGGCGCTGGTATCAGGGAGCAGCGTCAGCGCAGCCGAGACATCAACGACTGACACGACAGCGCTGCGCACGATGATCGCGTCGCTGATCATTCGGTGCTCTTCGCGGTCGAGATAGGCCTGCACCGTATCGATCAGCCCCTGGCTGGCCTCGCCGGTTTCGTTGTCGGCAAAGATCGCGCAGTAGACGATCGGCGTCTTGCCGTCGGTATAGACATACGCATCCGCAACATCGATCGAGGCTTCGAGCGCGAGACTGCGATACCGCGGCGCAGTTCCGCCAGTCGATCGGCCCTGAATGGCAAGGATGACGCGGCGCTTCAAGCGCTCGTCAGTCTCGCCGGCCATCCGGGTGACATCGTAGAACGCGGCCATGTGATCGAGCGCTGACCCGCTCGTGAAATACAGGTAGTTCGCGCGCGCAATATCGTTGCCGCGCGCACGAAGCAGGGTTTCGCGATACGCCTCGGACTGCGCGAGGATCATGGCCGGGTCGGTTTCCAGCTGCTCGACATCATAGGTCAGCCCGTAAGTCGGGGCGAGCGAGATGATGCGCTGCTTGCGCTCATCGAGAAGCTGCTCGAAAGCAACTTCCTCGATGATCTCGGGCGTCCCGAGGCCATCCAGTTCTTCAAGCGTGAAGCGTGCCACGTCAGGCTCCTATGGTGATCGTGCGCATGCCCGCTGGCGTCATGTCGCCGAGGTGCCCGCGCGGTCGATACTCGCCGATCAGCGACATGCGCAGACCGCCCTGGCGCAGGCTTTCGGGCGAGTTCTCCCCGATGACGACCTGCTTGAGCGCAAAGCGCGGCTCCCACAGTTCCAGTGCGAGCGCGATGGCCATAGTGGCGCGCATGATCGTCTCGCTGCTGGTGTTCTCGCCAAGCAGGCGCAGGAGAGCAGCGCCAAAGGTGCGACGCATGACCCGCGAGCCGATCAGCGTCGTCAGGATGACCTCGACGGACTGGACGACATGATCGAAGCCGGTCAGCGGCTTGCCTGTGCGCCTGTCGAGCCCCGCGCTGCTCATTCGTCAGCAGCTCCGGGGGTGGCCTTGCCAGTCGCCCCGCGCTGGGGCGCGCGGGGCGCGCTGGCAGGCTTCGACGGGGCGTCCGCTATCACCCCACGGGCCAGCTCCCATTCGGCCTGTGCGGGCGTTAATTCAACGGTATGGCCCGGTGCGACTTTCCGACCGGCCACGCGGAGGCCAGCCGCCAGCTCGGTGGCGACGTATTTCTTCACCTGCATGATGATCTCCTGTGTCAGTCCGCGGCGCGGACCTTCGATGATCCTTCGACAATCGGGTGCAGGCCAGCCGATGACCCGTAGGTGACGTGCACCATGTCCCCGATGCGCGCGACGGGCGGCCCGCCCTCATCGCCAAGATCGACGCTCGGGCTTTCGACCAGCACCGCGTCAGCCTCGACATGCGCGCGCTCGCACTTCACATCGACGTTGGGCCCCTGCACCGTCAGCCGGTCGGGCGCGAGCGTGATCGTAAAATCGCCATAGGTGATGACGGGATCGGGCGAGCTGCCCGGCGACGGGTTCTCATCGGAGAACGTCATCGGCAGCGCAATGGCCTGACGCGGATCGCCTGATGGCGAAATTGCCGTCATCTGCTGGCCGACGCTCGGCGGGACGTGCGCCTTGACCGCGCCCGCGACCTGCGCATAGGGCACCCACGGCCCGATGACCGGCTCGCCGTTGACCTCTCCGAGTTTCAGCTTGACGCGAGCCTTGGCCGTATCGACCTCGTGCACCGTGCCGTGATGCTGGCTTGTCTCGAAGCGCCGCTCGAGCGCATCGATGCGCGCGACCATGCGCGCGATCATGCGCCCGAGGCTCACGGCTGATCCTCCGGATCCTGCGAAACCTGCCCGTTGCCATCGATGATGATCTGATCAAGCTGCGCAGCCTCGTCGACAGTCTGCGTCACATCGACAGGCGCAAGACCGATCCCCTGGACGGCGTAGAGGCTGATGTTCTGCGCCACCATGGCCTGCCGCCAGTCTGGCAGCGCGCCCATGTCCGTCAGCTCCGCCTCGATCACCTTGGCGATGGGCGCAAGCTCGCTGTCCGCCTCCATGGCGGTCAGCAGGCTCTCCCACGGCTCGTGCATGCCCTCGCCAAAGCTGGGCTCGTCAATGCCCGTGACCGTCACTTGCAGCTCGCGCGCGCTCATGCGCACCGTTGGCTGGAGCTCGATCAGGTAGGGGCGCGACATCAGCCGCTCGACATTGATGACGAAATCCCGCCACAGGTTCGCCCACAGGCCATCGCTGGCCTGCAGCGCGCGCACGATCTGGCGGTTGATGATGTTCTGCACCAGCTCGCCGCCCTTGTCAGACGTGTCGATGCTGTAGGTCTCGCCATCCGATCCTACCAGCGCGGCGCGCTCGGGGAGCATGCAGTGAATGACGATTTCGAAGCTGCGCCCCTCGCCAGACAGCATGTCCTTGACCATGGGGCGGTGATCTTCCCGGTCGATGAACACGGCAAGGTATGGCCCGCGCTCGCCCTCGATGGTCACGTCCAGCGGCTCCATCGGGCTGTCGAAGACGCGATCCTGACACAAGGTCGCGCCGCGCAGCGCCTTCAGCGTCGCGATGCGCAGCGCGAGAGCTACCAGAGACATCGGCTACTCTCCAATCCTTGCGAGCTTGATGTTGACGCGCCCGGACAGGCCGGGCTGGACGCTCTCGACCCGGAAAACGGGCTGGTCGTCGTATTCGAGCAGCGTGACGCTATCGCCCTTGACGGGCATGGGGCGGCCATCAGCGGCGTCGAACTGGCCTTCGTAGACCGACATGACGAAGCGGTTTCCGCGACGCCACACCTTCGCGCCTTTCAGCGCCTCGTCGCCGCGCGGCTGCGATGTCCGCGAGGCATTCATGATGATGCCGAACACCTCGTAGCCGGTCCCGTCATCGGTTGGCGACAGGTACGTGCTGCGCGCCTGCGGGGTGATCAGCACCCTTTCACCGAAAGCGCGATCGAGCGAGTTCGACATCATGATCCGCTGATGCAGTCGCATACGCGCCTCCGGTCAAAGGGCAAGGGCCAGCGCGCGCCGATCGCGCGCTGGCCTCTAAACAGCGAGCCAGCTGGCCCGTCAGGTGCGCCGGGCGCTGAAAAGCGCTTTCGGCATGACGCAGACGGGCAGCGGGTAGGAGTACATCTCGACATCGGCCCAGGCATTGCGCTTCTGGTCCGTGACCATCCACGAGTACATCTCCTGACCGGGCGTGTTGACGAAATCGAACGTCTCGGCCGGCGAGTACGCCATGCGAAAGATGCCGGCATTGACAGGAAAGAAGTGGCACTTGTCGGGCGCAATGCCGACGCTCTTGCCAGTCTCCGCGCTGTCGGTGCCGCGATAGTTGTGCCACGTGATCTCGCCAAAGGTGAAGGCGCTGAACGCCCCGCCATGGCTGTTGCGAAGATCCTGCGCAGCCTGCCAGTTGAGGAAGGTCTGATAGACCTCCTTGTGCGTGACGAGATCATCGTAGAAGGCGTCGCCGCACAAGGCGTGGATCTGGACGTTCGCCCCGCCCATGCCCTCAAGCGCCTGCAGCACGCCGCGCCGCACGGTGTTGCACTTCTTGCGCAGCGCGCCCTGCGCCGGGCTGGCGTTGTCGAGGTCGAAGTCGATCTCGGCGGGAAGCGACTGCCCCCACTCGGTAGCCCAATCGCGGATCACGGAGCCGTCAGCATCGATGAACTGGCCCTGCACGAGCCCGAGCAGGTAGTGCTCGCGCGTCAGCTCGAAGTCCTTCATCATCGTCATCTGGCGGCGGGCAATCTCCACCTGAAGCGATTGCAGCTCGGTCGTTGACCCGTAGGCGCGGATGTTCTGCAGCTGATCAGCCGTGATGCGCGAGGACAGCGCAATGCGGTCAGTCGCGAACGAGCGCACCTTCCGGCGATCGCCGCCCTTCTGATTTGGCGGAGTACCGCGCGGCGAGGTCAGGATCAGCGCCGGGGTGTTGCCGCGCTCTTCGATGAAGACGTCCGTGGTGCGCACGTTGTCGACTTCGTAGAGACCGGGCAGGTTCGAAAGGTACTGCGGGTGGTACGACACCTTGTCGAGCGGTGCCGACATTTCGATGGCCGAGAAGGCATCGTCCTTGAAGACGTCCATGGTAAGCATGGTCGCTTATCTCCTGTTTTTGAGGGGGAGCGCCTTCGATCAGCGCATGATGATGCCGGTCTCGGCCAGCGAGCCGATCGCGGTGGTTTTCTGCGCGCCGGAAATCCCGTCCGCCCAGGTCAGGTCGCTCTCGCGCACTTCGCAGTCGCGCACATACGCGGCAGCGCGCTTGGTCTCGCCTTCGCCGGTCGTGACCGGGTAGATGAGAACAGCGACGGCATCCTCGCTGCCGTCAGACGCCCCGGGAGCATGCTGGACATACTCTTCGCTGGCGGTCACTTGACCGAGCACCGTGCCGGGCAGCAGGGTCTGGCTTTCTGCGATGGTGATCTCTTCGCGCGAACGAAAGCCGCTTGCCTCCGAGACGATGAAGGCATTCGCGTGAAGCGTCTCTTCCTTGGGGTTCGACATATCGGTGTTCCTTGACTACGAGGGGGCGCGGATCAGCGCGCCTGCTTCTTGGCGACCATCTGGTGGACGTTGCCCCACGCCTGCGCCTTGGGGGGTTCTTCGGTGGCGCGCTGGTCATAAGCGCCGATCTGGTTGACCGGGTTTTCGTCAGCGCGCGCCTCGAAGCTCGATACCGTGGCGACATTCGCCTCGATGAAGCTGCCGATCTGATCGGCGCTCATGCCGGGCGCGGAAATCGCCAGCTCAAGCGCCGCGCGCTCGCGCCCCTTCGATGCCGGCAGCGCCATGACGGCGGCCATGCGGTCATAGGCGGCTTTCTCGCCATCAGCGCGGGCGCGATCAAGATCGGCCTGCGCAAAGCTCTGTACGGTGGTCTCGTTTTCCATCTTCGTTCCTCTTGCGGTTGAACGTACCGAGCCTCGGTACTTGCGCTTGAGCGCGGCCAGTGCGCTCTCGAAAGAACCGACCTCGTCTGCGAGACCGGCATTGACGGCCTCTTGGCCGATGAAGGTGCGCGCCTGCGTCTCGCGCGCGGCGCGCGCCGACAGGCGACGCCCGCGCCCGGCAGCGACGGTCTCAAGAAAGCGCGCGTAGAAGCTGTCCACCTCGGCTTGCAGGTCAGAGCGCACCTCATCCGACAGCGGCTCGTAGGGGTTCCCGTCGACCTTGTGATCGCCGGCAAAGATCAGCGTCGGCTTGACACCCTCCGCCTCGAGGCGCTGGGAATAGTCGGCATGCAGCAGCACGACGCCGATCGAGCCCGATACGCCCGTCTCCGTGGTGACAATCCGTGTCGCTGCGCTGGCGATGGCGTAGGCCGCCGACGCGGCCATGCCGTTGACGACCGCCGTGACCGGCTTGGCCTGCGCCGCTGCGCGCACGGCAGCCGCCGCCTCGAAAGCGCCGACCGCCTCGCCGCCAGGGCTTTCCAGATCGAGCAGGATCGCGCTGACGGACGGGTCGCTGGCGGCTTGGGCGACCTGAAACTTCAGCCCCTCATAGGAGACCAGACCGCTGTTCGCGCCGATCCATGCCCCGCGATTGACCATCGTGCCGACCGCCGAAATGATCGCGACGCCTTCGGAGATCTTGTAGGGCAGCATGCGCATGGGGCGGCCTGACGGGTCGCGCTCGATGGCCTCGCCCTCGAAGCGCGACGCCTCGGGTTTCAGCTCGCTGGCGTCGAGGCCGATGCGACCGGCCAGCACGTCCGCGATGATCGCGGCCTTGTGCGGGTGAATGAGCAAGGGTCGGTTGACCGCCCGCTCGGCTATGCGCCACAGCAGCGTCATGCAAGTCTCTCCTGTCAGGTGGTCAGCGCCCGCGCCGCGAGCCGCCCATGATCGCAAAACGGCGACCGCGCGCCTCTTCCGGGCACAGTTCCTCGTATTTCCGGATCAGGCCATCGAGATCAGCCGTCTTGGCCGGCGCATACATGACCTCCTGCTCGACATCGCCCTCGCGGGTGCGCAGGCGTATTTCCTGCGCGCCCATGGCCAGCCTGATGCGGGCCTTGCGCAGCTCGCGCAGGACGCCACAGGGATCATCGGGATCGACATCAATGGTCACGCCGCCAGACATCAGGCCACTTCCTCTTCCAGAAGGTCCGCATCGTCAGCGGGCGGCTGCATGGTGTCGGTTTCCGGCAGGCCGCGACGCTCGCGCTCCTTGCGCTCGCGCTCGCGCTGCTCGTAGACGTCCTCCCAATCCGTGCCCAGGTCGGTGCAGATCATTTCGTCGGTGATGACGCCCATGCGCTTGTAGGTCTCGTGCGCCTTGGCCGTTTTCAGATCATCGGCCTGCGGCTTGGCCCCGCCGCGCCACGTCGCGCAGACGGCAGCGGCCCGCATGGCAAGGAAGCCGTCAAGCCCGTTTGGGAACGGGATCACCCCCGTGGCGATCTGCTCTTCAAGCCATGCCTCGAACACCATCTGCAGGAAGCGCCCCACGATATGCTCGCGGCGATACTGCACGATATGCCACGCCTCGCTGGTGGCCATGCGCACCGATGAGTAGGTCGCGCCGGTATAGTCGCCGGTCAGCTGCTCGAACGTGATCCCGAGACAGCGCGCGATCTCGCGCAGCAGGAAGCGCGCGAACGTGTCGTAGGTGTCGTTCGGGTGCTGGTTGCCGTGGAATTCGAGCCTCTCGCCCGGGAACAGGTGCGCGATGCGCCCCGCATTGCCCAGGTCGATCCGCGTGTTCTCGTACCAGCCCGATTTCGCATCGAGATAGCCGTCAAGCCCGCTGACAAGCCCCTGCTCGCCGGTCGATTGCAGCGCAGCCAGGATTTGCTCGGTCGGGGCCTCGCTCTCGACCGTTGCGGCAAAGATCGCCTGAATGAGCGTCGCGGTCAGCGTTGCATCGGAAAGCTGATCGAACTGGCGCACGACGCGCAGCGCCGGCGCCATCGGCGTGATCCCGCGCACCTGCCCGGCCCGCCCGTCGAAGATGTGAATGGTCAGCGGGCGACCAAAGCGGTCGCGCGCCGGCGCATCGACCTCGCGCAGCATGCCGGTCGGGTACTCGTTGACGTGCAGCTTGTAGGAGATGGGCCGGCCATGGCGGTCTCGGTTGACGCCCTGGATCAGACCTTCGCCCAGCGTCTTGTTGACGATACGGTTTGACGGCAGCAGCAGCACCTTGGTCCGCGTCGTGGCGTCATCGCGGCGCAGCGTGGGCAGCGTGGCCAGAATTTCCCCCGTCGCGTACCACTCGCGCAGCGCCCCGCCTGCGAGCTGGTGCACGCTTTGCTGCCCGGTCGCGTCGCACTCGTTCCGGCGGCGC
>Ga0076929_100568_pt1 | contig 26855 bp, 26 predicted proteins | sample HotLakConUCCSL28_FD_87104 | JGI IMG/M metagenome (GOLD analysis project Ga0076929, IMG submission 87104) | Hypersaline microbial mat communities from Hot Lake, Washington, USA - Hot Lake Consortium UCC-SL28 (version 3) (version 3) | ecosystem: Environmental > Aquatic > Thermal springs > Hot...
GAATAGGGAATAGGGAATAGGGAATAGGGAATAGGGAATAGGGAATAGGGAATAGGGAATAGGGAATAGGGAATAGGGAATAGGGAGTGGGGGGTGGGGAGTGGGGAGTAGGGAAGGGGGAATAGGGAAGGGGGAATAGGGGGTGGGGGGTGGGGTCAGTTTGTGGGTGATTAGTCCCACTGGAAGAGTCGGGGAAGTTGGGATAAATCCAGCAGATAGTTGATGCCCCAGACGGCGATTTCGGCTACCAGCAGCCACTGAATCCAGATCAGATCGGCGCGACCGTCTATCAGTAGAAATCCTTCGTATAGTTGCCAGAGTCGGTAGGGCACATACAGGTAGGGCACCATCACCCAGGTAACGGAATGTAGCCGCCTCAGGGTGAGGGACTCGAACAAAATCTGCAGGATGAGCAGGATGAAGTAGGCCAGGAAGACTATCCAGACCACGGGCTCGTTTTGCCAGAATCCCCAAACTAGCGCTGCGAAGGGGGGCAAAATGCCTAAGAACTGGACTGAGCCGAACCAGTATTTGAACCATTCCGGTAGTGGTTTGGGCAAGGCGTAGGGGCGTACATCGCGCCAGGCCCAGGCGGTGATGGCCAGGAAGCCGGTGGCGATGAGGAAGAAGACGCAGTTTTCTAGAAGCAGGCGAAATCCGATGCCCATGGTGTTGACGGCTAACTTTTGCCATGAGAGTAACTGGAAATGTCAGGAATGCGCTCACCTGATGGGTAGGGATAGGTTGTTCAGGTCCAATAGAGGATGTCTGCCTTGGGGAAGAGGGTGGCGATGGCCCAAGACCGGCCCCACTGGGCCATTGCATCCTCAAAAAACGAAAGCTCAGACTCTTGTGGGATAGGCATCCTGCCTGTCCCAGCTGAGTAGGCGAGACGCCTGCCCTACAAGGCTTGCAGAAACCTTGATTAATCGGCTGATTGGCCCTTACACAAAAAACTGATCCCTCTCCGAACTGCCCCAGATTAAGCTGTTGAGCCGCAATGCACCGCCCACGGTATTAAGAGACCCTTCTAATCTTTTAGTGGGTCATGGCCCCAGTTCATGAGGGAGTAGCGCCAGCGGGTATCTTCAACATCCCCTGATGGGGGCTGAGCCAGGTGGCGATGGACGTAGCTGACGACTTTCTTCATGCGCTGATAGTCGTCTTCGGTGTAGTCGGCTTTGTTCTTGCGCAGAATTTCAACAATGTGCTTGCCCGACTGGCGACCAATGATTTCCCCCGATTCGTTTTCCCAACCGACGGAGTTGCTCTCGTCCGTTGCAAGCCAGTTCTCGATTTCGTGGGCCGTCATGTTCACCGCTGCTTCGAATTCCTGAATTTTTTCTTTGACTTCGTTGTTGAATTCCAGGCCCTTTTTCTGGTCAGCACTCTGTTTGGGTTTCTGGCCTTTATCATCCCTATTTCCTGCGGGACTCAGGGTTTCGGGCTTGTGGCCGGTCACTTTGCCAGTGTGGTCATTTTTGACCAGGTAACGAGGGGCATCTGCCGATGCGTCAACGGCGTGACCATCCACCTCAGTGGATTCGGTTACCCGTCGCTGCACAGTGCCGACGGTGGTGCCCTGGCCAGCCTGCCATTTGACCTTATCCTCTTGCTTAAATTTCTGCGCCATGGTGAATGTCTCTACCGCACTACTTTCCTTTCACGGTAAAAACTGATTTGCCTGCGAAGCATCGTTCAGATTGCAGATCCCGGAAGGATTGCAGATCCTGTTTAAGCTTAAAGGGGGGGAACCGGCGGTAATTCTGCAATGGCGTTGGGGCTGGCTAAGCTGCTGCTGTCAAATTCTCCATGTACCAGGAAACGATAGGTTTCCTGATACATGGGCTGCCAGTAAGCATTGTGCATCCCCTGGCTTTCTTCTTGGGGATCGACCATGGGATGAGGAACTTTAGCGCTGGCAGGAAAGGTGTAGCAGTAGTGGTGGTCGTACCGCCGAAAGATAAGGCTACCGCCAAGGGATTTACTGAAGACCTGGCTGGTTTGTAAGTCTGCGGCGTCTTCGTTTTCGGTCAACCACATCAGGGTGGGTGTGGGGCCTAAAGCCGAAATGTTGTCCCTTTGGCGGACGAATGCCCCGAAGCGATTTACCGCCGTAAAACACCCTAGGGGAAAGCGCAGATCGTCCCAGCCAAACTCGTGGATGTCGAGGGGGCCAGCCAGGTTGATGTAGCGTTCGCGGTCTTCGCCGTAGACCTCAAGCAAGGGAGCGTAGGTCACGACTTTGGCAATCCGTTCAGGATGCTTTGCCCCAAGGGCGAGAGCCACCGCTCCGCCAACGGATAGGCCCACGGTAAAAATTGGCCCAGGCATGGCTTCCAGCTCTGCCAGACGTGCCTCGGCATCGGTCAAATAGGCCATGGAATTGCCCACAAAGTAGCGGTCAAAGTCAGGATCTTGATCTCGCTCAATGGCAGCCACAATATCCAGCAGGCGGGGTTCAAGCTGTCGTAAACGGACTAAAATCCGCACCATCTGTAGCGGTGATGGAGTTGCGGTGGGGTCGGCGGCAAGATTAGCCAGATCCTGCTGCAGTTCTGGGTCGGCCTTTACCTGTTCCCGCAGGGGGTTCCAGATTTCAGGTTTCAGGTCGATTTGAGGCCAGTGCTTGTCGGGAATGCGAAAGGCGTGGCCAGCCAGGGTCGCCTGGTAAACATTGAACCCATTGCGATAGAGATAGTCGGCCAGGCGAGCCATCTGGTGAGGTCTGGCGCTAAACCCGTGAAACATCAGGACTGTTCCGCGAATGGGGGTACCGGCATCGTGCATTAAATAGTACGGAAATGCCCCTTCTCGCCGATCGGGATGACTGGCAATGGTCTGAATGTAAGCATCGATGCGCTGGCGGGTTTGGTGTAGCTGGTTCTGACTGGGCGTAACGGGAGAATTCTTGTAAGCAACCATAGGTCTCAGCGGGGCAATAAGGAAAGGGGCAGGATGTGCAAAGAACTCTTGCTACTCATCATTACAAAGGGTAGCAGTCGATTTCCTGAAAACTTGCAACGCGTCGTGTTAAGCCTCATGGCGAGGCCATTTTCTGAAAAGCCTTCAGGCTATGCCTTTGAGCAAATTCCCCCGTTATTGCATCCCCATTCCTTAGAGAAAACTCCAGCTTTCGAGCTGGACTTGGTTGATAGGTACGCCTGAGCTTACCAGGGTCGCCACTCGTCCCAATCTTCATTGAAGATAGAGGTATTTGGGAACATAATCGGGTTGCCACTGTCCATAATTTCCTGACGTAGAGCTTCTAGCATGGGCTCTTGATTGGGCAGGTCATCCACCAGTTCGTAGGGCATGACGCCGTTGCGCAGGGCAAAGTCTACGGTGTGCCCGGCGGCGGCACCTACCGACCATTCAAAGGAGTGGACCCGATAGGCGGCAGCGGCACTGTAGCTGGCGGCGATGCTCTTGCTGGCTACCAGCATGTTGTCAATTTTCTGGGGAATCATGGCCCTCAGGGGAATTTGGGCCGGGTAGGCCTGGCCATGGGCCTGCCGAACCCCTGGGCGCTCGATATTGCCGGGCTTTTCTGCCGGATATTCCGTCATGCAGGGATGGAAATCGATGGCGTACTGGGCAATACCCACCGAGTCAGGATATATACGAGAGCGGGTGCGAATGGGAATATCGCTGGCCGAAGCGTCTTCCCCGAAGGAGTTCAGGGTGTTTAACCCGGCCAGGTAACGCCGTAGGGAGAGATAGTCCTGGGAATCTAGCGTTTGCTGATAGTAATCGCTGGCAAAGTCATTCCAGGAGAAGTCGGCCTCGGTAATCATAAAGCCGTCGTCATAGCCGTAGGAAGGGCGACCGATAATGCGGCGACCTTCGCGAATGTAGGGATACTTCGATAGCCCATGGGCTGTACCCATGGGGGAATCTAGCCCCTGTAGATAGCGATTGTAGGGTTGAGGCTGCTTAAAGGAGTTATCAATTTGGGAGTCGGTGGTGCCCAACACCAGCCAGTAGAAGAAGCCGATGGCGTTTTCTTCGCCCTTGCGCAGGGTTTCGGTGCGCAGCCCCCCCAGCCAGCCGCCGGGTTCCAGTTGTCCGGTGGCTGCTAGCTGGTCGTGGGTCAGAATCAGGTTGTCGAGAGACGTGCCGGGGCGGTAGTCGTTCCCCCAGGTCCAGTTCTGCATGGAGATGTCGCCAGCAGATGTACGGGGTACCCCAAAAATATTGGTCTGCTCAGACCGGGGGTCGGCATTCCACAGGCGACGGTAGGTGAAAACAAAGTCGAAGTAGTCTTCGGCATCAAAGCCATCGCGGGTGCGTTCCCAGCTGTAGTAGGGCTCGTAGGTGGAATAAAACTCGGGGACGTCAAATTCCTGGGGTTCGGCGGTGTGCTCCATGGCAAAGGTATAGGTAAACCCCTGGGTGCAATAGGGGTCTCGCGTTGCCACCGGGGAGGAGGGGTTGAGGGGAGAGCGAGGGTCGAGACCCAGTTCGTAGGGCACATCCGCCAGAGCAATGAGTTCGCCGGTTTCGGTGGCTTCAATGACGTACCAGTCGACGGGTCGGGCCGGAGCGTCTGCCCCTTCCTCAACATCGGGGACCGTGGGCACAAACTGAATAATGGTTTTTGACAACCGCTCAGAGTCGTCGTAGGTGTAGGCGTCTTCGATAATTTCAGAGAGGAAGTCGGTATTGAGGGGGGCTGTCCCCGGTGCCGGGCTGTGCTGGATGGCGATCACCTCTTCAATTTGGCGACCGTCTGGGCTGAGGCTGAGGTCTTTAACCACAGTGTTCGGGAACCACTTCAGTTCGCCGCCGCCCTCGCGCTCGGCTTCTGCCAGCATGTCCATTAAAATGGCGTTGGCGTCGTAGGGCATAAAGCAGGAGGCGCTGACCCAGCACTGACCGGGGTTGAGTTCGCCGTACTTTTCTTCGACCCGATCTCGCAGTTCTTTGTAGCCCCGAGAGTAGAACAACAGGTTACGCTGCTGTTTTGACTCATCTAGAGCGGTCGTGCCCTGGGATGAGATTTGCCCGCCTACCCAGTCGGTGAGTTCTGTCATGCAGACGGTATGGCCCGTGAGCAAACTTTCGTAGGCCGTTGCGGTACCGGCCAGGCCACCCCCCACCACTAGGATGTCGCAGTCTACCACCTCGTCGGGAGTTTGAGTTAATTGAGCAAGGCGAGAAGCAAGGTCGGTTTGAGCCAGGGTGCCACCGGCGGGAATGGGCAGGGAACCCACCATCAGGGTAGCGGCTAGAACCGGTACGGTAAAAACATTGCGAAGGCGGTTCATCGGGACGCTCTGGCTCCTTGTTCCGGAAAAATTTTCTTATTAACCATTAAACCTGGTTCTAGCCCAGATTTAGAGTTTGCCAGCGAAATCATCCTCCGCTGGCTCAGGGGCAATTGGAAACGGAAATTTTAAGAAAATTTAAGGAACCCCAACCGACCCTCAGGTCTCGATGTTAATGGCTCATTGATGGGGTTAGAAACAGCATTCAAACTATGTCTTGAGACAGCTCTTTTGACGCGAGGGAAGGGCATCCTTGGTTTAGCAGGCCTTGATTGCATGGCATAGACCCAACTTCACCGGGCAAAAAGGCTGCGGCAAATCGCGGAGGTAATACCACCAGTAGTTTATGAGTCTACCCACCGGCTCAAATCAGCGGCGGCAGACATCCTTGAACTCAACACCAGCCGCTTCGCCCGTCCGCTGCATTTGAATGGTTAGGCTCTATGATGACTACTCTCGATCAACCCAGTACTGTGGTTTACGTTTGTGATGCGCTATCGCTAGAATCCGAATTAAATCTTCATTAACAATACGGTACAGAAGAGAATAAGGAAATTTAGGCAGAATTAACCGACGAACAGATCCTCGAATCACGACACCAGCGGCAGGATAACGAGTGAGAAGATTACTCACACCTTCTACTTCTGTCAGGTATTCTAGTCCAAGTCCTTGCTCTTGTTCCTCGTAATAACTGGCAGCATCAATCAATTCCCGTTCTGCCAACGGATGAAATACTATTTTGGTCATTGCAGAGATGCACGAACTCGTTGAAATACCTCTTCGGCAGGAGTACCAACAATTTCATTGGTTCCCATTTCTTCATCACGCTTCTCAGCTTCTTCAACCCAGCTATTTGTGATCTCTTGATCTATTTCGTTGTCTTGCCCTAATTGCTCAAGTAATCGCGCCAATAAAATTAATTGAGCATCCTTTGGGAGTGCAAGTACTTCGGCTTCAATCTGTTCGAGGGTCATAACCAACAACCTCAATTTTTCTTGGTACAATACTTCTTATTGTACTGGAAGTACATGAAACGAAACCTCAGCAGTGTGAACTACTGAGGTTTACGATAAAGATAAATTACAAGGTGTTGCCACAATTAGCTTTTCTTGAAGAGCAATCCGAGAAGAGATACTGGAACGACAACAATACCCCAAATGATGAAGATCGCTATCATACCAAGTCCTGCCCCAGCAGCATAAGCATCGCTGGACTCTATCATGCTTGAGTCTAGCCCACCAGCACCAGCGAACAAACAGTAGCCACAGAAAATAGTCCACAAAATCACGATACCCTTAATCATGGTGTCATCTCCTTAAACTAGTAGGTTAGCTGTAGTGCTTACCCGATATCTAGCTTTCCCACTAATTGGAGCAGCCTAATCTATTATTAGAAGGAAATGTTCGCTGCTTCAACTTTTATTGGCAGGGGCAGATTCGCGTGGGCATGTCTTTTCAAGGTCGTCTCTTTGCACTTTTCAGCCCCTATGGCGAGGATGAAAGAACTGTGGCCTTTGAGCGGAGGTGTGAACTTGCAGCGGCTCACGATGTGGTGATAACGGTGTCGTCTCAAGCACCCATTGTTTACAAGCTTTGGCTGGCCCTTTCTCCCCAGGCCGGTCATTTGCTCATGGCTAACGGTTCACGGCCTGGTACCACTGGGTGTCGGGGGGGTGGTCTACCAGGTCAGGTATCTCTCGCATAAACTCATCCATGGAAGCTGACCTCTCGTAGCGGTAGAAGGCAGCTTCGTCAGTCCATGCTCCAATGCCCACAAACTCGCCGCGGTTGGGGTGCCCCTGCCAGAGTTCGTACCCGAGGCAGCCTTCTTCCTGGCAGGCCAGTTGGGCCACATCCTCCATTAAAGCCTTGAGGGCTTCTGCCTGCCCTGGTTTAGCAATTGCCTTGGTGATGGTGTGAAATGTGCCCACCATGATTTTTATCCTGAGTAAATGTGCTACCGCAGATTAGGGTACCGCAATCTCTCCTGGCCGAAGCAGGATCCATGACGACAGCTCTGGCCCATGGTCTCACGTCGCCTATCCTGAATTCCTTGGCCCGAGAGAATATTGAGAAAACCTTGCCCCTGACCAACCTGGGACTAAAGTTTACTACTGTACAAGCAGTTAGTTTTGAAAGGCCAGGGGAAGTGTATGAAGATCGTCATTGCGGGGGGAGTCGCAGGGGGGGCTTCCACAGCAGCTCGCGCCCGTCGTCTAGATGAAAATGCCGAAATTATTGTGCTGGAGCGAGACTACTACGTCTCTTACGCCAACTGTGGGCTGCCTTACCACATCAGCGGTGTGATTGCCGATCGGGAAAAGCTGCTGGTGCAAACCCCAGAGAAGCTGAGGGAAAATCTCAATTTGGCCGTGCGCATTGGCCATGAACTTACGGCCATTGACCGGGACGCTAAAACCGTTCAGGTCCGCAATCTGGCTACGGGCGAGAGCTACAGCGAAACCTACGACAAGCTTGTCCTGGCTCTGGGGGCTACCCCCATTCGTCCCCGGTTGCCGGGCATCGATTTGCCCAACATTCATGTATTACGCAACATTCCTGACATGGATGGGATTATGGCGGCCATCGGGTCCCACACCCGGCGAGCCATTGTCATTGGCGGTGGCTACATTGGGGTAGAAGTGGCTGAAAACTTGATTCACCGTGGGTTAGAGGTCCATCTGGTAGAAATGATGCCCCAGATTATGGCTACCCTCGACCACGAAATGGCTCAGGACCTGGAATACCACATGGAAGACCATGGGGTGAAGTTGCATCTGGGGACGGCAGCCACCTCCTTTGAGGAAGCAGATGGGGGAATTCAGGCCGCTTTGTCCAATGGAGAGAGCCTGACGGCGGATCTGGTGGTGATGGCGGTGGGAGTGCGACCCAATACGGAACTGGCGAAAGTGGCTGGCCTGCCGGTGGGGCCTCGGGGCGGGCTGCTAACCGACAAGCATATGCGCACGGTTGATCCCGACATCTACGCCGTGGGCGACATGGTAGAAACTGAGCACATCGTAACGGAAGAACCTATGCTGGCGGCTCTGGCTGGACCGGCTAACCGCCAGGGCCGCATCGCTGCCGACAATATTTGCGGTAAAGGGTCTACCTACCGGGGGACCCAGGGCACGGCCATTGTCAAAATATTTGACATGGTGGGGGGGGGGACCGGGGCCTCAGAACGGCAGCTCAAGCAGGTGAATTTGCCCTACCGTAAGGTCTATCTGCATCCTTCGGGCCATGCCTCTTACTACCCCGGCACTTCAGCCATGCACATCAAGGTGCTGTTCCACGCCGATGATGGCCGACTGCTGGGAGCCCAGGTGGTGGGCTTTGATGGCGTCGATAAACGCATTGACGTATTTGCCACGGCCCTGCGGGCGGAGATGACTGTATTCGACCTGGAGCATCTGGAACTGGCCTATGCACCCCCCTTTGGGTCGGCAAAAGACCCGGTTAACATGGCGGGATTTTTGGGCAGTAACCTGCTGCGCGGGGATCATCTCATGTGGTACCCGGAAGACTACCCCGAACAGACCAATCTGGGTACTATCCTCGATGTGCGCACCGAACGGGAATACGAAGAGTGGCATATTCCGGGGGCGCTGAATGTGCCCTTACAGGAGTTGCGCGATCGCATCGCCGAAATCCCTCAAAACACCCCCATTTTCGTTTACTGCCGGGTGGGCTTCAGGGGATACCTGGCCTACCGCCTTCTGATTCAAAGCGGGTTTGATCATGTTTACAACCTCTCTGGCGGGGCGCTCACCTTTAGCAGCTTCCACCCAACGGTGTATTCCACCGGCCAGCCCGACTATCCCTTTGTTGCTCACGCTGAGGACGTGATGGCAGAGCAAGTGCTTTCAGAGGTGTGATTCGTTGCCAGGTCTAGAAGTGGAGGTTTCCCTGAGAGAAAATCACAGATTTCGAGCTGGACTTGGTATGATGCGGGGCTTTTGGACTTAGATTCGGCATCACCACCCCAAAGCAAACCTAAAGATTTCTCTGTTTAACCAATAAAAGTACGAGTGAATACACTCGTTGCGGAAATGGCTTGTTAGAGTTTAGATGATGAGAGTTAAAGGTCAGTACCCGTCCAGAGTTGCTGAAGATTTCATCCCTGTTCTCCTGACTACATTTAGATTCGTGACATCTCCTCGAGATGCAAGAAAAAAAATAAGTAGGGAACTATAACTGTAGTTGAAAAATTTATGGTAGGAGCGTCTACCAATGGAAATTCCCCAATCAGTCATTGACGAGCTAATTCTAAAGCTGCACCAGTCTAAGCACTCTACAATTTTGCTGGGCGGCACCAACGGTAAAAACGATGGCGACGTTGCCCTAAAGTCCAGCCGTATGCGTCACCGGGCCCAAAAAGAAGCTATCGAAGATGCCATTTCTGCGGTGTTTGAGTTTGCCAGCGAAAATGTCAAATCTCGTCTGGGTGAAAGCTACAGCAAGCGATAGCCATTTCAGGCATTTTCGGAGCGTGATCCCGTTCAGGTGGAACACCATCTATCGGCTGGATGTCACTGAATTAAGCTGAAATCAACCCCTGCAAATCGCTGAAAGCCTTGATCTGCTGTAGGGTGGGCACTGCCCACCAGCCTTATGTCAGTGACATTCATCTATCGGCTAGATTGCCTACAGTGGCAGCGATTCAATCGATGCTGGTGTCAGCTATGACCTGTGCTTACCCCCCTGCGGTGATCCCCGAGTCTTTTCAACCAGGCCCGTGGGCCGCTTTGCCCAAGCGCATGGCGCACCTTTGCCCGCAACGCCCCCTTACGTACCCCTGAGGTGGACCAATTTACCCCGGGCCCGCAGACCGCCATGCCGTAATGGAGGAGTTTCCCTAGCTGGGCCGCAGTTTAGAGGTCTTACCTCGGGGGTCGCGCTACGATTATTTGGGTCGCTGCTACTATCTGTCGTCGGGAGTCACCATCTTAAGCGGCTTTCGGCCTAATTTGTTGGGGCTGCAGTTTGCTCTGCCCAGGGTGGCCTACGACATTGGTCGTCAGCTGTTTTTAAATCATCAGCCCGAGATTCTGGCAGAGTTTGCCGCCTAAGACGTCCTGAAATTTTAAACCCTGTCCAAGTTCAGAAGTGGAGTTTTGCCTGGGAGTTTTGCCTTAGGGAAAGCTGCAGGTTTTGAGCTGGACTGGGTATAAGACCGGGAATTTTGAGGTCAAACCGGTCTTCTTTTTGCAACTGCGATTAGACTTAGAGTGATCCAGTAAAAGAGGCCAGCCCAGCATTTGTCAATGCCTGCAGCTGAGCCAGTTGGGTGCCTGCTATCTATTCGTTCAAACCTTCAAACCATTGGCAATGGAGTTGACCTATGCGGACCCTGACGATTGCCCTGGCCTACGTGATTCAAATTGTTCTGCTGATATGGATAGTGGCTTCCGTAATTGCGTTCGTAACGGACATGGCAGGGCGATTCTTTGGCTTCGCCGCTGGTATATTCGTAGCTCTGTTGCTCTGGTTTCTGATCATTGAGCCGGTGATGGAATGGACCCGAAGAATGTTTTAGTCATTAGGCTTGCGTCATCCTGTAGGGATCGATGGCTTTGTCAAACTCTTCGGCGGAAATAAAGCCCAGCTGCAGGGCTGCATCCTTGAGGGACAGGTCATGCTCGAAGGCATGGTGGGCAATTTTAGAGGCTTTGTCGTAGCCGATCACCGGACTCAACGCCGTCACCAGCATCAGAGATTGATCCACATACTGCTGAATGCGTTTGCGGTTGGGGGTCATGCCCTGCACCAGAAATTCCGTAAAGTTACTGCAGCTATCGGCCAATATATGGACTGACTGCAGAATGTTGAAGATCATCATCGGCTTGTAGACATTCATTTCCAGATAGCCGCTGGCCCCGGCGAAGGTAACTGCTGTGTCATAGCCCATGACCTGAGCTGCCACCATGGCCATGGCCTCGCACTGGGTGGGGTTCACTTTGCCGGGCATGATGGATGATCCCGGCTCATTTTGGGGCAGCTGCAGTTCCCCAAAGCCAGCCCTGGGACCGCAGCTCAGCAGCCGGATATCGTTGGCAATTTTGTACAGCGATACGGCCAGGGTTTTGAGGACTCCGCTGGCCATGACCAGGGCATCGTGGGAACCCATGACGGTGAATTTGTTGGGAGCCGTAACAAACGGTAGCCCCGTCATTTGGGCGATATGCTCGGCGGAGCGTTCTGCAAAACGGGTTCCGGCATTAAGACCGGTGCCAACGGCGGTGCCCCCCAGGGCCAATTGATAGATCTCCGGGAGCACTGTTGCGATTCGGGACAGGTTATCATCCAGCATCCCCCCGTAGCCAGAAAATTCCTGGCCCAGGGTCAGGGGTACGGCATCCTGCATGTGGGTGCGCCCGATTTTAACGATGTCAGCCCATTCCTGAGCTTTCTCCTGCAGGCTATTCCGCAGCTTTTGCACCTGGGGGATCAGCTGTTGCACAAAGGCCCTTGCCGCCGCAATGTGCATTGCCGCCGGAAATACATCGTTAGAGGATTGGGACATATTCACATGGTCATTGGGGTGGATGGGAGTCTTACTGCCCAGTTCTCCCCCGACCAGCTCAATGGCCCGGTTGGCAATCACCTCGTTCACGTTCATGTTGCACTGGGTGCCGCTGCCGGTCATCCACACATGCAGGGGAAAATGGTCGTCGAGTTTTCCGGCAATCACCTCATCAGCGGCCTGGGCAATCAAAGCCACCCTGTCCTGGGGGAGTTTGCCCAGTTCGCCATTGGTCAGAGCGGCGGCCTTTTTGATGATGGCGATGCCATGCACCACCTCCAGGGGCATTTTGTCGCGCCCAATGGAAAAGTAGCGAATTGACCGCTGGGTCTGTGCTCCCCAGTAGCGATCGGCGGGTACCTCGATGGCCCCCATGCTGTCGGTTTCCTGGCGTGTTTTACCGGGGTTATCTGCCATGGCGTGTCTCCCTGTCGCAGTTGTCCTGCTATTTTCCTTCAACGATGTTAACCGGGAGTGAATCAAAATTCCGGCAAAGGGGCACCATTGATATATCTAATAGAACCGTATTTCAGCATCTTTCACCTATGACCTGGTTGCTTTCTGGCAAAATGAATCGTTTCTTCTGGGTAGTCGCAGCGAGTATCGGCACTGTGGGGTGGTGCTCTCTGGTGGAAGCTGCGCCGCAACTCCGCTATCGCACCGTACAGATTGGGGGAACTACCCAGACTTGCCTGGCTCGGGCAGGAGCTTCGATGGCCGCAGCGGGATTTACCAACCCGGCCACTACCGACAGCGAAGTGATTGGAACCAACGGGCAAATTGCCGCCACCGTAGCCTGTCAGGCTCTCTCTCCCCAGCAATTTCAGGCAACGGTTATGGTGGCCGTTGCAGAGACCGTTGCCCCGGCAGTGGTGTCCACTACTCTGGATACTCTCACGTCCGGTCTTACCAGCGGAGGGGGCGGCACCAATCCACCAGTTTCTCCCACTGGTCAGCAGGCGATGGGGGCAGAAGGCTTTAACCAGCTGATGGCGGCCCTGGAAGATAGCTGGCCTGACTATCTGGAATTTTTGGCCCAGCCTGTTTCTCAGAACTACTTCACCGCAGAGCAGGCCAGTCGTATCGTTGAAACGATGCGCTTTGCCGATGAAGAAGTGGAAGCGGCGGTGATGCTGTATCCCCGCGTGGTGGACCCCGGCAACTGGTACGTGGTAGAGCAGGCTATTAGCTTTGAGAGTTCCCGCCGGGAACTGCGGCAGCGTTTGGCCGGGCAGTAGGGGAAGCGATCCCCAGGAACGGGGATCGCCCTGCAATGCTTTTGTTTTTTCTATATCTTGTGACTTCAATACGCCGATACATCTACCCCGATCTAATGAGGTAGCCCGGTTTTCTCCTGCTTAAGCTGAAGCTATTCATATTTTTTTGGCCATCAGGCAAGCCCTTTTGCGCCACCCTGAATGGCCATCGGGGCAATGACCGTAGGAGATTCCCATAATGGAAAATTCCATGAGTACCCAGGGGCCGGCTGACCAACAGGCTGGCGACCTGGAACGCTGGGCCTCAATTATTGGCGGCGGTGCGATGGTGCTGACCTGAACCAGAGCATTGAATGGGATGCGGTGATCGTTAACGATCATCCCAACCATTTAATTGCCTGAACTTCGGTAAACGATGCCCCCATTGAGAACTCCGGTTTTGTTCGGTTTCAACCGGCGACGGGGGATCGGCGCACTGAGGTCAAGGTGGTGATGGAGTACCAGCCGCCAGGGGGTGTACTGGGAACTGCGATCGCAAAGCTCTTCGGCGAAGAACCCGAACAGCAAATTGGCGACGAACTTAACCGCTTCAAGCAGCTCATGGAAGCGGGGGAAATCGCCACCATCGATGGCCAGCCTAAGGGTAGCTAAATCTCCCGTATGGCATTGCCTACCAGTTTTAGTCCAGACCTGGGTAGGGTGCATTCACGGCCCGACGATCTGCGAGGAGTCCCCACAGTCTATACCTTTGGGCCGTAATGCACCGCTTACGATATGAAGCCTCTCCCTTGACGCAAGTGGTGCGTTCCCACCAAGCCAGGAATTTTGCATCATCACCCAGCAAGCCTGAGGCCGGGAACACTACCTGCATAGCCAGTATCAAAGGTGGGCACTGTCCACCCTACCGTAAAGAACAGTTATTATCATGGTTTCAATTTTCCGTCTTCGCTTTTTTTCGATGAATCTCCGTACCCGGTTCTCCGCTTTTTTCCGGGCGCTTTCTACGGCCCTTGAGGCGACACTGGCCGGTCGTCTCTGGGGTCGGGTGCTAACAATAGGGGCGCTGGCCGTGGCCCTGCTGTTCGGCACTATCGGTTCTTATGCCCAGCCTGCGCAGGCTGCTCAAACTAATGCCTATGAGTCTGGCCCTGTGCGCCCCTCCCGCAATCCTGTCAGTGGTGAGAATTTTCAGGGCGGGGTAGAACCGTCTGTTTTTGACCAGAAAGGGAACCCGGCCAACAATCCCGAAGGGCAGGCGGAAGGCTTTCTAGAATCTGCCAAGAATAAGGTCAAAGAAGTGCTGCCCGGCACGTCTCCTGATAATAAAGAGTTGTCAGACCAGGCAGCGGCTGGAGTGAATACTCAGAAAAATCCCACCCTCAAGCGTTACGGCGCGGATGCGCAGTAGGCGGGAAACTACGTTCAAAGTCCCAGGTTGATGGTGGGCAGTGCCCACCCAGCCCTGTCAAGGTGTTCCGAAAAGGGAGATTTTAACTCCATCAAACCCCCTAAAATCTCAATTATGCGTAGGGTGTGTCCCGGCCTCAGGCTCACCGTGCGATGATGCAAAATTTCTGCCTTGGCCGGAACGCACCGTTTGCGTTAAGCGAGAATCTTGATATCGTAAGCGGTGCATTGCGGCCCAAAGACAAAGCCTGCGAGGTTTCGCGCAGATGTGTGAGCCGCTAATGCACCCTACGCCAGTCGCTGATTCGTACCAATATTCACCTTGACAGGGATGGCAGTGCCCACCCTACGGTACTTAAGGGTTATGGCGCGGATGTGCAGTAGGCGAGAAACCACGTTCAAAGACCCAGGTTGATGGTGGGCAGTGCCCATCCTACGGTACTTAAGGGTTATGGCGCGGATGCGCAGTAGGCAGGAAACCACGTTCAAAGACCCAGGTTGATGGTGGGCAGTGCCCACCCTACGGTACTAAGTCGGCAATGCCTAACGCGTCCTGCCAGAGAATCTGCGGACCTGGAGTTTTCTCTAAGGCAAAACTCCACTTCTGGACTTGGACAAGGTTTATATCCTTAGCACTAATCCAATAGAAAATTCAAGACAGCTATTTAGATGGAGGCTTAAAAAGCCTGCCCCAGCTACGATAGAAATATCATGAACCCCTAGCAAAAGCCTCTCTTGAAGGGGCTTTTTTATACCTATTTTTTACAGGGAGAATACTTTGCTTTATGACACTTTCTTCATTCAGGGACTTCTACACTCAGCAGCAAAGCCAGGTGGAAAGCTGGAGCGCAGTAAAGGTAGCATCGTTCAAACTTTGTACGGATAACCAGCAGGCGATTGGCTTGATCCGCGACATTTTAGTGGACGAGCAGGGCCACTTTCGCTACCTGGTCGTTGATGTTCAAATAGACGAAGCAGACAAAATGGTTCTGTTACCCATTGGCTTAGCCCAAATGAACTACGGAAGAGGCGAAGCTGTAGTAAGTCGGCTCAAACCGGCTCTGCTCAAAAAATTGCCAGGCTATCAATCTGAGCAGGAGGTTGATGATCATTACGAACAGCGGGTGCGGGATGTACTGCTGCCCATTGCCTCGTGTCGGATGGGAAGACAATTTTTGCAGCAGCCCTATACCCGAAACGGTCAATACCGGGGCGTTTCTTCGGGTCATACCCCCAGTGCTTCCCAGAATTACAACCACTTTCCTAACTTTTACGCCATGAGTGAACAGGATAACCAGCGCCCCCTGAAGCAACTGGAGAATCAGTTGTTTTATAGCGGTTCTCAGTTCAATGAGGTATAACCTTGATTCAACCTCTTCCCCAAATAATCTCGCCCTGTGGGACTACTTGACGTCTGCTCCATTGCAGGGATTGAATCATTTCTTCATAATATGCTGCCGTGATCAATCCCAACCCTCCATACCTTGGAGTGTGACTTGGCAGGTATAGTTTACACCCCTAGCTCAACTCGTTTACATTGTTAAGCTTCTCGCCCGATGTCCATTAGAAAGAAAAAGACTGCTTTCCAAAGAAAGCAGTCTTTTTCATCGGTCAACCTAAATTCAGCAACCTACCGTCGCACATCCGGATTGCCCTTGGTGTCGATATCCAGTTCTTCCCGGCGAACTTTTTCTTTCGCCCGAACCGTATCCCGATCTGTCTCCTTCTTAACGGAAACCTCTTCTCGCACGAAGGGTTGCTTTTCAATGTCAACCTGGTCTTCGTAAACATCCATGCGAGCCACTTCCTGGTCTTCGAACCGGTGCTGATCGCCAGGTCGGGTGCGCCCTGAAGCATCGTGCCGCTCAACGACGACTCGCTCCCGCTCAACGGGTTCTGTAACCTGTTGGGTTTCGGTTTCGACATGCTTGCCGACCCGCACTTCGCCGGTCTTTTCGCGGTGGCGGTTGGTGATTAACCGCTCTTCGTAGAGTCTCAGAGGACGCTGATTGTCCTCTTCGCTCATGCCGTAGTAGGTGGGCTCGCGGTCGTAGGTGGTACTATAGCCAGCGCTGCGATTATAGGTGCCGCTACGGCCTTCTACTGTGCTGCTGCTCTCCACCGGCAGGGACTGCTCTACTGGCTCATTGGTTTCGACATTTTGGGTCATGAACTGGCGGTTAGAGCGACCCTGTGCCATGGGACGGTACTGCTCACGTACCCGGTTTTCATACTGGTCGTCAATGACCTGCCCGTGCTTGTATTCGGGCAGATTTTCCACCTGCTGGCGGGAAAGACCTCTGACATAGATGCGATCGCGCCCATAGTCAAAATTCGCCAGACCAATAGGCAACAGTACATTTTTGCCAAAAATCCAGGGACCAGTATCGACTACTACGTAGCGAAAGCGACCTGCATCATCTACCAGCAAATCTTTGACTGATCCGACCTTATTATTCTCTTCGGCATAGACACTGTAAGAGTCAATATTTTTGAGTTCTCCATCACCCAAATTGTTTTCGTAATTTGGGTAGAAGTCTTTTAAGGTATGTAAAGCCATAGAGGCCTCCGCATTGCTTGGAACCTTCTCAAACTAATCTTTTTCCATGCTTTGTTTATCACCCATTGGGATGATCGAGACAGCTCCAATAAGCTTATTTCAAAGAATTTCTATCAAAACATTCTGGTTATAGCGGTTCTTGGTTCAATGAGGTACAAACTTGATTAGCTTAGAATCTCCCTGGTTTCTGGATGCTTAAGTTTCAACCTTTACCCCCCTTGTTCAGAGGGCAGGGGGGATTTTTGAGGTGTATTTCATTCGAGTGGGATTCGCTATAAAGTAAAATTTAGGACCAAACCAGAATTTAACCCTTCTGTATAGCCCTGCTGAGAGAAACATTCAGGAAAGCCAATTTTGTATGGGACCTGAATTCATTAATTTAAAGTTTTGCAACGCTTTCATTCATCCCTGGGAAAGATTTCGAGCTTGCTATTTATCTATAACGTAGGAAGGCATAGGAGCTAAACCAGGCACATCTCGGGCGTTGTGTTTTTCCCTTAGTAAAGTATTCACCCCCGATGACACTAAATTTCGATTAATCCCCTGCTCCCCCATTTTTGACTTTCCTATCCCTACAGGAGAATTAACCACTATGACTTATAACGATCGGTCTAGGGGAACAGCCCCTACCACTGAATATCGCGAAGACTACACCACGCCTCAAACGGTCAATGCCCGCATTGACTATCATGATCGAGTGCGCTGGGGTCCGATTATTGCCGGTATTGTCATCACCATTGCATCCCAGTTAATTCTAAGTTCCCTGGGTGCAGCTATTGGCCTTTCTTCAGGTTCCATCGGCTGGGGTGTGGGTATCTGGGCCGTGCTCAGCCTGCTCATTTCTTTGTTTATTGGTGGTTGGGTCATGGCCAGCACCTGCGGACCTATGAATAAGAAAAGCGCCCTGTTGAACGGTGCCATTCTCTGGGCAGCAACCCTGGCTGTAAGCGGCTGGTTGCTGGCCAGTGGCGTAACTGGAACCTTTGGAATTGCGGCCTCAGCATCTGGCGCAGTGCCGAATCAGGTGCAACAACCCGGTGGCATTGAAAATCCGGAAAATCCCGGCGCGACAGTACCCAATATCCCCGCTGCTGAGGTGCAAGACTATGCGGCTCGGGCCAGCTGGTATTTCCTCTTTGGCTCTTTGCTAGGACTGATTGCCTCCCTCATCGGCGCTACCGCTGGTGCCCGTAGCCCCAGGTCTCAATCCTCCAGGTAGACCGATTTCAGTTTAAGGAATCGATGCTAACGGCCTCACTTTTTCTATCACAGGAGCAGTATTTTACGAACCTGTGGGGGAGAAAGTGAGGTGCTGAATATCTCACACTGAAGACTTAAACCTGGTCCAATCCCGGTTCTTGTGGTTGGGGACGTTGAGACAGCAAATCCTGGGCGACCTGCTGCAGGAGGTCAGCCTACAAGGCGGTTCGCATCGGTTGAGCCGCCACCGCTAAATCCGAGAGGATGGCTCGAAACCCCTGCCGGGTCCCTGGCCGGGAGAGGCGCTCCGGTTGCAAGTCCGCCTGGGGAGCGGCCTGTTCCATAACCTATTTAGCTCTCACCCTAATCCCTCTTCCGCTCTGGGAGAGGGACTTTGCATGCGGCCCCCCTGCTCCCAAAACGAGAGCAGGGACTGGGGGATGTAGCTTGCTTCCCGCAGGATGGGCTTTCAAAAGGGTGTTGGAAAATGTCACTCTGATTTGCCAGAGTAGAAGCTGTTATTGCAGGGGTGTAAAACGCTATGGCCTAGTTCTATCAGGCATTACACCCTGTTTCTCGCTTCTGATGTCATTGATATTGGCCTAATCAGGGTTGAGAGGACAGTGGGAAGGGGCTTTGTTCTGGAGCCAGCGGCGTTACCAGAATTTTATCAACGCGGGTGCCGTCCATGTCGACAACTTCAAAGCGAAAGCCAAGGGCATCAAAATGTTCCCCGGATTGAGGGATACGCTCAAACATGGCCACAACAAACCCGCCAAGGGTGTGATACTGCGCATTCGCCTCATGGGGAAGACTATCCTGTTGCAGTAATTCCTTGAGTGTATCGGTGGAAAGCAAGCCATCCAGCAGCCAGGAGCCATCGTCCCGCTGGAGGATTTGGGGTTCGTTTATCTCTTCGATTGTCGGCATCTCACCAATGATGGCTTCCACCAGGTCATTCAGCGTCACGATACCTTCAATGCCTCCATATTCGTCGGTAATCAGCGCAATGTGAGTGCCTGATGCCTGAAAGGTTTCCAGCACATTCAGAGCGCGTGAACTTTCGGGAACATACAGGGGAGTTTGTAGAAGTTGTGGGAGGTTAGCTGCCTCTCCGACCAGGCAGGTGGCCAGCAGGTCTTTCAAGCGGACGATACCCAGGCAGTCGTCCAAACTGTCTCGGGCGACGGGATACTGGGAATGGGGATAGGCTTGAATTTCTCGCAGATTTTCTTCCCAGGGGGCGTCAATATCAAGCCAGGCCACCTCAGTGCGGGGCGTCATCAGGGATTTGATGGAGCGATCTCCTAACCGAAACACCCGCGACACCATTTCTTGCTCAGACTCTTCGAATGTCCCTGCCTGAGTTCCCTGCTCGATCAACACCCGAATTTCTTCCTCGGTAATCACAGGCTCGGCTGAAGCTTGAATGCCCAAAAGTTTCAAAATGCCATCACTGGAAGCACTCAGCAGCTTGACAATGGGGGCGGTGACGATGGCCAACCCCCGCAGGGGTCGGGCGACGGTACAGGCAATTTGTTCTGGATTATTCAGCGCAATGCGCTTCGGCACCAGTTCCCCAATTACCAGAGACAGATAGGTAATGACCGCAACCACAATAAAAATACTGAGGGGTTCGCTATAAGGCGCGACCCGGGGCACCGTGTCAAAGAACGCTTCCAACTGGATGGAGAGGGTGGCTCCGCCAATCGCTCCACTGAGGATACCAATCAGCGTGATTCCGATTTGAATGGAGGACAGAAAATCGCCAGGCGAATTCGCCAGCTTGAGGGCCAAACGCGCATTTTTGCTACCCTGCCGGACCAATTGCTCTAAGCGCACTTTACGGGCAGACACAATGGCCAGTTCTGAGCCTGCAAAGATACCGTTGGCGATGGTGAGCAGAAAAATCAGCAGAATTTCAAACGCAATCCGAATCATCAGGCCATTTAGAAAGGGGTCCACTTCAGTATGATGGCGAAGGGAAGGATTTTCAGCTGTACCCTCTGGCGCAGCAACCCGCCGTCAGTCTGTTCAGGTTTCTATGCTTACCACATTCAGCACAGAATCTAAACCTCGTCCAGGGCCAGAAGTGAAGTTTTGCCTCAGGGAAAGTTCCAGGTTTCGAGCTGGACCTGGTATAAACCTTGTCCAAGTCCAGAAGAGGCGTTTTGCCTCAGGGAAAGTTCCAGGTTTCGAGCTGGACCTGGTATAAACCTTGTCCAAGTCCAGAAGAGGCGTTTTGCCTCAGGGAAAGCTCCAGGTTTCGAGCTGGACCTGGTATAAACCTTGTCCAAGTCTGGAAGAGGCGTTTTGCCTCAGGGAAAGAGTGCATCCCAGTTTTGCAGCCCTCACCCTAAATCCCTCTCCCAGAGCGGGAGAGGGACTTTGACTCCGGCTCCCCTTCTCCCATTTTGGGAGTAGGCCGTTGCTTGCTGTCCGAAGGACATAGGACGCGCGAAGCAGGGGTTGGGGGATGAGGGCAGACTTGCAAAACTGGGATGCACCCCAGGGAAAGCTCCAGTTTTCGAGCTGGACCTGGTATAAAACTTGTCCGTTTTCTAAGTCTGGAAGAGGCGTTTTGCCTCAGGGAAAGTTCCAGGCTTCGAGCTGGACCTGGTATAAAACTTTTCCATTTTTTAAGTCCAGAAGAGGCGTTTTGCCTCAGGGAAGTTCCAGTTTTTGAGGTGGACCTGGTATAGTAAGTTACCCCAGTAACCCTGCTACTTATATTTAATCTAACCTTATTATTTACCTGGCAAAATTTTACCTGAACTAAACCTTTTTCAAGTCCAGAAGTGGGGTTTTTCTTTAGGCAAAACGCCACTTTTCGAGCTGGAGTCGGTATATAACCCTCTTTAATCACTAGACTTAATTAAAAATAGTGGAACCCCTGCTATACAAGGCTTTCAGGGATAAAGCAAAAGCCAACCGAAGTCTCTGCTAAATAAATATTTGAAGCCATTTCACCTCCTTTATTACCGATAAGGTCTACTCTGGCTGGAGAGATTCTGGAACCTTCATTTTCTAGTTCTGCTGAGCCAATGAGACTGCTGTTTCAGAAACGGGTTTAGGGCTTCCCAGATTTCCTCTGCTAAAAGTGGCAGAAGAGGGATAAGTTAAATTTAACCTTTTTGCAGCCAGGACTTTAAATGAATCATTTACAAAATGGAGGGTGACAAATGCATCTTCTTTGTAGTCAATTCCCACATTTTCCTGGGGAATAGCTTCACTGATGATTGTCTTTGTTTTCCGGCTTTATTCAGCTAATTCCAGCTCAATACCAATTGGAGATGGCAAATCATGGCTAAGAACGTCATAGTTTTTGTTGGTGATGGTATGGGGTGGGAAATGGCCCGTGCTGCCGCCATTGCTAAGCAAATTGACGAAGGGCACAACGGCACCACCCTGGCGGATTTTTATACCGAAGGCCCGGGTAGTGGCCTGAGCTTTCAAGAGCTTGAGAAATACACATCGGCCACAACCTACAGCACCCTTGTTGAAGGCAGCGGCAGTAACTCGGCCCTGGAAGGTAGACCCAGGGATCGCGGTACTGGCGAAGCCCGAGTACGGGAAGGCTTTGAATTTGACCCCAGTTTTAACCCTGAGAGCGATCCGGAAGGGGGTAACCTGGCGGGCTATGACCCTGAGTTAGGCGGACCTAACCCCTGGACCCCCGGTAGCGATCCTGATTACATTGAGCAGAACTTTACGGATTCTTCCGCTGCAGGTACGGCCCTCTTTTCCGGGGTAAAAACCTTCAACGGGGCGCTGGGGGTTGATCTCTATGAACAACCTGTTGAAAGCGTATTAGAAACGGCGCAAGCCGAAGGCAAGGCGGTGGGGGTGGTCTCGTCCGTTCCCATCAGCCATGCTACCCCGGCGGCCCCGGCTTCCCATGTGAATTACCGCAATGACTACGACGATGATTTCCCCGAGGGCGACACCATTCTGCAGCAAATGTTGCTGCAGGTTCAACCCGATCTGATCCTGGGGGGTGGTCATCCGCTGGACTTGAATAACGATACCGATACCAGTGGTGAGTTTGCTTATCAGTTCATTGCTGAATCCACCTACGATCACCTGGTGGAAAACCCCACGGACAACCGTTACGGCTATAACTTTTTAGAGCGTGGCCCAGACGCGGCTGAAGTTTTGTTAGAGACGGCTGAGGAATTAGATCCGGAAGCAGGGGATCGCCTGCTGGGCCTCTATGGTGCCCGTGGCCAGAACGGTAACTTGCCAATGCGCACTGCCGACAGCGACTACAGCAATACCGGCCTGAATACGTTTACCCACCGTTCTTCCCAGCGGTCAGGAACCCTGCCAGATACCATCCGCCCCCTGGCCGAGGGTGAAACCATTGAGGAGTTTATCGCTCGAGAGACCGATGAGAACCCCACCTTCCTGGAAATGACCCAGGCATCCCTGGACTTTCTTAGCAAAGATGAAGATGGCTTCTTCCTGATGGTTGAGCAGGGGGATATGGACTGGGTACTCCATGACAACAACATGGATAACCTGCTTGGTACGGTCTATGACCTTGATGATGCCGTTGAGCACACCATCGACTGGATTGAAGACAATGGTGGTTGGGAAGAAAACCTGCTGATCGTCACCGCCGACCACGATCACTACCTGACCCTGAATGACAATTTCCCGACTCTGTATCGTCAGTACGGTGCTGAAGCCCTGACCCTGGCCTTCGATCCAAATCTGGCTGGTCACTACTTCGGCTCTAACCCTGAAGATAAATACGAGTGGGGTAGCCACTCTAACCGTCCGGTGCCGGTTTTCTACCAGGGGTCAGGGTCTGAAATTCTGGATAGCTTTATCGGTGAAGGGTACGAAAACTACGGGGTTGAAGTACCGGGCATCCCAGATCTGATTGACCTGGTGCACCTGGCGGAAACCATGCGAGCGGTCATTACCGGTTCTGAGGACGGTGAAAAAGCCACGGGTGGCGATGATGTGCTCCTGGCTACAGGGGATAGCGTGCTGTTCGGCGGCGAAGGGGACGATACCCTGGTGTCGACGGGAGTCGGTAACAACCGCCTCTACGGCGCGGAGGGCGATGACGTGCTGTTCGGTGGCAGCGACGATACCCTGCTGGGTGGGGTTGGTGATGATGCCCTTTATGCCATTGGGGCCGGTGGCACCACCATGGTTGGTGGCACGGGGGCAGACCAGTTCTGGATTGCTAATGGAGAACTTCCCCACGCTACCAACATCGTGATTGACTTCGAAGCAGGGCTTGATGTGATCGGTCTGACCGGAATCTCCGGCGTTAGCAGCGTCAACGACCTGACCTTTACCCAGGGTGAAACAGGCGCTGTCATTAGTGCGATGGGTCAGGATATTGCAGTGCTGAACGATGTCCATATCCTTGACATCGGCTCGAACAGCTTTGCTTTCGCCTAGTCCTAAAGCACTCCCGTTCTGGCGAGATAACCCAAATTGCCTCGCCACCGGGATGTGATCCAGGGGCCACTGCTGAGTTCAGTTGACTTTCTGGAGATGCTTGGGGGATAGACACCTCCGTCTATCCCTCTTTTTTAACTGCCACTGTATTGAACTGCCACTGTATTGAACTGCCACTGCACATCTCAGTATATTCAGCAATATCCCGAACGCTGCAAGTCCCGATTGGGGATTCTGTTTGAGCAGTTTTGTCAACTCCATCCAGCGGTCGAGCGACTCTATCACCAAGACCGTGCTGAGCAAGAACGCCAGAGTATCCGCCCACCAAAAGTCAGCCAGACTTCCAAGGCTATCCGCATCGGGTATGACTGGTTCCGCCGTCTCCTGCAATGGCAGCTGCCCTCCGCTTACTCAGGAGATCTCTTGAAACAAAATTACCTGTTTTGCGAGGCACTGCCAAAGGGCGCAGGGCCTGCGCCCCTACTCGGGGGTATTTTTTTCAAGAATTCTCCTTACAGTAGATTTTCCGGCACGTCTTCCGGTACTTCCCAGTAGTAAACGGTTTGCCCCTCCACTTCGACTACCTGTTCGGGTTCCCACTCACCCATGTCAAACGCGTGGGAGACGATGCGGGTGCCGGGTTCGAGTTCGGTCAGCAGTTTGGGTCGCAGTTGTATGTTGAGTTCTGGCAGCAGGTAGAGGGTTACGACGGTAGCTTCACTAAAATCCGACTCAAACAAGTCCGCCTGACGAAACTCAACCTGATTGGTCACGCCTGATTGCTCGGCATTTTGCCTGGCTTGCTGAACTCGTTCGGGGTCAATATCAATGCCAACACCACGGGTTCCGTACTCTTCGGCAGCGGTAATCACAATGCGACCGTCGCCGCTGCCCAAATCATAAATCACGTCATCAGACTGGACATCAGCCAGCCGCAGCATCTCATCGACAACGGGGGGAGGGGTCGGAACGTAGACTACGTCGGGTTCCCGTTCGGGAGCCTGGGCCGGATCTGCTGCAGAACCATTGGGGCTGGCGGTATTCGCTGGGGGCTGGGGGTCGGCAACCTGATTGGGTTGGGAAAGGCAGCTTGCCGTGGTCAGTCCGGCCAGGCTAGCGATGGTGAGGAAAAGAGGAAATCGTGTTTTCAGCAGCATGATTTTCATTGAGGGAAAGGTGAGGGAATCAGGGTGGTGGGAGGGTAATGCGCGTGGGTGAGAGTGGGCGGTGCGTTAGTGCGTTGGTGCGTTCTGGTAGGGTATTCGTCTGGATGGCAGGGCTGTTGCGATAAGGCTCATTCGGCTCAGAGGCTGTTTTCTTTGCCGACATTGCTAGGGTCGTGTATGCCAGATCAGGGGAATGCCCAGGAAGAGAACCAGTACGCCTACCAGGGCACCGATACCGGCATAAACCAGGCTGGAAAAGAGCAAATAAGCACAAACAGAGCAGAATATGAGGGGAGTGGCCGGGTAAAAGGGCACTCGAAAGGGACGCAGGCGACGGGGGTCGCGCGATCTCAACACCATCAGCGACGCCGTGCTGAGCAGAAAAAAGCCCCAGAAAACAGGAGCCGTATAATCAACCATGGTTTCAAACCCCTGCCGGGTCAGGGTGCCCAGACCCACCAGCGCCAGAGCAATCGCCCCCTGAAACAGGTAGGCTGCTGTGGGGGAACTGGTTCCAGGCTGCCAGCGATCCAGAAAGCTGAGGGGAGAAATATCCTGGCCGACGGCGTAGTTGGTGCGTGCCCCCGTCAGAATGGAGGCGTTGATTGACCCCAGGGTGGCCAGCACCACCAGCAAACTGACCAGCAAAGCACCCGGTTCTCCCAGGGTCTGGCACAGCAAATCGGCGGCGATGGCCTGGGATCTGGCCATGCCGGAAACGCCCAGGCTGTGCAGGTAGGCCCAGTTGATCAGCACGTATACCGTGGTAATGGCGGCAATGCCCCAGAGCAGAGATCGCACCATATTGCGGCGGGGTTGCTCAATTTCAGCGGAAAGGTAGGCAGCTTCGTGCCAGCCTCCGTAGGACAGCATGACAAACACCAGCGCCAGCCCCCAGGTGGGCCGTTGGCTGATGACTGTGGCGGTACTCGTTGCCGGGGTAAAGGCCAGGCCCAGCACAATGACCAGCAGCAGGCCCAGCACCAGGGCTGAAGTTACCCAGGTTTGGGCACGTTTGCTCTGCCTCAGTCCTGCCATATTCAGCAGGGTCAGCCCCGTCACCGAGATCGCCGCATAGATAGCGGGCGAGTAGCTCCCTAACGGTACAATTTGAGCAGCATAGTCTCCCAACACAAAAGCCAACAGGGCAATCGACCCGGTTTGGATGACGGTCATTCTGGCCCAGGCAAACAGGGTTGCCAGGCGCTGACCAAAGGCCTGTCGCAGGTAGTAGTAGCTGCCGCCCACATGGGGATAGGTGGTGGCTAATTCGGCGTAGCATAGCGCCCCTACTAGAGAAATAAGGCCGCCTGCAATCCAGGCTCCAATCACGCCGCTGGCGCTACCCAGGTTGACCGCCACCAGGGAGGGGGTCTCAAAAATGCCTGCCCCGATTACAAGGCCGACGATGAGCGCGATCGCATCGGTCAGGCTGAGCCGGGGGTGGCAAATCTCAGGGGAAAGGTGCGATCGCTCCGGCAACGCCGGTTTTTCTACTTTAGTCACAGGTTTTCCGTTGCAGGGTCAAAGCTTTACCCCAGGCCACGCCAGGCCTCAGCGTGCACAACACTCAAGCGAACATAGGAAAGCTGGTTTGATCGTCAACGGCAAATATGACAAGAAGATGACAGCGTAGATTTTACGGTTGACACCGACTCAGCGGTGTCAGCATGAGCGGCCTGCCCCACAAAAGTCCGATTCTGGTCCCGCATCGGCGCGGTGGCATCGTCATAAAGAAAAGGCCGGTGGGCATGGCGTCGTCCCTGGGTGACTGGGGTGGCTTCTCCCCCGGCAGAGGCTTCATAGCCGAATGCTGCTGAATTAAGCCTGGTGGGCACTGCCCACCCAGCCCTGTCAAGGTGTTCCGAAAAGGGAGATTTTAACTCCATCAAACCCCCTAAAATCTCAATTATGCGTAGGGTGTGTCCCGGCCTCAGGCTCACCGTGCGATGATGCAAAATTTCTGCCTTGGCCGGAACGCACCGTTTGCGTTAAGCGAGAATCTTGATATCGTAAGCGGTGCATTGCGGCCCAAAGACAAAGCCTGTGAGGTTTCGCGCAGATGTGTGAGCCGCTAATGCACCCTACG
>Ga0076929_100569_pt1 | contig 26754 bp, 27 predicted proteins | sample HotLakConUCCSL28_FD_87104 | JGI IMG/M metagenome (GOLD analysis project Ga0076929, IMG submission 87104) | Hypersaline microbial mat communities from Hot Lake, Washington, USA - Hot Lake Consortium UCC-SL28 (version 3) (version 3) | ecosystem: Environmental > Aquatic > Thermal springs > Hot...
ACCCTGGTGGGTCTGAAGAAAACCTGTCGTAAGTTGGGGATTTCCTTCTGGCAGTTTTTGATTTCTCGATTGCGAGGTGATGGCCAAATCCCACCGTTACCCGATGTGATTCGAACCCTGTCATCGGGACTGCGACCGGCGGCTAGCCCGGCCTAAATTCCAAGCGGTAGCTCATGGGCTATCTCAGCTCTTTTTGAGCAATTGCGTTTCTAGATATTTAAGCTTCAACCTTTAACCCCCTTATTAAGGGGGCAGGGGAGATCTTTGAGAGGTATTTTATTCAAGTGAATCTGCCATATCAAACTAATAGTAGATACATCCAGTGGAATTTATTGGCAGGATATCCGAATTTAATTTATTGGTTTTCCAGAATAATGCGAATTGATTTTAAACTATGAAAAGAATTTAATTTTCATCTATGAACCCTGGGAGGGATGAATATGTAATTTTTCTGTTGATGAAACCCGGAGTTGTCTGTTGCCTTGGGAAAACGATTGCTCTCCCAAGGCAGGTGCTTATGCCGGTATCAGCACTGTATCAATGACGTGAATGACGCCATTGTCGGCAGCGACATCCGCAGTCGTCACAGTCGAATCATTAACCTTGACGCCCTTAGAGGCATTGATTTTGACATCTGAGCCTTCAACGGTGGTCGCCGATTTCAGCTTTTTGGCATCAGCCGCCATAACTTTGCCGGAGACCACATGATAAGTGAGGATTTTCTTAAGTTTTGGAGTGTCCTTAAGCAGCTCATCTACCGTGCCCTCGGGCAGTTTGGCAAAGGCTGCGTCAGTTGGTGCAAAAACCGTAAAAGGGCCTTTCCCTTTGAGGGTGTCCACTAAGTCAGCCGCTTTAACAGCCGCTACTAGGGTTGTAAAATCCCCTGCGTTTACAGCAGTATCAACGATATCAGCCATGTTTTTTTCCTGAGTTTGTAAATAGCTAGCAGCCGCACCCGTGATGAATGAACTGCTAACAAAGGTGAGTATGACACCCCCGTGTTTGAGTTCGTGGTGGAGTCGTTGCTTGGGCGCTCTATCAAAAGGTGGAACCTGGCTGTGGATAAATCGATCGCTGGCAAATATAGCAGCAGTTTTGTTGGTTAGGACATCTGAAATGGGTAAAAACGTTAGAACGTTGGAAAGTTGAATTCTGGAGATGTTTTAATCCATTCTCCGATTGCTGCGGTCAGGAGTTGGGAACGGTTTCTGGAAACACCTTTTGCGGCTGCCGTCGAACGAACCACTTCTGCAGTTCGATCGCCCAAAAGACCACGGTGCTCAACCCCAGGCTAATGGCCAGATCTCCGGCGGACAGGGCGGTCGTCTGAAAAATCGGTTGCAACACCGGACTGTAGATCACCATCAGTTGCAGGCCAACCGTGAGGGCCACTGCACCTAACAGGGGCCGGTTGGACAATAGCCCAATTTGAAACAGGGAATCCCGTTCTGAACGCATGGTTTCCGCCAGGCCGACGCGGGATAGGGCCAGGGTGGTAAACACCATGGTTTGCCAGATGGCCTGCCCCGTAGACCAGTAGCGGTAGGCGATGGCCAACAAAACCAACCCCAGCAACAGCCCCACCCAGACAATGCCCCAACCAACACCCCGGCTAAAAATACTCTCCGTGGGGCGTCGGGGCGATCGCTGCATGATTTCTCGCTCCGGGGGTTCCACGCTCAAGGCCAGGGCCAGTAACCCATCCGCCAGCAGGTTAACCCACAAAATTTGCAGGGGAATCAGGGGCAGCGGCATACCCAGGAGGGGGGCCAGCAAAATCACCCAGAGTTCCCCCGCGTTGCCCGTCAGGGTGTAGTTGATAAACTTGCGGATGTTGTCATAAATCACCCGCCCCTCCCGAATCGCCGCGACAATGGTGGCGAAGTTGTCGTCTAGCAGCACCATATCCGCCGCATCTTTGGCGACATCGGTGCCGGTAATGCCCATGGCAATGCCGATATCAGCCTGTTTGAGGGCGGGGGCATCGTTCACCCCATCCCCCGTCATGGCGACGATGTGGCCGCGACGTTGCAGGGCCTGCACGATGTCTAACTTATGCTGGGGCGACACCCGCGCATAGACAGAAATCTCATCCACCTGCGATTGCAAAGCTTTGCTAGAGAGTTGGGATAGCTCTGGTCCGGTGAGGATGGTGGAGTTGGGAACAATCCCCAATTCCCGCGCGATGGATTGAGCCGTCAGGGGGTGGTCGCCCGTAATCATCACGGGGCGAATGCCAGCGGTTTGGCAGGTCAGCACGGCGGCTTTCACTTCTGGGCGAACCGGGTCAATAATGCCGACCAGGCCAATGAAGGTGAGATCTTTTTCCAGCATCGCCCCCCTTTGCAGGTTGCCATCGCCATCCACAACTTGAGCATTGAGGAGACGAAAGGCAATGCCCAAAACGCGCATCCCGTTTCGGGCCAGTTGGTCATTGTCGGCCAGCATCTTGTGCTGCACCGCCCGGTCGAGGGGGTGTGACTGGCCTTTGTCCCAGATGTGGCTGGAAACCGCCAGCACACTATCCACGCTGCCCTTGGTAAAAGCGATGGCGGTAGCATCGCCGCAGTTGGACAATTCAGAGACCAGTAGGGTCAGAGCCTCCGGTAGGGGTGCCGGATAAGCGGGCAGTCGATGTACCGTGGTCATGCGCTTGCGATCGGCCTCGAAGGGGAGTTCGGCCACGCGGGGCAGGGCTTGTTCTAGGGTGGCTTTGCTCAGGCCCAGGCGGGCGGCGGTCATCACCAGTGCCCCTTCGGTGGGGTCGCCCACGGTATGGACCTGATGGGGAATCTGGGGATGGGGTTCCAGCATGGCGTCGTTGCACAAGATGGCTCCCGTCAGCAGCCAGGTCAGCGACGGTTCTGCCTGCAACACCCCCGTTAGATCGTCGTAGGTGTCCAACCCCGCCCGCCCTAAGGGAGTCGTTAAATCAACGCGATGCCCGTCAACCGCGAGAAACGTAGCCGTCATGCGATTTTCGGTGAGGGTGCCGGTCTTATCGGAACAAATCACCGCGACAGAGCCCAGGGTTTCTACCGCTGGGAGTTTGCGGATCAGGGCCTGTTGTTTAAGCATCCGTTTGGCCCCGAGGGCCAGGGTAATGGTGACCACGGCGGGCAACCCTTCAGGCACGGCGGCGACGGCCAGGCTGACCGCCACCAGGAACATCAGCGAGAGCGCTTCCCCCCGCAGCAGCCCTAACCCAAAGATGACCGCCACCAGCACCAGGGTAATGATGGCCAGCCGCACCCCCAGTTGGTCGAGCCGCTGCTCCAGGGGGGTGGGCTTGGGCTTCACGGTTTGAATGGCGGTCGCGATTTGCCCCAGCTCAGTCTGGTTGCCGGTTTCAGTCACGACCCCTAAGCCTCGGCCATAGGTGATGGTGGTGCCCATGTAGGCCATCGTCGGGCGATCGCCCAGGGCGACCTCGACTTGAGGCTTACCGACTGACTCCCCCCGTGCCAGGGGCTGACTCTGTTTAGCCGTGGGCTCAGCTTCTCCAGTCAGAGAGGATTCTTGAATGCGGAGATTGGCCGTTTCCAGCAAGCGATAGTCGGCCGCCACCAGGTTGCCCGTTTCCAGCAGCACAATGTCCCCCGGCACGAGCTGACGCGCGGAGATTTCCTGCACATGACCGTCGCGACGGACTTTGACCGTGGAGACGGCGAGCTTTTTAAGGGCGGCGATGGCCTGCCCTGCCTGATACTCTTGCCGCACCCCCAAAATGGCATTAAACGCCACAATGGCAAAAATCGCCGTGGCGTTAATGTAGTCTTGCAGCGCCAGGGAAATCAGCGCCGCCACGATGAGCACCACCACCATGACCGCCGTGAGTTGCTTCCAAAAAATCTTCCAGAGGCTTTCCCCCGGCTGTTCGGTTAACTCATTCAAGCCGTGCTGCTTGAGCCGCAGCGCCACTTCCGCCTGACTGAGACCGCAATCGGCGTTTGTCCCGAGTTGGTGTAAGACCTCGACTGTGTCGAGTTGATGCCAGGTACTCATTTTTACCGGACTAGCCCTAAATTCAACAGTTCTTTGGCCGAGGCCAGTACGTCAATGCCGACAAAGAAAATCTGACCTTGCGGATTCAGCAAAAACCGCCAGGCCAGGTTGATGCCTACCCGATCGCCGAACCACGGTGTTTGCACTTTCCCCGTCACTTTGATCTGGGTGAAGTCTCCCTCTGCAGGTTCAGCGACCCCTTGCTCTGGCATGAGACGGAGGCCGTAACATTCAGCTCGCATATAGGCGAGAATCTTGTCGTGCCCCACAATCGGTTCCTGGAACGGAGGTTTGAGGGCACCGTCTTCCGCAAATAAGGCCACGGCAGCCTCGAAGTCAAAGGCATTCATATGGTCCATATAGCGGAGCACCGTGGGATGGTCGATGCCCTGAATCGCAACGTGGGAGCGAGGTGCCGCTTCCTGGGGAGGCGTCACGGGCTGCTTAACGGTGGGCGTCATCCTGGCTGTCTCAAACCCCATGTTGACCACAATGTCCTGGAGTACGGTGAGTTGCTGCCCTCCCTCTAGCTGTCGCAGGGACTTTAAGACCTCAGAGGCCTGGGGAGAAAGTTTGTAGCCTTTGGGAATGGGGGCCACTATGCCCTGTTCCATCCATTCGCTGAGCTGATACCAGAAGCCCAGTTTGACATTCGTCCCAAAGCCGGAATACGTGCGGCAGATGGGGGTATCCATGTGGTTAACCAGGTCACACATGACCTGGGTTTGCTCTAGGGCTGGCATCTGCTTAATTTGGGTCAGCGTTTTTTCTGCAAACACCATATTGACCACCTGCATGGCCGCCGGGGTGATGGTGGTGCCCATCTCGGTGTAAGCAAACCAGAGTAAGGCTAACTGGTCTTCCGCACTGAGCTGGCCGAATGCCTGTACCACCGCTGGCACCGCATCGGCAATTTGAGTTTCAGGAAAAATAGAGCGGGCTGAATCAATCGTAAATGTCATAATTTAAAGACTCCTTAAGGACTGAAAAGACAATTTAAAAAACGAATTCATCACTGGAATGTCACTGAATCAAACTGAAATCAACTCCTGCAAATTGCCGAAAGCTTTGATCTACCGTAGGGTGGGCACTGCCCACCAGCCTTATGTCAGTGCCATTCAATTCATCACTGTTCTCACCACCAGAGGGAGTACAGTGGTTTTTACAACAATTCTGACAACCGATAGTTTGATTTCTGGTTTGAATTGTTTGATTACGGCGTAGGCTTTAAGTAAAGTAACGGCATTGACAAAAATTTTTTCGATATTTTATTAATGACTTATTAATAGCAGCTGATCCAGAAGCCCAAGGTTTAAAATAAAAGTATCTGGATTGGAATCCTACGCATTAAGAAATCCGCCAAAAGACATACATTGAAATCCCCCAAAAGGAAGTAGACAGATGAAATTATTTACCCTGCTGGCCTTGCTGATTGCGATTATCGCCGGCCTCTTTGCCCTGCAAAATGCAACCCCTGTGTTCGTGCAGTTTTTGGGGTGGCAGACTCAATCATCAATGGCGCTGATCTTGTTAGTTACCTTTGCCCTGGGAGTGTTGTTTGGTTTCTTAATTTCGCTGCCCACCATGATTCAGCGCATGAGAAAAATTGCCCACTTCAGGTCCCAGACGGAGCAGCTGGCCTACGATCTCGATGTGGCGAATCGCAAACTGTCTGAGGCCGGTGTCCTGCAAACCGATCACCCTTCTGAGCGTACCCAGCCCCATTCAGTGGATCATCCTGCCACAGCTTGAACCAATGGGAAAACTACCCCAGGACTTTACTCAGGTGGTCTCTAAAAAGGAATTTACCGAATATTGTGCATCCGCCCCTCCGGTTGGTACTTTCTTTCTCAGAGATCTCCTCAGGGCAGCAGCAAACCAGCACACCGGTTGTCCTGTTTCCTGGTGAAACTTGAATTATTGCGATCGCCCGTGGGGCAGAGCTACCCCCAGCTTTAGCAACTTACCTCGATAAGTGGTGCGGAGCCGCGACCGAGAGCATGCCCCTACCCATCTACTGCAATTTCGAGCATCTCTGAACTCCAACGGCAAACCCATGCAGGCCGTTTAATCAAACAATCCTTCAACTTCTTGCCGAAAGGCGATCAGCGCATGGGTTGCTTGAAACGGCCTTAGGGCTTCCATAATTTGATCCGAAATGGTGGCCGAAACAATGGTTTTGATTTCTACGTTGGTGTTATAACCCGCAACATCGCCCATGCGTCTGCCATGACTCCCGGCGGTAGCAGCAGAGCGGAGGTTCTTGCGCCAATTGCCGCAACATCGCCCATGCGTCTGCCATGACTCCCGGCTCCCTTAGCAGGGATCAGCGTGTAGCCCGATACCTTAAGCTGGGTGAACAGATGAATCAAACGTTCCTGCAAAACCGATTCGCCAATAATGGTGACGAGGGTGCCTTTTGTAAACTTAGCCATGGAAACCTCCAAATTTATTACATCAACACAACATTATTTGTTCTGATAGCTTTGCTGCCGAATCGCTTTTTCCATTTCTCTCGAAAGTCCCGAGATGCCGGTAAAGTCTGTCTTATCTATTTTGATTCCGCCCAGGTTGGCATCTCGAAAATCAACGTTCTTGAGCGTTGCCTGACTCAGATCAGCACCAAACAGATTCGTCCCGCGCATACTGACGTTAGTTAACTTTGCCCGGCGTAAATTAGCGTGGGCTAAATTGGCATCGTCTAAATTTGAGTCTTTTATTTCTGAGCCAATTAAACTAGACCGACGGCAATCAACACCGGTCAGATTGGTATGACTAAATCGAGTTGCGGTTAAATTAGCCCCGGTAAATTTAGCGCCACACAGGTCTGCCTGATCGCCAAAATGGGCAGAACTTACCTTAGCCCCTGTGAGATCGGCATTACACAGATTGGCTCCATCCAATACGGCCTCGATCAGGATGGCTCCCACTAAATTTGCATTGCTGAGGTTGGCTCGATTTAACGTTGCCTGACTGAGATTGGCCCCCGCTAAATTGGCATCGCTCAAGTCGGCATGAATCAGGCTGGCTTTGTTCAGGTTAGCATCACTCAGGTCAGCATTCCTGAAATTGACCTCATCCAAACAACGCTCACTAAAATCTTGTCCTTTAAGATCTTTACCCACATAATCTTGATTCATCAGGCTACTCCTAAATACTTCGATTACACAGTAACAATTGCAGCCTGCACCTGGTCGAGTAGCTGATGTAGGGCCTCTCCTTCGATGGCTTCGGTTTCTAACAGTTGCAGGGTGATGGTCTCCAGCAGGTCGCGGTTGTGCTTGATGGTCGCCAGAGCCTGCTGATGGGCCGTTTCCACAATTTCCTTGACTTCGCGATCGATGGCATTGGCGGTTTCTTCACTCATGGAGCGGCGGGCATTGGGCATGCCCTGATCCAGAAACATGGGCCTAGTTCCCTGGATTTCGGGTTTGATTTGATGAAGGACGATATCAAAATTTAAGCTGCTTCAACAAACTCCAACAATGAGAAACTCCCACTGCTATACGATCAAGCAGCGGAAGCATCGGTTCATACATTTAACCCAGGGCTTAACTGAAAAGGGCTGAAACCCCCAGGTACAGATCACTTGACAAGCCTCAGATCTCACAGATTTTAGCTGTTTAAGCTACATCATTGCCTGGACGATTGTGGTTTACCGCAGGGTAGAAGTAAGGGGGGGATCTTCATGACGTGCCTCATTTGATTAAGAACCGCGCTAGCTAAGGCCTAGGGTTGTGCGATCGCATGTTTATCTAGATTTTCGCGACGCAGTTTGTCGAAATCAACTTTGCTGTTTCCAGAAGCGTAGGCAGGTGCCACAGCACACATTAACAATGTGGCGGCAGCTAGCAAGGAAATTTTTAATCCTTTCATGATCAGGCACCTTTTGTTATTCGAAATGGAACTAAACTTGAGATTAAACAAGTCATTTGTTTTGTTTTTTGACTGAAAGCCGTCCTTTCAAGTCTTCAAGGTTGTGAACTTGTCAGACACTGGAGTTTTATCGGAGTTTTGCTTGTAATAGCACCTCACAATAAATAGTGTTATTGCTGACCTGAAACTACTTGTATCGTAGAATGCTTTTAGCCATGTAATTATTTCTCTGTCTGATCTTAATACTGCGATTACCCTGGCCTGCAGAGTGCATCCCAGTTTTGCGAGTTGGCCCTCATCCCCCAGCCCCTTCTCCCATTTTGGGAGAAGGGGGGCCGGATTCAAAGTCCCTCTCCCGCTCTGGGAGAGGGATTTAGGGTGAGGGTTACAAAAGTGGGATGCACCCGGCCTGCATCTCTAGGTTAGAAGACGAATGACCAGTAATTCTCTTAGTCTTGCGTTACTGAAGGGCACTAATCAAATAATCAAAGTAAGTGCCGACCTCACCTGCATTTTCTGCTGACATGAGTGAGATAGCGATCGTCTTCATCTTGCGCACGCTCTCAGCCATGCCATCTAGGGGCGTGCCTAAAGAGCCATACATTTGTCGGGCACCAATGATTCCGATTTCCTGGATGGGGGTGGTATCGCCAGTGACCACGCTATAGGTGATTAATCGCAGGTAGTAATCCATATCGCGCAGGCAGGTAGCGGTCATCTCTTTACCAAAGGCATTACCCCCAGGGGACACTAAATTAGGCCGCCCTTGAAACAATTCATTGGCCGCTTTCTTGATAATGAAGTCGCGACTTTCAGTTAAGGTTTTAGCCAACTTCACGCGGCGATCGCCACTCATGAGAAAGTCTTTGATCTGATCGATTTCGCCAGGTCTGAGATACCGAGTTTCACTATCGGCCCGCGCAATGGTTTGTTGAATAATGCTCATGATAAAATCCTTAAAAAGTTTGAGCCAACTTGACCCCTGGCTGATCGCGTCCGTAGACAAGATCGTCTCTGCCCTCAGCATGAGACATAGGTGTTCTATTTATTGAGTGAATTGGTTGAATATCACATATTACTTGAGCATCCATGGGTTGCTCTTGTGGCATGAGCGGAATAGCGATTTCTGGCTATGTGGCATCAGCACCTCGGATAGAAGGGGCGATCGCTAATTTTTCGGTTCCTGACTGCATGATCTTTGACCGTGATGTGTCATCGACCATGATTAGCCCACATAAACCCGTTTTTGGTGCGAGAGATTTACTTTCCCCAACACGGTAATCAGGATCACGGCCACCACACAATTGACGAGAGCGTCCGCGATCGGGGATACCCCAGGGATAAATGCTCCCCATATGTTCAGCGCACCATGCAAAAGTGCCACAAGTAAGATGCTGCCTTTTGTGCTGTTGTAAATCCAGGTATAGATAACAGCATTGGTCACAATGATGATGAACCAGAGAAAAGGAAACTCAGCCATCGGGTTGCCGACCAAAAAAACAAGTGGCAAATGCCACAAAGCCCACAATATGCCCACAATCAGAGTGGCAATCAAGGCATTGTGTCGTTTCTGCAATCGTGGCAATGCGAAACCACGCCAGCCAATTTCTTCGCAGGTAGTGGCGCAGAAATTAATTACAAAACCTAAAATGGCATAGAACGATAAATCGGCTGGGGACACTGCGATTGTTGCGGGCAAGCTCAGTAATTTTGTGACGACTTGTGCCGCAATGGCAAGAACAACAGGACCCAGCACCGCTACGACATACCAGACTAGACCAACTCGCCATTGACTTAGCCCCTGATTCAAGGCTTGCACCCCTGTTTTCCCATCGGACACTTGTGACACTATCACAGCCGCAAGCGCCGGTCCAACCGCATAAAAGATGGAAAGAATCTGGACGTAGGGACTGTCAAATGGGGCAATAGCTCGCGAACCTAAGGCAGCTGATATCATACCCAGCCATGAGATGCCAAAGGCTAAGATATAGAACCAAGTCACGGGATGTTTCTTCATTGCGAATAAATCTGGTTGAATACGGTGACTTTGACAAGGATATTTTTTGGGGACGAAATACGTTCAGATATTTGAACATTTTTAGTTGTTTTACTTTTCTAACTAATGAGACGATGGCGATATCTGGCATGGGTCGGTCGTGGCATTACTATTGCTAGACGGGGGTTAGGATTGATTTGTGAGCGATCGCCATTCTTCCACCACTCCAGGATCAACATTCAGCTTGATCTCCGATTGGTCGAGGGTAGGCAAAGTGAGCTGCAAGGGGATGGCCGCTTCTAACTGCATCAAGATCGGCTGCAAATTATACTCTCCGGCATCTGTCCCCCCCTGGGCTTGATTCATAAACATATCTGGGGAGACATCGGCGGCAGTGAAGGTGTTACCCATCGAGTCGATCAGGGTGAGTGGCTGTGAATGATCGAGGTTTGTGGTGCCAGGAAACCCCACGAGCCGCAAGTACATGGTGGCGGTGCGATCCGGATGAGTCCGTTTGAAGGCGATCGCTTGCCAACTGTTGCCCTGTTGATCTTTCAGGGTTTGGCGCGACTGGGAAATCTCCGACTGGTAGACCGTTTCTCCGGGGGCTTCTTCTAACTGGCGAACTGCCGCCTGGGCCGGAGCAATCGCCAAATTTATCATCAACGCTCCAGCCAATAGTCCAAGGATGACTGTTGACCCGATCAAGCGTAAAACAGCTCTCATTTTCACGACTCCTGGACTGAACATGTAGTGGGTTAATTGACGGCATTTTGAATTGCTTTCTGAATGTCATCGGGAATAAAAACGGCATACATACCGCGCAGGTCACCCACGTTGAAATCGTAGGCCAAATCTTGCGGGTAGCCATCTTTCACAAACTGCGGACGGCGCTCTTTTAATCCATGGCAGGCCAGACAGCTAGCTTCCACGGCAATGCGGCGGTAGTAGCGAGTGCCGGTCTGCTCATCCAGGGTGGCTCGACCCCAAAAACCAATCAACTCTGGATCTTGGTCAAATTTAGCCAACGCAATTTGGTCATGCAAGTTACCTGGAGCATGGTTTGGGTTGCGATATTTCTTAGCAATCTGCTTAACCTGCCAGCCGTTCTCCTGGCTCAGTTGCATGGCCCGCATCCCCACCGGGCGGCAGACCTCTTTCATGGTTTGCAGGGTGGGTATTTCGGTGCTGCCTTCCAAGGAAGAGGCTAGCCCAGAGCGCATGGCATCCAGCGCTTCTATCTCTTGAACCACCTGCACCAGTTGATTGGGTTGGGGAATGATGGGAGCGGCTAAGGCGGGGGCCGGATGCCAACCGATCAGCGCCAGGCTGACGCTCATAACCAGACCAAGGATCAGAACTAACTGAGATAACGTCTGCATCGGGTCTTTCTCCTGAGATGAACTGATCTACGCACCCTAAATCAAGCCGGGGCCTTTGTGACGCCAATCATGTTGTGTGGTCAGTTTGCCGTCCTCATCTTCCGATAACTCCTGCATTTCATGGGCACGTTCTGCCGCTTCCTGGGCAGTTTGCTCGCGCAGATCTCCGGGCACCTCAATATACATTTCTGGCTCAATCGCGTAGTTATTGATTAACCCTTCTTGGTCTACGGTGTAGCCATCGGTGGTGTGGCTCGATGCTTCATCAGGCTCGTTATGAGGAGCGTGGCCAAAACTTTCGCCTTCTCGATGCTGACGGGCGGCAGATTCAGCCGGAATCAGGTGCCCGTCATACTGGGGAATGTGCTCTTGAGAATCATTGTGGATATTCATTGCCATAATCCTATGTAATGTTGATGGTACTAGGCTGCTAGCAAGAGATGAGTTTCAGAAAACTTCTATTTCAAGGCTTTCAATAATTCAAGTTTTGCGATCACTTGTTTAGAAGCCAGTGCCTATTGCCTGAATTGCTGACGCAATCTATGACGTTTAGTCAAGTCTAGTCAGCCCCTTGGGTTTGATTAAAGCAATCACTAACATCACCTTCTAGACATTCCACTGCCTCACGATCTCGCTTTCTCAAGCCTTGCCCTTCAGGCTTATAGTTGGGATTGTCCATACTTTCCAGGATCGCCTCTTGAGTATCAGCGTCAAACTGCTTAACTTTCCCGGCAGCCTGGGTTTTGAGATTGCCGGTCATATTGCCAATCCCTTCCTGGGCTTTACCTTCAATCTTCTTAGCCGTTGCTTGAGCTTGATTTATAGCCGCAACTAAGGCGTGGGGTTGGTCCATGCTGGGCGTGAGTAAAGGGTTAGCCCAACTTTTTCCCGGTGCGAAACTAAATGTGATAACGGTTGAAAGCATTACAACCAATCCAATAGTTACCAAGGCTTTGCGGATCTGACGAAAGAAGTTCATATTAATCTCCAGAAAATTCTTTGATTACTAAATCGACAATGAAGACTCTGCTCTCCCATCTATTAGTAAAAAGGAGGTAAGAAACGAGATAGGCTCTTTAAGCAGGTTTTAATCAATTACCTTTTTGACTTCCTCTTTGATATTTTCGACTGTGTGCCGAACCTTTGCCTCTGCTTGCTTTTCTTTGCCTTCTGCCTGGGTCTTGGGATCTCCCATGAGATCCCCTACCGCTTCTTGAGCTTTACCTTCAATATTTTTGGCCGTTGCCTGGGCTCTATCTTTTAAGCTCATAATCTATTCCTCAACGAATAAAAGGACTACTTGAGCTGGCACAAAGTTATGCTGACAAGATTGATACTGACAGGCCATTGATTGTTTCTATGAGTGAGTTGTTTGAGTTGTTTGAGTTTTGATGGCAAACGTAATAGAGCAGATGGGTAACTAACGGATCTTGCCCACCTCATCTTTACTCCCACTCCCGGTCTTCGAGTTCTCTCTGGGACAGGAATAATGTGCTTTCAATGTCCTCGCGAATGGCGGCGGTGACCTCGCAGTTACTATTCAAGCAATCCACCAGCAGTTGATTGGCGCTGTAGTAGTGCTTCAAGGTTTGTTCTTGCTCGGGGGTGAACTGCCAGGGATGATGGATGTTGCGGTAATGGGCGATCGCGGCTTTAAGTTGAGCCACCCAGGAAGTGTAGTTGGCTTGCCACCAGGCTTGTCGTCGTGCTTGAGTGTGATGGGGCGACGGCAGTTGAGCCTGGAGTTGTTGCAATGCTTTATCAAAGCCCGCATCCTGAACCATCGCCAAAATGGCCGTGAGGGCCTGACTACAGGTGTGGACATAGGCCACATCCTGGCTGTGGTCGGTGGCCAGGGCTTGCAACAAGTTCTCCAGGGCGGCGTCTAACACAATGCCCTGATCCAGGGTTGCCGCCAGGGTAAAGTCCGCTGTCACTGGCAAGGGCTGGGCCAGGGCCAGGTAAAAGGCTCGGGTGGTGGCAAGTTTAGGTTCTTGGGAGATGGTCTGGGATTTTTGGTTGGCCCACTGCAAAAAGTCTTGCAGGTGGGGGTCTTGGGCCACCAGGGCATCAATCTCTTGCTTCATGAGCTGAACGAGGGAATCGGCACTGCGCAGCATCGCCACCGTCAATAAAAAGACTTCGTGCCAGTGGGGATCGGTAATGTGGCTGACCAGCCCTCCCAGAGTCTGTTCGAGCGATCGCAGGTTATGGGCGGCGACAATTTTGCGGGCGGTCAAATATTCTTGAAACGCCAGGTAAGAAAATGAAAAGATTCCTCGCGCTCGTTCGATCAGGAGCCCGTGCTGGGCCTCGATCGCCTTGAGCATGGCCTCGCTTTCGAGCTGCAACTCTTCGGGGGCCAGGGCGATCGCTGACAATTCCTGAAGATAATCTTCGATGTAGTGTTCAATGGTGCGCTGCTCAAAAAAGTACCGGCCCTGCTCAAAGGTGTCGGCGGCGATCTGGCTGAGCAGCCGCATTTTTTGCGGCAGTAAAAAGCCCCGGTAGACGTTGTCCCGTTCCACCCCTTTGGTTTCATCCCATTGACCCAACAGCAGATCCAGTCCTTTTTTGTAAAAGGCCGTTCGCTTGCTGGGAAAGGTTTCTTCCCCCTGGAACATCCAGCAGGCCAGGTGCAAAAACAGCGGGGTGACCACCAGCTGACGAAACTGCCAGTTTTCCGGCAGGTCCAGGGTTTGCATAAATTGCGCGGCTTTGGCGGGGCCAGACAGGGTTCCGGCTTTGCTCAAGGCCCTGAACCACTTTTGGGCAAAGGTCTGGATTTGCGCCGGGGTAAAGGGGGCAATTTCCACATCGGTGAAGCCGCGCAGGCAGAACCTTTGAGCCGCCGTGCGGCAGGACACCACAAACCGATTGCGATGATACTTATCGGCAAAGCTGCGGATTTCATTGACGACCGGAGTAATATCCGGGTTTGGCACCTCATCCATGCCATCCATCAGCAACAGCACCCGCCCTCCCTGCAGCAGGGTTTCCAGGGTCGTTGGGTCGGCCATGCCCGAGGTGGGAAAAGCCTGTTGAATGTAGCCAAAGAGACTAAAACCACCCTGGCGTTTGGCCTGTTCTGCGAACTCTCTCAAGGCGATAAACATCGGCACCTGCTGCGCCGCAAACTCCCCCCGGTTACACTGCACGGCTAAATGCTGCAAGAACGTGGTTTTACCCACCCCTGGTTTGCCCAGCACCCGCAGTTTGGCGTAGGTTTCCACCGCCTGCATACCAGGAATGTGCGATCGCTCAATGGTGCCTAACCCCACCCGATCAAAATCGGTGAGGGCCAGGTCATTGAGGGTAGTGAGTTCGCCCCACTGCTGGCTGGCCAGTTCTTCCAAAATGTTGACATCGACATAAATGTCATCCAGATTGACCGGGTGATGAATATCCAAAAGTTGTAAGATGCTGCACCGCTGCTGAATGGTCTCCCGGTGCTGCGATCTCACTGTGGCCACCAGGGTATCAATATCAGGCTCGTCAATCTCTGGCAAAATTGGCTCCGATGATTCGTTAGCGCCAGGAAAGTCTTCCGGTGGATTGCTGGCAATCTCCCGCCACTCCAAATCCAGGATCTGGCACACATCCATAAAAATTTGCCGATCCACCGGCTGTCCGGTAAATAAGCGCCAGATCGGCTGACGGGTTTTGAGGTTCACTTCTCCCGCCAGGTTTTCCTGGGTCCACCCCTTGAGGGCAAAGGCCCGCTTAGCCCGTTGGATACCAGCGGGTGAGGCCTGGAGCGATCGCTTCGACATGACACAAAAAGCTCATCTTAAAAGCAGAATTTAAACGGTTGAAAAATCAGGAATTTTATACTTACGTTTGATCCTATCGGTTTTCTACCCTGGCGGCTGGCAACGGCAAAGATCTTCCTCATACTCACCCAGTCAGGATTTGGGCATCACTACTTTTTGAGCTAGCCCCAATGGGCTCAAAATCGCGATCGCCCACTAGGTCACATCCATCTTCCACCAGGCCAATCCGGCTTTCGCAACATTAGGATGAGCGTGATAGCTAAACCAGCGATGCCATGAAAGGCCGTGAAAAATACGATAGTTGGCCAATTCAATGGAGCCACAGGGGCAGGTAGTTGTCTATTCTGTTTTTTTTCTGCATAAGCATTAGGGGCTATAACACCACCTCTCTACATGCTTTTAATTCCTATCTTGAAGACATTCAACCGTAGGCTTTAGCCCGGTCGAATGCTATCCGAGGAATTCGCCTCTGAATGCTCTGTCTCCTCAGTGGCCGATGTTGAATTGGGCTCTGATTTCGCCTGGACAGTTTTGGTCTTTTCCTGCACCTGCGTTGCAACATCATGGGCCGTATGTTGCAGGCGACCGCTGGCATCAGTCAGGGTAGAGTGAGCCCGATTTACCACCTGCTGCGTCATCCCGTGGGCTTGCTCGGCGATGCCCGATACCGTTGTTTGCACCTGGGTGTTGGCTTGCTGTGCCTGCGCTTTGACCTGAGCCGCCGTGGACTGACCACTTTCCTTCAGGTCCGCTATATCGTGCCTGGTTTGAGCCAAATCTTTCTTCAGGAACTCAGTGACCTGATGGAGTTTATCCCTCAGCCCTTCAGAAAATTGCTCTGCCTGTTTAACCTGATCGACTTTCGCAATGAATCGTTTAGTGCCAGTACTGAGCACGGCCTCGGGCAGCAACACGTAAACGCCATCGGTGATGCCCTGCCAACCGTTTGAGTGAAACAGGTAAGCCACGACCGCCCCGGTCTGCAGGTCAAAGCAATAATTGGTAATCGTTCCGGCTTTATTGCCATCATTTGTCCAGAGTTCGTGGCCAATGACCACCTCTGAGCCTTGAGGAGGGTCTCCTGGCACTTCTAACGTTAGAGAAGCCAACAGACTATCTTCGCCAATCGCCTCGACCTGCTCCCATCGGAGAAACTGCTTGGTTCTCCCCAGCAGACCCGACTCAGAAACAATGGCCGTGACTTGGTGAAGGGTTGGGTCCAGCCAAAATTCCTTAACATGGCCAATTTTTTCAGTGGTTTCGCGATTCAAAATTAATCGCCCAAGCAGACTACTTTGCTGAATCGTATTTTTGGGGAACGTAGTTAGAGAAGTCATCATTCATCACCTGATTATGTTGGCTGTACCAGCACGGTTACCCCAGATGTCTGCGAATTATTTCTAGTCTCAGATCGACGGCTTCAGAGCCTTTAGCGCATTCTGATTCTTGCCAGGTCTGGACCAGTTCCTTATCAGACAGACTTTCGTAAGCACCAGTCTCCCCGGAGAGAGATGGCCCCGGTTCTTGCTGAACTTTCTCTAAAAGTTCTTGATCTTTAGGGCTGCTTAAATCGAAAGATTGTAAAAAAGCATTATTCATTTTTAAACCTTGTTTAACCACATCCCTTTGCGACGTTTGCGTAGATGGTTGCAAAGGGTATGAATAGTCTCCTAATTAGGATCTCGAATTCATGTGAAGATGGCGTGAGGGTGGCTAACGTTTTACGCCTCAATCACCACCCGCAGGTTGCCCCGCTTGCGCACCACCCGGCAGGCGGTGGCCTCCTGGGAGCGCTCAAATTCCAGATCCAGTAACGTATGGCCGATTTTGAAATTCTTCAGCGACAGATAGCTGATCGATTCGGGCAGGGTGGGTTGCACAATGCGCAGGCAGTTATTAGGCACATCGGGCACCAGATTCACCATGATTTGCAACAGCTGAAACACGGTGCCGGTGGCCCAGGCCTGGGGGGAACAGGCCACCGGGTAACGCACAGGTCGATTGGTGGGGGTGCGCTCAAAGCCGCAAAATAGCTCCGGCGGGCACTGGTAGGGCTGCACGCTGGTCATATCAAAAATGCCTTTGGCAATTTCCAGCGCCTGGTCGGTGTAGCCCAGCGATCGCAACCCCGCCGCAATCAAGCCGTTGTCGTGGGGCCACACCGAGCCAACGTGGTAGCCCATGGGGTTGTAGGCCGGGGAATTGCGGCTGAGGGTACGAATGCCCCAACCGCTAAACATATCGGGAGCCTGGAGCCGTTCGGCCACGCTGCGGGCCTTTTCCGGGGAGAAAATGCCCAACCCCAGACAGTGACCTGGATTAGAGGTGATGCTATCCACCGGCTGACCCTGGCCATCTAGCGCCAGGGCAAAAAAGCCCTCATCCGCCAGCCAGAAATCTCGTTCAAACCGGGCTTTGAGGGCAGCAGCTTCGGCCTGCCAGCGATCGCATAAATCCGGTCGGTCTTGCAAACGGGCCAGGCGGCTCAGCCGCACCTTCGCGGCATAGACATAGCCCTGCACCTCCGATAGGGCGATCGCCCCTTCAGCAATGTGGCCCGCCGCATTGACAATGCAGTCCCCCGAATCCTTCCAGCCCTGGTTGCGCAGGCCACCGGAAGATTTGCAGTCGTAGGTGATGTAGCCGGTTTTGGCGCAGTTGCGGTCAATCCAGTCCATGGCTGCCAGGGCATTGGGCCAGAGCTGATCCAGCAGGGGGCGATCGCCCTTCCAGGCGTAGTAGTCGGCGTAGAGCATCAGCCATAGGGGCGTCGCATCCACCGTACCGTAGTAGGGGGTGTGGGGCACTTCCCCAGCCCGAGACATTTCCCCAAACCGCATCTCATGGAGAATTTTGCCCGGCGATTCTTCCCGCCAGTCATCCTCCACCTGGCCCTGGTGCTCGGCCAGCACGGTCAGGGTTTGACGGGCCAGGGCAGGGTCAAACATCAGGGTCTGCATGGCGGCAATTAGCGAATCGCGCCCAAACAGCGTGGCAAACCAGGGTATCCCCGCCGACAGAATTTTGTCTTCCCCAAAGGTTTGTCCCAGCAGATAAATATCCTGCTCCGCCCGCTCGATGATCTGGTTCAGCGCCCGGTTATCGGTACGCATGCAGGTGACCCCCTCGCGCCACTGCTGTTCTTCCATGGTTTCCGCCGCCACCGCCTGGCTCAGGGTGGCCGGAATGCCCACCTGGGAGGTGGGGGCATTGTCTAAAAAGGGCTGCAGGCGATAACCCAGGGTCTCGCTGCCTTGAGGCGGTAGGGTGATCTGCCAGATCGCCGTATAGCCCTTGAGCTGGTCGGGTCGCCGCTGGTAAAACTGAATTCTTGCCTCCATCAGCAGTTGGTCTACCCCCTGGTAGGCCAGGGTCAGCTCGCCCCCGTCGCCACTGATCACGCCGTCATTGAAGACGGGTACCGGCTCTGGGGTTTCTGCCACCAGCCGCACCGGACGCAGAATTTTACCCGTTTGCTGCCGCACTTTGCCCCGAATTTCGAACAGATCGGCAAAATCGGCATCAAAGCTGAGGCTCAGCTCAAAGCTGACGGGCTGGGTGTTGTAGTTGGTCAGAATCAGTTCTTCAAACAGCCCCCCCTGCAGTACCAGATCCCGCTGGATGCCAATGGTTTCGGCTCGAATCGCTGGCCGATCGCCTACTTCAGCAACGTAGGGGTTGGCACAGAGGGCCGACAGGGCAAAGCCCCGCTGGGCCGTGCTGCTGAGTAAGATCGGCGGCTGCCCTTCAAATTGCAGCTCCAGGCGACTGAGAAACCGCGTATCGCGACAAAAGAGGCCCAGACTAGAGGCGATCGGTTCGTCCTGACAACCGGCAATATTGCCGAGGGTATCGGTGATTAAGAATAAATCGTTGTCTTTGAGGGTGAGGGAGGGCTGCTGCCGCCGGGTGAGGGTGCAGGGCCACTCCGGAATCGGCACCTGCTGGGCGGGGGCAAACATGCGGCCATCCAGTTCCACGATGTTTAGGGGACTGGCTACGGGGTTCAGGGTCTGCTCACCCTGGCTAGAAGAATTGATTAGGGGCATGGGGCTCCAGAAATAACGGGCGAACAAGGTCTTACGGGTCGGTCGCCACGGGTTGGGGCGGCCAGGGTGGGCGATTGCTGGGGCGATCGGTGGGGCGGGTGCGATCGCTCTTCAGGGTTGGCCGCAGGCCCAGGCTAAATCGCTCGTTGATCAGCTGCCGATACACCGCTTCATAGCCATCGACCATGCGGGCGACCCCAAAGTTGACGGCCACATGGTCGCGGCAGTCCTCACGGCTGATGCTCGAAATCTTAACCATCGCCTCGACACAATCTTCGACGGTGTGGCAGAGAAACCCGGTATGGCCATCCACCACAATCTCTGGGGCGGAGCCCATGGCCATGGCAATCACCGGGGTGCCGCAGGCCATCGATTCGGTCATGACTAAGCCAAACGGTTCCGGCCAGGTAATGGGAAATAGCGTGGCCGTCGCCTGCCCCATCAGGGCTTTTTTCTCAGCCTGGCTGACCTCGCCTAAGAACTGAATCTGCTCTCCATTAATGTGGGGGAGCACTTGCTGATCAAAAAAGGTTTTGTTCTCAAAGTCGACTTTTCCGGCCATTTTCAAAGGCCAGCCGCTGCGCTTAGCAATTTCGATCGCCAGGTGGGGGCCTTTTTCCACGGACATGCGGCCCAGAAACACCAAATAAGGTGGCTCGGCGGGCTGGGGATAAAATTCAAACTGGCTGGGGTCGATCGCGTTATACACCGTGGCGACGTAGTTAAGCCCCAGGTCATCGCGCCGCTGGGAATTGGAAATGCTGACAAAGTTTTCCCGATGATACTGGCCGAAGAGCTTTCCCGTCACGGCGGTCAAAATGCCGTGAACTGTATGCACCACAGGGGTTAGACTGCGCTCCCCATAGGCCAGGGCGGCCAGATCCATATGGGAATGGATCACGTCAAACTGGTCAGCCCGGTCAAAGACTTTGGTGAGCTGCCGCGCTTCATGCTGGGCGTATTCCGGGGGCAGCATCCCCAGGGGCCGCAGGGCGCGATCGCAGCCCGACTCTAGGTGGGCCAAAGTGGTTGAGTCACCGGAGGCAAATAAGGTGACCTGATGCCCGCGCTGCACCAGTTCTTCGGTTAATAAACTGACGACCGCTTCAGTGCCGCCATAGCCCACGGGGGGAACCTGTTCCCACAGAGGGGTAACCTGGGCAACTCGCATTTAAAATCCTCAGTATATTTCTTATGAATTGTTTTTAACCATTGTTCAAATCCAGACCTGGGATTTTCCCTTAGCAAAAACTCCAGTTTCCGGACTGATCTTGGTATAGGGTTGTCCTCTAAAACTGCGCCCAGACTGCCATTTCAGCACGGCAGTGACTACAGCGCCAGCCCACGCTACCCTGGCTGAAATGCCGTAGCAATACAGACGTACAACAGGGACAGTTATGCCGACTGGTCATGCGTTGATCAAACTTGACTTGACCCAGTAGAGAGCTATCTGAAATGGGCCGACTATTGAGTTTAAGGGGTAATTTTATTAAAGCTAACATGGTGATTTTTATGGTTAGGGCAATGGCGGCTAAGGCGATATCGATGGGATATCCAACTCAGCTAAAAATGAGAGAATCATGCCTTCGTTAGTTGCAATGGAGACTCTGAAAAGAAGACTTCAGATTTGAAGTACTACATTTCATCCCTGCAGCAGATGTTATCCAAATCGAATGCAGGCGTCCCTTCGCCGTTTGGAGCAGGTTTGATCTCTTAAAGAATAAAGAACGGTGTCGGCACCCATGGGGGTTGCCTTGCAACGGGTAGCGTCGTCGCTGTTTATATTTTTATTATAGTCGGCAATGATCGGCCTTCACTCAAAGTGGATTAAACGCACCCACCCCAAGTCGGCGGAAGAATCTGACGCAGAATGGGTTCCAACCATGGCTAAAGGGTCAAAGCCTGATAAAGCATGGGTTACACTGCGCCAATCTATCCTGCGGTTTTGTATTTCATTTGTTTTACCTGCTTATCTTTACTTCAGACAGGTTTACAGGACTACTTTGGTCACCCAATACAGATGGTTCTGGCCTTCAGTCATCCAGCCCTGTCGAAATGCAAAATAATCGTTAGAATGTAACTGTTGATACAAAAATGACACAGAAATCGATCGTTCACTTTTCTCCCTCCATGGTGTGACAGCATGGGTTGCGAAGAGACGGAAGTAGGGGAAAGCCCTGAAGGAACGCGCCTCAACCCATTCATTCGCTTCATAGAGGCCCCATTATGCAACCGACCCACCAAGACATCCGCCAAGACCTGCCCGAAACCGTCCAGGTCAGCAATCCCGTCACCGCCCTATCAAGAAACTTGTTCACCCGCCGACATCAGCAAATGCGCCGTCGCGAACAAGGCATGATGATGCGCCTGGCCTCTGAAATTGGCCTATCTAATGGCACGGCAGGTCATTATGAAAGCCACATTCAGGGAAAAATGCCCCACAACTTCTCAGGCTATGGTCGTAGCGCTGCCACCATGAGTTAGCCTGACGGGGATGACGTTTGCTGGACTGTTCCCATAGGTTTTGTTCAGTGTGCAGGGTTTGTCCCGGTCCTGAGTGCCTGACAGAAGTGGGTGAAAGGCTTGAAACTTCGTGACGCGAGGGAGAAAGGGTGAGCTGCCATGAGACGCTGAAATTTGCGTCATCTCAGGGTATTTACCATGTCAGCCACCACCTGTCTTTATGATCAAGTGCTGCCACTGCTGCGTCAATATAGTCATCGCCGTGACCTGCGGTACCTCAAAGCCTTGGCTTGGATGGTGACGGCACTGGTGTGCAGTGGTCAGTTGAGCCTGCCGGAGTGGGAAGCGTATGTGCCCAGTCGCGCCCGCCAGGCGCAAAGCACTGAACGACGGTGGCAGCGCTTTATGGGCAATCGACGGGTACGGGTCAAAAGTTTGTACGTACCCTTGGTGCTGGCGGCGATTCACCAGTGGCAAGGGCGACGGCTCTATCTGGCGCTTGATATGACGGTGCTGTGGAATCGCTATTGCATGATTCACCTGTCGGTGACCTGTTGCGGACGAGCGGTGCCTTTGTTGTGGCGGGTTTTGGAGCATTCGAGTGCCACCGTCAGTACAGAGTGATACCTCCCCCCGTTGCGGTTAGCCTATCGGCTGTTGCCGTCACACGCCGATGTGATGCTGTTAGCCGACCGAGGGTTTGCTAATCATGACCTGCTGGCGTGGTTAAGCCAAAGTCGCTGGCGCTATTGTTTACGCTTGCCCAGTGATGTGGTGGTCCATGGCCCCCGCCGTCATCCCATAGAGGTAGGCTATCTGTGGCCTCCCAAAGGCGAAGCCCAATTCTATGAAACCGTTGGGCTCTGGAGCGATGGTCGCTGGCGCTGCAACCCTTGCTGGCCAATGTCAAAGGCGTCAAGGAACCCTTGGCCGTCATCACCGATGAGCCACCATCCCTCAACACCTTGTGGCAATATGCCCTCAGGTTTCGAGTTGAAGAACGCTTCCTGGATTCAAAATCAGGGGTCTTTGAGCTAGAAGCCTCCAGCATTCGCTCGGCTACCGCTCTCGAACGACTTTATCTCGTCGCTGCTGTCGCTATCCTCTATGGCACCACCCAGGGTATGGCCGTTCAACTCGATGGCCTCCGCACTCAGGTTGACCCCCATTGGACACGGGGCATCAGTTACCTCAAAATTGGCCTCCGCTGGCTCAAGGGATCCGTTAACAAAGGGCGTCCGGTGCTCCAACCCATCGCCCTATTCCTCGCTGACCCTGAACCTTGCTTTGCCTTTAAAAAAGCTGAAGCCCTGAAGCCCAATATTATGACCGCATCTGGTTCTCCAGGATTCAGTCTTTGTGCTGCCAACTACCACCCTGGGAGGCTGGCTAAAGATGTGTCAGGCAGTCAACATAACCAGAGTGTCTGGTGGTTTCATGAGCAAGGAGTGTTTCAGTACATGTGAACGCGAGTGCTCGACTAAATATCGAGGACTCACGTAGCCGGATCAGTGACCTAAGACACTAATTTTGTTATCAGTACCCCCCTTAACTCCCCAAAATCAACGCCTGAAACGTCGAAAACTCGTTCTCAAGGTTGGACTTTTTATTGGGGTAAAATTGGGGTAATCAACTTTTGATACACATCAAAACATTGATGTGTATGAATTGACCACTCGATTCGTAATTGAGTTATTGACTCTTGATAGGAGGGATCAGCAACAAGATCAGGGCAGATTAAGAACTTAAAATGCTTCTTCTATAAGGATTTCAGGCAAGCATAAGGGAAAATGGAGATCTGCCTTAAATCATAGGACGCTTTGAGAGAGTAGCTTTTTACACCTGACAAGTAAGATCATGGAGTTTTTGAGATAAAGATTGAGATAAAGCGAGCCTAATTCGGGATGAGAGGATTCCATGGCAACTGCTTCAGTAATGGTTTTTGGCCCAGCAAAAACTCACACCGCAGATTCAAGCTGAGACGTCGGGCCAGCAGGGAGCGCTAAACCTACTTGACCACAATTTTTCGGGTCAAAATGCTCACGAATTGGCCGGGTAAGCGTCCTCACTGCAACGGGCTCCATTCCCTCACTTCCGCATATCCCAACGCATGGAAGGCATGAATCGTGTTCAGAACAGTCTTACGAGTGCCGCTAATCATGATCCGAAGCGGAATGGAGTCGGCAGGAATGACTTCCGGTGGTTCAGAGAGTTGAGCAGTTTCGCAAGCTGGTGTAGAAGAATCAGAATTCATAGGCATAAGGGGGTGCCAATTAGTCACAATCCTATTCTAGCCAAAGTGTGACTAATTGGCACTTTTGTCGAGGGGTCCCCTCTGACACAATCTGGGGCATGGGAAAAGCAGGGAAAGCGCTCAAGCAGGTTATGACGGCTTACTCGATAAGCCAAAATCAATTAGCTGAAGCGATGGAGATTGATCGCTCGAATATCAGCCGTTGGTCCAGCGAGACTCGAGATCCTGGTGCGGAAACCCTGCTTGAGATTCGCCGAGGACTCCGTAAGATCAATCCTCAAGCAGCAAAAGACTTTATCAAACTCTTTTTAGCTGAGTCAAATGGGGCAACTGAATAAACTTCTCAAGAGGCTGCGGCTTCCCTATATGCAAGCCCCTTCATCCTCGACTTGCGACTGCTGCCAAATCTTGCGCTAAGACCTGATGACGAATTCGCTCGCTTGCACTGGCGGCAATCGCGCTCCAATCCTCTTGAGTCAACACCTGGCTAAAAACAGCGCGAATTTCTGCATGAATGGTCTCTGTCATCTCCCACGCCCCTTGAGGCTTAGACAGTTTGGCCTCCAGCAATGCTATTAATCTTTCCTGAATCGCGGGCTGTGGATGACGTAGACGTTCAAAGATAAGTTCTTGACCTTTTGTTTCAGCAGCTTCTTGGCCGATCCCCAGATCCCATTCTGCAACCAGGTGTTTCCAGGCTTGCGTGACCATCGAGCAAAGCATCACAAAGTGACTATAGCCCTCAGGATTGGCCATAAAGTTGCCTAGCTGAGCGCCCCAATCATAGCCCGCCGCCATATCACAGCCCGCCTCTTCTTCTTGCCGGACGGCTTCCCTCAACCACTCCTCGTCGTAGGTGAATGTTTCCCAATCGAACTGCATCGTGACCTCTCCTAACCTGGTAGTGGGTTATCGTTCCAGCATCCTGAGTTGACCATACTCAAAGTAAGCTAAATCATCTTTGTCCGGGTCGGAGCCAAACTCCATCATGTTTTTCATATCGTAGAACCTCTGAGCGCCTGGCAGAGAGTGTAGACCTATCCCTCCGCCATACCCCAGTTGCAGGCTGCGTTGCCGAGCAAAATTGAGCAGCAGGGTACCTACACCCCTAAATGTCGGTGGCTGCTGAATCAGAACTCGGTTCCAGGGTGCTGAAGACAATGCTTCCACATAGACCAGACGCTGGTTGCGGTCAATCCAGGACCGATGCCACTGGGTTTCCAGCGTGATCAATCCTTGAGCTACTCCTTCGTACTCAATGGCGTAACTTTCAAAATTGTTCGATGAGATAGAAATCCGCTTTTTGACCACCCAATCCCAGAACTTATCCTCAGTCTTTACTTGCCGAAGGACGGGCCGCCAAAGGGTGTCGAAGTCGTTGAGATGAGTCTCGGCGAGATCAGTCAGCACCGCCTCAACGATGCGGTTATCCTCGCATTGAATGAGTTGAATTGGGAGTTGCAAGGCTGGAGCCGGAGGAGAACAAATTTACTCAATAATCATACAGATGTACCAGACAATTGAGATAAAGGCTACACATCCGCTGGACGTAGCCCATCCATCTTGAGCTTATCCAGGTACCGCTCCTCAATCACCTTGGAGGAATTGCCCACCCATCGAGCAATGGTCGTCGAAGAATAGCCGGCCAAAGCCTGGAGGGTGATGAAGGTATCCCGGCAGTTGTAGGGCGTCATATCAATGCCCTCCTTATTCTGCAGCCCCAGGCTGCTCACAATCCCGTGCCAACCGCGCTGATTGAAGTTCTTCTCGCTGATAGCGCCCCCTTTCGGGGCGGGGAAGACCAGGGCTTGTGGATCGGGAGACTCGGGACGAATCGACTGCAGTAGCGCCTGTAGCCGAGGAGTGCAGGTAAACCAGCGCTTCACACTGGTCTTAGTCTCTTCCCGCCGTTCTTTCTTCCCTGAAACCTCGACAATGCTTTCGTGAAAATGGACTTTATCACAATTGGGAGTGACACTGCCCCAGCGCAGGCCGACTGCCTCACAGGGGCGACAGCCGGTCCAAAAGAGAAATTTCACAAAAGGTGTGTAGTGCCGATAGCTGAAGCCTTTTCCCTTGTGGGTCTCGAAGGCTTGAATAATCTGGTCCCGTTCTTCTGCAGAGTAGGCCACTGGCGGGGGTGCTCTAGTGGGCTCCAACTCCAAATACATTCCCTCAAAGGGATTGGAGGCTACCATACGGTGCTTAAGTCCCCATTTACAGGCAGCTGACAGCTGCATCAACGTTCGCCGTGCCTGGGACTGGGTCGTCACCTTGAGCAACTCCTGCCTAAATTTGAGGGGGTCCAGCAGTCCATCGGTCTTGCACTTCTGTAAATGCGCCGTCACCGGGTCATAGGTGCCGTTGATGGTTTTAGGAGAGGCATTCGGGCGCAGGTACTCCACATACTTCTCCCACAGGGTAATCAGCTTAGAGCGTAGGCCTGAGGGCGCGGCATCTGGGGAGGGATTGCTGAGGGAGCGGTATTTCTGGTAGGTGTTATCAAATTCGCCGTACTCAATGTCCCGCTGCACTTCGAAGGCAATCTCCTGGGCCTTCCTCATATTGAGAGGACTGTGGGCCAGACCGAGTGAAACGAAGTGACGCTTTCCCAAATGGGTGAAGACAAGCTGAAGTCGATTATTCGAGTTACGAACCGTTACAGTCCCGACTTTGGCCTTGCGTCGGGTTCTGGGGCTTGCGGATTTCATGGCCTAACCTTTGCTCTGGGGCGTAGGCTTACCCTCGATATCTTACCCCAAGTTTATCTCAAACCTTATCTCAAAACCCCTTCTAAACCCGCCTAATTGTGTCCAAAAACACCAAACGCAATGTGACCACCTATGGAGAAGGCGGTCGCTGAAACCCTTACCATATAACCCACATTCCGCACTTTCAACTGGCACAGCGAGAATTAACCAGAGGCCTCAACAGAGGAGATAGTATCTCCGACAGG
>Ga0076929_100575_pt1 | contig 26369 bp, 23 predicted proteins | sample HotLakConUCCSL28_FD_87104 | JGI IMG/M metagenome (GOLD analysis project Ga0076929, IMG submission 87104) | Hypersaline microbial mat communities from Hot Lake, Washington, USA - Hot Lake Consortium UCC-SL28 (version 3) (version 3) | ecosystem: Environmental > Aquatic > Thermal springs > Hot...
ACGGCCACGTTGTGGCAAAAGCGGGTAACCCACTTCAACAATATCAATAGTTTACGCGTTTAGCTGTTGAAGTTGGGTGATCAGCTCGCTCTTCAGCTCCCGGAACCGGAAGTCACAGCGCTCGACAGAGGCCGCCAGCCGTCCACTTGGCCCAAAGGGGAAGAGCGCCTGTAGAGCCTGCTCGCGGAACGATCCGAAATGATGCTCGTTCTTGGCGCGTGAGGCCATGATCCGTCTGGCCAGCATGGCAACCTCACCAGCCAAGGCATCGCAGGAAAGCGCCTCCTCAAGCAGCGCCTCCAGCTCTGTCTCGTCATTCAGCACCTCATAGCAGCGTGGCAAGGTCGCCTCGAAGGCCTCCTTGAGGACGCACAGCGCCACAATCACGAAGACCAGCAGGCTGCGCGCGCCGCCGGGCCAGAACGGGTCCCGGTCGCCGCCCTTGGGCTCCGGGATCAGGAGCAAGACCAGCGAACGGGCATCGCCCATCGCGTCTTCCGGCGCATGGTCCTTCGCGTCGATGATCAACTGAAGCGGGTTGTAGCGCGCATTGCCGAGACGGAACTTGAAAGCCGGATTGAGGATAATGACCCGGTGCCCGTGCAGCCGCTGGATAAGCGCGGCGGTCATAACGGCCAGCTCGCCTTTCATGTCGGCCACGATCCGGCTGCAGCCAATGTCATGGCAGAGGGCGCTCAGCACGAAACCAATCGTCTTGCCCGTGCGCGCCGGGGCCACCAGCAAGGTATGGGCGGCGTCGGGGATGAAGATCGGCAGCCCGTCCACAATCCCGAAGAATAGGCCTTTGGTCCCGCCGAGCCCGGCCCGCAGCGCCTCCTTGCGGCTTAGCCAGCCTGCCGCGTTCTTCGGGAGTGGCGGCCTCAGTGCCCTGAACGTGCGCACGGCCCTGTGCAGCGCGCGCGCAAACGCCTGGCAGGCATCGAGCGCGCCAAGGACAAACAACCCCGCCCCGACCCAGAACGCGCCGAGCGCCCAATCGGGCGCTCTGGTTCCCTGCACTGTCGGCCAGAAGTGGAGCAGGATGATGCCGAGGACGCCGGTCAGGATGGCCCGGGCCAGCGCGCCATGCTGGCCCTTGGAGGTCTCCCGCACCGGATCACTCCTCCGGCCCTGGCGTAGGCTGCGGGCACTGCGCCAGCCGCAGCATGGTCTGGCTGGTGTATGTCTCGGTCACGACGCTGAAATAGCGCTCCAGGCTGACGGCCAGATCGCCCTGATGGGCGAGGTAGTGATCGGCAATGGAGGCGAGGAAGCGCTCTTCCTGCCCGCCGATATGGTAGACGAAGGTGCGGATATCGCCCTTGGCCGCCCGCACCGCCGCTTCGCGCTCCAGCTCCTGATTGGCCTCGCCATCGGTCAGGATAATGACAAGGCGCTGATGATCTTCGCGCCCGCCCTCAGAAAGCCAGCGATAGACATTGCCCAACGGGCGGTAGAAATTCGTGCCGCCGCCAGCCTGATCGAGACCGGTGAGGGAAAACGCATCGGCGCGGCAGGCGCGACCGGCGCCGAAGCCTTCCGAGACCTCATAATTACCCCCGCCATCCGAAAATGCGCCGACCGTGCAGCTGGCATTTTCCGGCAGGGCATCGAGGAAGCCATGAGCGGCGCGCCGCACCTCATCCATATGCCCGTCCATCGAGCCCGAGCGGTCGAGCAACAACACGAAGCTCATCGGCAGGCGGGCCTGCCCCGACGGCGCGAGCACGCTCGTGCTGGTGGTCTGCGTACCGGTGAGGTCTTCCTCGCGGTAGCAGAGGCGCTGCCCTCCGGTACGGTACACAGCCATCGAGCCGTCCGGCGGATCGACCACTTCGCCTTGCGCGTCCCGCACCAGCGCCGTGATCACAACACCGCTTGCGTCCTCGAAGATGTGGGTGATCTCGACGTTTCCGGCGGAAGAGGCCACGACCACATCGTATTCGATGTTGATGTCATAGCCCGCGACGATCTGGAGTCCGGCGTCATCGACCATACCGATGCTCTCCACCATCCGGATCACGTCCTCGGGCGGAAGGAACCGCGGATCGGTCCGAAGGCCGAGCAGCACCGCTTCGCGCATCTCGGTGATCCGCTCGAAAGTGAACGCGGTCCCCGTTTCACTGCCCAGAACTTGCGGCTGGATCAGCAGGCGAATCTCGCCGCCACCGCTGGTCTGGCTCTGGACTTCCGCCGGAGCGCCTGTACCCTCTGAGGCCGTCTCCATGGTGATGACCGATTGCGCTTTGGCCGGTCCGGCCAGCGCGAGGGCGCTGACCGTGAGAAGCATGTTGAGAGAGGAGCGCAGCATCATGACTCAGCGCTCCCCCAGGACGTTGCCGAGGCTCGCCCGCGTGCGGGCCGGATCGAGCAGGTCGAAGGACAGCAGGCCTGTGGCCACGCGGTCCATCACGCCCGCAGCTTCGAGATGCGCGAGCAGCGCCTCGTCCTGATCGGGATGCACCGCGACCAGCCGCAAGGTCGAAGCCTCCAGCGCCAGCGCGCCGAGTTGCACGTCCGGCGCAACAGGCTGTGGCAGCGTGATCGTCCCGTCGCCTTGATCGCAGGGGTAAGGCGCGTTGATGAACGGCCCGATATTGATGATCGTGGTTTCGGACGGGCGCGTGATCCGGCGGGTCAGCGCCACTTGCTCATAGGCCAGCGTCAGATCGGAGCAGGTGGCCCTGAACGTGGTGACAAGTTCCAGCACATGATGGCCCTGCTCCTCCAGCTGGGTGGGCGTGCCCGACCACGCGATTTCGGTCGGGCTGGCGCTCAGGATCAGGTTGATCTGGGCATCGCGGGTGTCACGCCGCCGCCGCAGCTGCGTGAGTTCGCCGAGCGTATAGCTGATGGCGGTCGCGGCGCTTTCCGTATCCTGCACCACGCCGCCATTCTCGATGACAACGAAGACGGCGGGCGGGGTCTCGAAGGCCGGGTTGGCCTCAGCGGGGCCGTTTGCGCCAAGGGCGAGGGCGGTCGCGAGCGCCTTGGGCAGATGTGAGATATTGGTCATGGGAAACTCCATATCGGGGATCAGCCCTTCATCCCGCGCGCGGCGCGCACGGTGATGAGGGCCAGGACGGTGTTGACGAGCGCGATCAGCAGCGCGACGAAGATGCCGAGCGCCTGGTTGTCGGCGAGGAAGGCGGTGAGCCCGCTGGACGGAGCGGCGCTCGCAAACGGCCCCGCGCTCGTCTCCTTGGCGATCAACGTGTAGAGATTGACGACTTCCAGCAGGACGACGGCGCCATAGACGACGCCCGCCAGGATGGCCTTCACGCGGTTCATCGGCTGGGCAAGCCAGCCTTGCGGATCGTCGTGGATGCGCTCGGCCAGCACCACGTTCCAGATCATCAGCGGAACCGCCACCGAGAACACCGCCAGCAGGAAGGCGAGCAAATGGCTGACAGTGGCGTCAGGATCGATAATTTCAAAGAGCCTGCCGATGCCCGGCAGCTCGCTCAGGAACTGGCCGGAGGCCAGCCCCATGGTTTCGGTGAAGACGCCGAAGAACAGCATGAACATGCCGAACTCCAGCACCATCGCCCCGGCAAACTTCGCTTTCCCGAAGTTTGATCCTCCGTAAGGGTCGTGTACAGACATTGGATTTTGGTCCTCTTCGCATGAGCAGCCCGTTCTGGGGGCTATACGAGAAGACCTAGGTGCCTTGGGAAGGGGCCACCGGAAGCGGCAGGACTGCGAATATCAACCAGATCGGAAGATTGTCGGAAATACGTCTGTAGAGGCAACAATGCGGGTTTCTATTGCATGTAAAATGCAGACTTTGCTATACTATTCAAGAGCCTTGCGGTTTTCCGTTTAAACCCAAACAACGTGGCCGCAGGGTTCACTCCATGACCACCCAGCCATGCGGCGTGCAGCCCTGCAGCATCCGGCTGGCGTCGTTGTAGACGATCTCGCCAAACGCTCCGTCGGGGTGCACACACCGGGAGGCCGAAGAGATGTTCATCGCCGCCTGCGTCGCCGTTTGTAGCTGCGCATCCGGTAAGGCAACAGGACGATAATGAAGACCACGAATGTAACCACCGAAGGCATCGCGATTGGTAACGGCTCTCACGCTTAGCCCTATTCCAATATGGCCGACCGGGTTGGCCATAAGGTCGCCGTAAGGCGAGCTTAAATTCCCTAGTATTCCATCAACAGAACCCTGGTTGTCAGAATAGTCACTAGCGTATGTGTAGCCAGCAACAAACGATTTGTTATGCATATCCTGATATTCAAGTGGCAGTCCTTGAGGGGAATCCCAAGTATCTAATGTGAGCCGATTATTGAATCTCAGTGGTTCCCAAAAGCTATTATTGTCGGTGGATGACGATGGGGATAGTACAGATGAACCAGATGCAGTGCCATCCTCGGTCATCACCGTTCCAGAAGCAAGGAATGTCCCTTCCTCGTGATTGTACCATCCGGCGCCATCAAGGCGCATGATGTCACGGGGGCGCGTCACGGGGGCGCTCGTCGTCGGGATGTACGATGTTCCATAGCGCGGAATGTCTTCAATTACCGATTGCATCTGCACGCCCCAGACATAGACGCCGGACACGCCATCACCTGTGTAGCTTTCGTTGATCACGTTTCCGCTGGTAGTGTCGGTCAGGGAGACAATGGCCGCCATACCAAGCGCTTGATTCGTGGCATTTCGGCAAAAAACTTGAATATGCCACCAGTCATTTGCCAGGCGGCGCGACGACATTCGCTGGCAAACGACGTTTCCTGGAGATCGCGCCCATGTTCCCTGCTGTGATCCGTCATTGAGGTTGATGACAACACCACCAGCCATGACGCCGCTAGACCTCGCGCCAATAACCACTCGGTCTTTCTCTGCAGCCTTAACGTATGCTGAAACAACAATGTCGTTCGGCGGCACCACGTAACCCCCACGCGATCTGATAATTCGTGGCTCTGTTGTAGCCGTCTCGAATATCTTCTCCGCCGTCGTGGTCCCGTCGGGAGCGGTAGTCGCATTCGCGATCACATCGATTCCGTTTTGACCCCAACCGGCACTTCCCGAGTCAAAGTCCAACTCCTGCGAGTACAGAGTCACGTTCGTGGCGTCCCACTCAGCCAGATAACCCTTATCCGTGATACGGGGCGTGTTGGCGGGGAAGCTGACGAGGTTGCCCGCCTTGTCCTCGGCATAGGCGACGGCCGGACCGGCGCGGGTATAGGTCAGACCCGGCACGCTCAAGATGTCGGTGTAGCTCTGCCCGTTAATGACATAGCGGTTATTGGCGAAGTCGAGATCAATCGCACCCGTCGTCTCACTCGGGTCGTGGCGGCGGATACAACGAACAAGCATCGAGCTATCGTTCTTCGTCCGGCTGGATGATACGCCCGAACCAATGTGCACACGCCGCCCAAAGTTCGGATTTGCCGATTCATTGGATGACCAATAGGTGTCGTTGGTCATGACGCCTATGGCGACGCGGTTGCTCGAAAGCTCCTGTAGTTCTTGTTGGGAAGGAAGGTACCAATCGTTATGGCCCAGATCGGGTAAGCTATAGCAGTAATGTGCCGCAGGATGCGCAGCGGCACCGAAGCCTGCCAGTGTCTCCGTATGGGCTTCACCTGTAACGCCGCCACTAACGCCCCTATCAATGCCGTAGCTTCCCCAGGACAAGCCTGTCGTTTCTCCCGGGGTTGTATACATCGGCAAGCCGCCATCCGGCGATGTGCCCGCGTAGATTGAACCATCGAGGCAGACATCACCGATATCGGGGCAATTGCGTGGCTCATTCCCGCAATTCGGTCCACCCGCTGCGTAGTCACAGGCAAAGCATCCATTCCCGCCGGGGCAGACAGGGGGGCTCATATTCACCCACTCGGACCCGTTGCAGTACTGGAACACCGCAAAATCGCGGTTATACGTTATCTCCCCCGCCTTGCCGGTTGGGGATGTGCAGCCGGTGCGGTTGGGAGCGGGATTCTTGCGCACGCATCGAACTTTGAAGTCTGGCCCCTTACCGTTGGGCGCAATCGTGTAGTGATTTCCTGATGTAAAATTCAGCATGTACGCTTGTGATACACCCAACTCAGATGAAGTCCAGTAGATGCCGGAGAACGTTGCTGCTTGCGGCCCGTCCAACGCGCCGATCGCTCCACCCCCGCCAGCACCATCAGCATATGTGGGGTTGTCGGGATCAGACGGTGAAACCAGATTAACATAAACATCATCCATTTCCGCGAGGGAAGGCAGATACCAATCGTCATAACCGTGACCGTCAACCGTATTTGAGCCGACCGGGTCACCCACACAAACCGGCGGAATGGAACTATCCGGCGCGCTGGCGTGACTCTCGCCAAGACAGAAGCAAGCCAAAGCGGCATTGTGTGGCTCAATTCCCGCTGTTGTCGTCGCCGAGTCTATTGAGACGAGAGTATTGGTATTAGATTCGCCAGTACGGCATTCTGGGTTTGTCGAACCAGCGTTGCAATTGCCAAGTGTAGAATCGAGGTGGTTGTTCGTTCCGTCGTTGAAGGAGTAAGTGCCGGGCAAATCTGCCGAGGTAACATACATCCTCGAAACACCGTCATCTGGAGTTGTCCCAGCAAAGAAACTTCCATCGTCACAGATGTCACCGATATTGGGGCAGCCCGTGACCATGGCGTTGCCGGGGTCTTTGCCGATGCTGATCCAATCGGTGCCGTTGCAATATTGCATGACGCCTTCGTCGTGGTTGAACCACAGAACGGCTTCGTAATCGGCGTTGCAGGGCTTCTCGCCGGGGAAGGAGCGGTAGAGCAACGCCACGTCATCCGCCGACAGCGCGCGGTTGTAGATGCGCACGTCGTCGATAGCGCCATTGAAATTCCTTGAAGTATCATTGCAAGTTGCTCCAATTCGCATATCCGCACCAAAAAGAAATTCATTAGCGCCGTGCGTTGCGTCTGCCGCGAGTTGCGCGTCAATATAGATTGAGGCCTCTCCGGAAATATCCCAGATGGCAACTATGTGGCGCCATCTGTTATCATTCACTTCTTGCGGTGCGGAAAAGCTCACACTGCCAGAACCATTGATAAAGAATCCCAAGTTATTTGTTGGCGCCAGGTGAATATGAAGTTCGTTTTCGTTTCCAAAACCTCCGCCACATTCATCGGCCGCATACCACAAGGTCTGCACATCGGCAGCACCTCCATTTGTTTTGAACCATAGTGAGATCGAACCGAGAGCAGATCCAAGTAGACCAGTATTATCAGGACCCAAAGCAATATAGTCACCTGATGATCGTTGGAGTTGCAGGCCTTGACCTATGGCCCCATCAACGGAGGCCGTTGATGGGTCAAGCCCGCCTTGTACTGTCCCATCGTTGTTGCTTGCATAGTCGATTATATTTGTCCCACTCGTCTCATCCAGCTTCCAATGCCCAACAAGGCCGCTCGTCACATCGCCGTTATCGGGATTCGCTTGGGCAAAGGCCGGTGTTTGGCCGATCCAAACTGTGAGTATGAAAACGGCAAGCAGAGCCTTGACAACCAGACCGGCTCTCACGGGGCCTCATTGTCTGTTTCTGGTTTAACGGGCTCTAGCGGCCATTTCGCGGTCAGCGTGCCTTTGTTGCATTCAATCGCCACCTGGATGTTGAACCCGTCCGCGGCCTTCAGAGTATAGACGATCAAGTCATCTTTGGGAGTGCAAGGCAGGAGCGGTTCCATCGGCGTGCTCATTACACGCTGTATATTCTCGTCATTCGGTTGATTGGTTTCGGCCATAGCCGCGCCAGATAAGATAATAGCGCCGAATAAAGCAATCACGCCTCGCAGAATTATATTTCTCATATTCATTCTCCTACTTAAATATTTTAATTCATTTTTCATTAAAAATGGTTAATGCGCAAGGCGCAATTTTATTTCAGAAACGCCGCTATCGATTTCGAGGTTTCCTGGAATTCGATGCCGTGGCAAGCTGCGCTTGGGCGGGGAGATTCAATGGATCACTTACCGAGGGTTTCGATATGACAGCTTTCCGACCGATCCTGATCGCTTTGGCGGTGATGACGCTGGTGCTGGTGGCCGCGGCCTACTGGTCGGGACAGCGCAGTGCGGACAGTCTTGCGGCTTCGTTCCCGCCCGCGCCGGATGTCACGGTGCCGGACTTCGTGCCGCCGGATTTGCCGCCCACGGGGATCGAGGTGCTGGATCGCGCCATTGAGTTCGGCCCGCGCAGTGAGGCTGTGACCGCGCAGTTGCAGGAGATCTTCTACGAAACGTTGGAGCGTAGCGACGGCGACACGGATGCCGCCGCGTTCGCAGTGATCGATGCCGTGCGGGCGGCGGAGGACGTGCGCGATGAGTTCAGGATAGCCGAGATCGCGCAGTTGCAGGGGGCGGTGGAGAATATTCGCGATGATGTGGAGCGGTATCAGGACCAAGTGCAGCAGCAGATCGCCGCGGCGGCGGGACCGTCCCTAATCGAAATCCTGGCGCTGGCCTTTGCCGGGCTGCAATCGCTCGTGGCGCTGGCGGCGCTGGGGCTCGACTGGCGACGGAGGGCGTGAGCCGTGCTGGTGGGAAGCTTTGCAATCGGCGGTCCACTGCGCTAACGCTGGTCCGCTATGAGAATCCGCAAGTTCGGTGCGCTTGAGCCTACTGCCCTGTCATCGGCTGTCATGATCGGCTCCGTGGCATTCGTGATGGTCAACGTGATCGTGTACCGGTTCCATCCTGAGCCACATCATGGCCTTTTGCTTGGTGTACCGAGCGGCAGTCTCCTTGCCGTACTAAGCGCTGTTTCTGCATATCGGCTGATCCGGCGGGTTCTCCGAGGTTGCGATACTTAGGTGATCGCATGCATGCTTGCAGCCATGAACACCAGATGAAGGATGCAGCGGCATGGATGAAGGCCTGGAGGCGAGTTACAACCAGCTTGTTGCCCAAGCATACGAGTTCGACGACATATTTCGGAGTGTTGCGGACGCCATTGAAGAATTTGAGAAAAAGACATCTATGGTCGTTCGGGCAGACGCAAAATACTTCATCGGCGCCAATATGGCTGGTCTCATCTTTCGCCCCGTGGTGAATGCCCGCGCGCGCGATGAACAGAGCACCGCCCGGCAATACTCGGACGAAGAACTCCTGCATATGATACGCCATGACACCCGCACCATCCTCAAAGTGGCCTCAGGAGTCGCCGGGTCGCGGAAGAGCAAGAGCATCTCGGCAACTAGCGTCGTCTATGCTCTCGCCGAAGTCATCGAGAGGCTGGAGATCAGCAACGTCAAACTCTGGGGGCGTTCCGACGATTAGAGGACGGAAATGAGCGACAGACCCGTGCCATTGACGGAAGCCACGCCCGGCGAGCGCAATCTGAGCATTACGCTCATGACCATGGCTGCCGGCATGCTTGCGGCTATCGCAACAGTCGCCATCACGGTTTTACCGTCCCTGTCCACGGCTAGTCGCGGCGGTGTTCTGTTGATCGCGGGAGCAATCGGTGCCGTTCTGTTTTTCAGCATGATCTTTGGCGGGCGGGGCATAGCATATGGGCCAGGTCGAAGCGGCCTTCTGGATCGCTTTAATGTGCAGGCATCGCTTGGTGCCCTCGCTTTGGTGTTGTTGGTGCCACTGGGGCTATTGATCCTGAACGGCCAGTCGCCCACGGACAGCGAGGCACTGAACGACCGGCTCACTGCTATCGAAACGCGCCTGGAAGCACTAGAGACCAATACGCCCGAGGCGGTGGACGCGATGTCCGGGCAGCTGGAGGATCTAACCGAACAGATCGCCGAAATCGAGGAACGGATGACGACCCCACCAGAAAGTGAGCCAGCCGTCAGCGACAACGAGTAGTCTCACGCCATAGCGGCCCTGCGAGCATCAGGCACCATGGATGGAGATCAAAGGATAAATTGTCCTGCACCTCTGTACTACAAGCGTCACCCGGCGGGCTGAGGGATGAGTCTGGACCGAACGCAAGCTGTGTTTTGTAGTACAAAACAGCTTGGCAAGGGGACCCGCTGCGCGCCCCCGTTGCATCCCCCCGGCCTTGGCTCTTCCTGGGCATTGAACCCATTCCAGAGCCATAGATCGTATCGCCGATCAACCACTCGCGGGAAACTTCGCTTTCCCTGCACCCATCGACTTGGCGGGCGTTCCTGCCCCCAAGACCCCTGACCATTTCATGGAGACCAACCCTGCGCGGTTTGGATGCCGCCACTTCATGGAGACGATTTCATCGAGACCAGGAAGGGAGCACGTCGTAGCTGCCCTTGCCTTGGAACCATCCCATCGACCAAAGACCCTTCGAGGCCTCTGGACACCTGACCAACGTAAGCGTCCGGGGTCGCTGCACTGCCTCGCGTAGAGGGCGATCGATAGTGTCCACCATGGGATAGTGGACACTGTGGGTGCATGATGGCGCGTCGGACGAAGCGGCTTTGGACGGATGAGGAGAAGCGGTCGATCTGTTTGCAGACGACGGCACCTGGCGTGTCGGTTGCGCGGGTGGCGCAGCGCTACGCTATGAATGCCAACCTGATCTTCAAGTGGCTGCGCGACCCGCGCTATGCGCCGGAGGCCCCGGCAGAGCCGGATGCGGCGTGTTTCCTTCCCGTCGAGATCGTCGATCGGCCCATGCACGACGATGACAGAGTCGCCGCCGATCCCGCACCTGCGGCAAGCACGATCGAGATCGATACACTGGGTGGTCACAGGCTGCGGATCAGCGGCGCCTATGATCCCGAGGCGCTGGTCCGGCTGATCCGAGGCCTGTCCGGATGATCCCTGTGCCGACGAACACCCGCGTGTGGCTGGCTGCGGGCGTGACCGACATGCGGCGCGGGTTCACCACGCTCGCGGCCCAGGCGGAGACGGTGATGAAGCAGGACCCGTTCGCCGGGCACATGTTCGTCTTCCGCGGTCGGCGCGGTGATCTGATCAAGATCATCTGGTGGGATGGCCAGGGGGCATGTCTGTTCAGCAAGCGCCTGGAGAAGGGCCGGTTCGTGTGGCCGTCGGCGAAGGAGGGCAAGATCGCGCTGACGCCGGCGCAGCTTGCGATGCTGCTGGAAGGGATCGACTGGCGCCTGCCGCGGCGTAGCTGGACGCCGCTCAAGGCCGGATAAATCGGTCCCGATGGCGGGTTGAGGATTCCGGTCTCGCCCTCGGTTTGGTATGATTGGCCATGCTGGACGTAGCCAAATCCCTGCCGGAAGATCCCGAGGAACTGCGACGGTTCACGGCGCTTCTGCTGGCTGAGGTGAAGTCTCAGGCGATGCTGATCGAGAAGCTGCGTCACCAGCTTGCCGGTCACCGCAGCCACAGGTTCGGCTCCTCGTCGGAGACGATCGAGCAGCTTCAGCTGGCTCTGGAAGCCAGCGAGATCTCCGTCGCCAAGATGACCGCGAAGCTGCGCCTGCCGGACGGGGAAGAGAAGGACAAGCCCAAGCGCCGTCCCATCCCCGATCACATCCCGCGCCAGGAGATCGAGTTGACCACCGGCGACGAGGGCTGCGCCCACTGCGGTGGCACGCTGCGCCGCTTGGGCGAGGATGTCACCGAAGAGCTGGAGTATGTTCCGGGCCGGTTCATCGTGAACCGGATCGTCCGCCCACGCATGGCCTGTTCCGGATGCGAGGCCTTCACTCAGGCTCCTCTGCCATCCCGCCCGATCGAGCGCGGTCGTCCCGGTCCGGGCCTGCTGGCGCATGTCCTGGTCTCCAAATACGCCGACCATTTGCCCTTGTATCGACAGAGCCAGATCTTCGAGCGCGAGGGGCTCGACCTCGACCGCTCCACGCTGGCCGACTGGGTCGGCAAGTCCACCGCGCTCCTGGAACCGTTGGCCGACGCCATCGGGCGACACGTGCTTGCCGGCCAAGCAATCTTCGCCGACGACACGCCGGTGAAGATGCTGGCGCCCGGCACCGGCAAGACTGCGACGGCGCGGCTTTGGGCCTATGGGCGCGACGAGCGGCCCTGGGGCAGCGATGCCCCGCCCGCCAGCTGGTATAGGTTCTCGCCTGATCGGAAGGGCCAGCACCCGAAGGATCATCTCGCAGGCTACCGAGGCTGGATGCATGCCGATGGCTACGCCGGGTTCGAGGATATCTACCGGTCCGGCGACATCCACGAGGTCGCCTGCATGGCTCATGTCCGGCGCAAGTTCGTCGATGTCCACAGGGCCCAGGGGTCGGCCATCGCCGACGAGGCAATCGGGCGCATCGCGCAGCTCTATGCCGTCGAGAAGGAGGCGCGGGGATCGCCACCGAACCGGCGTGTCGAGATCCGCCAGGCGAAAGCGGCGCCAATCTTCGACGGGCTGGAAACCTGGCTGCACGAGCAATTGCCCACGATCTCCGGCAAGTCGCCACTGGCCATGGCGATCAGGTATGGCCTGACGCGCATGAAGAGGCTTCGGCCCTATCTCGACCACGGCGTCCTCGAACTGGACAACAACACGGCCGAGCGCGCCATGCGATCCGTGGCGGTCGGGCGGAAGAACTACCTGTTCGTCGGCTCGCAGACCGGCGGCCGCGCCGCTGCCATCGCCTACACGCTGATCGAGACCGCCAAGCTGAATGGTATGGACCCGCAGGGATGGCTCGCCGATACGCTCGCGCGCATTCCCGACTACAAGATCACCCGCGTGGATGATCTCCTGCCGTGGAACTGGTCAAACCACGCGACCTGACCGGACGCTTACTAACGATCAGTCGTATCGGGCAAAGAACCCGCTTGCTCAAACGCAAGCGGGTTGTGATCCCCGCTCCGGAACCCGGAGCGGGGAGTTCGTTGTCAGCTATCGGCAATCATCGAGCCAGCGCGCCAGCCGATCATCATCGAGGGCGCGTTAGTGTTCGAGGTGGTGATATGCGGCATCACCGAGGCATCTGCGACCCTCAGCCCCTCGATACCCATCACCCGAAGTTCGGGGTCCACGACCTTGCCGATCTGGCAGGTGGAAGTCGGGTGGAAATAGGTGTTGACCGAGGCCGCCAAGAATTCGCGCCATTCCGCATCCGTCAGATCGCCGTCTTTCTGTGGCAGCGACTCCCGGGCGCGGAACTCCGAATAGTAGTCGGAAGCGCCGATCTCGCGGCAAAGCTCGGTAGCCGCGCGATAGCTGCGCCAATCCTGTTCCTCGGCGAGATAGTTCGACTCTACGATCGGCGCTTCGTTGATATCGGCCGACGCGAGCTTGACATAGCCGCGGGACTGCGGTGTGGCGACGCCCGACAGGATGCAATAGCCGTGCTCGTAGTCTATGCTGTGCCCTGTGGAAGCGAAGGGCACGGAGACGTAGAGCGCGATCATGTCGGGCGACCGCAGGGCGCTGTCGGACCGCTCCCACATGTAGACCTCGGAATGGTTGTAATGTGACACCGGAACGGGGCCTTTCGCCTCGTAGTTAACGCCTGCCCCGAGGATATGGTCCTGCAAACCGACGCCGACGGGCAGATCGGCCACGACATCGATCCCGAGTGCGGTCAGATCAGCGGCAATGCCGACGCCCGAGGCCATCAGTATGCGCGGGCTATCGATGGCTCCGGCCGACAGGATTACCTCGTTCTGTGCGGCGACAGTCACGGGCGCGCCATTGTGCAGATATGTAACGCCAGTGCAGCGGGTGCCTTCGAAGTTCAAGCGCTGCACAGGAGCGTGGGTCAGGACCGTGACGTTTCCGCTCTCCATGGCCGGCCGCAAGAAGGCGGTGGCAGAGGACTGGCGCCGCTGATCGCGGATGTTGAAATCGACCCAAGCCTGCCCCGACATGCGTTCCGAGTTGATCGAGGGCGTCTCCTCAAAACCAAGTTCGGCGCAGGCGTTCATGAAGGCGATGGCGCCCTCATGTTTGAATTCATCCTGCGGCTGGCTGATGAAGAGCGGCCCGGAGGTACCACGGTTCTCGCCACCGAATTCGCAAGTTTCCATCTCCATGAAAGCAGGCAGCACGTCCTCGAAAGACCAGCCGGTCGCGCCGTGCTCGACCCAACTAGCGTAGTCGCTGTGATGGCCGCGGGCGAAGATCATGGCGTTGAGCGCCGACGTTCCGCCCAGCACGTTCCCGCGCGGCCACATATGCGGGCGGTTGTCGGCATGCGTCGCGGGCAGCGTCTCGAACCACTTGGTGGCGTCGGTGCCAAGAGAGGCCCCCCAAAGGCGGCTGTCGTGTACCTCTTCGAGATCATCGTTGCGCCCGGCCTCCAGCACCAGGATGCGGGCGCCGGTGCGGGCGAGCTGATGAACGCATGCGGCGCCAGCCGAGCCGGTACCAATCACAATGAAGTCAAACTCGCCCTCGGGCACCGGGCTGGTCTCCGTCGATTGAGCCAGCGCACGACCTGACCACGCCGTCGCGAGCGCTCCGGCCATGCCGGCCGTCACACCCACCGCCATCGCCCGACTGATGAACGCGCGTCGGCTCATCTTTCCTGAGCGGTATGCCACAACTGCGCGTTCCAAGTCGCCGTCGTTCTTAGTGCGGAAATATGCCATTATCTTCCTCCCTTGATGTACCAGGCCCGTTCGCGGGCAAATGGTCAGTCCTGTCTCTCTGCCGCTCCCGAAACACGGGGGCAGGGCCCGGAGGCCCAGCACGGCCCTGTTTCAGATCGTGCGCCCACCATCCACTTCGAGGATGACCCCCGTGATGAAACACGCGTCCCCCGAGGCCAAAAAAAGCGCCGCGCTCGCCATGTCCTCGGGCTCGCAGAGCCGGCCCAGCGGGATCGTGGATAGGAACTTCGCCCGGTTTTCCGGCGTGTCCGGCATTCCCATGAAGGTCTCGAGCAATGCTGTCGCTCCCATTACCGGCGCGAGACCGCAGACCCGGATGTTGTCCGGCGCCAGCTCGACGGCGAGCGTCTTCGTCATGGCGTTAACCGCGCCCTTCGAGCTGTTGTACCAACTGAGGCCCGGCCGCGGACGGATGCCAGCCGTCGAACCCACGTTGATCATGACGCCACCGCCGGTCGCGCGCCAATACGGGACGATCGCCTTGGTCATGTGGAAGATTGAATCGACGTTAACGGCATAGACCTTGCGATAGGTCTCGTAGTCCACATCCATCAGCGGCTGGTTGCGGTGGCTCCAACCAGCGTTATTGACGACAATATCGACGGCACCGAACGTGTCCAGCGTTCCGGCCACGGCCGCCTCGACATCGCTCGCGTCAGACACATCACAGCCGATGGTGCAGGCCGCCTGGCCAAGCTCCGCCGAGACAGTCTCGGCCCCGTAACGGTTGCGATCCACGATCGCGACATTCGCACCCTCTGCTACGAAGCGGTGTGCGATCGCTCGTCCGAAGCCAGACGCGGCACCAGTCACAATAGCGGTCTTGCCCTTAAGCCGGCCGGACGTCGCCTGTGGTGCCGAAGTCATGCTCGTCACATCATCCATGGTTGAGGACCACCGTTTTGATCTGCGAAAATTCGTAGAGCGCTGCGAAACCCTTCTCTCGGCCGTGACCGGATTTTCGGACCCCACCAAAGGGCAACTCGACCCCGCCGCCCGCTCCGTAGCCATTGAGAAAAACCTGGCCGCAGCGCAGCGCCTTGGCCACGCGCATCTGCCGCCCACCGTCGCGCGTCCAAACACCGGCGACGAGGCCGTAGTCGGTATCATTGGCGATGCGGATTGCGTCCGCCTCGTCCTCGAACGGAATGATCGAAAGCACGGGACCGAAAACTTCGTCCCGGGCAAGCGGATGGTCTTCCGAGACCGGCCCGAATAGTGCCGGAGCGACAAAATTGCCCGTGTCGGCCGCGCTTTCCGCGATGCGGCCGCGCGCGAGCAACGGCGCAGCCTCAGTACCACCTGCGGCAATAAAACCCTCCACTCGCGCTTTCTGGTCGCGCGAGATCAATGGACCAAGATTGCCGTCCTCGTACCAGGGAGCGGCCGTCAACTGGGCGAAGCGCGCTGCGAGCTCCAAAACAACTTCGTCGTAAATGCTTCGCTGTACGAGCACCCGCGAGCCGGCTGAGCAGGTCTGCCCGCCATTTTGCACGATAGCATTGAGCAAAACCGGAAGTGCAGCATCCAGATCGCAATCCGCGAAGACAATCTGAGGTGACTTACCGCCGAGTTCCAGAGTGCAACTGATGTGGTTGTCTGCAGCGGCCTTTTGCACCAGAACTCCAACCTCTGGCGAGCCAGTGAAGGACAGGAAATCGATGCCCGAATGCGAGGTCAGCGCCGCACCGGCCTCGTGGCCAAAGCCCGGCACGACGTTGATTGCCCCGGGTGGAAAGCCGAGATCAAGCGCAAGCTCCGCAATGCGGATTGGCGTCAGACAAGCCTCCTCAGCCGGTTTGAGCACTACCGCATTTCCCATCGCCAACGCCGGCGCGCAGGAGCGGCCGAACATCTGGGCTGGATAGTTCCAAGGGATAATGTGGCCGGTCACTCCGTAGGGCTCGTGCAGCGTTTGCACTTGATACCCCTTCAGGAATGGGATGGTTTCACCGTGAACCTTGTCAGCAGCAGCGCCGTAGAACTCGAAATAGCGTGCTGCGGCAACCATATCGGCTCGAGCCTGACTGATCGGCTTGCCGGTATCCTTCGATTCAAGTTCCGCAAGATCTTCGGCTTGGTTAGCAATGGCCGCGCCGAGCTGCATCAACAGACGGCCGCGCTCAACCGCTGTCAGCAGCGACCAAGCTCCACCGTCGAAGGCTGCGCGCGCCGCCGCTACAGCAGCGCCAATCTCAGCAGGGCCACCGCGGGAAATGCGGGCAATCAGCGCTCCGTCCGCTGGTGAAAAGACGTCAATCGTATCTTCTGTCTCGCGCCGCTCTTCGCCGATTATGCAACAGTACAGCGGAATTGCACCTGTTTGAGTGTTCACGCCGCGCATCCTCCCTCGGCCGGACATCGACCCGTCGCGATGACGGTAGGCTCGGCGCGACCCACCCACAATTCACGAGAGTGGAGGAGGGATATAGACCGAAGCTATATCTCTTCTCTAAGCAACAGCGCCAGCAGTTACGGCGTCTACTGACCGACAAGACGTCCCCGCCAGATCCCGCGATTCACGAGTTCCGTGATGACCTCGATCGTCATCCGTTCAACCTCCGACACGGCTGGCGTGCGTGCTCGTTCAGGGTTGCGGACGAGTACGACCGGGCGGCTGATCTTGGGTTGGACGATTACCGAACTAACCAATTCGCCACGGTCCTCGAAATCATGCGCCGCCGCCGGCGCAAGGATCGTGCAAGCGCTGCCCCGCGACACAAGGGACTTGATCTGCGACAGGGAGTCCATCTCCAGCACAATGTTGAGCGACACCCGCGAGGCACGGCAGCTTTTTTCGATGAGGATCCGCAACCCATGCGATTTCGACGGCAGCACCATCTCAACCTGGGCCAGATCCGAAAGTCGTACCGGCTCGCCCGGCGGCGTGCTCAGCGGCCAAATATCCGGTGGCGCAAAGAAATGCATGTCTTCGTGGAGCAATGTCTTGACCTCAGCGTTGTTCAATCCTCCGGTCTCATAGAGGATGCCGAGATCGATCTGGCCCTCCTCTATCCACTCCTTGATGAAGCCGCTCATCGCATCCACCGCGCGCAGACGTACTTTCGGCACTTCATGTCGCACCGTCTCGGCCAAGGGAACCGAGAGCACCATTGAGACCGAAGACGGCAAACCGAAGACGACCTTGCCGGTCGGTGTCGTGGCAGTGTTGCGCACCTCTTCCTTGGCGTCATCGACAGCCTTGAGGATCAGTCTGGCATGGCGCAGCAACACCTCGCCGGCATCGGTCAGCCGCACGCCACGCGGCGTGCGCACCAGCAGATCGGTGCCGAGCCGCGCCTCAAGGTTCTTGATCTGCAAAGAAAGCGATGGCTGGGCGATGCCGATCACGTTCGCGGCGGAAGCAAGAGAGCCGTTTTCGGCCACCGCCAAGAAATACCCCAGTTGTCGAACGTCCATCGGATCCTCCCAGATCAGCCTCGGGCACCGAGACTTAGGCTTAACCTATAGCCGATCAAGCTCGGCGATATTTGTGCGCAGGCTCGACAGACGCAAGGGTCTACGTAGGACGGGGCCGAGAGGGCGTGCGATGCAGGATCTAAGTGAAGTGATGGTGGTCTCCGTCGAGCACGCGGTAGCTGCACCCTACGCATCCTGCAAGCTTGCCGATGCCGGCGCGCGCGTCATCAAGGTGGAACGGCCTGAGGGCGATTTTGCGCGCGGATATGATGACCTCGTGAAGGGCTCAAGCGCCTATTTCGTGTGGATCAACCGCGGCAAAGAATCGGTTTGTCTCGACCTAAAGAAACCCGAAGACCTGGCGATCCTGCAGCGCATGCTAGCAAAGGCAGATGTTTTTATCCAAAATCTTGCGCCGGGTGCGCTCGATCGGCTGAATCTCGATATCGAAAAGCTGCGCCGCATCAATCCTGGCCTGATCGTGTGTTCGATTTCCGGCTATGGCTCGGAGGGCCCGGCTAAGGAACAGAAAGCCTACGATCTTCTAATACAAGCCGAGACCGGACTCTCGGCGATCAACGGCACGGAACACGGGCCCGCGCGTGTGGGGGTATCAGTCTGTGACATCGCGGCGGGCATGACCGCATTTCAGGCGATCTTACAGGCGCTCATTGGGCGCGCGAAGACCGGCGAAGGGCGAGAGATCGAGGTCTCGCTTTTCCACGCCATGTCTGACTGGATGAACGTCCCCTATCTGCAATACCGATACGGTAACAAGGCTCCGGCGCGCATGGGGCTCAAGCACCCTTCTATTGCCCCATACGGCGCCTTTACTTGCCGGGATCGCAAACAAATCCTCATTTCGATCCAGAACGAACGGGAATGGACGAGGCTGTGCGATGTTTTGCTCAAGGACCCCGCGCTCGCTCAAAGGCCGGGATGGTCCAGCAACCGCGATCGGGTCCGCAATCGTGACGCAGTGGACGCTGCAGTGGCTCAAGCCTTCGCACAACTCGACCGCGACGACGCGGTAGCGCTGATGGCACAGGCAAGTATCGCCTTCGGCCGGTTGACGGATATAGAAGATCTAATTTCCCATCCGCAGCACCGCTTCGTAACCGTGCGTACCAATGGCGGCGAGGTGGAAGTCCTGGCGCCGGCAGCCGTCGTCAAGGGTGTTCAAGAGCGGTTTGGCCCAGTGCCGGAGAAAGGCGCACACAGTCTGCTGCTCCGGGCCGAATTCAGCTCGCAGGACACGGCCTCCCGTACCTCACGAGATTGAACAGCGCGGGCGGGCAATGCACCGAGCCGCGGCATTCGTTGAGATCTGACAATCGCGGACGACTGCACGGGTAGCCGCACAGTTGTGATGCAAACTGCGCTAATACCTCGACGCCGGTGGTTTCCAATACAGCGCCGTTTTTCGCAGACCTGCTGATGCTTAGGCGGCCCGCAAACTAAGCCTGTAGCGCGCCTTGGTAGAGACCCGGAGGACTTCGATTGAGGTGGGTGGTCGCCCGCTGCGTCCAAGTAATGACCTGAGCCACAACGGGCAACACACTTCTACTTCGCGAACATATAGGTCTTGGTGTTGGTGAATTCCGCGAGTCCCTCACGGCCATTCTCGACGCCCATGCCGGACTGCTTGTGCCCACCGAAGGGGATGTCGATGCCATGGATGTGGATCTCGTTGACCCACACGGTACCAGCTTCGATCTGATTAGCGACGTCGATTGCCTGTTTACGGTCCGGCCCCCATACAGATGCGGCGAGACCAAAATCGGTATCGTTTGTATCTGCGATCACGGCATCGAGATCACTCCAGCGCACAATCGGCAGGATAGGCCCGAATGGCTCTTCGCGAACGATCCGACTTTCGCGCGGTGGATTGTCGACGATGGTAATGGGGACAAAGTTGCCCGGAAGACTCTCGTCAATCTCACCACCCAACGGTACGGCGTAGCCGTTTTCCTTCACATCGGCAAAAAGACTCTTGAGTTTTTCGTACTGCATCTTGTTCTGGATCGGCCCTAGATCCGTGTTGGGATCCATGCCGTCGCCGACGGTCTTTTCTGAGGCATAGGCAACGAAATCGCGCAGAAAATCATCGTAGAGGCTATCATGGACATAAAGCCGTTTGATGGCGATACACCATTGCCCCGAATTGCCGAACGCAGCGTCGAAAAGCGTCGGGATAAGCGGCTTGTAGTCCGTACCGGGCATGATGATCGCCGGGTCGTTGCCCCCAAGCTCCAGCGTGATGCGCTTGAGGTTGGAGGCGGACGATGCCATCACTTTTTTGCCCGTTGCGGTCGAGCCTGTGAAGGATATCTTCGCAATATCGGGATGCTCGGTGAGCCATTGGCCCTGCTCGTTGCCGCCCGATACAATGTTGAGCACACCTTTGGGCAGAACCTTCTGTGCGATCTCTCCAAAACGCAACGTGCCGAGCGGTGTATAGGGCGACGGCTTCATCACCATGGTGTTGCCAGTGATGAGACAAGGCGCAATTTTCCAAAGGCCCAGGAGGATCGGAAAGTTCCATGGAGTGATGGCACCGACGACACCAAGAGGCGTGTGGGCGACCGTCACAACATGATCTGGCGTATCCTCGATGATCTCGTCTTCGAGGCGGCGCTTGGCGACTTCCCGAACCCAATAAATCGATGCTTCCACCTCGGTCGTGGCCATAGAGTGACGGGGTTTGCCCTGCTCGGTTGTCAACAGAGTTATGATGTCTTCTTTGTGAGCATCGAGCGCATCTGCATAAGCCGCGATATATGCCGAGCGCTCGTCCCAACTGAGCGCAGCCCATCCCGGCTGTGCAGCCTTGGCAGCGGCGATGGCCTCTTCGACCTGTTCGCGACTGGCGCTTGGTGCGTTGACGATCACCGCGCCGTTGGCGGGGTTGTATACCTCGAAAGTCTCGTTCGATCCCACGGAGGCGCCGTCGATCGACATGGTATAGGGCCCGCTGAAATCCACCTTCACGGTATTTGGCGTGTCGAGTTGCACATTCATAGACCTTGGTCTCCCTGTTTCAGATCTGGTTGCGGATATGCGGAGCGCGCGCGTAGACGGAGACCATGGCGAGGATCAGAAGGCCGAATACCGTCTGCTGCGCGGCGAAATTGAGCCCCATTCCGACAAGGAACGAGGTCAGCGTCTGCAGCACAAGAACGCCGATGATTGTCGCACCGTAGCCGCCCACTCCGCCCAAAAGAGACGTGCCGCCGACGACGACGGCCGCCACAGTGGAAAAGAGGTACGGATCACCAACGCCGACAAAGCCACCGCCGGAGAAGCCAAGCAGGAGGATGCCCGTTAACGCCGCGGTCAGTCCGGAAATCGTAAACGTCGCGACCCACACGCGGAACTCGGATACCGAAAGGCGCGCGGCGGCGGTGCGGTTGCCGCCAATAGCGTAGACCGCCCTACCCGAACGGGTCCGGTTGATCCAGAAGATCATCCCCAGAGCTATAGCAGCCCAGATCGGAACTACCGGCGGAATCGGAATGCCGAAGGTGGTCCCGTTGATTGAGGAGATCGCCGAGAACCAGTCCGGGGGCTGGCTGAACACCGTACCCGAATACTGCGAGCCCCACGTGGTGAATATCTGAGCAGCGCCGACGACGGAGAAGCCGACGCCGAGGGTCATGATCAGCGCCTGGCCCTGCAACCGGTAGCTCAACAGGCCGTTGACGAAGCCGATAGCCGTACCCAGGAGGGCGATCAGCAGTATCGACAAACCCGGCGACAAATCCGTGGCGAAGAGATAGGCGAGCAGGATGTTCGAAGCACCGATCACGAAGGGTATCGACAGATCGAGCCCGCCCACGAGTGAAACCATGGTCTGCCCGAGCGCGGCGATGCCCAGAAACGATGCGAGCAAGAGGATCGAGCGGGCATTGTTTGCCGAGGCGAAGCCGTCCACCAAAACCGAGGCTACCGCAATCAGCGTGACGAGAAGCGCGCACCCAAGCAAGACGCCCTTGGCATCGGATCGCATCAGACGGGCCAGAGAGGCCTTGGCAGAGGACATGGTGGTCTCCTTCAAGCTGTTTGCCCCGAGAGTTTCCGAGTGGTCACAAGGCTCAGCATCAGCGAGCCTACAAGTATCAAGCCGTAGCTGAGCTGCGTGATGAAGCCCGAGATGTTGCCGAAGCTGAAGGACGACAGCACCACGAACACGTAATACATAGCGACAGCACCCAGCACCGAGCCGGTGATACCTCCGCGGCCGCCGGAGAGCGACGTGCCGCCCAGAACCAGTGCTGTCACCGCCTGCAACGTCAGGGTGTCGCCAATCAATGGGTTCCCCGAGCCGATCTGTCCCGTGAGACAGACCGCCGCGAGCCCAGCGAAGACCCCTGCCATCAAATGCGCTGCGATCCGCGCGCCGACGATATTGACGCCTGACGAATAGGCCGTGCGTTCATCTGCGCCCATCAGACGTATGTGCTGAAAGATCGGCGTGCGCTGGAAGATATACCAAAGCACGAAGGCAGCGATGAGGATGCTTAGTACCGGGCCCCACAGGTCCGTCCCCCAGCCCCAATCGGCTAACCAGTCGGGCGCGGAGCCGCCCGGGCGCGGCAGGATCACAAGATTGAGCCCCGACAGGATCATGAAGCCAGCAAGCGACGCGATAATCGGCGATATCCGCACGAATGAGATCAGGCAGGCGAGGATCAGCTGCCACAAGCAGGCAGCAAGTATCGCATAGGTGAAGACCGCCAAAGGCGAGGACAACCCGAACGCCGGCAACCAAACAACTATTGTGATGTTCACGAACCCGATGAGCGGGCCGATCGACAGATCCACACCCCCCCGCCCAGCGATCGCGATTGGCGTAATCGCGACGGCCGCCAGAATAAGAGGCGCCGCCACGAGAACCGCCCCAGCGAGGCCGACATATGTGAAAGATTGCGGAGCCCGGAGCATCGCGACGATGATCAGAACGAGGGCCAGAACGAGCGGGAGGGTTAGCACGCCGAGCCTCTGAGAAATCTGAGCGACAGTCACGCGACGCCCTCCCTTCTTGTTGTCGGTAAGTCCAAATCCTCATCGAAATCGACGTGATCACGGTGGCCGAAAAGCGCTGCGAGCAGATGTTCTTCGTCGATCTCGGCATCTTCGAAGGATGCGAAGATGGCGTGGTCAAAAAACACATCCGCACGGTCCGCAAACTGGAAAAACTCCTCGATCTCGGACGACAGGTAGACTACCGCTCCGCCGTCCGAGGCGAAGGCACGCAGCTGTGTGTAAAGGTCCTGCTTGGTGCCAATATCGACGCCACGTGCAGGATCGTTCAGCAAAATGACCTTTGGATTTATCGCGAAGGCGCGCGCGATAAGAACCTTTTGTTGATTACCCCCCGACAACGTCGTGATCTTGTCGCCGACAGCGCCAAACTTGATGCTCAAGCGCTCCTTCTCAACGGCGAAAGCTGAGTTAAGGCCTTCTCGGTCGATCAGCCCGAATACGCCCGACATCCGGCGGTAAAGTGCGAAGCCAAAATTCTCAAGGATCGACAGATTGGGAAAGAGCCCTTCGCGTTTGCGGTCCCCAGAGACATAGGCGATACCCGCCGATTCCGCATCCTCCAGATTGCAGATTTGCCGGCTCTGGGACACGTGGCCCGTCGCCACTATGGAGCCTGCAGCGGGGGGGGCTATGCCAGCTAGCGCGCGAATGAAATCGGCCTGCCCTGCGCCGTCGAGGCCGGCGATGCCAACGATCTGACCTGGGTAGACCTTGAAGTCGAATGCCGCGGCGTCCGGCTTGAGCCGCAGCTCGCTGGCCTGGAGGGCCGGTTTCTGTCCAAGGAACAAGCGTTGCGCCTCGCCCTCGCCACGCGCGGAGTGGCCGCTGCTGGCGGACATCAGCTGCAACAGATTTTCTTCGGTTATGTCCTTCCTCGCGAGCCGACCGACCGTGACGCCATCGCGAAGGACGGTCACGCTGTCGGCGATCCGCACCAATTCAGCAATTCGGTGCGTGACCAACAAAACGCAGCAGCCCGCATCCTTCAGCGCCAACATCTCCTTGTGCAGCCGGTTTGTCGCTTCCAGATCAAGCGCCGCGGAGCTCTCGTCGAAGATCAAAAGCTTTGGCTTGCGTAGGATGGCTCGCGCGATGACGATCCATTGTTTGATGGCGAGGGGCAAATCACTTACAGTGGAGTTTGGATCGATGTCCTCTAGCGACAGTCGCCGAAGCGTCTCGGCCGCAAGCGAGCGTTTCTCAGCGGTGCTGGAAGATCGACGCCAGAACCCGTCCGCCCCGGCGAAAACATTCTCCCACACGGTCAAATCTTCGGCGAGTAGCATTTCCTGATAGATTGCTGTCACTCCGTTGCCGATCGCCTCGGCCGGGCTGCAGGGTTGGATTCCGAGAATGTCGATCTCGCCGCCATCGGCTTGCACTACGCCGGAAATGATCTTGGCCAGCGTGCTCTTGCCGCTACCATTCTCGCCGACGATAGCGTGAATTTCGCGAGCCTCGGCCGTCAGAGAGGCGTCCTTGAGAGCCTTGGTCTCACCGAAAGCTTTACGGACACCGCTCATTGCAACTGCTGGCATGGATCGCTCCCTGTCGGTTGCCAATCGAATGACGCAGCATTCCGCGCCCCGAATGGTCGGGGCGCGGCGCAGCACCAATGGCTCAGTCGGACGTCGGGGTCCATGTGAGCGGGTCAACGGGATTCTCGAAATACTTTGCTGCCAAGTCGTTGGGGAACCAGACGTCCATACCCGGTTGGATATAGTCGGTCGAAGAAATTGAGCAGTCGTCCGGCAAGCTCGCGACGTACTCCTCTGCATCGACCCGATAGACTGGTCGCAGGATCGATTGAATGATCGGTCCTTGCCCTTGCAGCGTGCGCATGACGGCGTTGAAGCCCAGCTCCATCTCGTCGCCTGGTGGCCAGATCTGGAACGCATGGCTAATCCAGTCCGGATTCTGCTTGAGATAGCAGGCTGCACCTGCGGAGCCCGCGAGCGAGATCGGCATGACATCCCTGCCCGATTGCAGGACGGCACGCAGGATTCCTGTTTCTTGGGACCCCTGCGCAATAATGCCATCGATACGCGTCGGGTTGGTCGAGAGGAAGGTCTGCACCTCGGTTTGCGCAACCTGATCGGTCCAATTGCCCCAAACCTGCCCAACGAGATTGGCGCCGGGGAACTCTTCCAGCGCTCTTCGCGCGCCAATGTCAAAGCTCTCGGACGAAGCGGCACCCGCGATCCCTGAGACGAGCAGGAAGTTACCCTCACCGCCAACTTCCTCAATCAAAGCACTGGCAATCTCGTATCCGCCCTGGGCATAGTTCGACGACGCATTGAGAGCATTCTCTGACGTCAGATACCCAGAATAGGAGAACACAACGACGCCCTGACTATGAGCGTAGTCTACTGCCCGGTTCAGCGCGACGGGATTGGAACAACAAACGATGATCGCGTCGACGCCCTGATCCACGAGTTGACGGATCTGCTGAATCTGGCGGCTGTCGTCGAGATCGGACTGAGTGACGATCACCTCCTCCACGAGGCCTGCCTCGCGATACAGCGGCAACAGCTCGTCGACGAGACGAGAGAGACCCTCGGCGCGCCATGTGTTGCCAGCATACGAGCTGGCGTATCCAATGGTCCATGGCGGCTCCGAGCGCGGCGCCCAGTCACGGTAAGCCGAAGGTTCGATAGGCTGGCCCTCGTCAACTCCCTCGTAAAACGCTTGAATCTCGGGGGGCAGTTCAGACAGCCCTTGCGCCGTTACAGCACTTCCCCCAATGACGAGCACGGCGGCGCCGACTGCCGTTTTAAGGACATCTCGCACAGTCATTCCTCCCTCTGGATGTGGCGACGGAGCGATTGAGCACCGTTTCTCCACGCTTCGACAGTGGATGCTTTGTCGTTGCGTCGGAATATCTGGTAGCGATATCCCAGCTATAGGAAAACTCTATATGCACGAAAGGTGCCCGGCGCCTTCGTGGATCGGCAAGGGATGGTGCGCCGGCAGCTTCGGCCTCCGCGCCCGAAGGTAGGTCACTTTCACCAAGGATTTCAGTGCTGCGCCGCAGCTTCCCGAAAGCACAAGTTGATCGATCCGTTAACATTCGAGCGCGTCGAAACGCGGCGTCGGGACGAGGTGCGGATGCCGGACGGCGTCGCGCAGCCAGAGCGGACCGGCACCACTCTCGTCAATTCCATGGAGCGCGCGATCCGCTGGAAGCGCATGCTGGAAACGGGCGAGTTCGTCACCATTGCCGAGCTTGACTAGAGCGTATCGCGTTTAATCGGTTCTGTATCCTGCTGCTCTGAAGAAGTCGTAGCATTCCTCGTCGCTGAACAGGCCGCATACATGTCCGACCACCTGCCAAAGCTCATGGTAGGTTCAGTTCGGTATGGCGCAGATCTTCCTGCGCGCGGTGGCTTAACGGTTCCTTAAGCCATGCATAGAAGCCGGAGAAA
>Ga0076929_100580_pt1 | contig 26034 bp, 21 predicted proteins | sample HotLakConUCCSL28_FD_87104 | JGI IMG/M metagenome (GOLD analysis project Ga0076929, IMG submission 87104) | Hypersaline microbial mat communities from Hot Lake, Washington, USA - Hot Lake Consortium UCC-SL28 (version 3) (version 3) | ecosystem: Environmental > Aquatic > Thermal springs > Hot...
TTCGCCGGGCTGTTGCTCTCCGCCGGCGTCGCGATCGTTCAGTTCTGGCCGGAATATTTCTGGATCGTGATGACGCTCGTCATCTTCTTCTCCGGGCAATTTGTCGAGGGCAACGTGCTGCAGCCGAAACTGCTGGGCGCCTCCGTCGGGGTTCATCCGGTCTGGCTGATGTTCGCGCTGTTCGCCTTCGGCTCGCTGTTCGGTTTTCTCGGCCTGCTGATGGCGGTTCCGCTCGCGGCAGCGGTGGGCGTGCTCGTGCGTTTCGGACTGCGTCGGTACCTCGCCAGCAGCTATTATCGCGGTGATGGCGCGCCGGTCGCGAAAGCCGCGGAGCCGCGTCATGAATGAGCGCCCGCACCGGGCCCGCCGCAAGCCGGCGCAGGCGGATCAACTCGCCCTCGATCTCGCCCTCGATCCGCGCTATGGCGGCGAGGATTTCCTCGTCGGACCCTCCAATGAGCAGGCTCATGCCCTGATCGAATCCTGGCCGGACTGGTCCGACCGGATCATCCTGATCGAGGGCCCGCCCGGCAGCGGCAAGACGCATCTCGCCGCGATCTGGGCAGAGCGTGCCCATGCCTGGACGGTGGATGCCGCGCAGATCAGCATGGCGCGGGTGCCCTATCTGGTCTCGAACCGGGCGCTCGTGATCGAGGATGCCGATCGTGGGCCGCGCGACGACTCGGCTTTCTTTCACCTGCTCAACCTCGCGCGCGAACAGGGCACCAGCGTGCTGATCACCGCGAGCGCCCCACCTTCCGCATGGGAACTCGCCACACCGGATCTGCTCTCGCGCCTTCGGCTCGCCCCCGGCGCGCGGATCGATCCGCCGGATGAAGGACTTCTGAAGGCGGTACTGGTCAAGCTCTTCGTCGATCGGCAATTGCTCGTCGATACGCGCGTTGTCGATGCGCTCGCCCTGCGCATCGACCGCTCGCTGGCCCAGGCGGGGCGGGTCGTCGCGGCGCTCGACAGGGAAGCCCTGCGGCGGGGACGACGGCTGACGCGTAATCTCGCACTGGAAATTCTCGCCGCCATGCCCGACATCGCGGAGGATGAGGGCGATGAATCGGGTGAAGAAGGTGGGGATGCGGTTTCCCCCGGGGGCGACAGCGAAGCATGATCGATTAAGATGCCCCGGTCGCCAGAATGTCGCAAAGGCGCGTCAGATTGCGATTTTTGGGTGACGAAGAAGGAGAGAACCGGTGCGTGCCAGCCTCAGTACAGCAGCCGATGCCGATGAGATCGCCAATGTCGAGGATCCGCCGGTCGTGCAGAAGGGCGCGCCGCCTCAGGGTCGCGATCTGCTGGGAACGCCGCATCGCTTCGTCAACCGCGAGCTCTCATGGCTGGAATTCAACCGCCGCGTTCTGGAGGAGGCCTCCAACCGCAATCATCCGCTGCTGGAGCAACTGCGCTTCCTTTCGATTTCAGCCAATAATCTCGATGAGTTCTTCATGGTCCGCGTCGCCGGCCTCAAGGGGCAGGTGCGCGAGGATCTCACCGCCGTCTCGCAGGACGGGCTGACGCCGAGCGAGCAATTGGCGCGGATCGGCCAGGAAGTCGCCACGCTCACGGTCGATCAGCAGGCGCGCTGGCGGGAATTGCGCGACGAATTATTGCGCGAGGAGATCGCCCTCATCGGTGAGGACGATCTCGCGAAATCCGAGCGGGTCTGGCTCGAGGACCACTTCCTGCACCACATCTTCCCGATCCTGACCCCGCTCGCCATCGACCCGGCCCATCCCTTTCCCTTCATCCCCAATCTCGGCATGTCGCTGGCGCTGAAGCTACGCCGGCAGAGCGACGGCAAACTGCTCAATGCGCTGATCCGCTTGCCCTTGAAGATCGACCGGTTCATCAAGCTGCCCGATTACGGCGATCATGGCGGCATGCGCTTCATCACGCTGGAACAGGCCATTGTGCTGCATATCGGGCGGTTGTTTCCCGGTTACGAGGTGATCGGCCAGGGTTCCTTCCGGGTGATCCGCGATTCCGATATCGAGATCGAGGAAGAGGCCGAGGATCTGGTGCGCGTCTTCGAGACGGCACTGAAGGAGCGTCGGCGCGGCTCGGTGATCCGGCTCGAAATCGAGGAGCGCATGCCGGAGGATCTCGGCGCTTTCGTTGCCGATGAGCTGCATGTCGCGCCTGAAGAACGCGTCACCATCGATGGCATGCTGGCGCTGGGGGAATTGTCGCAACTCGTCGCGCTGGAGCGGCCGGATCTGAAGTTCAAGCCGTATAAACCCCGCTTTCCCGAGCGCATCCGCGACCAGGGCGGGGATTGTTTCGCGGCGATCCGCGAGAAGGACATCATCGTCCACCACCCTTACGAATCCTTCGACTCGGTGGTGCAGTTTCTCAACCAGGCGGCGCGCGACCCGCAGGTCGTGGCGATCAAGCAGACACTCTACCGCACCTCCAACCAGTCACCCATCATCGCCGCTCTGGCGGAAGCCGCCGATGCCGGCAAATCGGTCACGGCCCTGGTCGAGCTGAAGGCGCGGTTCGACGAGGAGGCCAATATCCGCTGGGCTCGCGATCTGGAGCGCGCCCATGCCCAGGTGGTCTTCGGCTTCATCGAGCTCAAGACGCATGCCAAGCTCTCCATGGTCGTGCGCCGCGAGGGCGGCCAGCTCGTCACCTATTGCCATGTCGGCACCGGCAATTACCACCCGATCACCGCGCGGATCTACACGGACCTGTCCTATTTCACCGCCGATCCTGTGATCGCGCGCGATGTGGCGCGGATCTTCAACTTCATCACCGGCTATGCCGAGCCCGCCGAGCTGGAGCGCATGGCGGTCTCCCCCTACACATTGAAGAAGCGGCTGCTGCAGCACATTGCGGAAGAGATCGAGCATGCCCGGGCCGGACGCCCGGCCGCAGTCTGGCTGAAATGCAACGCGCTGGTCGATCACGAAATCATCGATGCGCTCTACGAGGCGAGCGGCGCCGGTGTGCAGGTCGACCTCGTGATCCGGGGCATCTGCTGCCTGCGGCCCGGCATTCCGGGCCTGTCGGAGAACATCCGGGTCAAATCGATTGTCGGACGCTTTCTCGAACACAGCCGGATCTACGCTTTCGGCAACGGCGAAGGGTTGCCCGGCCCCAACGCCCATGTCTACATCTCCTCCGCTGATCTGATGCAGCGCAATCTCGACAGGCGGGTCGAGGCACTGTTGCCGATCCACAATCCGACGGTCCATCAGCAGGTGCTGGAGCAGATCATGCTGGCCAATCTGCTCGATAACCAGCAGAGCTGGCGCCTGCTCTCATCCGGCGCCGGGGAGCGCATCACGCCCGAGCCGGGCGAGGAGCCCTTCAACGCCCACAAGTTCTTCATGACCAATCCCAGCCTTTCGGGCCGGGGCAAGTCCCTGAAAACCTCCAGCCCGAGGTCACTGCTGCGACGTGGACAACGCAACTAAGAATTTTCTGATGCGCGACGAGGCTCCCGGCCGGCTCAAGGTCGGGCGTCCGGTCGCGATCATCGATATCGGCTCAAACTCGGTGCGCCTCGTGGTCTATGAGGGACTGACGCGCGCACCGACGCCGATCTACAATGAAAAGGTCCTCTGCGGGCTCGGGCGCAATGTCGTCTCGACAGGGCGGCTCGAAGAGGAGGCCGTGGCGCGCGCGTTGCGGGCTCTGGGGCGGTTCAAGGCGCTGTGCGCCACGATCAAGGTCGGCAAGGTGCATGTGCTCGCCACCGCCGCAGCACGCGATGCGCAGAACGGCCCGGATTTTCTGGCCGAAGCCGAGGGCATTCTCGGCCAGGAGATCGAGCTGCTCTCCGGCGCCCGTGAGGCGGAGCTCTCGGCGCTCGGCGTGATTTCCGGCTTTCACGAGCCGGACGGGATTGTGGGTGATCTCGGCGGCGGTTCGCTCGAACTCATCGATATCAAGGGCGCGCGCGCCGCCCCCGGAGTCAGCCTCAAGATCGGCGGGCTCGCTCTGCAGGACATGTCCGGCGGCTCACTCAAGAAGGCGCGCAAGCTGGCACAGACCGCACTGCAGCGCGCCGCGCCGCTCTCGTCCCTGACCGGGCGACCGTTCTACGCCGTAGGCGGCACCTGGCGTGCTCTCGCCCAGGCGCACATGGCGCTGCGGAATTATCCGCTGCGGGTGATGCATGATTATCGCATCGCGCCCGAGGAGGCGCTCGCCTTCCTTGCCGAATTGCAGGCGAGCGACGACGATGCGCTCAAGGCGATCGAAGGCGTTTCCTCGGCGCGGCGTCCGCTGATGAAGTACGGAGCCACCATCCTCGAGGAGATCATCCGCGCGGGACGGCCTTCTGCCATCGTCGCCTCGGCGCTGGGCGTGCGTGAAGGTGTGCTCTACGACCGGCTCGACGACGAATTGAAGGGCGTCGATCCGCTGATCACGGCAGCGGCGGATTTCAACCTCCTGCGCGCCCGCTCGCCCGGCCATGGAGTCGAGCTGATTTCCTGGACCGACCATCTGTTCGAGACGCTGAAACTGGCCGAGACGCCCGCAGAACAACGCCTGCGCCACGCGGCCTGCCTGCTCGCCGATATCGGCTGGCGCGCACATCCCGATTATCGCGGCGAGCAGAGCCTCAACATCATCGCCAATGCGGCCCTGGTGGGGATCGACCATCCGGGCCGCGCCTATCTCGCCCTGTCGAGCTTCTTCCGCCACGAGGGCCTGTCCATCGACAAGGCGAGCCCGCAGCTCAAGAGCCTCGCCACGCCGCGCCTGATCGATCTCGCGCGTATCCTCGCGGGAGCCTTCCGCGTCGCTTATCCGATCTCCGTGGCGATGGAGGGCGTCCTGCCCAAGACGGCTTTGTTCGCGCGCGGAGACCGGATCGTGCTCGGCCTGCCCGACGACATGGCGCCGCTGGCCGGCGAGCGGCTGCACGGGCGCATGCGCCAACTCGGCAAGTTGCTGGGGCGCGAGCCGCGCATCGAGGCCGGCTGAGCCTTGCGTATCATGCGATCCGCCAGCCGGGTTTGCATGCAAGCGATCTCGACAGGAACATGGTGCGGGTGCAGGATGGCGCCTCGACACGGTTTTGCCGGTTCGCCACGCGAAACGCCTGAAGGAATGCCATGAACGCGCCCACCCGCATCGAGCGCCGCTCCTCCACCTGCCCGCATGACTGCCCCTCTGCCTGCGCGCTGGAAGTCGAGGTCATCGACGGCACCAGCATCGGCAAGGTGACGGGCGATGCCGAGCAGAGCTACACGGCCGGGGTGATCTGCGCCAAGGTCGCGCGCTATGCCGAGCGTATCCATCACCCCGAGCGGCTGACCCAGCCCTTGCGCCGCGTCGGCCCCAAGGGCTCGGGCGAATTCGCGCCGATCTCCTGGGAGGAGGCTCTGGATATCACTGCGAAGGCATTCCGCGAGGCGGAAGAGGCGCACGGGCCGGAGGCGGTCTGGCCGTATTACTATGCCGGCACGATGGGCCTCGTCATGCGCGACGGCATCAACCGGCTGCGCAATGTCCGGAAATATTCCGGCCAGTACAACACGATTTGCACCACCATGGCCTGGACCGGCTTCATCGCCGGAACCGGCATCCTCGCCGGGCCCGATCCGCGCGAGATGGCAAAATCTGACGTGGTGGTGATCTGGGGCACGAACGCGGTGCATACCCAGGTCAATGTGATGACCCATGCCATGCGCGCCCGCAAGGAGCGCGGGGCGAAGATCGTCGTCATCGACATCTACGACAATGCGACGATGAAGCAGGCCGATCTCAAGCTCGTGCTCAAGCCCGGCACCGATGCGGCCTTGGCCTGCGCAGTGATGCATGTGCTCTTTCGCGACGGCCATGCCGATCGCGACTACATGGCGCGCCATGCCGATTGCCCGGAAGAACTCGAAGCGCATCTGAAGAGCCGCGATCCGGCCTGGGCCTCGGCGATCACGGGATTGCCCGTCGAGGATATCGAGGCCTTCGCGAGGCTCGTCGGCGAGAACAAGCGCACATTCCTGCGTCTCGGCTATGGTTTCTCACGCCAGCGCAACGGCGCCATCGCCATGCATGCCGCGAGCTGCATCGCCACGGTGGCCGGGCACTGGCCATATGAGGGTGGCGGCGCCTTCCACAATAACGGCGCGATCTACCACTGGCGCAAATCCGTGATCGAGGGGCTCGACGCGCTCGACATGAAGGTGCGCAAGCTCGACCAGTCGCAGATCGGGCGCGTCCTCACCAACGACCCGGAGGCCCTGCGCCATGGCCCGCCGGTCAAGGCGATGCTGGTGCAGAATACCAACCCGGTCTCCGTCGCGCCCGAGCAGGAACTGGTGAAGCAGGGTTTTGCGCGCGAGGATCTGTTCGTCTGCGTACACGAGCAATTCATGACCGAAACGGCGCGCTACGCCGATATCGTGTTGCCCGCCACCATGTTCATGGAGCATGACGATCTCTATCAGGGCGGCGGCCACCAATATATCCAGCTCGGCATGAAGCTGATCGATCCGCCGGGCCAGTGCCGCTCCAATCACGAGGTGATCTGCGCCCTGGCCGAGCGGCTGGGTGCCAAGCATGAGGGCTTCACGCTGACGCCGCGGGAGCTGATCGAACGCACGCTCGCCGATTCCGGCTGGGGGAGCCTGGCCGATCTTGAGGCCGGGAAGTTCATCGACGCCCAGCCCTCCTTCGAGCGGGCGCATTTCATCAACGGCTTCGGCTATCGCGACGGGAAGTTCCGCTTCAGGCCCGACTGGCCGAAAGTGCCTGCGGCCAATGCCGGGCCCATGGGGCCGATCGACGCCGTGCCCGGCCTGCCGGATCACTGGGAAGTGCTGGAGGAGGCGAATGCGGAATATCCGTTCCGCCTCGCCACCAGCCCCGCGCGGCATTTCCTCAATTCCAGCTTCACCGAAACCCCGGGCTCGCTCAAGCGCGAAGGCCATCCCGACGTGATGATTCATCCGGAGGATGCCGCGCAATACGGCGTCGAGGACGGTGGATGGGTGCGGCTTGAGAATACACGCGGCGCGGTGATGCTGCGGGCGCGCCATTTCGCCGGCCTGCGCCGGGGGGTGCTGATCGCGGAATCGATCTGGCCGAACGCGGCCTATCCGGACGGGCGCGGTATCAACACGCTCACCGGCGCCGATGCCACGGCGCCCTTCGGCGGCGCTGCCTTCCACGACAATCATGTGGCGATCACGCCGATCGCGGCCCCGGCTGACGCAGCCGCCGGCGCCTGACCAGTTTTCAACAGAGGATCATCCATGCGTTTCAAGGGGACGAAGGATTACGTCGCGACCGAGGATCTCAAGGTCGCCGTCAATGCGGCGATCGTGCTGGAGCGCCCGCTTCTGGTGAAGGGCGAGCCGGGCACCGGCAAGACGGTGCTGGCCGAGGAGATCGCCCGGGCCGTGGGCGCGCCGCTCCTGACCTGGCACGTGAAATCCACCACCAAGGCGCAGCAGGGGCTCTACGAATACGACGCCGTCTCGCGCTTGCGTGACAGCCAGCTCGGCGATCCCCGCGTCAGCGATGTGGCCAATTACATCAAGCGCGGCAAGGTATGGGAATCCTTCGTCGCCTCGCAGCGACCGGTTTTGCTGATCGACGAGATCGACAAGGCGGATATCGAATTCCCGAACGACCTCCTGCTCGAACTCGACCGGATGGAATTCTTCGTCTACGAGACCGGCGAGACGGTGCGCGCGCAGAACCGCCCGATCGTGGTGATCACGTCCAATAACGAGAAGGAACTGCCCGACGCTTTCCTGCGCCGTTGTTTCTTCCATTACATCAAATTCCCCGACGACGCGACGATGGGACAGATCATCGATGTGCATTTTCCCGGCATCAAGAAACGCCTCGTCGAGGAGGCCCTGCGCGTCTTCTTCGAGACCCGCGACGTGCCGGGCCTGAAGAAGAAGCCCTCCACCTCGGAGCTGCTCGACTGGCTCAAGCTGCTGCTCTCGGAGGACATCGCCCCCGAGACCCTGCGCGAGACCAATGCCCGCAAGCTGATTCCGCCGCTGCACGGCGCGCTCCTGAAGAACGAGCAGGACGTGGCGCTGTTCGAAAAACTCGCCTTCATGAGCCGACGGGGATGATTCCGGCACCGGCACATACTGCGTAAAGGGCCTGACTTCACTCCCCAAAGGGGGGGATAAAGGGTGGGGTGAACCCGGTCGCCGGAATTATCAACACCGATCATCTTCATCAACCGCTCTCCCCGCGCTCACTCCCTTCCCGCTGGGAAGGGAGGTCAGGGCGAGCGTTTCATGGCGATCGCAACAGATTTCCCTACCCTAAGGGGAGGGACAAAGGGTGGGGTGACCCCCGTGCAAATGCGGTGACGCTGGCGATCTTCATCGCCCGCTCTCCCGTGCTCATCCGCCCTGGGCGGCGAGATTCTCCTGCGCGCGCGGCAGGGCGAGGGTGAAAGCGAAGCACAGGGCGAGCATCAGGGCGGAGCCTATCAGACAGGCATGGATGCCGCCGAACTGGTAGAGCAGGCCCGAGAGCAGCGTGCCCATGAAGCGGCCCGCCGCATTCGCCGCATAATAGAAACCGACATCCTCCGCCGCCTTCTTCGAGCCCGCATAGGCGAGGATCAGATAGGAATGCAGCGAGGAATTCACGGCAAAGGCGAAGCCGAAGACGAGGAGACCTGTCACCAGGATCAGGTCGGGTCGCAGGTCGAGGCCGATCAGCGCCAGCGCGATCATGACGGGCAATCCCGCGAGCGCCATTGCCCAGATCCGCGCGGCACCGACCTCGCGGCTGAGCCCGTCGGCGGAACGCGGCACGAGATGTGGCGCGAACGCCTGCACCGCGCCGTAGCCGATCGTCCACACGGCCAGAAATCCACCGACCATGGTGAAGGTCCAGCCGGACGCATAGAGAAAGACCGGCAGGCCGACGACGAACCAGACGTCGCGCGCGCCGAACAGCATCACCCGCGCCGCCGCGAGCAGATTGATGGCGCGGCTCTTGCCGAAGAGCTCCCGGGCGCTGCCGCTGGCCTTCGCCTTGCCCATGAAGGCGGGAAGCGACAGGCTCACCGCGATGAGCACCAGGGCGAGTGCGCCGGCCATGGCGTAGAGCGCATGGCGGAAGCCCAGCGTCTCGAGCAACAAGCCGCCGAGGAAGAAACCGAAACCCTTCATGGCGTTCTTGGAGCCGGTGAACCAGGCGACCCAGGCGAAGAGCCGGCTCTCCCCCGCCTCGCCGCGCGCCTCGGCCTCCGCCACCTTGATGGCGGATTTCGAGGCGGTCTTGGTCAGATCCTTGGCCACACCGCACACGCCCTGCGCCGCCACCACCCAGGCGACGGAGAGCACCACACTCCAATCCGGCGAGACGGCTGAAAGGATAAGAAAGCCGGTGATCTGCGTCACCAGCCCCACGGTGAGCATCCGCGTGATGCCGAATCGCGTGGCGAGCCAGCCGCCAACGAAATTCGCCACCACCCCGGCGGCTTCATAGAGCAGGAAGAGAAAGGCCAGGGTGAAGGGAGAATAGCCGAGATTGAAGAAATGCAGCAGCACCAGCATGCGCAGGGCGCCGTCTGTCAGCGTGAAACTCCAGTAGGAGGCCGTGACGATGGCGTAGTTGCGTGTGCCCGTTTTCATGCTCAGATCCCGGCCTCACGCATCTTGCAGGCGAGATCGACCATGCGGCAGGAAAAGCCCATCTCGTTGTCGTACCAGGCATAGATCTTCAATAGCGTGCCGTCAGTGACCAGCGTGGACGGGCCGTCGATGATGCTGGAGCGGGTGTCACCGGCGAAATCGATCGAGACCAGCGGGCGCGCCTCGAAGCCGAGGATCCCCGCGAGCGGGCCGGAAGCGGCGATGGCGAACAGGTCGTTGATCTCCTCGGCGCTGGTCTCGCGCGCCATCTCGAAGACGCAATCGGTCAGCGAGGCATTGAGCACCGGCGCGCGCACGGCATGACCGTCGAGCTTGCCTTCGAGTTCGGGATAGATCAGCGCGATCGCGGTGGCCGAACCCGTCGTCGTCGGCTGCAACGAGAGCATGGCCGAGCGCGCGCGGCGCAGATCCTTGTGGACTCCGTCCACCACGAGATTGGTATTGGTGGGATCGTGGATCGTGGTGATCTGGCCGTGGCGGATGCCGATCGCCTCATGCACCACCTTCACCACCGGAGCGAGGCAGTTCGTTGTGCACGATGCCGCCGTGACGAGGCGGTGCTCGCCCGGATCATAGAGATGGTCGTTGATCCCCATCACCAGATTGAGCGCCGAGCCGTCCTTGACGGGAGCCGCGACCAGCACGCGTTTCGCGCCGCGCGCGAAATGGCCCTCCAGCGTCTCCCGCTTCAGGAACTTGCCCGTGGCCTCGATGACGAGATCGACGCCGAGATCGCCCCAGGGAATTTCTGCGGGTGTGGCATGGGCCGAGACGCCGATGCACTTGCCGTCGATACTGATGCCGCCCTGCGCATCGTCTCCGGTGATATCGGCGCGCCAGCGACCCTGCATCGAATCGAAGGCGATCAGATGCGCCAACGTTTCCGGACCGCCCTTGATCTCGTTGACATGCGCGATGTCGAGCCGGTTCTTGCGGAGCGGGTCGTCCTGCGGGCGCTCCGCCGCACCCAGAGCCGCGCGCAGAACCAGCCGCCCGATCCGCCCCATGCCGTTGATGCCCACGCGCATGATCGTCCCTCCGCTTGCCGTTTCGCTGTTCGCACAGGCTCTTTCGATATTCATGGAAAGACCCGCTGCGTTCGATGACGCGTGCATGTGACATCCGGATGACAGCCGGAATGCCGATGGTTGCTGATGGCGATGTGCCCCCGCCCTTGCGGCTTCCGGCGTTCACGCCGCTCGACAGGGCCCTGCGCACAGCCGATGCTGTCTCAAACGGGAGACTGTAGCATGAAGGTTTTCATCAGCGTCGATATCGAGGGCTGCGCCGGCATCACCCATTGGGACGAGGCGCGGCGCAGGCGTTCGCCGATCCCGGCACACGGCGGCTTCTGGACGTGCCGCGGACGCCGGTGCTCGAAATCACCGATAACGATCCGCTGCTCGCCGAGCGTCATGGCTGGTATTCCGACGCCGAGCATCCGGGCGACCGGACCATCCGCCTCGCTGCGCAGGATTATTTCGATATCCTGCGCGGTCTGAACTATCTGACCTGAGCAGGGTTTGGTCACGAGCCTGTCGATGGCGGGAAACAGGCTTTCGGCAACAATCAAATGTTTTTTCCGCGTCACAAAACCCATATACGCGACAAGGCCGTCAACATGGAATCATCGCTTGCTCAGGACCTCGGAAATCCTCACACGGCTTGCCGCATCGGCAACCGGCGATCGCGTCACGCTCTTCGAGATCGTGGCACGAATCCGTACGCGTGCTTTCGGCGTGCTTCTGATCCTCTTCGCCGTACCCAATGCCCTTCCGATGCCGCCGGGATTCTCGACGATTTCGGCGGTACTGATCCTGCTCGTCGCAATACAATTGGTGCTTGGACGCACTGCCATGTGGATTCCACGCCGGCTCGGCTTGAAGTCCGTACAACGCCAACAACTCGACCGCGTCATCACCTGGATTGTTCCGAAGCTTCGCCGCGTGGAACGCTGGAGCAAGCCACGCCTGATCAGGTTTACGCGCCTCAACGCCCGTCGCCCGCTCGGCGTTCTGATCATCATCCTGGCGCTGATCATGGCTTTGCCGATCCCGATTATCGGCAATGCGCCGCCGGCAATCGCGATCACGTTGATCGGGTTCGGCATGCTGGAGCGTGACGGTGTCTGGGTTGGGGCCGGGGTCTTGATCGGGTTGCTGGATATCGTCGTCATCGCGGCGCTCGGCTTCGGTTTCGCGCAGATCGGGCTGGCGATCTACGATTATGTCCCGATGCCGTTCTGACTCTCATGCCGCAGAAACCCGGCGCACCTCCAGGCGCCGGGGCACAAGACCGAGCAACGCATCGACTTCTTGTGCACAAACCGGGCGCGAGAACAGGAAACCCTGCATCTCATGGCAACCCAGTGCCTGCAGGAAGCGATGCTGCTCCTTCGTCTCCACGCCCTCGGCGGTGACCTTGAGGCCCAGCGCGCGGCCCAGATGCACGATGGAATGCACCAGAATGGCTGATTCACCGGCTCCATCGAGGCTTTCCAGGAAGGAGCGATCGATCTTGATCTTGTCGAAGGCGAAACGCCGCAGATAGATCGGCGAGGAATAGCCCGTGCCGAAATCATCGAGAGCCAGCGGGAAACCGTGATCGCGCAGGCGCCGCATCGCCACCTCGGCGGCATCGGCATCCTCGACCACCACGCCTTCGGTCAGTTCGAGTTCCAGTCGCTTGGGATCAAATCCCGCATCGGCGACGACATCGATCACGCTATCGACGAAATCCCGCTGGCGGAACTGGATCGGCGAGACATTCACCGCGATTCGTATCCCCGGCCAGCGCATGCCGTCGTGGCAGACACGACGCACCACCCATTCTCCGAGCGGGATCACGAGCCCGCTCTGCTCGGCGAGCGGAATGAACTTGTCCGGCGGAATCATGCCCTTGGTCGGGTGCGGCCAGCGCACCAGCGCCTCGAGGGAAACGACCCGGGACCCGTCAGCCGAATAGATCGGCTGGTAATGGATGGTGAGTTCGTTTTCGGCGATTGCCCGACGCAGATCATCCGCGACGACCTTGCGCATCTGCAAGGCTTCGTCCATCTCCTGGTGGAAGAAAGCGGAACGGTTGCGACCCTCGCTCTTGGCTTCATAAAGCGCCGTATCGGCCATGCGCATCAGGGTTTCGCGGTCTGCCGCATCGCGCGGGGCGATGGCAATGCCGATGGATACCCCCACATTCACGGTATTGCCGTAGAGTTCGAATGGCTCCGACAGCGTATGCAGGATCCTGCCCGCAAGGGAGCGCGCATCCTCGTCACTGCTCACGTCCGTCTGCAGGATGGCAAACTCGTCTCCACCGAAACGCGCCAGCGTATCCTTGACGCGCAGGATGGTCAGAAGGCGCCCGGCTACCTGCTTGATCAACTCGTCGCCGGCCTGGTGGCCATGGGCGTCGTTGACATCCTTAAAGCGATCAAGGTCAAGGAACATCAGCGAAAAGCCCCTCTCCTTCCCTTCCCCCGGCGATGAGGGGAGCGCGTTCAGGGCAGCATCGAGCGTCTGGCCGAAGAGCAGGCGGTTGGCGAGGCCGGAGAGCGGATCGCGCCCGGCGAGACTCTCCGTCCGGGCCTGTGATTCCGCGAGTTCCTGCGCAACCCGGCGGGTATTGAAAACCACCAGCAGGAACAACAGCAGCGTGATGCTGAGCGGCGGGATGGCGGCAAATGCGATACGCCGCATCAGGACATCGCCGGCTCGTTCCGGCACCCAGCTCAGGAAAAGGCTATCCCCGCTGCGCGCATCCTCGAAGACGAGGCCGTTACGTTCGGGTTCGAACGGTGTCCGGCCCACCGTGAAATCGCGCAGTGCTGCGAAAGAAGCTGAAGCCTCGGGCGCGGTCGGATCGAAGCGCCGCAACGCCAGGACGAGACGCCCGCTATCGAGCGGATGGCTGGCGGCAAAGATGAAGGCTCCCTCATGCACCACGAAACCCTGCACCATGGAACCGTCGGATTTGGGAGCAGTCGGCGTGGCGGCGCCCAGCGCAGTCGCTAAGCCGCGCCCTTGCTGCGAATTTTCGCCCAAAAGCTGTGAAACGACAAGGGCTTGGTCAAGTTCAGCGCGTGTGTAGCGACGGATATCGACCCAATGGACACCGTCATGACCGGTCTCGACGATGCCGGCGAGATCCACATAGGCCGAGAGATTGTCGAATATCTCCATACGCTCGCGCGCAGAGTGCTGCTGCTCGACCGCGCGTGTGACCAGTTCGGAGAGGCGAACCATATGCTCGTCGAGCAGGGCCTCCACCTGCCGGCGCTCCTTGTGACGCGCATCTTCGTTAGCTGCCTTGCCGATCGTATAGACGACCCCCGCACCGAATAGCACCGTCCCCGTCATCAGGATCGCCGCCCAGCCGACGAGCCGGGACATCAATGCGGCGGAATTCCTTGCCGTTCGAAATGCTTGCGGTTTCATCGTGCCGGCGTCTCCTGTACCCCGTGGGGACGCTAGCGAGATTTTCCTTAGAAACCTTTACTTGTATTATTCGATATTGCTCAACACGGGCTTTCGCTTCAGACCATGCCGGAATCACATCGCCCGCCACGCAGGGCGACACGCCCGGACGCGACATCAGCCAGAGCCTGCGGATAGATTCTGTGCTCCTCGACAAGGACCCGGGCAGCGAGTTCCGCCTCGGTATCATCCCGTTCGACGGGGACGCAGGCCTGAGCGATAATCGGCCCCGAATCGAGCTCCGGCACGACGAAATGAACCGTGCAGCCATGGACCCGCACGCCGGCTTCGAGGGCCTGGCGATGGGTGTGCGTTCCCTTGAACAGGGGCAACAACGAGGGGTGGATATTGAGCATTCGGCCATGCCAGCGCGCAACGAATCCCGGGGTCAGGACTCGCATGAACCCCGCAAGACAGACGAGTTCGATCCCCGCCTCACGCAGTGTCCGGTCCATCGCCTCCTCGAACGCCTCACGCCCCGAAAAAGCCCGGTGATCAATGATGCGGGTCGGAATTCCCGCCTGCGCAGCCGTTTCGATGCCGCCTGCATCGGGTCGGTTCGAGAGGACGAGCGCGATCCGCGCCGGGAAATCGGGCTGCTGCGCGGCCTCCAGCAGCGAAGCCATGTTCGAGCCGCGCCCCGAAATCAGAATGGCGGTGCGCATCCGATTCGTCATAGGTGGAGATCACCGCGATAGGTCACCTGCGGCCCCGATCCGCGCGGACCCAGCCGCCCGATGACGACAGGTGCCTCGCCGGCAGCGCGCAGAGCAGCCGTCACATCGGCGACCGCCGCATCGCCTACGACGACGATCATGCCAATGCCGCAATTGAAGGTGCGCAGCATCTCTTCCGGGGCGACACCGCCCGCGCCGGACAGCCAGCCGAAAACCGGTGGAACCGGGATCGCCGCGAGATCGATATCGCAGCCGAGAGTTGCGGGGAGAATCCGGGGGATGTTCTCGGGGAAGCCGCCCCCGGTAATATGCGCCAGCGCCTTGATCGCGCCGGGATGCGCGCGGATCGCGGCGAGCAGCGGCTTCACATAGATCCGTGTGGGGGCAAGCAGCGCTGCCCCGAGTGCAAGATCCGGTGCGAAGGGTGCCGGCGCCTCCCAGGCGAGGCCATGCGCCGCAACAATCTTTCGCACCAGAGAGAAGCCGTTGGAATGCACGCCGGACGAGGCGAGACCGAGGATGACATCGCCCTCGGCGACATCATCGCGCGGCAACAACGCCCCGCGTTCGGCGGCCCCCACGGCAAAGCCGGCAAGGTCGTAATCGTCCCCGGCATAAAGCCCGGGCATCTCCGCTGTCTCCCCGCCGATGAGGGCGCACCCGGCCTGGCGACAGCCTTCGGCAATGCCGGCGACAATGGCGGCACCTGCCTGCGGGTCGAGCTTGCCGGTGGCATAGTAATCGAGGAAGAACAGCGGTTCGGCGCCCTGCACCACGAGATCGTTGACGCACATGGCCACGAGGTCGATCCCGACCGAGTCGTGGATGCGGGTCTCGATCGCAATCTTGACTTTGGTGCCGACGCCGTCATTGGCGGCCACCAGGATTGGATCAGCGAACCCGGCGGCCTTGAGATCGAACAGGCCGCCGAAACCACCGATCTCGCCATCGGCGCCCGGGCGACGCGTCGCCTTCACCAGCGGCTTGATCGCCTGCACCATCGTGTTGCCCGCATCGATATCGACGCCGGCATCGGCATAGGTCATCCCTTTACGCGGTTCTTCGGCCATCTGGCGCCCTCCTTCGCGCAATGGGGGGAATTAAGCCCCCTCGCCTGCAGAGGCAAGCGCCAGTTCCGGTTTCCCCCCGATTTCGACCAGCCCGCAGCTTCAGCGCGCCTCGATCGTCACGTCGAATTGCTCCAGCACCGCCGCCGGAGCCGGGGCCGTGGTGATCTCGAGCAGAGGCACACCGTCCGGGCGGCGCGACACGATGGAGATCTCCAATTCGCCGGGATCCTGCACGAAACGGCTGAGCTCGTTGGCCAGCTGACGCGCCTCCGGCGTGCCGCCGAGCATTTCCGGCAGCATCAGTTGCGTCAACGCACCCAGTTGCTGGCGGGCGGCGGCGGGATCGGTGCCCATCATCGCCGCCTGCATGGCGAGCAGCCGCTCGGCAATGCCGCGATCCTCGATCATCAACTGGGCATTCTTGGAGGTGGCGCCCATCATCGCCATCAGGCGCGTGGTCTCGTCGCCGCTGAAGGCCTCCTCGCCGATATTCCCGATGACCCCACGCAGGGAGATGGACCCCATGTCCTCCCCCGTGAAGGAGATGTCCGAGACTACCACTTCACGGGCCGTTTCATTCCAGTGCGCAGCAATGTTCGTCGAAATATCCAGCCTCTCGTAGCCGAGAGCGCGCAACTGCTCGACCGAATCCTCTCCGGTCCCCGGCGGCAGGTCGATCAACAGATTGTCGAGCGCAAAGCGCATGTTGGTCGGCAGGCCGGTAAAGGGCTCATCCGCCACGATCAGAAGGCGTCCGAGCGTTGCCTCGATCGCGGGGGAGCCGGGCTCCGGCGGGATCGAGGCTTCGAGGCCGTTCATGGTGAAGGTCCCGAAGACCGGTACGAGACGCTGCATCGCATCGGGCGACAACTCGTCCTGCGGGTCATCCGCAAGATCGCGCAGCCCCTCGATCACGGGTGCGAAGGAGAAGCCCTCGGAGGTTATTTCGGCAATCGCGATACGGGCATCCTCGGCGGTGACCACCATCTCGTCGAGATAAAAGCCGGAGAACCCGCCCTCCTCGTCGCCGCTCAGGCCCATGGTCCCTATTGTCATGGCGAAGGGTTCCTGCGGGTCGAGGGAAGTCATCCGCATGCCATGGGCCTCCATGCCGCTGAAGCGCAAGGATTCGAGCATATCCACCACGAAACGCAGCGCCCGCACCTCGTCCTCCGTCGAGACGGACCCGTCTTCGAGCGCAGCCATTTCCTCGATGGTCCTGGCAAAAGGCTGGTCAAGCAGGCGCATGGCGAAGCTTGCGCCCTCGATCATCTCGATATCGATCTCGACGGACTCGCCATCGGTCAAGGTCATGTCGGCGACGGAGAAGGCTTCGTAAGCGGGTCGGTAGGGGTTGTCCCCGTCTCCCGCCGTCTCGGTGTAGAAGCGAATCACCCAAGGGAGGTCCATCGCCTGCGCCGTCATGCGACCGAATGTGCCGCTGACTTCCTCGCGATCATCCAGCGCGACGAAGGCGCCACCCGCAGCGGAGAATTCCCCGATACGCCCCATATCGACATCGACAAGCCGCACCTCGTCATAGCGCCCGCTCTGCTCCACGTCGCTGAAATCCTGCGAAAAGGACAGGGTCGGAATCTCCACTTCATCGGCAGAGAACTGCGAAAGGACTGCCCAGATCTGGTCGAAATCATCGGATGCGAGCGCATCGCCGAGTTCCGAAACCGGCATATTGGCGCCCGAGACGATGATTTCCGGCATCGTATAGGTGCCGAGCGCACCGCTGATGGCGACGTCGCGAAGCGTGTAGTCCTCCGCGCTGGCGGGCCCCGTGGTGACGGCACAGACCATCATGAGACCCGCCGCACCGAGCATCGTGCGGGCGGGATTTCTGCGAGCCTTCACAGCGCCGGAACTGAACATGGGGGCCTCCTTCAACGAGCATGCGGTTTCGGCTTCACACCGATTGCGCAGCAGCAAACCACAGATCGCGCCGAAACGAAACGCCCCGCCCTCACCCTCGCCCGTCGATGCGCTTGCCGAGGCGACCGGCGAGGTCCTGGATGAATTGCCAGGCGGTGCGGCCGGAGCGGGCGCCGCGGGTGGTGGCCCATTCGAGGGCGTCGCGGCGCAGGGTGTCCTCGTCGCAGGCGAGGCCCAGATGCGCGGCATAGCCGGAGACCATCTCGAGGTATTCGTCCTGCGAGCATTTGTGGAAGCCGAGCCAGAGGCCGAAGCGATCCGAGAGCGAGACCTTCTCCTCCACGGCTTCACCCGGGTTGATGGCCGTGGCGCGATCGTTGTCCACCATGTCACGCGGCATCAGGTGGCGGCGATTCGACGTGGCGTAGAAAAGCACGTTGTCGGGCCGCCCCTCGATCCCGCCTTCGAGCACGGCCTTGAGCGACTTGTAGGAGGTGTCGTCGAAATCGAACGACAGATCGTCGCAGAAGATCACGAAGCGATGGGCATCCCCGCGCAGGATCGTCATCAGTGCCGGCAGGCTTTCGATATCCTCGCGATGGATCTCGATCAGCTTGAGCGGCTCCATGCCGATCTCGCGGTTGCTGTTGACCTGTGCATGCACGGCCTTGACCAGCGAGGACTTGCCCATGCCGCGTGCGCCCCACAGAAGCGCATTGTTGGCGGGAAGTCCCTTGGCGAAGCGCCGGGTATTCTCGTGAAGCTGGTCGCGCACCCGGTCGATCCCGCGCAACAGCGCCATCTCGACGCGGTTGACCCGCGGGACAGGCGCCAGACGCGGCGGCGTAGCGTACCAGACGAAGGCATCGGCGCTCGTGACATCGGCAGCAGCCGGCACCGGCGGAGCGAGCCGCTCCAGCGCATCGGCGATACGCGCAAGCAGCGCGGAGGTCGCATCGGAATCGGATCGGAACATGGGCTGGCCTTCCCGGGCTGTGATCGTTGCAAACGGGCGACGGGGCCTCCATATCGCGATCATCGGGCATGGTCCATCGCGCAAGACGCCGATCACGGTTTGCTTTCGCCGCCTGCATCGCTATAAGTTGCGCCGTTTTCGAATAAAGCGCCGGACCAGCGGTCTGCACGACCGGGCCACCCGGCGCAAACGCATCAGGAGTCGTCAGTGATCATCACGCCCGCTTACGCACAGACCCCCGGGGGCGGTGGCGGAGACATCTTTCTCCAGCTTCTGCCCTTCGTCCTCATTTTCGTCATCATGTGGTTTCTCATCATCCGTCCGCAGCAGAAACGGGTGAAGGCTCACCAGGAACTGGTGAAGAACCTTCGCCGCGGCGATACCGTGATCACCAATGGCGGCATCACCGGCAAGATCTCGAAGGTCGTCGACGATAACGAGATCGAGGTCGAAATCGCCGAAAACGTGCGTGTGCGTGTGATCCGTGGCATGATCGCCGATGTCCGCGCCAAGGGCGAACCGGCCAAGGATGCGGCCAAGAGCTGAGGCTGCACAGGCTGCGGTTGCAAGCGCCGAAAGCGCCCGACCGATACTGAAAACCGGCGAGGCACCCGCACTTTAGCACGGCGGGCGCCAAGGCGGAGATGACGGAAACCTACGGGAACCCCAAGGATCGCACCGGCATGATGCGCATCTCGACCTCCAAATCGGTGGCCATTCTGCTGGCCTTGCTTTTCGGCATGTATCTGGCCGTGCCGAATCTTCTTTCGGTCGAGCAGCGCGAAGCCGTTTCGCGCGCCGCTCCCGGCTGGATCCCCGGGATCCTCGTGCCCGACCGGGCGGTCGTGCTCGGGCTGGACCTCCAGGGCGGCTCGCACGTGCTGCTGCAGGTGGATACGCAGGAGTTGCTCCAGAAGGAAGCGACCCAGGTCCGCGACCAGGTCCGCAACCTCCTGCGCGAGACCCGCACCCCGCTCGAGGGCGGTATCCGGATCAGCGACAGCACGGTCGAGTTGCGGATACCCGACGAGGCCGCCCGTGAACGGATGATGCCACGCCTGCGCGATCTGTCCGAACCGCTCGTCGATGCCGCGTTCGGGCAACCCGGCTCCTCGACACTGACCATCGACGAACAGGATGACGGACTGATTCGCCTCACCCTGACCGAAGAGGGCCTGGACGAACGCATCGTTCGTGCCCTTGAGCAATCGATAGAGGTCTTGCGCCGGCGTATCGACGCCCTGGGAACCACCGAGCCGAACATCCAGCGGCAGGGCGATGATCGCATTCTGGTCCAGGTGCCCGGTCTCCAGGACCCCGAACGTCTGAAGGCCCTCCTCGGCGAAACCGCGCAGCTGGAATTTCGATTCCTGGCCAATCCCGGCGATACGGACACGGTAGAAATGCCGCTGCGAGAAGCCGGAGACGAGCCTGTCGACGTCGAACGCAGGGTCATCGTGGGCGGCGAGGACCTGATCGATGCACAGGCCTCCTTCGACCAGCAGACGAACCAGCCAATTGTCACGTTCCGTTTCAACGTCTCCGGCGCACAGCGTTTCGGCGAGGCCACGACGCGCAATGTCGGGCGCCAGCTTGCGATCGTCCTCGATGACGCCGTGATCTCGGCACCCCGTGTGCAGTCGCCGATCACCGGCGGATCCGGTCAGATCTCTGGCGACTTCACCGTGCAGGAAGTGAACGATCTTGCCGTGCTGCTGCGTTCGGGCGCCTTGCCGGCGACCCTCACAATCGTTGAGGAGCGCACGGTCGGACCCGGCCTCGGAGCCGATTCGATCCGTGCCGGCACCATGGCGGCCGTGGTGGGCGCAGTGCTCGTCGTGGCCTTCATGATCGCAGCCTACGGGTTCTTCGGCATCATGGCGACGGTGGCGCTCGCCGTGAACATGATCATGCTGTTCGGCCTGCTCTCGGTGCTGGGGGCGACACTGACCTTGCCCGGCATCGCCGGCATCGTGCTCACGCTCGGTATGGCCGTCGATTCGAACGTGCTGATCTATGAGCGTGTGCGCGAGGAGGAACGCGTCGGGCGATCTGCCATCCAGGCGCTCGATACCGGCTTCTCCCGCGCGTTCGGGACCATTCTCGACGCCAACATCACGACGCTGATCGCCGCCGGCATCCTGTTCTTCCTGGGTACCGGTCCGGTACGCGGCTTCGCCGTGACCCTGTCCCTGGGCATCGTCACCACCGTTTTCACAGCTTTCACGCTCACGCGCTTGATGATCGCGACCTGGTTCAAGGTCATGCGTCCCAAGCAGCTCGCGATGAATTGAGGAGAGCCGATCATGTGGCTTGTCCGCCTCGTCCCCGTCGAGACCCGCTACCGCTTCATGTGGTACCGACGCTGGTCTTTCCCGCTCTCGGCGCTGCTCTCCGTCCTCGCGGTCGCGGCATTCCTGACATTCGGCATGAATACGGGCATCGACTTCCGCGGTGGCACGGTGGTCGAGATGCAAGCCAGGGATGGTCAAGCCGACATCGGCCAGATCCGGCAGCAGGCAAATGCGCTCGGCTTCGGCACGGTCGAGGTGCAGCAATTCGGCACACCGCGTGACGTCGCCCTGCGCGTGCAATTGCAGGAGGGCGGCGAGGAAGCACAGCAGGAGGTCGTCTCGACCCTGCGTGCCACCTTCGAGACCGACTACGATATCCGCCGTGTGGAAGTGGTGGGGCCGCGCGTCTCGGCCGAGCTTGTCCAATCAGGCACGCTCGGCGTGGTGATGGCGATCTTCGGGGTACTGGTCTATCTGTGGTTCCGGTTCGAGTGGCATTTCGCCATCGGCGCGGTGATTGCGACCCTGCACGATCTGGTCCTGGCAATCGGCTTCTTCGCGATCACGCAGATCGAGTTCAACATGACCTCGATTGCGGCGCTGCTGACCATTCTGGGCTATTCGCTCAACGATACCGTGGTGGTCTATGACCGCATTCGCGAGACGATGCGCAAATACAAGAAGATCACCGTCTACGAGGTGCTGGACATCGCGGTGAACGCCACCCTGTCACGCACAATCCTGACGAGTGTAACAACCTTTCTCGCACTGTTGGCGCTGGCCGTACTCGGCGGCGAAATCATCAAGGGCTTTGCCTATGCGATGATCTTCGGCCTCGTGATCGGCACCTATTCCTCGATCTTCGTGGCCGCACCGATCCTGATCTATCTCGGGGTGCGTGCAACGACGGCTGTCGGTGTTGCTGCGCAGGCCAGGGCCGAGGCCGATGGCGCCCAGCCGGCGGAGTGAGCGGATGGCCGGGCGGATCCATGACGGTTTCGTGCCCGGTCGCCATCCGATCGATGCCTATGGCAATGGCGGCTTTCGGTTCGCGGAGATGTCGCACAAGGGTTCCATCCTGGCGCTGCCCGCCGGCATCTCGAAATGGGAAATCGATGATGCGAAAGCGCTCAACGAAGCCGCTTTCGCGCCCGTTTTTGCGCAAGCCGGGGAAATCGAGATCCTGCTGATCGGCACCGGGCGCAATATCGTGCCCCTGCCCGAGCCGCTCGTGTGGCGGCTGCGCGATCCCGGCATGCGGATCGACGTGATGCAGACCGGTGCAGCCGCGCGCACGTTCAACATCCTGCTGGCCGAGAACCGCCGCGTCGCGGCGGCTCTGATCGCCGTGGCGTAAGGCGGCTCGCCCGGGCCGGGCGCCCCCGGCTTCAGGCCTTGGGCGCCTGACGCGCCTGATGGATCATCTTCCATAGCGCCTGTGGCGTTGCCGGCATGTTCACATGGTCGATACCGAGCGGGCGCACAGCATCGACGATTGCATTCATGATTGACGGCAGCGACCCGGCGCAGCCGGCCTCGCCGCAACCCTTGGCACCGAGCAGATTGGTCGTCGCTGGAACCGAATGGCTGTCGAAATCGAAAAAGGGCACATCCTCGGCGCGCGGCAGGGCATAATCCATGAAGGAGCCCGTCACCACCTGGCCACTCTCGTCATAGACGACGCGCTCCATCACCGCCTGGCCGAAACCCTGGACGATGCCGCCATGCAACTGCCCGGTCACCAGCATCGGGTTGATGATCGTGCCGAAATCGTTCACGGCGACATAACGGTCGATACGCACCATGCCTGTTTCCGGGTCGATCTCGACTTCGGCGACATGGCAGCCATTGGGGAAGGCGGAAGGCGCGCTTTCATGCACATGGCTGACATCGAGGCTGTCGGGCACTTCATCGGGAAGCGCCATGCCCTCACGCAGTTTCGCGGCGAGTTCCATGATTCCGATGGCGCGGTCGGTGCCGACGATGGCGAAGTTGCCCTGCACGAATTCGATATCCGCAGCCGCCGCTTCCAGCACATGGGCGGCGATGACGCGCCCCTTCTCGATCACCTTGTCGCTGGCCTCGATGATCGCTGCACCGCTGGCCATGATCGATTTCGAGCCGCCCGTGCCGCCACCGGCGACGAGTTCGTCACTGTCGCCCTGGAGCAGATTGATCTTGTCGAAAGGTACACCGAGCCGGCTGGTGAGCACCTGCGCGAAGGCGGAGGCATGGCCTTGCCCGTAATCGAGAGTACCGGTGATGATGGTCACCGAGCCGTCCTTCTCGAAGCGGATGCCGCCCATTTCATTGGTCGGCGGCGCGGTCACCTCGAGGTATTGCCCGATGCCGATGCCCCGCAGCATGCCGCGTTTCTCACTCGCGCGGCGGCGCTTGCGGAATCCTTTCCAGTCGCCGGCTTCCAGCGCCTTGTCGAGCACGGCGGTGAACTCGCCGCTGTCATAGACGGTGTCAGCCGGAGTCTTGTAGGGGATCTGGGAGGGGCGGATATGGTTGCGCCGCCGGATGACGGCGCGATCGATGCCCATTTCAACTGCAGCGTTGTCGATCAGCCGCTCCATGACGTAATTCGCATCCGGTCGCCCGGCTCCGCGATAGGGGCCCATCGGCGTGGTGTTGGTGAGAACCACCGAGAGGTCGACCTGCACATGGCGGGTGCGGTAGACGCTGACCACGTTTTTCACGAGGTTAAGCGAGGAGAACATCGGCGCTACATGGCAGAGATAGGCGCCCATATCGGCATGGCCCTCAAGCTTCACCGCGAGGAAGCGGCCCTTTTCATCGAGGGCGAGCGCAGCTTCGAGTTCGATGGCGCGGCCATGCGTGTCGGAGACGAAGCTTTCCGAACGGGTATCGGTCCACTTCACGGGACGACCGAGCGCGCGGGCAGCGTGGAGCAGACCCACATATTCGGGATAGACCGCCGATTTCATGCCGAAGGAGCCGCCGACATGGCGGGTGCGAATGCGCAGCTTGTCGGGCTCGACGCCCAGGATCTGCTTGGCCAGCAGCGTGCGCATGCCGAACACGCCCTGGCTGCCCATATGCATGGTCCAGCGCCCGCTCTCGGCATCATGTTCGGCAATCGCCGAACGCGGCTCCATCGGTGCGACAACGACCCGGTTGGAGACGATCGGCAGACGCGTGATGTGTGCCGCCTCGGCAAAGGCCTTCTCCACGACGGCATCATCGCCATAGTGGAAATCGAGGACGCGGTTGTTCGGCACGTCGTCGTAAAGTTGGGGCGCATCGGCGGCCATGGCCCTGGTCGGCTCCGTCACCGCCTCCAGTGGATCGATATCGACCTCCACCATCTCGACCGCATCGCGCGCCTGCTCGGCCGACTGCGCGATGACGATGGCGACGGGATCGCCAATATAGCGCACCTTGTCGGTCGCGAAGGCTGCGCGCTTCGTGTTGAGCATGGGCGAGCCGTCGCGGTTCTTGAAGCCCATGGTCGAGGAAATCGGCCCGTAGCCCGCCTCCTGCAGATCCGCTCCGGTATAGACGGCAACCACGCCCTCCATGGCGAGCGCCTCTTGCGTGTCGATGCTGCGGATTACGCCGTGCGGATACTGGCTGCGCACGAGCGCGGCGTATAGTTGCCCCGCGATGGACACATCATCGGAATAGCACCCCTCCCCGCGCACCAGAACCGGGTCTTCCTTGCGCGGCACGCTCTGTCCGACGGCGAACTTCATCGTGGAGAGCGCATCGAGATCGAGGGGTTTGTTCATCACGCGGCCTTTCGCACGTTTCGGTCATGCTAAAGTGGAGGAGGAGTGGCGTCACGGCAACAGCGTGAATGCCATATCCGGCTTGCGTGGATGAACGATCACGCCGGCCCCACTTGTCTGGCGCGGGATGCGCGATATTTGCCGTGCATGTCACAGTTCGATCCCGCCTCCACGCTGCTTGAAAGCTTCCCTGATGACGGGATCGCCGTCGTCATCGGCGCCACCGGCGGAATCGGCGCCGCCTTCGTCCGGGCCCTGGAAGCCTCCGGGCGGTTTTCCAGGGTCGTGGCAGCGGGGCGCAGCAACGCGTACCATCTCGACATCCGCGACCCCGATGCGATCGCCGCCTTCGCCGGCGATCTGGCCGGGAGCCTTGCGGGGGCGCCGATCCGCCTCGTGATCGACGCGACCGGCTTCCTGCATGACGAGACACGCATGCCGGAGAAATCCTGGCGCGACATCAATGCGCAGGACATGGCCTATTCCTATGCGGTGAACGCCATCGGCCCCGCCCTGCTGATGCAGCATCTGCTGCCGCTGCTGCCGCGCGAGGGCAAATCGGCTTTCGTCACCCTCTCGGCGAAGGTCGGCTCGATCGGCGATAACCGAATCGGCGGCTGGTATGCCTATCGCGCATCCAAGGCGGCCCTGAACCAGATCGTGCGCTGTGCGGCGATCGAACTCGGCCGGCGCTGGCGCGAGGCGGTCTGCGTCGCCATGCATCCGGGGACGGTCCACACGCCTCTGACGCAGCCTTTCGCCAAGAATGGCCTGAATGTCCGCGAGCCTGACGAGGCTGCGGCGGAGATGCTCGCCGTGATCGACGCCCTGACGGCGCAGGAGAGCGGCGGCTTCTTCGATTATCGCGGTGAGCGCCTGCCCTGGTGAAGACCACTTGTGCGTCGGGCGGCGCAGAAAACGGAGACCAGCTCATGCCTGCCTTCCCGATTTGCAGACGCTTCAGCTTTCGCCTCCTGGCAACCGGTATCGCCGCCATTCTTCTCATGGCTTTCGCGACAATCGCGGCACCAACCGCCCGGGCGCAGACTAACGCGGATCAGGGCGCCGTTCGCAGCGTGATCAGCGACCAGCTCGACGCCTTCCTCGCCGATGATGCGGCGCGCGCCTACAGCCATGCCTCACCGGGAATCCGCCAACTGTTCCCGGGCGAGGAGCGCTTCATGGGCATGGTGCAGCGTGATTATGCGCCGGTCTACCGTAAGCGTCCGAATCTCCCCATTGAATTACCGGGTTTTGTCCCGGGTTGGTTTTTGCGATTCTTGCCTTTTTGAGGC
>Ga0076929_100585_pt1 | contig 25885 bp, 21 predicted proteins | sample HotLakConUCCSL28_FD_87104 | JGI IMG/M metagenome (GOLD analysis project Ga0076929, IMG submission 87104) | Hypersaline microbial mat communities from Hot Lake, Washington, USA - Hot Lake Consortium UCC-SL28 (version 3) (version 3) | ecosystem: Environmental > Aquatic > Thermal springs > Hot...
TGATCAAGTCTGGTGGCGAGTGGATTTCCTCGATCGATCTCGAAAACATCGCCGTCGGTCATGCCGATGTCGCGGAGGCGGCGGTCATCGGCGTTCAGCATCCCAAATGGGACGAGCGCCCGCTGCTGATCATCGTGCCCAAGCCCGGTCGCGAGCCCGACAAGGAGAGCATCCTTGAACACATGGCCAAGCGCATCGCCAAGTGGCAGCTTCCCGACGACATCATCTTCGTCGAGGAGATACCCCATACGGCCACCGGCAAGATCCAGAAACTCACCCTGCGCGAGCGCTTCGCTGGCTACAAGCTTCCGACGCTATGAGGCTGTCACGTCCGTTCCGGGCGTGATATCCGGCGCCAGTTCGGGAGCGGGATAAGGCGACAGGTCGGGGCACGTGATCTGGTTGGCCAGTTATACGAGGCCGGTCAGGTCGCGCGCGCCGGCTCGCTCCGACTCAGCCATCAGCGACCTGCCACTTCCAGAAATCGCTGCCCTCCTTGTCGAGGAAGCGGTTGAGCACCATGCGATGGACTTCGTCCGCGCCATCCACCAGCCGCGCCTGCCGGGCGTAACGGTAGATCCATTCGAGCACGGTATCCTTCGAATAGCCGCGTGCGCCGTTGATCTGGATGGCGATGTCGGCGGCCTCATGCAGGACGTTTGCGACCTGGATCTTGGCCATCGAGACTTCCTGGCGGGCGAACGAGCCCTGATCCAGCGCCCAAGCTGCCTTCATCACGAGCAGCCGACCGATCTCGATCTTCATGGCGAGCCCGCCGAGCATCAACTGTACGCTTTCGCGATCCTTCAGCTTGATGCCGAAACCCTCGCGCTCGGCAGCGTATTCACGCGCGATCTCGACGCAGCGCTTGGCGAGGCCAAGCCAGCGCATGCAATGTGTCAGGCGCGCCGGGCCGAGGCGGATCTGCGTGACCTTGAGCCCCTGCCCCTCTTCCATCAGCACGTCCCTGGCCGGAATTTCGAGGCCGTCATAGATGATCTCGCAATGCCCGCCATGCTCTTCCGGCCCCATGATCGGGATGCGGCGCCTGATCTCCCAGCCGGGCGCATCCTTGTGATGCAGGAAGGCGGTGAGCCCGTAGCGCGGATCGTCGGAGGTGCGCGCCATCAGGATGAAGTGATCGGCCACGCCCGCGCCCGTGATGTACCATTTATGGCCGTAGATGCGGTATGTGTCGCCATGTTTCTCCGCGCGGGTGCGGATCATCGAGGGGTCCGAGCCGCCACCGGGATGGGGTTCGGTCATCGAGAAGGCCGAGCGCACCTTGCCCTGCACGATCGGCTGGAGCCAGCGCTCCTTCTGATCATCGGTGCCGACCTGCTCAAGCACCATCATGTTGCCGTCATCGGGGGCGGCGGAGTTGAACACGCAGGGGCCGAAGATCGAGCGGTTCATGGCCTCGTAGCACACGGCCATGCCCATCCTGCCGAGATCCTGCCCGCCGGTTTCCTGCTTGAGCTGGAGGCACCACAGGCCCTGCGCGCGCGCCTTCTCGCGCAGGCTGGCAAGGAGATCGAGGCGGATATTCTCGTGATCGTCGTAGCTGTCCTCGCGCGCCTCCAGCGGGAGCAGCTCTTGCTCGACGAAGGCGGCGATACGGGCACGGAAATCCTCGATCCGCGGTGAAATCTGAAAGTCCATCACTGTGTTTCCCTGATCGGTCACAAGCCCGAACACAGATGCCCGCCATCGACGGGGAGGTAGGTTCCCGTCATCCAGGGCGAGGCATCGGTGGCGAGCAGGAGGAAGGCGGCGTCGAGATCCTCGGGCTTGCCGAGGCGGCGCATGGGGATGCGCTTGATCATCGCCTCACCCGGCGGCGTGGCGAAGAATTCCGCGTTGATCTCGGTCTCGATATAGCCGGGTGCCAGCGCGTTGACGCGGATGCCGAAACGCGCCCATTCGAGCGCGAGCGCATGGGTTGCCTGTTTCACTGCGGCTTTCGAGATCGCATAGGGGGTCACCCCGCCGGCAACGCGCTGGCCGAGGATCGAGGCGATGTTGACGATGTTGCCCGGCTGCCTTGCATCGCGCCAGCGCCGCCCGGCCTCCTGCGCCATGGCGAAGACGCCGCGGACATTGGTCGCCATCACCGCGTCGAAATCGGCGAGCGGCGTGTCGATCGCCATGGAGGAGAGCGCGATGCCGGCATTGTTGACGAGCGTGTCGAGGGGTGTGTCGAGCGCGTCGAGACAGGCCTTGACGGAGGCTTCGTCGGTGACGTCGAGGGAGACGGCGCGCGCGGATGCCGCGCCGGCGGATGCCAGTTCGGCAACGAGGCTGTCGAGTTTCTCCTTGCGCCGCGCGCCCACCGTGACCCGGGCGCCGTGGCGGGCGCAGAGCATGGCGAAATGCGCGCCGAGCCCGGATGATGCACCGGTGATCAGAACATGTTTTCCGGCCATCCTGCAGCCGAGATCCATCCTTACCTCCCCGCATACGCTGTTTTGACGAGTACCCTTGCCGTGCCATGACCAAGGGTCAAGTGGCAAGGCGGGGAGGGGGCTTTGGGATTGCTGCGCTGCGGTCAGCCGTCGTGACGGTAGCGCGCCGCATGGCTACCGATCTCGTGGATTTCCGTCGGGGCCGCATCCGCTTGCGCGAACAGGGCGGTGGTATCTTCGCGGGAGCGATCACCGGGAAGTGAGAACAGCAGCGATAATTGGCCCGCCACGCCCGTCGAGCAGACAATCTCGCCCCCGGCATCCGTGATCACTTGCGCCGTCTGTGCCCGCCATCGTTCGAACCGCGCGGCGTAGAGCACCTCGTCACGCACGGCTGCGTCGGCGAGGGGTTTGGAGATCACGAAGATCGGCGTGCCGGCGGGATGGTCAGGGCGTTCGATGAAGGGCAGCCGGGCGATGACCTTGGGCTGGTCCGGCCCCGTCAGATCGTTCCACCAGTCACCTGCGGAAGCGCCCTGGTCGAGGCGAAGGATGCCGAGATCGCCACGCCCTTCGGCAACTGCCTTCATCACGGCGCGGGCGTCTGGATGGGGCTGGTAGGGGACGGTGAAACCGAAATGGAAACGGGCGGAATCGCGCATCGGCCCGTCTCCGCCGGAGATATCGGCATGCACCGTGTAGTGTGCCTGGACATAGGTGAAGGTGCCGATGATCACCCGCCAGATCGATTCGACCGTATCAAGTGGCAACAGGCCCGCATGACGCTCCGCCAGCGCCTTCATCATGGAGGCCTCACGGCCCGGTCGGAATGCAGAGCCGGATTGGGAGGTCTTCTTGACCGAGATCAGCCGCTCGATGATGGCGCTGCGCTGCATCAGCCTCTGGTGCATCTCGAGATCGAGGCGATCGATTTCCGCACGCAGGGCATTCAGATCGACGGGCGCTGCCTCTGTCGGAGTGTCGCTGTTGGCTGAGGCGCCGTCTTCGGGGCGGGATGTCATGAGGGAACTCGCAGGGCTCTGGGGCGATCGACGTGCCTTCGGCGGGAAGGGCATGCGCCCTGTTTGCCGATCCCTGCATGTCGTGGCAAGCCCCGCAGATGCGTTGCCGGATGGGCGCATCCGCCCGCGGAGAAGGCGGTCCGGCTCAATCGAAAAGCGCGTCGATGTCGTTCTGGCTGACCCCGTCCCCGTCTGAACTGGGGCCGTGCAGCATGAAGACCTCCTTGCGCGTCTGGCGAACCTGCTCCTCGGGTTCCGGCGGGACGTCCATGTCCCGCGCATTCACCGCCGAGGCAAAACGCGACAGGCGCTTTTCCACCGCAGCGAGGTGCTCGACGACCTTGCTGATACGCTGCCCGGTAATGTCCTGGAACGAACAGGCCTCGAAGATATCCAGAACACGGGTCTGAACCCGGTTCCGGTAGGTCTCGAGATCGTCATCGTCATAGCCGAGAATTTCCTCCGCAGCCTCCATGATGGAATTGGTAGCCGAGGCGGTGGCGTTGACCACATTGCCGAGCTCGTCGTGAGCGCCCGGCAGTCGGGTGCGGTAGATATCGTTGGCGCGCAGCGCCCCGATCTCCGATTTGAGCTTCGAGATATAGTCTGCCACCTTGGTGAGCTCCTGGGCGATCAGCTTGATATCGACCTGGAACTCGCCTGGATCGGCGTCCTGTTTCTTCGCACGCGCACGTGCGGGAGCCTGTGTCTTGCGGATGGCGGCGCTGGCCATGTCCTGCCCCTTTCAGCCCGTTCCTTTTGAGGAATACGCTCACAGCCGATCAGCGAGGCCTCGCGGCCCCTTGCGGCATCACGACTCTGCGCTGTGCGCGGCGGGGAAGGGTGCTCCCCCGGCGCCGCGGCAGTGCAGGATCACGCGCCGCAGACGGCTTCGATCTTCGATTTCAGCGTCTGCGCATTGAAGGGTTTGACGATATAGTTGTTCACGCCGGCCTTTTTCGCCGCGATGACGTTTTCCGTCTTCGATTCGGCCGTGACCATGATGAACGGCGTCACCCGAAGGTTTTCGTCCGAGCGCACGTGGCGCAGCAGCTCGTAGCCGGTCATCGGCTCCATGTTCCAGTCGGAGATGACGAGGCCGTATTTCTTGTCCTTCAGCTTGGCGAGTGCGGCGGTGCCGTCATTGGCATCGTCCACGTCCTCGAAACCGAGCTGCTTCAGAAGGTTACGGATGATGCGCACCATCGTCTGGTAGTCATCGACGACGAGAATCGGCATCTTAAGGTCGAGCGCCATGTCCCAAGCTCCAGTTTGTTCTGCGCCGGCAATCCTGCGGCACCGTGAACGCGTCTTGCGTGATCGTTGTCGGAGGACCTCCCGAGGCCTCTCACCCGCACAGAAATAGCCGCGCTCCCTTGAAAAGCGGTTAATCCGATTTGTGAATCGCGTTTTGGGTTTTCGAAAGCTTAACCAACCCGGTTGCGGCCCCGCCTCTCGAGGTTGCAGCACGCTGCCCGCTTGACCGCGCGCGCGATCCGTCGCACTTGCCTTGAAACGGAGGGCCATGCCCCCATGATCATGCGGGTCACGCACGGCTCATGGACAGGCAGGCCGTATGACGAGGCGCGCCCTGCAGGAAGGCGGCCACCGGAGCGAGAGGACGATGATGACGGCGTTCACGCTGGTGCGAGAAGACGATGCGATTCCCGACATGCTGCGTGGTGCGGTGGTCGCCATCGGGAATTTCGACGGCGTGCACCGGGGGCACCAGGAACTGGTCGCACGCGCCCGCGCCATGGCGGATGTCCGTGGCGTGCCGTCGGCAGTCCTCACCTTCAGCCCGCATCCGCGTGCCTTCTTTTCCCCGGACAGGGCCTTCTTCCGTATCACCCCGCAGCGCGAGCGCGTCGCGGTGATGCGCCGCCTGGGGCTCGACGGCGTCATCATTCGCCGCTTCGACGCGGCTCTCGCCGCCACGCCGGCCCGGGCGTTTCTGGAGCGCTTCATCAGGGACGAGATCGCTGCGAGCGGTATCGTGGTCGGCCACGATTTCCATTTCGGCAAGGGCCGTGAAGGCACGCCCGAGACCATGCGCGGCTTCTGCGAGGCGCATGGCCTGGGCTGCGAGATCGTGCCGGTGGTCGAGGAAACCGGTGCGGCGATCTCCTCCAGCGCCATTCGCGCCGCACTCGCCGAAGGCGATATCGCGAAGGCCAACCAGCATCTCGGCTATCGCTGGTTCGTTACCGCCACGATCCGCCACGGCGAGAAACGCGGTCGGGACCTGGGTTACCCCACGGCCAACATGGCATTGGCGGAAAGCTGTGCCCTGCGCCACGGTATCTATGCGGTGCGCATGAAAGTGGAGGGTGTGATTCGCGATGGAGTCGCCAGTTTCGGCCGCCGCCCGACATTTGATAACGGGGCCCCGCTGCTGGAGACTTTCCTGTTCGATTATTCTGGTGACCTCTATGACAAGGAAGCCAGCGTCGAATTCGTCGCTTTCCTGCGCGGGGAGGAGCGTTTCGACAGCGCAGAGGCGCTGATCGCGCAGATGGATCGCGATGCGCAAGCCGCCCGCGAGGCGCTTGCCGCAGAATCGCTGCCGTGCTCGATGCTGGTCTGACCGTAGCGTCAGCGGACCAGTTCATGCACGATGAGGCCGCCATCGAACATGATCTCCGCGACCTCACCCCGCAGAGTGACCCGGCAGCTATCCGCGCAGCGTTGCAGCAGGAAGGCGCGATCATCGCGCGGAAGGCCGTCCGTTTCGGCAATGATCGGATTCATGTCGAACATGCGACCCGGCGGCGAGAGCATGGTCATGCCGCCAAAGACCTGGGCATTGGCCTGGACTTCGATCAATGCGCCCATCATGTCGTCGATATCGAGTTGCAGATCGAGGAAATCGATGACCCGGTAGGTTTTGACCGGCGTCTCGGGCCGGCTCTCGATGAATTCGTAGCGACCATCGTCACGAAGCAGGATGGTGCGTCCGTCAGTCGTCTCGACGATCTCCTCCGCCGGCGCCGCCGAAAGGCCGATCATGGTAGCCATCAGCAGGACGGCTGTATTCGTGGTGATGCGTGGAATCATCCCTCGGCTATCCTTTCCCGCAAGGCTGTGACGCGGCATCAGGAGGAACTGGAAGCCGCGACAGGATCTTTGGTCGCTTTGTTAACCATAGCGCAATCGAAAGGCGTCGCAAGCACCAACCATACGATCGGCTCCACCATCCCCAATGGGTGAAAATACGCGTCGCATTTGCGGATCGCCGCGCTAGATCTGTGACAGGAGATCGCATCATGGACGGGCAGCCGCAGGCCCAGAAAAAGCTCGATGAACGGGAAGTGCGCGCCATTATCGGCGGCATCGTGCTGGCCATGTTCCTCGGAGCCCTCGACCAGACCATCGTCGCCACAGCGCTGCCGACGATCGGGCGCGAGCTCGGTAATGCCGAACTGATCCCCTGGGTGATCACCGGCTACCTGATCTCGGCCACGGCGGTGACACCTCTCTACGGCAAGTTTTCCGATATCCACGGGCGGCGCTTCGCGCTCCTGACGGCCGTGAGTGTCTTCGTACTCGGCTCTCTGGCCTGTGCGCTCGCGCCCAACATGCTCTGGCTGATCGTGGCGCGGGCCATACAGGGGCTGGGCGGTGGCGGGCTGATCTCGCTTGCGCAGACCATCGTGGCGGATGTCGTCTCCCCGCGCGAGCGTGGCAAGTATCAGGCCTATATCGCGGGTGTCTTCCTCACCGCGAGCGTCGCCGGCCCGACCATCGGGGGCGTGATCGCGCAATACCTGCACTGGTCGGTGATCTTCTGGGTCAACCTGCCTCTTGGCGGGCTGGCTTTGTGGATGTCCTATACGACGCTTGCGCGCCTGCCGCGTCACGAGCGTCCGCACCGGCTCGACATTCCCGGTGCGGCGCTGATGGTCTGCGCCACGGTGGCGCTGCTGCTCGCGCTCAGCCAGGGCGGCAATCTGCATCCGTGGCTGTCGCCGCAGGTGATCGGGCTGATCGGCCTCTCGCTCGTCTTCTGGATCGCCTTCGCGCTGCGCCTGATGCGCGCACGCGAGCCGCTCATCCCGCTGCCGCTCTTCGCCAACCAGGTGGTGCGCACGGGCGTGCTCGCGGCGGCTTTCGGCATGGGGGCGTTCATTGGTCTGACGATCTACATGCCGGTCTATTATGAGACGGTCTGGGGCCTGAACGCGGCACAATCGGGTTTCGCGCTGCTGCCGCTGATGCTCGGCACCGTCATCGGCGCGACGGTTTCCGGAAGGCTGATGATGCGGCTCGATCACTACAAGCGTGTGCCTGTCATCGGCCTGAGTGTGGCGATCACGGCGATGCTGGTACTGGCGTTCTTCGTGACGACGCTGCCCTTCTGGCTGGTCGCCACCCTGATCGCGGTCATCTCGGCGGGTAACGGCACACTTCTGCCCGTCAGTACCGTGGCGATCCAGAATGCAGTTGCCCTGCATCAGGTTGGTACGGTGACCGGCGCCATGGGATTCTTCCGGCAATTGGGCGGCGCGCTGATGGTGGCGGCGCTGGGCGCCATCGTGCTCGGCGGCCTCGGTGCAGCCGATCCCGATGCAGCCCGCGCCCTGCGCTCCGGCGCGCTATCCGCCGACCCGGAGCGCTTCGCCGGCGCCTTCTCCTGGGCTTTCGGCTTCGCGGCGCTGATCCTCGCCGGCGCATTGGGCTTTCTGCTGCGAATGCGCGAATTGCCGCTGCGCTCGGGAGAGGTGCCGTCGCGGGAGAGGGGCACAACCTGATAGCCGCCATCCAAGCTCTGCGATCTTGGCGCGTTTCGCGGTATGTTCCGGTCGATACTTCGCCGATCTCGCCGAACCCCGTTCGAGACGCTTTATTCACGCGCGCGGGCTTGCTACAAGCCGGGCAACAACACGGTTCAGGAACTAGATGATGACGGGTCGATACGGCCATGACGGGCGGCGAATTACCGGCCCGGCCCTCGCTTGATGCGCCTTCACGCAAGGCGGCGAGGGGCCGGGAACGATACTTTGTGCCCGATTTTCATGAAGATGACGCTCCCGCGATCCGCCGGTGAGCCGCAAGGTTGAAACAGATGTCCGACAAGCCCGACAACACGCCCGTCAACGACGCGCCCGATTACGCTTCCACCCTCTACCTGCCGCAGACGGATTTCCCGATGCGCGCCGGCCTGCCCAGGCGCGAGCCGGAATTCCTCGCCCGCTGGAACGAGATCGACCTCTATCGCAAGCTGCGCGAGCAGGGGACGCGCGAGAAGCGCGACCGCTTCGTGCTGCATGATGGCCCGCCCTATGCCAATGGCAACATCCATATCGGGCATGCGCTCAACAAGATCCTGAAGGATCTGATCGTGCGCTCGCAGCAGATGCTGGGCAAGGATTCGAACTACGTCCCCGGCTGGGATTGCCATGGCCTTCCGATCGAATGGAAGATCGAGGAGCAGTATCGCGCCAAGGGGCTCGACAAGGACGCTGTCGACAAGGTGGAATTCCGCAAGGAATGCCGCGTCTTCGCCGATAAATGGATCGACGTGCAGCGCCAGGAATTCAAGCGGCTCGGCGTGACCGGCGACTGGGACGACCCGTATCTCACCATGAGCTACGACGCGGAAGCGCAGATCGCCCGCGAGATCATGAAATTCGCCCGCTCCGGCCAGCTCTATCGCGGCTCCAAGCCGGTGATGTGGTCGGCTGTCGAAAAGACCGCGCTGGCCGAGGCGGAGGTGGAATATCATGAGAAGACATCGCACACGATCTGGGTGAAGTTCCCGGTCATCGCCACGGATGATCCGGCGCTCGCCGATGCATCCGTCGTAATCTGGACCACCACCCCCTGGACCATCCCCGCCAACCGCGCCATCGCCTATGGCGCGCATATCGCTTACGGGCTCTATAAAGTCACCGGCGCGCCGGAGGAGAACTGGGCGAAGGCCGGGGATCTCTACGTCGTCGCCGATGCGCTGGCCGAGGAGATCTTCAAGGCCGCGCGCGTCGAGAGCTTCGAGCGCGTCGCTGCCGTCGATCCGAAGGTGATCAAGCGCTGCGCGCACCCGTTCCGCGGCCTCGACGGGGCCGATGGCTATTGGGATTTCGACGTCCCCGTCCTGCCCGCCGATTACGTCACCGACGATGCTGGTACCGGCTTCGTGCATACGGCGCCCGGCCATGGCGCGGATGATTATGTGACGTATCTCAAGCACAAGCCGGTCTTCGCCGATTGCGGCACCACCGAAGTGCCGCATACAGTGGCGGAAGATTCGAGCTATTTCCCGCATGTGCCGTTCTTCGCCGGATTGCAGATCTATGATCACAAGGGCAAGGACGGCAAAGCCAATACAGCCGTGATCGACAAGCTCGCCGAGGTCGGCGCGCTGATCGCGCGCGGGCGGCTCAAGCACCAGTATCCGCATTCATGGCGCTCGAAGGCGCCGCTGCTCTTCCGTAACACGCCGCAATGGTTCATCGCCATGGACAAGCCGGTAGCGATCCTCGACGGCAAGACCCTGCGCGAGGTCGCGCTCGCGGCGATCGCCAAGACCGAATGGGTGCCCGAATCGGGCGAGAACCGCATCACCGGCATGGTCGAGAACCGGCCCGACTGGGTGGTCTCGCGCCAGCGCGCCTGGGGTGTGCCGATCACCGTCTTCGTCCACAAGGAGACCGGCGCGCTGCTGGCCGATGACAGGCTCGACCAGGCCATCGCCGAGAGCTTCGAGGCCGAGGGCGCCGATGCCTGGTATCAGAACGATCCCGCCTTCTATCTCGCGCCGCTCGGCTACGATCCGGCGGAGTACGAGAGGGTCGATGACATTCTCGACGTCTGGTTCGATTCGGGCTCAACGCATTCCTTCAATATGGAAACCCGCCCCGATCTCGCGGTGAACCGCATCGTCGATGGCGGGCGCGACCAGGTGATGTATCTGGAAGGCTCCGATCAGCATCGCGGCTGGTTCCAGCATTCCCTGCTTGAGGCCTGCGGCACGCGCGGGCGCGCGCCCTTCGACATCGTCCTGACCCATGGCTTCGTCCTCGACGAGAAGGGGATGAAGATGTCGAAATCCATGGGCAATGTCGTCGCGCCGCAGGACGTGATCAAGGATTCGGGCGCCGATATCCTGCGCCTGTGGGTCGCGGCCTCCGATTACGCGGATGACCTGCGCATCGGCAAGGAAATCCTCAAGACCTTCGTCGAGACCTATCGCAAGCTGCGCAACACCATCCGCTGGATGCTGGGCTCGCTGCATCATTACAAGCCCGCAGAGGCGGTCGATCCGGCGCAGATGCCCGAGCTCGAGCGCTTCGTGCTGCATCGTCTGGCCGAGCTCGACGAGGCGATCCGCGAGGCCTATCGCCGGTTCGATTACAAGCGCGTGATCTTCCTGCTCAACGGCTTCATGACGAGCGACCTCTCCGCCTTCTATTTCGATGTACGCAAGGACACGCTCTATTGCGATCCGCCCTCCAGCCTCGCCCGCAAGAGCGCGCTGACGGTGATCGACCGCTGCTTCGATTGCGTGGTGACCTGGATCGCGCCGATCCTGTGCTTCACGGCGGAAGAAGCCTGGCTGACGCGCCATCCGGACGCGCTCTCGGTGCATCTCGAAACCTTCCCCGAGGTCTCCGCCGGCTGGCGCGATCCTGCGCTTGCGGAACGCTGGGCCAGGGTGCGCCGGGTGCGCCGGGTCGTGACCGGGTCGCTCGAAATCGAGCGCAATGCCAAGAACATCCGCTCCAACCTCGACGCGGCACCGATCGTCCACGTGACCGATCCGGAGCTGCTGGCGGCGGTGGAGGGGCTGAATCTGGCCGATATCTGCATCACCTCCGATCTCACCCTGCGTTCCGACGAGGGGCCGGCGGATGCCTATCGCTGGGACGACGTCCCCGGCGTCGCCGTGGTCTTCGCGCGGGCGCAGGGCACGAAATGCGCCCGCTCCTGGAAGATCTCGCCGGATGTCGGCTCCGACCCGGATTATCCCGACGTCACCCCCCGCGACGCTAAGGCGCTGCGGGAGCTGAAGGCGATGGGGGCGTGAGAGCGAGGCCCGCATCTACCTGAACAGCCTATTTCGCTGATCCGGGCGCCCTGCCTTCTTTCCCGACGGACAGGAGGCAGGGCGTTTCCTTGCATGAAATTGCAGCCCGCTTACCTCTCGCCCAAATAATGCGAAAACAGCTTGCGTACCATCTTGCGGGTGTCGGCGAGTTCTTTTTCGAGGCGTTTGAGATCGGGCACGCCGGCTTCCGCCGCGAGGCGGCGCAGGATCGGGGCGGGGGCGGTTTTCGGGTGGAAGCAGCCCTCCACGGTCAGGCGCTCCCAATGCAGGATGCGCGAGAGCAGGCTCTGTGCATTCGACAGGTCCGTGGCGTGTTCGGGCTTGATCAGGCCGAGCTCGCCGGCGCGCTGGAGCACCAGAGCCGGCAGGCAGTGGATCAGATCGGGGTGCGCAGCCGCATGGCCGAGGATCAGCGCCTGGGTGAGGAAATCGAGATCCGTGAGCCCGCCCGCCGCGAGCTTGAGATCCCACGGATCATCCTCGCCTTTTTCCTGCGCGATCAGTTTGCGCATCGACGTGACCTCGCGCGCCACCTCCGTGAAATCGCGGGGCAGGGCGATGATCTGCGCGATGACCTCCTCGACCTGCGCCGCAAAATCGGCATCGCCTCCCACGACGCGGGCGCGGGTGAGCGCCATATGCTCCCACAGATCGGCTTCGTTCTCCTGGTAATTGCGAAAGCCCCGGAACTGGCTCGCCACCGGGCCCTTGCCGCCCATCGGGCGCAGGCGCAGATCGACCTCGTAGAGCGCGCCGCGCCGGGTCGGTGCCGTCAGTGCGGAGACGAGACGCTGGGTCAGGCGCTGGTGATAGACGGCGGCGTCAAGCGACTTGCGCCCGTCGCTTTCGCGGTTTTCCGGGTCGAAATCATAAATCACGACGAGATCGAGATCGGAAGTGGCGGTGAGATCACGCGCGCCCAGCCGCCCGAGGCCGAGAATGGCGACGCGCCCGCCGGGGATCGTGCCGTAATCCTCCTCGAAGGCCGCACGCACGCGTTCGAACGAGGCCTGGATGATCGCCTGGGCCACGGCGGCCTGGGCCGCGCCGGCGCGCTCGGCGGTGAAGACGCCGGAGAGCATGCGTGCGCCCGCGACGAAATTGAGCTGGCGCGTAGCGTCGCGGGTGCGGTCTAGAAAATCCTCGAAGGAGGAGGGATTGCCGATGATCTCACGCACCTGTTCGGCGATGGCCGCCTCGTCCACGACGGGATCGGTGAAGGCGGGGTCGATCACCGCATCGAGCACATGCGGGCGCCGAGCCACGGTCTCGGCCAGACGCGGCGCCGTGCCGAGCAGATCGGCGAAAAGTGTCAGCAGGCGATCGTGATTGATCAGGATCATCATCAGCTCGACCGCCGCCGGCATCTTGCCGAAGGCGTCGTCGAGCCGCGCCAGCGCGCCATCGGGATCCGCGGTGCCGCCGAGCGCGGCGAGCAGGGCCGGTGTGAGTTCGGTGAGGACTTCGCGTGCGCGGGCGCTGGTGATGGCCGAGCGGCGCCCGAAATGCCAGCCGCGCACCGTCTCTGCCGCGCGCTCGGGATCGCGAAAGCCGAGCCGCTCCAGTGTGGCGATCGTCTCCGGATCGATTTCGGAGCCGGTGAAGATCAGGCTGCCTGCCTCCGAGGCGAGTTCGGGGCCTTCCTCGAAGAGCAGCGCATAGTGCTTCTGCACGTTACGGGCATGGTCGGTGAGTGCTTTGGAGAAGGCCTTCAGCGTCTTGAAACCGGCGAATTGCGCGAGATCGGTCAGTGCTTTCTCGTCTGCGGGCAGGCGCTGGGTCTGCTCATCGGCGACCATCTGGATGCGGTGCTCGATGGTGCGCAGGAAGCGGTAGGCGCTCGCCAATTCGCTGCGCGCTTCCTCGCTGATCCAGTTGTCCGTATGCAGCCGGTTGAGCATGTCGAGAGTGCGCCGTCCGCGCAGATCGGGGCGGCGCCCGCCGAAGACGAGCTGCTGGGTCTGGACGAAGAACTCGACCTCGCGGATGCCGCCACGCCCGAGCTTGATGTCGTGCCCGGCCACTGCGATCTCGGCATGGCCGCGCACCGCCTGGATCTGACGCTTCATGGCATGAACATCGGCGATGGCGGCGAAGTCGAAATACTTGCGCCAGATGAAGGGCGCGAGATCCTTCAGGAAATCCGCGCCGAGCGACAGGTCGCCGGCGATCGGGCGCGCCTTGATGAAGGCGGCGCGCTCCCAGTTCTGGCCGACGGTTTCGTAGTAGGAGTAGGCTGAGGGCAGGGCGATCGCCACCGGCGTCGAGCCGGGATCGGGACGCAGCCGGTAATCGACACGGTGGACATAGCCGTGCCCGGTGCGTTCGCTGAGCAGTTTCACGAGGCCCTGCGCGAGGCGCGAATACAGTTTCGGCGCTTCGTAGATATCAGGCAGGGATTGCGCCTGCGGGTCGTAGAAGACCACCAGATCGATATCGGAGGAATAATTCAGCTCACCCGCACCGTGCTTGCCGAGCGCCAGCACGACGATGCCGGAGCCGGGGCCCGGATTTTCGGGATCCGCCAACGTGATCCTGCCGCGCCCGGCGAGCTCGGTCAGAAGCAGGTCGATGCCGCCGGAAACTGAAGCATCGGCGAATTCCGACAGCGCCAGGATGACCTGATCGACGTTCCAGATCCCGCCGATATCGGCGAGGGCGACGAGCAGGGCGTGCTCGGCGCGTGCCTTGCGGAAGGCCTCGCCCGCCGCATCGAGATCGATGCCGCTCTCGCGCTGTGCGCGAAAGAAATCGCGTTGGGCGGCGACGATGCGCGCATGGCTCTCATCAGGTGTATCGCGCAACAGCGGCAACAGCCGCTCGGGCCGGGAAGCGAGGCGAGAGAGGAATGGAGAATGGTCGAACAGGGCCATGACGAGCCCGGCCACTTGCTTTTCTGCGACGAGCGCCTCAAGCGCATCGGCAATGCCCATATCATTCGCCTCGCGGGCTTTCTGCAGGAGCTCGTCGAGGCGTGCCCGCGCGGCTCTCGCATCGCGCAGCGGGATGGTGGTGGTGATCTGCTTCGCGAGGGGCGCATGCTTCGCGCTGTTCTTGCCATCACTCGTCATTACGGCCCGATCCTCCCGCGTGGCGCTTCTGACAGCCTTATCGCGATTTCGCACACCCTCACAAGCCAGTCTTCAAACGGCGCTCCCCTCCGGCGGATCGCATGGTTGCGGCGCCGAGAACGGTGTCGGACCGAGCCCCTCGGCAGCGGCAGCTGACTGCGCTGCCGGCAAGGCCTCCAGCCGCAGGGCAAGCCGATGCAGGTTGGGAAAGGCGCCAGGCGAGAACCAGTCGGTCCCGCCAGGCCCGTAGAGCGCCGACCAGCGCATGCACGAGGCGATGTAGAAATCGAGCGCCGTCGGGCCGGGGCCGTTGAAGAAAGCGTGTCCCGCTCCGGCAGCTTCGTCGAGAATGGTGTAGTGCCGGCAAAGCCGCTTCGTGACATGCGCGTGCAGGTTGGCCTGCAGCGCGCCGTCCTCGCCGACACTGTCCTGCGGGTAGAAGACAAGGCGCAGATCGGCGTGCAGGGTGTTTGCGGTGAAGAACAGCCATTTCAGGAAATCTCCACGTCCGGGTGCTCCCGGGGCCGGCGCGTTGCCGGCATGGGTTTCCTCGAGCCAGAGCAGGATCGCGGCTGTTTCGAAGATCACGCCGCGCGGGGTCTCCAGAGCCGGGATCTTGCCGGCCGGATTGAGCGTCCTGTATGTCGCGCCTTCATGTGCGCGCACCGCGCGATCGACGAGTCGTGTCTCGTATGCGCAGCCGAGCGATTCGAGCAGCAGGCGCACAGCGAGGGAGGCGTTGTCGGGGGCGTAATGCAGGCGATACATCGACAATTCCGTTTTTACGCGCGATGCCGCCTTGGCCTCGTGCCCGCCAGAGCCTAGTCTCGTGAACTGTTGAAAGGGAGCCCGAAAATGGAGCGTATCGCCGCCTTCGTCTGCGTCGTCCTTGTCGCCCTCGCCATGATCACCATACCGGCGCGGGCCGAGCCGGTGCTGATTGGCGTGGCGGGGCCGATGTCGGGGCCACTGGCGTCCTATGGTGCACGGATGGTGGAGGGGGTGGAGCGCGCCGCCGAGCAGATCAATGAGCGCGGCGGACTCGCCGGGCGCGACGTCGAGATCGTCATCGCCGACGACGTCGCGGATCCGAGCCGTGTGGAGGCGGTTGCGGATGATCTGATCGCGAGAGGCGTCTTCGCCGTGATCGGGCATTTCACCTCTGGCACCTCATCGATCGCGGCGCCGCGTTATGCCGATGCCGATATCCTGATGCTGACGCCGACGGCGACCGATCCATTGCTGACGCAGGATGGGGGCTGGAACCTGTTTCGGCTCGCCCCGCGCGACGATGCCCAGGCTCAGGTCTCGGGGCGCTACCTGGCCACGGAATATGCCGGTCGCCGGGTTGCCGTCGTGCATGACAAATCGGCCTTCGGCAAAGGCCTTGCCGACCGCACTCGGCAGGTGATGAATGATCTCGGCCTCGAAGACGTACTCTATGCCGGGATCGATCCGGACGAATCGGACTATGGCGCGCTTATCCGCAGCCTATCGGATGCGCGGATCGATGCGCTCTATTTCGGCGGCATGGCCGAGGAGGCGGGAATCATCCTGCGCCAGATGCGCGAGGCGGGGCTCGATGCGACCTTTGTCACGGGTGAGGGGGCCATCTCGCCGCAATTCACCGCCTCTGCCGGTGAGGCCGCGCAGGGTACGCTGATGACGGCGGCACTGCCGCGTGATTCCTACGACCGTCCGCTCGACGAGGCGCTCGAAGCGACCGGGCTCGAAGGAGGGCGTGCGGCGATCATGAGCTTCGTCGCATTGCGGCTGCTCGAAGAAGCGCGCGACCATGTGTCTGCTCTCGACGCGCAGGCCTTCGCGCAATACCTCCGCAGTGGCGCCATGCTGATGACGGAAATCGGGCCCGTGGCCTTTGACGCGCAGGGCGATGCCAGTCTCGGTGAGTACGGGCTGTTTGCCTGGCGCCGCATGCCCGGTGGCTTAATCGATTACGCGGACAATCTCGTCGCGCGCTGACGCCGGGTGCAAAGCGCCGCTGTTTGCGACCGGGATTTCCGGAGGTTTAATCCCTGCCGCGCCCTTTCCCGCTGGCCTCCCGGGACCATATCAGGGCAGGATGACATCACAGGTGAGGCGACAGGTGGAGCAGGTGTTGAGAGACGGGCAGCGGCAGGACATCGCATCCGATAGCGATCTCGAGCCACGCGTGTATCGCGATGCGATGAGTCATGTGGCCGGCGCCGTGCACGTTGTTGCCACCTCGGACGGTGCCACGCGGGCCGGGTTCACCGCAACGGCTGTGGCCTCGGTTTCGGATCGTCCACCGACACTTCTCCTCTGCGCCAATGCCGCCAGCCCCTCGACCGATGCCCTGCTCAGGAACGGCGTCTTTTCGGTCAACACGCTGTCCTTCGACGATGAGGCACTGGCGGAGGTCTTTGCCGGGCGCACCGAATTGCAGGGGGATGCGCGTTTCGAGGAGGGCCGCTGGACGGAGGCGCTGGCCGGCGCGCCATTGCTCGAAGGCGCACTTGTCGCCTTCTCATGCCGCGTGATCAAGGCGGATCTCGTCCACACCCACCATATCGTGGTCGGCGAGGTACTGGATGTGCGTCATGATTTGCGCCGCCGCGCGCTGATCTATCGCGAGCGTGCCTTCCAGGGAATCTGACGCTGGCGACGCGCCTCGTCCGCCTCAGCCCTTTGCGGCGTCCTGCTGTTCTTGCGCGATCGTATCGATCACCACCTGCGCTTCCTTGAAGCCGGTGCGGGCGGTGGGGAAGCCTGCGTATATCGCCATGTGCAACAGGGCTTCCTTCAATTCATCGACGCTCAGACCATTATTGAGGGCGCCGCGCACATGGATGCGGAACTCGTCCCATTGGCCGCGTGTCGCGGTCACCGTCAACGTGATCACCGAGCGCGTGCGCGGATCGAGCCCGGGCCGCGTCCAGATCTCGCCCCAGGCCATGGCGGTGATGGCGTCGTCGAGATCACCGCTGAAGGCGTTGCGCCCGCTCTGGCGGGAATCGACATAGGCGTCGCTCATCACCTTGCGGCGCATGGCTTCGCCCCGGAGGAGCCTCTCGTCACGCCCGGTCATCAGCTTCCCTCCAGAAAGTCGAGCACGGCGCGGCTGAAGGCTTCCGGTTGCTCGATATTGGACAAATGCGCGGCTTCGAGGCTGACGGTCGTGGCGCCGGGGATGGTCTTCGCGATCGTTTCGCCATCGGCGGGCGTGGTGGCGGGATCGCGCGCACCGATCACCACAAGGGTGGGGTTGCTCGCTTCGGCGATGCTCTCGCGCTGGTCCATGTCGCGGATGGCGCCACAGCAGCCGGCGTAACCCTCCACCGGCGTCGTCAGGATCATGTCGCGGACCTTCTCCACCGCCCGGGGAGCGGTTTCGATGAATTCCGGCGTGAACCAGCGTCCGATCGTGGCCTCGGCCAGTGCGGCCATGCCGGCCTCGCGCGCGGTCGCGGCGCGGGCGTCCCACATCTCGGCAGTCCCCATCTGTGCCGCAGTATTGGCGAGCACCACCCGATCGATGCGCTCGCGATGATGGGTGAGCATGCGCATCCCCGTCATGCCGCCCATGGACAGGCCGCACCAATGCGCCTTCCCGATCCCCAGCGCATCGAGCAGGCCGACGGCGTCCTCGGCGAGTCGTGCGAAACTGTATGGCCCCTCCGGCGCATCCGTCTTGCCATGGCCGCGATGGTCATAGCGCAGCACCCGGTAGAGCTGCGTGAAGGCGGGCATCTGCGGGTCCCACATGCCGAGATTGGAGGCAAGCGAGTTCGAGAGCATCAGGACGGGTGCGTTTTCCGGACCCTCGAGCGCGACGCGAAAGCGCACGCCATCGACAGTGATCGTCTGCATGTTCCGGCTTCCTCCCGATATTCCCGTTTTCCACCCTGCGGTGACCGACACCCGGCCCGTGGTTTTCTCCAGGCATGATAAGCATGGTGAGGGTGCGTGCCGGTTGCGAATATGTAAACGCCATAAGGGCAAATGCGCGCAAACGCCTTCATCGCACGAAAACCATGTTTCTCAAGCCGGTTTTCAGGCCTTCCATGCATGATCTCTCCCCAACGGGACGAAGATGTGGGGCATCATGTTCGAAGAAGTCTGGAACAGCGCGGCAGGCGGCTGGATCGTCGTGACGACCACTTTCGCGGCGATCGGTGTCGGATCGGCGCTCGCCCTGTTACGCGAGCATTCCCGCCTGGAGCGACGGCTGCGCAGCCTCGAGGACGAAAACGAGATCCAGCAGGACAGGCTGTGGAAACTCGCCGAGAGCGAGGAGCGCCATCGCAGCATCGTCGAGGCGCAACTCGACGTGATCGTGCGCCGCGACGGGGCGGGCAGGATCACCTTCGCGAATGACGGCTACGCAGCCCTCGTCGGGCGCCCGCGAGATGCGCTGATCGGCGCACGCACCTGCCCGCGCGTGGTGGAGACAGGTGCCGTGCGCAGGCGCGAGGATGGCACCCGGCTGATCGACGAGGCGATCGATGCGGGCACAGGGGGTCTGCGCTGGTTCGCCTGGATCGAGACCCCGGTCGAGGCGCCGGACGGCAGCATCGAATTCCAGCGTGCAGGCCGCGAGATTACCGAGCGTGTGGTCAGCGAACGCATTCTTGCCGAGGAACGCGCGCGCGCCGAAGCCGCGAGCGAGGCGAAATCACGCTTCCTCGCCACCGTCAGCCACGAGTTCCGCACCCCGCTCAACGGCATTCTCGGCATGGCCGATCTCCTGCTCGACACGCCCCTCGACCTGGAGCAGACCACCTACTTGCGCGCCGTCAAGACCTCCGGCGGCGCGCTCCTTTCCTTGATCGACGAAATCCTCGACTTCTCCAAGATCGAAGCCGGCAAGCTCGACATCGTCGCCGAGCCCTTCGATATCCGTGGCGTCGTCGAGGGTGTCGTCGAGTTGCTGGCGCCGCGCGCGCAGGGCAAGGGGCTGGAGATCGCCTGTTTCGTCTCCGCAACCGTGCCGCAGCGCCTGATCGGTGACACGGACCGCCTGCGCCAGGTCCTCGTCAATCTTGCCGGCAACGCCGTGAAATTCACCGAAACGGGCGGAGTCGGCGTCTCGGTCGATCACGGCGAGGATGGCAGGCTCATCCTGCACGTGGTTGATACCGGGCCGGGCATTGCGCAGGATCGCATCGCTTCGTTGTTCGATGAATTCGAGCAGGGTGACGGAGGACGCGCGGCCCGTCACGGCGGTACGGGGCTCGGTCTGGCGATTTCCCGCCGGATCGTCGAGCGCATGGGCGGCGAGATCGATGTGGAGAGCACACCCGACCAGGGCGCCCGCTTCAGCATCGGTCTGCCGCTCGCGGCGGCGGAAGCATCCCAGGGCAACGCCGACTCCGTTCCCGATCTCCGGGATCGGCGTTACCTGGTACTCGCGCGCTCGCCCTTCGAGGCGCCCTTTATCCGACGCAAGCTCGCCGAGGCCGGCGCCGAGACGGTGATAGTCGAGGATGAAGGCGATGCGCTGGCCCGAATCGCCACGGCGGCGGATTCCGGTACGCCGTTCGCCGGCCTTCTCGTCGATTGCGCACTGGGTGACGACCTCGCCCGCGACATCGCCCAGGCTGCGGGAGAGGCGGGTGTCGATCGGCGTATCGTCCTGGTGTCACCCTTCGAGCGCCGCGATCTCGGCTCCCCCCACGCGGCAGGTTTCGAGGGATATCTGGTGAAGCCGCTGCGCGCTGCCTCCCTGTTCGAGCGACTGACGCAGCCCCTCACCGAGACCCGGGGCGGGCCGGTGGAGGCGGGATCGGGAACCCGCTCGCGGCGCGGCGACGCGGCAAAGCGCGCGCGTCCGGTACGGGTCTTGCTGGCGGAGGATAACGAGATCAACGCTCTTCTGGCGCTGAAGTCACTCGAGCGTCACGGCGCGGTGGTCGATTGGGCCAAGGACGGGCACGAGGCCTTCTCCCTGGCCGAGGCCTCCTTCTCGGGGCTGCGCCCCGATTACGACCTGATCCTGATGGATATCCGCATGCCCGAACTCGACGGGCTGGAGGCCACACGGCGGATACGCACTCTGGAGGGGACCCTCGGTCGCGTGCCGCGCCGGATCATCGCCCTCACGGCCAATGCACAGCGTGAGGACGAGGAGGCCGCGAAACAGGCGGGCCTCGACGGTTTCCTGGCCAAGCCTTTCGACCGGAAGGATCTCGCCGCCCTGATCGAATTGCCCGAGCCGCAACCGACGGCGCGCCCCGCCGGTCTGCGCAACGCGGTCTCGTGAGGTGGCACACGCTGCGGGCTGCATGCTTGCTCGTGGCTTGCACAAACGATCCGGCGCGAAAACGCATGGCGGGCTTCCCGCGCAGCTTCTAGATGGGTGTCAGGCGAAAATCGCCTGCCGCCGGAGTATCTGCGATGGGCCGCGCCGCGCTCGTGACCCCCGTCCTCATCGGGGGATGCATCATCATCCTGCTCAGCTTCGCCGTCCGGGCGAGCTTCGGTGTGTTCCAGATTCCGATTGCCGAGGAATTCGGCTGGGCGCGTGCCGAATTCTCGCTCGCCATTGCCATCCAGAACCTTGCCTGGGGAATCGGGCAACCTCTCTTCGCCGCCTTCGCCGAGCGTTTCGGAGACCGCAAGGCGATCATCCTGGGGGGCGTTGCCTATGCGGCTGGCCTCGTCCTGACGGCATTTGTGACGACCCCCGAAGCGATGCAGCTCCTGGAAGTCATGGTCGGCTTCGGGATTGCCGGAACCGGATTCGGTGTGATCCTCGCAGTTGTCGGGCGCGCGGCCTCCGACGAGAATCGCTCGATGGCGCTCGGCATCGCCACCGCAGCGGGTTCCGCGGGCCAGGTCATCGGCGCCCCCCTGGCCGAATGGCTGATGACGTTCTATTCCTGGCAGGGCGTCTTCATCATCTTTGCCGGGGTGATCCTCGCCTCGCTCGCGATCCTGCCGATCATGCGCGCACCGCCGCGCACGGCCTCACCCGGATCGGAGCTCGGGATGGGTGCCGCGCTGATGCAGGCGTTTCGTGACCCGTCCTTCACGCTGATCTTTCTCGGCTTCTTTTCCTGCGGTTATCAGCTGGCCTTCATCACCGCGCATTTCCCTGCTTTCGTCACCGAGATGTGCGGGCCGATCATGCCGGGCGGGACGCTGGAGATGCTGGGCATCACGACCACCTCGGCGCTCGGCGCGGTTGCGATCGCCATAATCGGGCTGTCCAACATATTCGGAACACTCACTGCCGCCTGGGCAGGAAAGTACTATTCGAAGAAACTCCTCCTCGCAGGGATCTACACGGCGCGTACCGTCGTCGCCTCAGCTTTCATCCTCAATCCGATCACCCCGGAAACCGTGCTGATCTTCTCGGTGCTCATGGGCGCGCTCTGGCTGGCCACGGTGCCGCTGACCTCGGGGCTGATCGCCCAGATCTACGGGATCCGCTACATGGGCACGCTCTACTCGATCGTTTTCCTGTCCCATCAGCTCGGCGGTTTTCTCGGAGTCTGGCTGGGCGGACGGCTTTACGATATCCATGGCGATTATACCCTGGTCTGGTGGGTCGGCATCGGCGTGGGCGCCTTCTCGGCGCTGGTCCACCTGCCGATTTCCGAGCGACCGCTCAATGCCGACACCGGTGGTTTGCGCCCGGCCTGATCGGGATGTACGGTTCCGCGCCGCGACCGGAGAAGGCCGGGAATCGCCCCCGTGATCAAGGAGTTCGGGCATGGATTGGCTGGTCTTCACAGTGGTTCTCGCCACCTGCGCCGTGGCCGGCACCTCCGGGGTCCTGTTCAAGCCCGGAGCCTGGTATCGCAGGCTCGACAAACCCTCCTGGACACCGCCGGACATCGCCTTTCCCTTGGTCTGGAGCGTACTCTACCTGCTGATGGCGGTTGCCGCAGCGCGGGTTGCGGCCCATGACGGGAGTGCGATGGCGCTCGCCTTGTGGGCCTTGCAGATCAGTCTCAATACCCTGTGGTCGGGCGTATTCTTCGGACTTCATCGCATGCGGACGGGGGCCATCATTCTTGTCCTTCTCTGGCTCGCGGTTGCCGCCACGATCGCCGCCTTTTACCGGCATGACCTGATTGCTGCCGCGCTGATGCTCCCGTATCTGGTCTGGGGCAGCTATGCGCTCGCGCTCAACCTGTCCCTCCTGCGTCGCAACGCCTGAGCGGCCCGGTCAGCTTGCCCCGCCTGCATACTGCGCCACGGCGTGCCCGACGAGCGCCGAAAAACTGCTGCCCCTTGTGCCCGTATCGACCGGAATGATCCTCTGGGCCGGTACCGGTGAAGAAGTGTCACAATTACGCAAATGAAATTGACAGCATGATTCAAGCTGTTAGAAGCTGGAAACCTTGGGTTATAAAAATAAAAATTAACAAAACTTTTAATTGTCAAACATTCGGGCCGGCCGTTGCTGGAAATGTGCGCGCTCTGCCGTGCCGTCCCGCGCCACGACCTGCCCATGACATGGCGGAGGAAGACGTTATGCGAATACACAATGAGCAACCGGGAGTATTGGCGGGATCGGCAGGCCGGGATGCGATCAGCCGGATCGCGAAGATTCGCACGCTCGGGCCGGAAGGGACGAATTGCGAGGCCGCAGCGAAGCACTACGTGAGAGAGATGGGCCTCGATGCCGAGGTTGTGCTGCACCCGACGCTGGAGGAGGCGATCGGCGATGTCGTCGAAGATCCGCACTCGGCACTGCTCGGCTGCGTCGTCTATCCCGACCTGCACAATCTCGTCTTCCCCTACCTGAAGTCGATGGTGCTGGCGGACATGTTCCTGTTCAACACCTTCAACATGGTACTCGCCACTCGACCGGGCGTGCGCGTATTCGACAAGGTCGCGAGCCATCCCGCACCCCAATCGCTCGTCAGCGACACATATCCCGTGATTCTCGCCACTTCGAATGCGGAAGCCGCGCGGATGTGTCGTGCCGGGGAGGTGGATGCCTGCATCACCACGTTGCCGGCTTCCCGCGATTGCAGGCTCGAGATCGTCGAGGATTTCGGCGAAGTTCCCATGGGATTCACCATCCATGTCCCCCGTCATTGATTGCGCGATGCTACCGGCACTGCCCGATGGCTTCATCGATGCGGTGGATGCGCTCGGCCGGCTTGAGGAGAGCGACGGAAGTGTTGCACCGCGCGCGGTTTCGCAGGCAAAGTCGCTGGTTGGCGCCCTCGCCGCCCAGGCTGCAAGCCTCGCGCGGGATTACGGTCAGGCCGCTTACGGTGATGCGCTGGAGCGTGATTTCGCCGCCTGGTGCGAGGCCGGGCTGACGCAACCGCCGGACTTTTCCGCTTCCCGCGACGCTCTGCGCGCGCCGGATGACGGATGCCCGTTCTTCTTCACCGGGCCGCTGCGGCTCGCCAATGGCGGTGCACGGGGCTGGCGGATGGAATGCTTCCTGGCCCTGCGCGAGGAACCGGTCGCACCGGCTTATCAAGAGTTGTATTCCCGCTACCCGCATCCGAAGAACATCTGCCAGTCATCGCACCTGCTTTCGGGCAGTCGCGGATTGCGCGAGGGCAACAACATCGTCTTCTTTCCCGAAAACATCCTGGCGAGCGCGCCGTTGCGCAACCAGGCCTATGCGGTGTTCTTCTTCAACAAGTTCCACAAGATTTTCAACACCATCACCATGCCGGCCTCGCGGGCAATCGTGGCGGATGCGCCTGTCGTGAACGCGACGGCATCCGATCCGCGCCGTTGCTATCTGGCACGGTGTGTCTGGGGCTACCTGCACGATTACTTCCATCACCGGGGAGCGCGCCCCTTCGATGAGCATATCACCGTGAAGACCCGCTGGTTCACGGGTTTGCTGGAGGAGATCAAGGTCGATCTGCAAACCTGGCTGGCCTGCCGGGAAGGTGATTTCATCGATGCCGACATCGTTGCGGAATTCATCTTCTACGATCGCGCCTTCCGTTACCCGACCGAGCCCGACTGGTCGCGGAACTTCGACAGCGGAACCGGATTGCTGCTGCTCGCAATGCTGCGCGAGCGAGGAGTGGTCGATGCGACAGAGGATGGCTGCCTGAGCATCGATATGGATGGTCTTGTTGAGGCCGCAAACGGGTTCATCGCGGATGTCGAGGCAATTGAGGCCCTCACTGACGCGGAATATCTCGGTGCGGCACGGCGCATGGTGCACCGATACCTGCCGGAAGCGGAGAAGCCCCGGCGTTTCGGGCTGCCCGAAAATCTGGAAGAGACCTGTCTGGCCCGGTTTCTCGGGAGCTCGACCGTTCTGCTCGCATTCGACCGGCCCACCCTCGTCGGATCGCTGTCGCAAGCGCCTGTGCGGGACCATGGCGTCGTTGCGAGGCGGGCATGAATTGTGCTGCGTGAATGCCCTTTTCCGGGCGCGTCATTGTTGATTTGAGAGAGATATTCATGATCGAGATCTGGGGTTTTGCCCTGTTCGCCTATGTCGCTTCGGCGACGCCCGGCCCCAATAATGTGCTTTTGACCGCTGTCGGGGCATCCGTCGGTATCAGACGCGGCCTGCCGGCACTGGCGGGGATCGCCGGCGGCTTCGCCATGATGATCTTCGTGATCTCGATCGGTGTCGGTCAGACGATCGTACTGGCCGATTCCGGTTTTCAACTCGGCATGCGCCTCGTTGGTCTGGCCGTTCTGGTCTGGCTGGCCTGGAAGATCGCGACCGCGCCGGTGACGCCCGAGGGGGCAATGCCGGCAGATGAGGAGAGCATTCCCAAAAGGGAAGTGGGTTTCTTCGGCGCGGCGCTGTTCCAGTGGGTCAATCCCAAGGCGTGGATCATCTGCGCCTCGGCGATCGCGGCTTATCTCAACGTCGAACAGGCCGTCTTGCCGCAGGCGGCGATGCTGGCCATCACCTTCATCGCCGCCGCGATCCTCGGCTGCCTGCCCTGGCTCGCCATCGGCACGCTGGTGGGCCGCTATCTCAGGGGCGCCCGCGCGCGCGCCTTCAACTACGTGATGGCGGCGCTGCTGATTGTCTCCGTCGTGCCGATGATGCTGTGAGGCGCCGTCTCAACCGGTCAGCGCTTCCAGCATTGCCGCGTAATCGGCTGCCGTGACCGGGCGGGGATTGGTGGCGGTGGAATGGTCGCGCTCAGCCTTTTGCGCGATATCGGGGATGACGTCTTTGCCCACGCCCATTTCCGCGAGATCGGCAGGCATGCCGATGCGCGCGTTGAGCGCGGCGACCTCCCCGGCGATATCGGCATCATCGGCAAGCCCCATGGCGCGGGCGAGGCGGGGATATTTGTCGTCGGCGTGCCCTTCGTTGAAGCGCAGGACCGGCGGCAGCACCACGGCGTTGAGAGTACCGTGATGCAGCGAGGGCTGCTTCAGCGAGCCGAGCGC